>Ga0207684_10006452_pt1 | contig 10691 bp, 7 predicted proteins | sample KBSK5501metaG_FD_184342 | JGI IMG/M metagenome (GOLD analysis project Ga0207684, IMG submission 184342) | Corn, switchgrass and miscanthus rhizosphere microbial communities from Kellogg Biological Station, Michigan, USA - KBS K5-50-1 metaG... | ecosystem: Host-associated > Plants > Roots >... | reverse complement strand
CACTCGTGCGACCGGCCCACCAGCGTGTGCCCCATTCCGAGGGCCGCCACGATCTCCGTCGCGGAGGGAAGGAGCGAGACCACGCGAACGCCGTCAGCGGCCGGCAAGAAAAGCGGCCTTCCGCGGAATCAGATCCGCGAAGACGAAGCCGTCGCGGCGGGCGATCTCGCCGACGGCAAGCGGCACCGGCGCGGAGAACATCGGCCCGGCCGTGACGCACGTGTGGAACTCGCCGTTCTCGCCGCACGCGTCCACTCCGGCGGGCAGGTCGGCGAGGAGAGAGCCGTCGAATGCGCGGCCGGCGAAGGATTCCGGCACACGCCGCGGGTCCACGCACGCGACCGTCGCGGCGAGCCCGGAGTCCAGCATCTCCCGGGCGAGGGCCGCTGTCTCGCTCCCCCAGAGTGGAAAGACCGGTTCGATCCCGGTGCCGGCGAGCATCCGCTCGCGGTACGCGCGGATGTCGGCGAGAAAGATGTCACCGAAGACAATGTGTGTCACGCCGGCGACGCACGCATGTCGCACGGCCTCGCCCATCGCGCGCTCGTAGTCGGCGTTCACGCAGCCGGCGGGGATCGCGACCCGGTGGAGCGGCAGCCCCGCCGCGTCCGCCTGCAGCTCGAGCACCTCCTCGCGGACGCCGTGCATCGAGACGCGCCCGTAATCGCGCGTCACGGTCGTCAGCAGTCCCACGACCTGGAGCGCGCCGGCGGCACGGACCTTCGCCAGCGCGTGGGCGCTGTCCTTCCCAGAGCTCCACGACACGAGCGCCTTCACGGGTCAGGTCTCGAGAGCCGAAATCTCCAATCGTTCGCCCTTCACGCCCTGCTGTCCCAGAGGACGTCGGGGACGCCGCGCGTTTTGTTTTCGTAGCGCGCCATGACGAAGAGCGCGTCCGAGAGGCGGTTCAGATAGGGCACCGTGTGAGATCCGATCCGTTCGTCGCGCGCCAGTGCGACCAGCAGGCGCTCGGCGCGGCGACAGACGGCCCGAGCGACGTGGAGCTGCGCCGCGGCGGGAGTGCCGCCGGGCAGGATGAAATTCTCGAGCGCGGGGAGCGACGCCGAGAGCCTGTCCATCAGCGACTCCAGAGCGTCGACGTGCCTCTCCTCGATCCGCGGGACCGGCGTCGCCGCCTTGTCCTCCTCGGGGATACAGAGATCCGATCCGAGGTGGAAGAGCTCGTTCTGGATCGTCGCGAGAGGCCCGCGCAGCCCCTCGGCGACGCCGCTCGCGATCGCGGCGCCAATCTGGCTGTTGAGCTCGTCGACGGTTCCGTAGGCCTCGATGCGCAGGGAGTCCTTCGCGACGCGCCGCCCCGTTCCGAGGCCGGTCGTCCCGTCGTCACCCGTGCGGGTGTAGACCTTCGTGATGCGCGGCATCAGGACCTTCGAACAGACATCAGAACTTCACTTCGAGTCCCCCGGCGACCAGCCGTCCCGCGGCCGGATAGCCGTCCGCCTCATCGTACCGGCGATCGAACGCGTTGACGAGCCGCACGTAGGGAGCGAGATTCCTCGAAAGCTCCCAGCGCGCGAAGACGTCGAAGCGGACGTACGACGGGTCCTCGGACGGGCCGAAGGTCAGCGGGTCGCTGTCGGCGCGTCGGCCCACGAAGAGAAGCCGCGGCGCGAGATCCAGGCCCGCGACCGGCCGCCAGTCCAGCCCGAGGGAGGCGCGGTGGCGCGGCCTGCGCAGAAGCGGCCCGCCGGTCACGCGGTTCTTCGCGTCCAGATACGTGTAGGTCGCATCGGCGGAGAGCCCCGCCGCGATCGGCTGGCGCCATCCGACCTCGATTCCGCGCGTTCGCGCGCGTCCGACGTTCTCGTTGAGCGACGTCGCGAAGTCGAAGACGATCAGGTCCGTCAGGTCGTTCCAGAAGAGCGACACCTCGGCTCGTCCGCTTCCGAAGTAACGCTCCGCGCCCAGCTCCCAAGACGTAGAGCGCTCGGGCTTCAAATCCGGGTTGCCCGAGAAGGGGTAGTAGAGCTCCCCCACGGTCGGCGCTCGAAACGCCCGGCCTCCCGACGCGCGCACCTTCCACGCCGAATCGCTCGAGAGCCAGGACACCGTCAGCCGCGGGCTCCACGCGTCGCCGAACTGCGAGTGCCGGTCGAACCGCACGCCGCCCGTCGCGCTGAAGGCTCCGAGCGTGACCGTGTCTTGCGCGCCGGCTCCCCAGAGGGTCGTGTGCGCGCCGTCCAGATTCGTTCCGAAGTTGCTGTGATCGTCCACGCGCCATCGCTGCCACTCCGCGAAGGCGGTGACCGTCTGCGGACCGAAGACCGCGGTGTCCGCCACGCGAGCCTGCAGCGTGCGCGCCTCGGTCTGCGAGATGAAATCGCCGGGCGTGTCCCGGTAACCGGGTTTCGAACGCACTTCGACGAGCAGGACGTCGAGGTGATTGCCCGCGGAGAGCGCGACGGTGCCCGGCAGGGCGAGCCGCTCCTCGCGGAAGAAGCCCCGCGCCGACGGATTCGGCGCGCCGACGGGGCCCGGGTTGCCGACCTCGCCGTCGAGGATGGAGCCCTCAAGCGCGATTCGGGCGACGTCACCCAGCCGGGACTCGAGGCGGGCAGAGCCGTTTCGCTCGCGCCAGTCGGAGTTGGGGCGCTCGCCGCCGAACCCGGCGTAGCGGAAACTCGCGGCCGCGGCGAATGAGCCTTCGCCTCCGCTGACGAACGCGGATCCCTGCTTCTGCCCCGCGTTGCCCGCTTCGCCCGTCGCCCGTGCCGAGAGGCCCGTGAGGGCCGGCCGCGTGAAGATCTGGACGACTCCCCCGATCGCGTCGGAGCCGTACAACGCGGAGAAGGGCCCCCGCACGATCTCGATCCGCTCGATGTTCTCGGTCGTCAGCCCGGAGAAATCGTAACCCGGGAAGAACGGCGAGTTCACGCGCGCGCCGTCGACCAGGACCAGCGTCTGCGTCGAGTTGGCTCCGCGGATCAAGACGGACGTCAGGGAGCCGGGCGTTCCCGACTCCACCACATCGACTCCCGGCACCGAGCGCAAGAGCTCCAGGACAGAGGTCTTGCCGCTCCTCTCGATCTGCTCGCGCGTGATCACGGTTGCCGCGGAGCCGAGCTCGGTCTCCGGCTCCGGGATGGTCGTGGCCGTCACGACGACGCTTTCGGAGACGGGCGGCGTCGTCTGCGCCGTGAGCCGCCCGGGCAAGACGAGCAGGAGCAGAGCGGCGGCGGCTCCGAGGAGCGCCCGGCGGCGGCGGGCGAGCGCGTCCCATCCGAAGAGGACCGCCGTTCCGAGAAGGTCGGCCGCGAGCGTGTTCCAGAAGAACGGGAGGGCCGCGACGTAGCAGAGACCCAGGCCCTCCGGCGTCTTCGGATAGATCGGATCGCCGAGCCATTCGGCGAAGTTGGACGTCGCGAAGAAGAGGGTCGAGGCGCCGACGGAGAGTGCGGCCAGCCGCGCCGCTCCCGAGGACTTTCGCGCGAGCCCGCCCGCGAGGACGATGGCCGCGAACGTCGCGTAGACGGTGAGTCGCATGGCGGACAGCACCGCGCGTCCGGTGCCCGCGTCGAGAAACAGATCCGAGATCGCGAGGGCGGCGAGCGGGACGGCGACGGCCCATCGCCTGGGCAGGCGCGCGCCGGCGTAGAGCGCGAGGCCGCCGAGCGCGACGAAGTTGGGGGGATGTGGGATCAGCCGGGAGAGGGCGCCGAGGAGAACCAGCAGGACCGCAGTCGTCATTCGAACCTCCCGTTCGACGAGACGAAGAGCCGGCCGGCTCCCGAGCCGTCCCGCGCTCCGGGAATCGGAGACGCGTCCTCGCGAGTCACGGCCGAAATGAGTCGTCCGGCAGGTCTCCTGGCTTCCGGATCTTCCGCCGTCGGGCTCCTTCCCGGACGCGCGACCGGCGAACCGATCCGACGCGTCCAGTGGATTGCTGCCCGAGGCGTCCCCGGTGACAGTGGCGGGGGCCGCGCGGGATTCTCACCCGCTTCCCTTGGCCGAGACGATGAGAAAGATCCGTTCGAGGAATGCCGAAGATAACTCGGGACCGTTCCGCGTTCAATACCAGAGCCGGAAGGCGGTAGGCGTTAGCCAGTAACGGGGATCCGAGTTCCTGTCTGCCTGCCGTCCTCCCGCCTTCCCCCTACCGTATGATCCCCGGCAATGCGCGGCCCCGACTTCACCCTCGATCTGGATCGTCTGCGCCGCGTCGGCTTTCCCGAGGTCGTTCTGGCGCAGGGGAAGACCGTCGCGCAGATCGTGGAGATCTGCCGTCAGCTCGCCCGGGCGCACGACGTGCTCGTAACGCGACTGACCACCGAGCAGTGGGAGGAGGTCTCGGGGGCGCCGCTGCCCGGGCGCGCGGAGTACGACCCCCTCTCCTCCACTCTTCACCTCTCCGTCGGGAAGCCGATGCCTCGCGTCGAAGGGATTGTCGCGGTCGTCACGGGAGGCACAGCGGACACCCCGATCGCCGAGGAGGCGCGCCGCACGATGGAATACCTCGGCCTCGCCTCGACCCTCTTCCCGGACGTCGGCGTCGCCGGAGTCCTGCGCCTGCTTTCGAGACTCGAGGAAATCGAGCGCGCCGACGCCTTGATCGCGGTCGCCGGAATGGAGGCGTCGCTCTTCTCGGTCCTGGCCGGACTCGTCGGTCGCCCGATCATCGCCGTACCGACTTCCCGAGGGTACGGCGCGTCTTTCGGCGGTCTCGCCTCGCTACTCTCCGCGGTCAATTCCTGTGCCAACGGAATCGCCGCAGTCAACATCGACTCCGGCTACGCCGCTGCGATGGTGGCGTACCGGATTCTCTCCGGAGGGCCGCGCCGATGGGATCGAAGAGACAGGACTCCACGCGAAGCGCCCGCGAGTACATCCACGCCGCCGCGATCGGCGTCGACCGGAAGAGGAAGAAGGCGCTCCTCGGCCGCCCGACGACGCCGGTAAGAGTCGGCAAGTCCACGACGGTCGCCGAGCTGCTCGACGGCTACCGCGAGGCCTCGTTTCAGGCGCGCGCGCTCGGAAAGTCGGCGGCGGTCTTCGAAGCGATGCTCCGCGACAAAGCGCGTCCGACCATATTCCTCGGAATGGCCGGGTCTCTGATCGCGGCGGGGATGCGGCAAGTCATCGTCGATCTGATCGAGCAGAACATGGTGGACGTCGTCGTATCGACCGGCGCGATCGTTTCGCAGGACCTCTATCAGGTGCGCGGAGGCCGCCACTACCACGGCCACCCCGACGCCGACGACAAGGAGCTGCGCGATCTCTACATCGATCGACTCTACGACACCTTCATCGACGAGGAGAAATACTGGAAGACGGACCTCGCCGTCTCGAAATTCGCCGACGATCTGGAGGGGCAGAATCTCTCCTCGCGGGCATTTCTGGCTCTGCTCGCCGTTCACGCGCGGCGCGACAGCGGCTCGATCTTGGGCGCCTGCGCGCGGCACGGCGTGCCCCTCTTCGTGCCGGCGCTGAACGATTCTTCGATCGGAATCGGGCTGACCGAGCACTATCACCGCTTTCGCAAGGAGGGAAGGACGCCGTTCCAGATCAGCTCGATTCGCGACAACTACGAGCTGACTCAGATCGTGGTCCAGAGCCCGGCAACCGCGGCCGTCTACGTCTCCGGCGGGGTCCCCAAGAACTACATCAACGACTCGATCGTGATGTCGTACATCTTCGGGCTCGACACGGGCGGTCACAAGTACGCTCTGCAGATCACGACCGACGCGCCGCACTGGGGAGGGCTGGGCGGATCGACGCTCTCCGAGGCGACGTCCTGGGGGAAGGTCTCGAAGCAGGCGACCCACGAGATGGCCTTCATCGAGACCTCCGTCGCCCTGCCGCTCCTCTACGGCTACGCCCTGCAGAAGAACGCGGCGCGCGGGAGGAAGCGGCTGCGTTACGAGTGGGACGGAGACATTCTCAAGAGAGTCAGCAGAGTCTAACCGCCCCTCACCCTGCCCTCTCCCCCTCACGGGGGCGAGGGGGAATGGTTTTCAGACTCGACCGCACTGTCGTCCGCGACGCGAATAGTCTCCCGAGCGAAGCGAGGGAGGAGGTTCGTGTCGCGGGAGCCCGCAGCGATCGCGCAGCAGCGCGACGCGCGAGGGCGACGTGTTACAGAGCCTCGCCCTTCAGCGGGATCTCGATGACGCCCTTCTCCTTGTCCGAGGTGTAGAGCGTCACCTTGCCTTCAACGGCGCCCTTCTTGACCTTGTCGCTTGCCTTGACGACGACCGTATAAGAGACGCCTTCCTGGGTCGGAACCACGTCAGTCATGAAGCCTGGCACGCTGACCTCCGCCTTCGTGACCTTGATCGGCGTCGCCGGCTTGTTGTTCGTGACCACGATGTTTCGCGTGATGGGGTCCTTGCCCGCGGTGAAGTTGCCGAAGTTGACCGTGATCGGGGTGACCGAAACCCGCGGACGCACGATGCCCGAGACCGGGATCTCCAGGGTGGGCTGCTGCGTGACCCCCGTCGTGACGCGAATCGGCGCGTTCAACAGGCCTTCCGGCGCGTCGGGTGTCACCGAGATCGCGAGCTTGTATTGGTCGCCCGGCCGGCCGGCGATCTTGTCCTTGTCGCCCGCGGGCGAGATCTCGGCCTTGACGTACGGCTGCGCGGTCTCGGCCACCGTCGGCTTGAAGCCCTTCTCCTCGGAGATCAGCACGACGTCCTGCGAAGCGGCATCCCCCTTGACGACTGAGAAGCGGACGTACTGTTGCGGCGCGACGTCGACGAACGGCTTGACCAGCGCCTTCACGAAGAGGTTCATCTGCGGACGGTCCGGGTCGTTCGAGACCACCAGGACCGACTTCGAGATCGGGCCCGAGAAGCTCTTCGTGTCGACGCTCGTGTGCACCTTTCCCTCCGCGCCCGGCTTGATGAGCTTGTCGAAGGAGGAGACGGTGCAGCCGCAGGAGGGGCGGGCGTCGGAAATGACCAGGTCCGAGCCGCCGCTGTTCTTGAGGACGAAGTCCGTTTCGATGACCTGCCCCTTGGGAACCGTGCCCATGTCTTTCGTCTCTTGCGCGATCTCGATCTTCGGCGCGTTGACGGCCTTGCCGGCCGCGGCCGGCGGTTTGGCCGCTTGCGGGGCGGGAGCAGGTGGCTTGGACTCGGGCGGCTTCTGCGCCAGCGCGACTGCCGAGGCGAAGAGCGCGGCGACTGCCAGCCGGCCGATTCTCAGAGCATGACTCATCTCAGTTTCCTCCTGTCAGTAGGGATGCCAACGCTGCGGAACCCTCCGGAATCACCCGATATTTCCGAAATCGCCTCCATTAGACCAAACTCCGACCTCGAGCGATGAGCGAAATTCGACGCTTTCACTTGGTGCCCATCGGCGGCACCGCCATGGTTCCACTGGCCGCCCTGCTCGCCGAAGCCGGCCACCGGGTCTCCGGCAGCGATCTCGCGTTGTACCCGCCCATGTCGACGCTGCTCGAGCGCCTCGGAATCGTGGCGGCCCGGGGGTTCGCGCCCGAGCACGTGCCCGCCGACTGCGACGTCGTGATCGTGGGGAACGCGGCCCTGCGGGACAATCCCGAGGCGGGGGAGGCCGCCCGGCGCGGCCTCCCTGTCCTCTCCCTGCCACAGGCTCTGCGCCGCTACTTCCTGCCGGGCAAGACCTCGGTCGTCATCACCGGCACGCACGGCAAGACGACGACCTCAGCCTTGACCGCCTGGATTCTGCTGGACTCGGGCCGGGACCCCGGCTTCCTGGTGGGCGGCGAGATGAAGAACCTCGGCCGGGGGTATCGGCGGGGAGCCGGGCCGCACTTCGTCCTGGAGGGGGACGAGTACAACGCCGCGTTCTTCGACCGCGGCCCCAAGTTCCTCCACTACGAGCCGAGGCACCTCTTCGTCGGAAACATCGAGTACGACCACGCGGATCTCTATCCGGACCTCCCGGCCGTGATCGACGCGTTCCGCAAAGTCGTACGCCTCGTCCCTCCGGAGGGGACGGTCGTCGTCAACGCGGACGATCCCCGCGTCGAGAGCCTCATCCCCGACTCGAGCGCGCCGATCGTGCGTCTCTCGCTCGCCGATCCGGGAGCGGATTTCTCGGCCCGCGACGTCGTCGCGCGCGCTGACGGCACGGAATTCACGCTGCTCGAGGCGGGACTGCCGACCGCGCGCCTCTTCTCGCCGCTCTCGGGCGAGCACAATGTGCGCAACGCCCTCGGCGCGATCGCGCTCACTCGGGGTCTCGGCCTTTCGACCGGCGAGATCGGACGCGCCCTTTCGCGCTTCGCAGGGGTGCGTCGGCGCCTTGAGGTCGTGGGAGAGAAGAATCGCATTCTCGTCGTCGACGACTTCGCGCACCATCCGACCGCGGTCCGGGGCACCCTGCGCGCGGCGCGGCAGCGCTTCCCGGGCCGTCGCCTCTGGGCTCTGTTCGAGCCGCGCTCCAACACGGCGGGCCGCAAGATGTTCGAGGACGACTACGTCGAGGCGTTCGCCGAGGCGGACGCAGTGGTCGTCGCGCCGGTCTTCCACGCAGAGCGGCTGGGCTCGGACAATCAGCTCGACCGCGACGCACTCGTCCGGCGTCTTACGGCGGATGGCCGGCGGGCGCTTGCTCCGGCGACGATCGAGGAGATCCCCGAGGTCGTGCGCCGCGAGGCTCGCGCGGGCGACGTTCTGCTGCTGATGTCCTCCGGCGCCTTCGGAGGCCTTCCCCAGACTCTCCTCGAGCGGCTGTGAGGCGAGCCGCGGTCTTCGCGGCGCTCGCGGCGGCCGGGCTGGTCCTTGCCGTCTGGCCGGCGTTTCGCGCTCCGGCGGTCCTCTGGTCCGACAGCGAGCTGGATCTACGCTGGGCGCGCACGAGCCCCCTTCGTCCCTCGGCCGCCGGAGAGGAGCACACGCCGAAGCCGGGCTACGTCCTCTATCTCGCGGCCGCCAGCCGCGCCTTCCCGGCCCTTGGACCCGGGCGCTCGGCGGTCGTCGTCCAGTCGCTGCTGCTGTGGCTTTCGATCGTCGGTACGTCCTGGCACCTCTTTCGGCGTCGCGGCGCCGCCGGCCTGCTCCTGCTGGTTCTGTTGCTCTCGTTTCTTCGGCTGCGCGACGCCTCCAGCTCCGTCCTGTCCGACGCGCCGGCGGCGGCTCTCTTCCTGGCGGTCGCCGGTTTCTGCCTGGAGCCGCCGCGCAGCCGCGCGGCGCTGGCGTTGCTCGGCGTGGGGCTGACGCTGCTCTTCTGGGTGCGTCCGAACGTCGGTGCCGTCGCCGTGCCGATCGCCGCGATCCTGTTGTCGCGTCCCGGCTCGCGACGAGCCCTGGGCATCGTGGCTCTGACGTGCGTGGCGTCGATGGCTCCGGTCTGGCTCCTCACGCGCCCGGGGCCGGGCGACGACACACTGCGAGGGATCGGCGCGCCGGTGCTCATGGGCAGCGCCCGCTACTACTGGACCCCGTCCCTCGGCGACTGGAGACCCGCCGACTCGCGCGCCCGATTCGCAACGGCGGAGCACAACTGGAGAGCGTTTCTCGCCGGCCCACGACCCGATGTGCAGCGAGAGCTCGCCTGGCGCGCGTTCCACGGGCTCTTCGGCGTCGAGTTCTACGACGCGCGCTGGTCCGAGATCTACGCGCGCTTCGACGAGATCGCGCGGCGCGCGTCTCCGTTACTTCTCCTCGCGGCCCTCTTTCTCTTCGCGACGACGCCGTGGCGCGGCATAGGGGGCGCGTCAGGAGAAAAATCAGCCGGCGTGCTTCTGCTGGCTCTGCTCGTCGGGCACGATCTTCTCTTCGGGTCCCACCCGCGCTACATCCTTCCCTTCCTGCCCGCCCTCTTCCTTCTCTGCGTCGCCGGAGCCGGTGAGCGGCGTTCCGGCCTCGCGGCGCGTTCCGCCGCAACGTCCGTCGCCCTCGTGGCCGTCGCGATCCTGCTCGAGCGCAATCGGGGGATTCTCGATTGGGAGTGGGGCGTCGTGGAATCCGCCGGCGTCGCGCTCGTCCAGACGATCCCGCGAGGAGCGTTGCCCGAGCGGGGGCCGTCGACCCTCCACATCCGCATCGCTCCGGTGCTGCCGTCGAACGTCGCCGTGGACGTCTACGCGCCGAATCGAAGGCTCCTGCTCGCGAGTCCGCTCCCTTGGCCGCGCGAGCCGTTCCTGACCGTGCCGCTGCCGCCCTGGTTGCTCGAGCAGAATCGGAAGGGAGCCGTCCAGATCGAGCTCATCTCGCGAGGATCCCCCGACCCCGGCCACTACCTCCTCTTCCCGGTCGTTCCGCCACCGTGGGGAACCCCCGCGCGGCGGGAGGGCGCGAAGGAGTTGTCGCCTACCTCCGGAGTCAGCGACGGCTCGCTCGACTGGTGGGCTCACGCCGGCGCGCCCTGACGACGAGATGGGAGAGGAACCGATCAGCCCGGGATCGCGAACTCGCAGCGCCGGCAGAGGAAGTCCTCGGGGGCTTCCTCGACGCCGTAGGTCCACCGACGGAGCCGCGCCATCGTGTCGCCGCCCAGGATCTCCGAGACGCTCTGCGTCTTCAGGTCGCCGACCGTGAGCTTCTCGTAGTAGTCCTGGCAGCACAGCACCGCCGTGCCCGTGCCGGTGACGTGCAGGTGTTCGAACGGCCTCGATCCGACGAGCTCGCAGCCCTTGAGCTTTTTCAGGGGCGGCGGCTCGATGACGTACGTGCCGCTGTCCGGGCGGCTCCGGATCTTGAACTGCTTCACGACCCAGCCCTTCGGCTCGAAGTGCGCACGGA
>Ga0207684_10006449_pt1 | contig 10692 bp, 9 predicted proteins | sample KBSK5501metaG_FD_184342 | JGI IMG/M metagenome (GOLD analysis project Ga0207684, IMG submission 184342) | Corn, switchgrass and miscanthus rhizosphere microbial communities from Kellogg Biological Station, Michigan, USA - KBS K5-50-1 metaG... | ecosystem: Host-associated > Plants > Roots >... | reverse complement strand
ACAGCGACGGCACCGCGACGGCACAGCGACGGCACACGGTCCGCCAGCCGAGCACGCCCCACCAGGACTCTCTCCTCGACTCTCTCCTCGACTCTCTCCTCGACTCTCTCCTCGACTCTCTCCTCGCGCGCTGGACCAGTGGTGGCCACAACGCACGGCAGTGGTGGCGCGAGATCGTGGCGCGAGATCGTGGCGCGAGGGTATCCCGGCGCGAGGGTATCGTGGCGCGAGGGTATCCCGGCTCCTACCGCACCGTCGCGCGCTGGACCGGCTCCCTGCGCAAGCGTGAGCGATCCGGCGCGGCGCTGCCGCGTGTCGCGGCGCTGCCGCGTGTCGCGGCGCTGCCGCGTGTCGCGGCGGGAATGCCCCCGGCACAGGCGGCGGGGCTCGTGGTCATACGACCGGAGCAGTGGTCGACGGAGGAGCACCGTGCCCTCGAGCAGCTCAGCGCGCTTCACCCTGAGATCCAAACGGCGCTCGCGCTCTTCGCCTCGTTCGCCTCCCTCATCCGGGAGCACCGTGATCTGCAGTCTCCCTGCCGCTTGAAGGCCTGGTTCGCCCAGGCCAAGTGTATCATGCGGGCAGGAGGCTACCAGGAGGGGATGCTACCGATTTGCATGCGAGAAGGTCTGAGTAGCAGGAGACCGTAGACAAGGGAATTTTCACCCTTATCTTGTCAGATTGTGGTCTACCCCAACCTGACGTCAAGGGCGCCAGCGTGGCGCCTCATCTCCTGTGTCAGGTTAGCCTTATCATCGCGTTATCTTGACGCGCGCTCATGCACCCCATAGACTCTATCTTGGCGACCAGTCACCGAATCTGCCCAGCGGCGAGATGTGCAAGCAATCTGGTGGATGTGGGTGGACGTTGGTGGCGCGAGGGAGGCTGCTGATGAGTGGGGAGGTCGGACAACGCGTTGGGTACATCCGCGTCAGCACGCTCGACCAGCGCACCGAACGCCAGCTCGAACAGGTTCCGCTCGATCGAACCTATACCGACCAGGTGTCGGGCAAGGATACGCAGCGTCCGCAGCTGGCGGCGCTGCTCACCTTTGTGCGTGACGGCGACACCGTGGTCGTGCACAGTATGGATCGCCTGGCGCGCAACCTCGAGGATCTCCGTCGCCTCGTCCGTGAACTGACCGCGCGGGGCGTGCGCGTCGAGTTTGTCAAAGAAGGATTGACCTTCACCGGCGAGGACACCCCGATGGCCACGTTGCTGCTCTCGGTGATGGGCGCGTTCGCGGAGTTTGAGCGGGCGCTGATTCGCGAGCGTCAGCGGGAAGGGATTGCCCTCGCCAAACGGCGTGGCGTCTATCGTGGGCGCAAGAAGGCGCTACCAGTGACGCAGGCGCAGGACCTGCGCCAACGGGCGCTCGCTGGGGAGGCAAAGGCAGCGCTTGCACGCGAATATGGGATCAGCCGCGAGACGCTCTACCAGTATCTGCGGGATGCATAAGCGCAGTCATACGTCCCACCCACAATGCTTGTCGATCCTTGAACAACCCGTCTCTCTCACGAGGCGCATAGAAGAGTCAGAGACAACAAATACAACACCGACGAACCTACAAGAGAACCGCCTTTCCCATGCTCTCCCACCAGCGTGTGACCTGTCGCATCAGGCGCCCCCTCGTACTTTCATGGACCAACGGCCATAGTCCATCAGCAGCGTCATCAGCGCTTGAGCCTGTCGCGCCGCCGCATGATGATCTCATCGCATATCATTCCACATGTGTAGACGAACCGCCCACCGCGACGCGCTACGGCGATTCACCGCGCGCGAGTGGAGACTATGCCAACGCGCGTGAGTATGCTAGACTGCTGAGCGGACGTTGGCGCCCTGCGCGAACGTCACAGCGGAATTATCGAGCAATCATCACAGACAGGTGGAGGGATCGTATGGCCGTCGCGACGCAGGCCCCCGAACGCACAGGCGCAGGATTTCGCTGGTGGTATCCGTTGACGCTGACGATCCCCGCCGCGGGTGTCCTCTTTTACCTCAACCGCTTTGGCGAGAATCCTGGCTCGCTGAGCTACTGGGTTTTCGGTATGGCAGTCGTCTCCCTCATTCCCCTGGCCAACTGGATCGGCGCCTCGACCGACGCGCTGAGCAAATATGTGGGCGACCGCTTGGCAGGGTTGCTGGACGCGACTTTTGGCAACGTGCCAGAGCTTGCCATCGGGTTTTTTCTGCTCTACCACTCCTTCGCGCATCCTGGGAGTCTGGAATCCGATCACGAGATCATCAAAGGGCTGATCATCGGCTCCGTCATCAACAATGTGCTACTCGTGCTCGGCGCCTCGGTCTTCGTCGCCGCGCTGCGACATGGGCGGTTGCGGTTCAGTCCCGAGAGCGCCGCGGGCTTCTCGTCGATGCTCGCGCTAGCGGTCGTTGGTCTTGCCTTACCGACGCTGGCCTACTCATTCACCAGCGAGAAGGTGAAGGAGAGCGGTGTCATCGAGGGAGTGAGTCTGGCTGTCGGCGTCATCCTCATTCTCAGCTACGGCGCCTATATTGGCGCGAGTGTCTTTCACTGGCGTGAAAAGGTCGAAGGGGGAGAAGACGAGGATGCGGCAGAGCAAACGCCTGTTGCCGAGCGTCGCGAAGTCGAGAAACCGCGGAACCGCCGCACACGCGATGATCGCTACGGCATGTGGATCGCCGTCGTGAGTCTGACAGCCGCTTCGGTCGCTACAGTGCTGATCGCCTATTTCCTTGTCGAGGAGACCGACGTGGTGATTAAGCTGGTAGATCAACTGACTCCACCCTCGGTTGGCCTGATTACCCCACTCTCAGTTGGGCTGATTATTTTCCCTTTGTTCTGCAACGTCGGCGAGTTCGCTGGCGTGGTGGGCGCCGCGATTCGGCGCGAGGGTGAGAGGATGATGGATATTGCGGGCGGTTCGGCGGTGCAGGTACCACTGCTCGTGGCCCCGGCGCTCATCTTCATTTCATTTGTTATGGGGTTGCTCACAGGCACGCCAGCGCTCTTTTTGAATTTGCGCTTCGATGTCTTCCCTTTGATCGCTATCGGCTTGGTCACGATAGTCTACGCGCTGGTGAGCCTGGATGGTGAATCCACCTGGCTAGAAGGCCTCCAGCTGATCGCGATCTATTTGCTGGTGGCCGTCACGGCGCTGGCGCTGCCCGCCTGATAGACTCCCTGTGTCGGCCCACGGCATGCGGTAACACGCCTCGGTTGTGCGCAGCGCTGTGATACAATCTGGCCGTTCATAAGCCATTCCCCGCCGCCTCTGTGCTAGCGGCGCGAGTATCGAGCCAGTCGAGACAGTACGGGAGCAGAGATGAGCGCGCCACCGCCCAGCCCAACTCCCGGCCAGGTCTCGCTGGCCGAACGCTACCGGATCGTCGCGCAGGTGGGCATCGGCGGGACGGCGGTGGTCTTTCGTTGCGTTGATCTGCACACCGAGCGCATCGTCGCCGTCAAGGTCTTGCGCAAGAACGGCCCGATGATCCCAGAGGCGGAGGCGCGCTTCAAGCGCGAGGCGCGGCTGGCGGCGGCGCTTGCGCATCCCAATATCGTGCGCGTGCTCGACTTCGGCTACACCGTCTCGCCCATCCCCATCGCGCGATCGGCGTGGGTGGATGATCCCGACGCGCTCGTGCCGTACGTGGCGATGGAATACGTCTACGGCGCATCGCTCAAGGAACTGGTGCGGCGGCTGGGCGCCTTGCCCATCGACTGGGTCTGGCGTCTGGGCGATCAACTCTGCTCCGCGCTCGCCGCCGCCCATGCGCTCGGCGTCGTCCACCGCGACATCAAGCCGCAGAACGTCATGATTCTCGATTCGAAGGTCGAGCTGCTGGCGAAGCTGACCGACTTTGGCATCGCGCGGCAGGTGGGTGGCGACTATACGACCCTGACCGGAACCGGCGAGATCCTTGGCACACCAGACTATCTCTCGCCGGAGCAGGTCCTTGGCGAGCCAGGCGGCCCCTCGTCGGACCTCTACGCGCTAGGCATCGTGCTCTATGAACTGCTCACCGGGCGTCTGCCCTTCGAGGCTGATACGCCGCTGGCGGCGGCGTCGCGCCGGATGATGGTTGATGCGCCTCCGTTGAGCAACTTTCGTCGGAATATTCCTGAGGCGCTTCAGGAGCTGGTGATGGTCGCGGTGCGCCGCGAACCCGGCGAGCGCTTCGCCAATGCGCAGGAGCTGGCGGAGGCGCTGCGCTGGAGTCGCGAGCAGTCGCCGCCGGTCGAGCCAGGCGAACGAGGCGCGTGGGCGCTGGAGCCACGCAGGCCGCGCGCCCCTGATCCCCCGCGCGCTGACGTGGCGCCACCGCCGCCAGGAGCGCTACCGGACGCCGCCATCGAGGCGCAATCCACTGTGCTGCGTGTCGCCCCGCCCTCCATGCCGCTTGACGCGCCAGCGGACACCGCGCCCGGTATAGCTGATGAGCCACCAGCGGACTTGAGCGCCGAGACGCCATAAGCGGCCATGATCGGGCTGCCGCAGCGTGAGCGCGCCGGCGCCGTGGCGCCGACGCCACGCTCTATGGCATAATCAGAGTCGTCGTCTCGCGCGTGAGCGTGTGAGGCAAGCGCATGCGACCACTGGAAGCGACGCCGCACGGCGCAATGGACGCGCCTGGCGAAGACGCCAAGACCACCAGGCGCGACGGTTCATCTGGGCAGTTCGTCTGAACGAGATGGGCTGGACACGCGAAATGGCTCCGTTGACCTGGTTCGCTGTGCGTTGTCACGAAGAAAGAAATGAGGGAAACGATGAGGACAGGACAATGGGTCGCCGTGATCGGCGGCACAGCTCTCGGCGTGGCGGGAATCGCCGCGACCATCATCCTGGCGCGGCGCGAGGCCCGCGAGGCAGCCAGGGAGTGGTACGAGCAGTATGGGACGCCGCTCGTGGATCAGGCGAAGCAGATCAGCAAGCAACTGCGTGACGCTGCGGTTGAGCAGTACAACGCGCAGGCGCCGAAGGCCGTGGACGCGGTGAACAAGGTCGTGCCACAGGCGCGCGAGCGGTTGAGCGGCATCCTGCCTGGCCAGCGCGGAAACGAGGGCCTCAGCGCGGTCGTCCCGGGCTCCAACGGAGCCGTGGAGGGCATGATGAGCGACGAATAGAGCGGCGCATACACCACATAGCGGATGACGCAGCGTCATCCGCTACTTTCTATCAGTAGAGCTTCGTTCGGCGCATGAAACATCCCACAGCATGACGAGGGAGTATCCCATGGCGACGCAAGAGCGTGTGCGGCTGACGACGATGGCCAGTTGCGCCGGTTGTGCGGCCAAGATGGGCGCCGAAGCGCTGGCGGAGGCGCTGCGTCCCCTGGCCGAGAGCTTCGGCGCCGCGCCGGACCTGCTGGTGGGACTGGGCGCGGCGGATGACGCCGCCGTGTACCGGCTCAACGACGAGCAGGCCGTCGTCGCCACCGTCGATTTCTTCCCGCCGGTCGTGGATGATCCGTACACCTTCGGCGCTATCGCCGCCACGAACGCGCTCAGCGACCTCTACGCCATGGGCGCGACGCCGCTCCTGTGCCTGAACCTGGTGGCTTTCCCGGAGAAGTTGGACCGCGCAATCCTCACGGAGATCATGCGTGGGGGCGCCCAGAAGGTGCGCGAGGCTGGCGCCGTCATCGCCGGTGGCCACTCGGTGATCGACGAGGAGCCAAAGTATGGGCTGGCCGCGATCGGCGTCGTCCATCCAGCTCGTGTGCGCACGAAGGGCGGCGCGCGGCCCGGCGATATGCTCCTGCTGACCAAGGCGCTCGGCACGGGAGTGATCACGACCGCGCTGAAGCATGAGGCCGCGAGCGAGGCGCATGTAGCGGGCGCAGTCGCCAGCATGACGACGCTCAACGCGGCTGCGGCGCGCGCGCTGGCGTCAGTAGGCGACGATCTCCACGCCTGCACTGATGTGACGGGGTTCGGCCTGCTGTGTCACGGCTGGGAGATGGCGTCGCAAAGTGGTGTCTCGTTCCGCTTCGCAACGTCGCGCCTGCCGATCCTGCCGCGCGCGCGCGAGTATGCCCTGGCGGGCCACACACCCGGCGGCACGGATCGCAATCGGCGCTCGATTGGCGATCATGTGACCTATGCAAGCGATGTCGCACAGGTGGATCGCCTGCTGATGCTCGATCCGCAGACCTCTGGCGGATTGCTCGCCGCCGTCGCGGCTGAGGCTGTCGAGACAGCAGTGCGCGCGTTCGACGATGCGGGCGTGGCCGTGGCGCTGATCGGTGAGGTGACGGCTGGAGCGGGCATTGTGGTGGAGCGTTGACCGTGACTGATGGAGACGCGCGAGAAGCGCAGCAGGCGGATGCGGGCGCCGGCGATTCCCTGAGCGATCTGGAGCGTCGCCTTGGCCACGCCTTCGCGCGCAGACAAGTGCTCGTCGACGCGCTGACGCATCGCTCCTACGCCTACGAGTACGCCGCGCCCGAAGTCGTCAACAACGAGCGGCTCGAGTTCTTGGGCGACGCCGTGCTGGCGCTGATCAGCGCGGATCTGCTCTACTCCCGTTATCCTCAAGCGGACGAGGGGGCGCTCACGCAGTATCGCGCGGCGCTGGTCCAGGCGGCGACACTGGCGCGCTTCGCCAGCGCGCTGGGACTTGGGTCACGCCTGCGTCTTGGCCGTGGTGAGGACGCGACAGGCGGGCGCGCGCGCAGTGGGCTGCTGGCGGCGGCGTTCGAGGCGATTCTCGGCGCGTTATATCTGGATGGCGGGATGGCGGCGGCGCGCGCCTTCTTGGAGCCGTATCTGCTGGAAGAACTGGGGCGGATCGAGACAGTAGGCGCGGAGCCGCGCATCAAGGATGCGAAGTCGCGGCTGCAGGAGCTGGCCCAGGGCGCGCTCACCCTGACGCCACGTTACCAGGTGGTGGAAGAATCGGGCCCATCGCATGATCGCACCTTCGTCGTCGAGGCGCTGATCGGCGAGGTGGTGGTTGGGCGTGGGAGCGGCAAGAACAAACGCCAGGCGGAACAAGCGGCGGCGCAAGCGGCGCTGGCGGATCCGGGGTGGCGGATGAGCGACTCCACCGCATCGGCCACAGATCTGACCTCGGAAACAGGCGCTTGACGGCTTATCCGGCGGCGGGATACACTACAGCCGTCGTCGCGTACCGTGTGCGACGGCGCTTCATGCCAGCGTAGCTCAGGGGCAGAGCAGCTGTTTCGTAAACAGCAGGCCGTGGGTTCAAATCCCACCGCTGGCTCCCCATTTCACTCTCGTTCCCATGCGGGTTTGTAGCGGTTCCTTCGCTTGCTTCGTTTACCCGGCTTTCGACCCTCGCCAGCAAAACCGCCAGCAAAACGGGTCAGCCGCAATTCGAACTACCCTACGAGCAGTTCGCCCATCGCCGCAGCTGCGTCCTGCTGCATGTTCGGAAGCACATGGCTATACACGTCGAGGGTGATCGCGACACTGGCGTGTCCAAGCATCTCGCTCACAACCTTGGGATTCACTCGTGCGCCCAAGAGCAGCGTTGCACACGTGTGGCGCAGATCGTGAAAGCGAACGTCCGGCAGTGCGCCTTTCTCGAGCAGCGCCTTGAAGCCACGCACCACATTTCGCGCCAAGAGCGGAGTGCCGATGCTCGAGGAGAAGACGAGATCGTGGTCATGCCATGCCGAACCCTGTCTGAGGCGTTGCTCTGCTTGACTCGCTCGATGTCGTCTCAGCGCTTCGGCTGCTGGCGCAGCTAGCGCAATCTGCCTTCGGCTCCGGCGTGTCTTGGGAGCGCAAAACGTCAGCTTGCCGTTCTCCCGTTTGAGCTGATAGCGTACTTGTAGAGTAGGGGTCGGCACCGCATCGAGATCCACGTCCGCCCAGCGCAGGCCGAGCAGTTCACTTTGCCGCATCCCTGTTGCGAGCGCCAGCACATAGAGCGCCTCCAGTCGCTCGCCGGTTGCCACATCCAGCAAGATGCGCGCCTCCTCGGCAGAGAGCACGTGGAGCTCCGTCTCAGCGAAGCGTGGAGCGTCGACGAGATCGGTGATATTCCGCACCACGAGCCCAAGTCGTACCGCTTGCTCAAGGGCGCGGTGCAAGGTGGAGTGGAGGTGGTGCACGGTTGTGGTAGAGAGACTTTCCCCAAGCTTTGCCGCATATAATCGCTGCACCTGTTGGGCCGAGAGTTGCAGGAGCCGCGTCGACCCAAGCGTCGGCGTAATATGCTGGGTGATTAGGTAGTGGTGTTGTCGCCACGTACTTTCCTCGAGTACCGGCGGCATGACTGTCTCGAGCCAGCTCGTAAGGTATTGCTTGAGCGTTTGGCGTTCGGCTGATCCAGTTGTGGGTGAGACACCCAATTGCTGGCGTTCGTAGTGCGCCTTTGCGAGTTTCTGGCGCACCTCCTCTCGGGTCTTGCCGCTAAATTCTTTGCGCTTCCCGCCCTCAATCGTCATGGCGGCGACCCAACGACCATCCTTCCGTTTGTAGATCGAACCCTCGTTGTGGCCGCGTCGTTTCTTTGTGCTGTTCACTCTGACACTCCGATGAACTGCTGCAGCGCCGCGATCGGTATCCGCCTAGATCGGCCAACCTTGATCGACCGAATCTCGCCGCGCATGCACAAGGCGTATATTTTTGTCCGGTTTAAGCTAAGGAGGCGTGCCGCTTCCTCCACCGTGACGGCCAGTAGTTCTCCTTCTAGAACGCGTGATGTCTCTCGCGCACGTGGACGTGGGATAGTCATGGTTTCTCCTTGTCCGCGGGTCGGACGTGAGCAGTATCTCACTACCAATCAAGCAGTTGGGGTCTGTGGCACCATGGGGTTTTGCCTTGGACACCACCATAGAGAGGCAACCGAGTGCATCGCGTTATTGGGCTGCAGCGCAAATACCAAGGCGAGCAGCTTTCTCCTCACGGATCTGGTCGAAGCTGAGGCCTTTCTCTTCGAGGTAGCGCTCGAACCAATCCCAGAACCAAATGAGGAAATGTGTCCCGTCATCTTGAGGTGGAAGCACTTGCCTGAGGAATGCGGCGGCGCTCGTGGAGCAGCCCGCGATCATCTGGCACAGGAGGGTAAGATCGCCGGACCTCCGCCGCTCACGGACGGCTGGTGTGCCATCGCAGAAGAAACTGGCCTGCTGCACTATCCGCCATAGCGGCGAAATGGGCCAGCGTGCGCGATTGGGATCACCGTTCGGCATGGTGTGCCGCAACCACTGTTTCGTGGAGTAGGCCCAGAGGCTGGGAATCTGATCCAAGAAGGCATACGCCTCTTCGATCCCCATCTCGCGCAAGCATTCCCGCTTGTACCGAAACTCCACACGAGTGACCCTGGACTCGCCATCCCAGCCGTTGCTGGTCCAGACTTCCTGCATCCAGTCTTTGCGCGAGATCTGAATCTCGGCGGTCTTGTCGTAGATGCAGCAGGCGTGCGGCGCGCCCTTGCTGAAGTCGAGGGTGGCCAGGCGACGACCGGCGAACTGCAAGCGCATATCTCCAGGCGTGATGAATGAGTCTTCGTCTGTGCCAGGCACTTCCACAGGGAACAGGCGCAGCCCCTTACTGCGGCTGCGGGTGATGAAGACCGGCAGATCGGCGAGCGAGAGTTCCCATCCTGCCACATCGACGCAGAGATGCGCCTCGCTGACCTGGAGGGTAAACGGAATCTGGAGAAAGTCAGCGAGGAACCCGTAGAGCAGCGTCAGCGCGACGCCGATCTCGTGCTCCCAGAGGAACGCGGAAGAGAGCCGCGCTTTGGCGACGATATGCGTGAGCTTGCCCAAGCCCACATCGACATGAATGCTGGGCGAATGCAGGATCCATCTCCACTGCCGTCCTGCGCCATGCGGCTTGATGAAGAGAACTTCGCCAGCAAACCGCCAGAGAGTCGGTAGGTCTTCCTCCGCTTCCTGGCGCTGCCGCTTGACCTCCTCGAGTTGCTCGGCAAGCGCGTCGGGAAGGTCTCCGTTGATACGGGCATTGCCAATGAAGGTATCGATATTCATGCCAACAATGGCGGCGACCAAAGCACTCTCCTTTCTGCAATCCCAGTTCGGGCTGGCGGTGTTCGTACATTGCGGAAGCTGCGTTGCCGCACGATCCTCCGCGACCTTCCCTTGGGAGGCAAGGCCATTCCTGTGGTGATAAGCGCAGGGTAACCATTCAAGACGGGATCTGGAGACGAAGTGACCGGCCGGCGAATGCCTGCTCGAGTTGAATTCGCAACGCAAGCGCGTCTCCACGCATTACGAGTCGCCCGGCTGGAGGGGGTGGCTGCTGTAGGGGCGCGCCGGGCTCGTCTGCGTGATCCCGACCTCCACGATGTGTCCGTGGAGCGGCAGCGGAAGATGCAGGCTCACCGCCAGGGCGTCCACGAGGCGCTCGGCGGGGCAATGGGTCGCTACGCTACAGGGGGGGATCCAGGTCTCGGGCAGATAGCGCTCATCTGGCCCCTGGGCCAGGCGGTCCAACCGGTCCAACCGGTCCAACCGGTCGTGGATCTGGGCCTGGACCGCGCGGAGGCGCGGTGTGCTGCGCGGCGCGCAAAAGACCACCGCTTGAGGGGACGGAGGAAACACGCCCAGATGCGCGAAGGCGATCGCGAAGGGGGACACCTCAACCGCGAGCGCCACCAGCGCAGCGTCGCTCTCTGCCAAGGCGAGCCGCTCGTAGAGCGCCACGGTCAGATGCGGGCGGTTGGCCGACATGTGCAGGTAGGGCGCGATGTGGCCCTCAGCCAGGTCGCG
>Ga0207684_10006447_pt1 | contig 10693 bp, 6 predicted proteins | sample KBSK5501metaG_FD_184342 | JGI IMG/M metagenome (GOLD analysis project Ga0207684, IMG submission 184342) | Corn, switchgrass and miscanthus rhizosphere microbial communities from Kellogg Biological Station, Michigan, USA - KBS K5-50-1 metaG... | ecosystem: Host-associated > Plants > Roots >... | reverse complement strand
ATTCGCAATGCCTCCCAGGATGTTGATGAACATGGCAACAATCCCTGCTGCAAGGAAGAGCCAGGCAGCCTGCAGCCACGTGTTCCAGCTCTCAGTAAACTGTCCAGCTACTAACGGCACCTGCCACTTTTGCAGTATTGCCCCGATGAGGCTTACATGTGGCCCCTTATCACCTGGGAGCAGACCCGGCGGGAATAGCTCACCTTTGAGCAACGCAAGCAACACATAGATCGAAGCGATCACCAGGACGATATAAAGGAAGGTGAGTAGCGAGAATTTGCGCTGGAATGTCGTAGCATAGAGCCATACTGCATAGAGCATGACCGGAAGGAAGCACAGAAAAACCTCTTCGGTAAGGATTGCGATTCCTAGAGCCACTGCTGCGAGAACGAATGTTTGCAACCTGCTCTTTCCAGTCGTGATCAGACAGAGCGACAGCAGTAGCCAGAATATCCCGATATTCTCAAGCAATACCTCGCGACGGTAGATCAGGCTCAATGTTGAGAGCGAGTAGAGAACCATCGCCAGTAATGCCGCGCTCCTGCTTCCACTCATTCGGCTCGTAATCAGGTAGAGCAGCAGAGAACTCGCAATGGTCAGCACGAGCATCAGCACACGCCCGCTGTTGATAGCGTTGCCAAAACTAGTAGTACCCCCTGTCAATTGTAGCCATCCAGCAATCTGTAACCAGCCAATGGGAGGCTGATCATAGGTATACACATTCGGCGTAATTTGGCCACGCAGGAGAGCCCAGGCATTTGCCATGAGATTCCCCTCGTTGGCCCCATAGGCCGGGTAGTTGAAGAGATTGATCACCTGTATAACGAGAGTAATGCTGAGGACGAGCGCGACGGCGAGCACCTCAAACCCTAACGGGATGCTTATCTCGTGCCACTGTGATGCACTGACTGTGTCTACCTGCGGCAGCAGGCGCGTCTGTGCCGCCATCAGACGCGCCTTCTCGGTCGAAGTCCAGCGCAGCCGCTCCAAAATAGTCTCATTTCCGCTCGCCTTCTGGAGTGTCCCCGTTTTCACCACCGGCGTAAAAGCATGTACAAAGAAATTCGCTGTTCGAAACAACGTGACGTTGCCGATTTCTTTCTCCGGTTTTCGCTCCCTTATATCGTTCATATCGCTCAGTCCTTTCTCTCCTCACCCGCTAACTTCGCTAATGACCTCGGTGTTGCCCAATATGAGCTGTTTTTTCCCAATTCGATGCTCCGCGCATCTGTCGCCAAACCGCGCGCACTGCGCCGATCCCTAGCAACAACTGGTAGGGGATGAAGGCGAGCAGGAGTGTAAAAGCCTCGCTCCACTTCCATTTGCGGTGGTGGACCTTGACGAATTCATGCAGTCCTGCCAGGCTGATAAACACTGAGAAGATGAGGCAGTAAAGCGGCAGGAAGGTTAAGATCGCCATCCACACTGGCATCTTAACGAAAATGAACAGCAGGATCGATATGGGTATCAAGATCGTGAAGAACGCTTGCAACTCGGGTAGAATCAGGACATACAGTGCCAGCATCTTTTGCGAGAGTTTCTCCAATTTCATCCAGCGGCCAGCGAAGAGGATTTGGATAAACCCCTGATTCCAGCGTGTACGCTGTTTGATGAATTGCTCAATAGTGTTCGGCGTCTCTTCCTTCGTCACAAACTCGTCGTCATAGAGGATGCGTACCCTGGCTTTTGCGATGCAGAGGCGTATTCCTAGATCGGCGTCTTCGGTTAAAGTGGTGTGGTCCCAGCCGCCCAATCGCTGCATAAGCTCGCGCTTCACGAACACGGTGTTCCCTCCCAGCGGTGTCATCCCGCATCGCGCGAAGAAGTGCAGAGCAGACTTGAACCAGAAGAAATACTCCAGGACATTCAGAAAGCAGAACCATTTAGTGTTATGATTCATCAACTGGACACCGCTCTGCACAACATCTACCGGTTCGGTCAGGAAAGTTGCATTGATCACCTGTAGGATGTCGGGATGGGGTTCGTCCTCGGCATCAAAGATGGTGACAATATCTCCCTTTGCCATCCTCAAGCCCAGGTTGAGCTGATGCGGTTTTCCACCATGCTTGTCGCTAGTTACGAGCAATTGTACGTTGGGCGCTCGTAACTGGTTGAGTTTTTCCTGAGCTACTTTGATCGTCCCGGTGTCATGCTCACGTAGAAGGGCTATGACTTGCACCAGTTTCTTCGGATAGTTCAGGTCGTAGACTTTTTGAAGTGTGTAGGCAAAGACGTCTTCCTCGTGATAGGCTGGCAGCAAAATCGTGAAGGAGAGACGTGGTTCCCGGTAGATAGTTGGTGCGCTGTTGAGCCACGCCTGCTGGGGTTCCTCCCAGATGTAGAGGAGGAGTCGGATATTAAAGATGGCCTGGACAGTCATCAGGAGAATGATTCCTACATAGAGATATTCCAGAACAGTGACGATCATGCTCTTCTCCTAATATACAAATGCTAGCATACGGCTGTGCCGCCTGCATTATTTCCACAAATCAGGTGTTGTATGGTCGGCGGTGTCTGTTGCAAACTTCCGCTATTGCTAAAGCTGAATGCCTCATCGCTGCCTCCCCGGTGGAGTGTTAATACCGCCATGCCATACGCCGGTATGGTCAGATCAGCGTGTTGCCACGAGCCGAATGGGAGAAAGCCATCGCTATGTACGTTGACCTGCTGACTTTCACCAATGTTGTTGATAAAAAGTACGCTGACGGCCGCATGCTGCTGGTCCTGGGTTGCGTACATACTGACCGGGCCATGCTCTCCCTTGATTGGGACAAGATCTGGCTGAAGTTGTGCGAACAACTGCATTGTACGCAGCATGGCGGTCTCCTGAAGGCCTTGCTTGGTGAAGAGCGGATAGGGACTATCAACACCCTCTGTCGAAAAGAAGGTGACGTACTCGACCTGATTACTCATGAGCTTTCCGAGGGTATTAGCCCACCATGTAGCGGCCAGATTTTGTGGTGGCACAATTTTTCCTGAATTGGTGTTAATCTCGGTGATAGCGATGGGCAGATCCTCGCCAAACTGCTGCCTGATGAACTGGCGCAAAGATGGCAAGATGGTGTCCCATTGCGCAGGGTTCTGCAACAACGTGTTGGCATTTACCTGGCTGTCGCCGAACGGATAGTAGTGGAATGAAACGCCATCGAGCAGGTGGAATGGCAGAGCATGAGTTTGCTCGTATGAGTTGATCTCGCGTAAGAATTCTTCTACCCACAGCTTGCCACCAGCATCCTTTGGCCCTTTTTGCCCAAGGTAGTTGCTGGCCTCTGGCCCAAAGATTTTAATACTCGGATCTTTCTGATGCACAGCGAGAGAATAGGCGATAAAGGCTTGCGTGTATTCCTCTACCGTGTAATTCTTTTGGGTATCAGGGTTGATTAGCAGATCTGGCTCGTTCCCGATGGTCCAATAGGCGATGGGGTGAAATGCTGCCCTCGCGTCCGTTCGCTGAATACTCTTGCTATTATTCATGTAGTCTACCAGCAGCGCAGCCCGGGTAGCTCTGGTTTGCAGGGACACTGGAGTAACGTCGTTCGGGTCTGAAAGCTGAACCTGCATGATACCCTGCGCACCCACCTGGTTCAGGAGTTTGCTGAAGTCGTCCAGTTGCTCATGCGAAAGCGTGTGCTCTTCCCCCCAGTTCCCACCTGGAAAACGCAGCAACTTAATCCTGGCAGACTGCAATCCAAGAATCACTTGCTGGTCGTAGCTCATAAACCCGCTCCCTGCCTGATCCTTAGAGCTGGTTCCTGCGCGGGGAAAAACGTTGCTTCCCAGCAAGAACGGGCTGATAGCAAAACTCTGGTTGAGATCTATCTGTCCCGATTGCTGACCTCCCACCTGTACTGTGAGTGTCGAATTGGCTGTATATAGATTAGCTGCTACGCGGACTGCCGCGACAATCAGAGCTACCACAATCAGTAACAAGAGGAGCTTCAAGCGCGTATTCCGCTTCTTCGGTTGCCTTCCTGGCATCGCCCGAACGTTGGCTTGTCCTTTCGTTAGCGGCATAGGTGATTTTGCATGTATATCATTCATACTGTAGTATCTGGAGTCATGGTTGGAATACATAGCCCATCCACTTCTTTTCGATTCTATCTCGTTTAACTGGGCTGCCATACATGTACAGTACTATCCGCGCTTGCCGAGGCGATCTTCTTTCCATCAGGTGACCATGCCACTGCATTCACGGCTCCCTTCTGCTCTCGATAAGTAAAGATAGTCTTTCTGCCTGCGACCTGCCACACATAAACGGTGCCATAGGTATCGCCAGAAGCGATAAAGCTACCATCTGGTGACCAGCTGACTGAGCGAACAGGATTGATGTGCTGGCTGCTCCGGTGGCCCGTGAAATACGGTAGCATGGGCGTCCCATCAGAGCCGTTTGAAATCTGTACAGTCTGGTCTGCTCCAGCCGAGGCGATAAAGTTGCCATCAGGAGACCACGCCAGTGCATAGACCTCAAATTTCCCATGCCCGCCGTAGCTGAAGATCTGCTCTCCAGCATTAAAGTGATTGCCGTGTTGTACTGTAGCCCAGTCACGCAGGGAACCGTCCCAAGAACCGGAGGCCACGCTACTATCATTCGGCTGCCAGCCGACGCAGAGCACACCGGCAATGTGCCCTTGGAAGTTGAAGCTCAACGCCCCGTTAACAACATTCCATACCTGCACCGTCTTATCCTCACTGCCGGATACGATCTGTCGACTATCGCTCGACCAGGAGACCCCATTCACCCTGTCTTTATGCCCTTTGTAGATGAAAATCATTCTTCTATTGGCGGCGTCCCACACCTGCACAGTCCCATCCTGGCTACCTGAGGCGATGAACTTGCCGTTGGGCGACCATGATACGGCTGTGACTTCCTTCGAATGCCCAGAGTAGATGAGCTTGCGTTTCCCACTACCTGCGTCAAAGACCTGGACAAATGTATCATTGCTGGCTGATGCTATCAACTTGCTGTCGGGAGACCATGCGAACGAGTTGACGCTTGCCAGGTGGCCGGTGAAGATCAGGACATTCTTGTTGTTGACAGTCGTTTGTATAGCCGGAGGAATATCATTTGGTTTGACAGTAGGAGGTCCAGAATTTGCCAGTCTCTGCGAGAGCGCATACCAACCTCCCACTCCCCCTGCTACAGCCAGCCCCACGAGGCCGATCGCGAATGCCCTCCGTGTGATCGTATTCTCGCTTCCGCGCCGTGCTGCCAGCGGGCTATCTTCGAACGTAGGAGGTGGAGTGGCGGATGGGGGCAACTGCGTGGGTGGCGTAGGTGAGAATGACGGCGATTGCCTGTAGAACATAGGCTGCACAGGCATGTCATTGGGAGACGCTACGGGTACAGTCGCAGTCGGTGGACTTATTGGCTGCGGTATAACCTGCGGTGGGGGAGTTTTGGGGCTCGTGGAGCCTCTCAATTGGGGGTTCTGTGCCTGTTCCAGAGCATTGACGAATGCCCGGATATTGGAGAAACGCTTCGTTGGCTCTTTCGCCAGCGCTGTCATTACAATTTTCTCGATTCTGGCTGAGATGTCTGGCACCTTCTCCCGCAAGAGTGGTGGTGGTGAATTTATATGCTGGCTAGCGATCTCAAGGTAGGATTTCGTAAAAGGCGTCTCCCCACAGAGAAGTTCATAGACAACGATGGCCAGTGAGTATTGATCGCTGGCAGGCCCAGCCTTGCCTTGTATCCTCTCCGGAGCGGTATATGCAATTTCCTCGATATGCTTATAGTTGAGGCGTTCCCGGTTCTGTATTACCGCCTCGATTGTAAAGTCCGAGAGTAAGATTTGATTGTCCTTACTCAGCAGCATGTTCTCCAGCCGTATATCACCATGGAGAACATGCCTGTCATGCGCATACTGGAGCGCGGAAGCGATTTGCTTGAGGTAGGGTAAAAATGTTGCGAGCGGCTGTTCGCTGCCCTGTGGAAATACCTGTCTCAAAGTTACATGTGATACATAGTCGGTGACCAGGAATGGATTGTGGTTATCTACCCCCACATCTCGCAGGCGCAGGATATGTGGGTGTCTCATCCCCATAAGCACGCGCGCATGCGACAGAAAGCTTTGCTCTAACTCGCCTATCAGCGGGGGCCGGAGCACCGTGATCATCACCGGTGCTTTGCCCTCTATGCCCTTCCCCAGGAAGGTATCCACGAGTTTCATCTGCTTCAGTATCTCTAAGATCTTGTATAGCCCGATCAGTTGCCCCTTTTGATAGGCAATTTCGGCGTGCTTACTCTTGCCATCCATCGTCTTTACTCCCGTTGGTGATTTCTGAAGTATGGGTGCATAAAAGGCGTCTCTTTAACGCAAAAAAACCAATCTCGTCATTCCGGTGGGCCAGAAATTAGTATGGCTAAATAATTCCTACATCCTTAACGGAGTATAAACTTTTTTTGTAAAGGACAGTTTTGCTCATCACTAAAACTGTGTGATTATGCTCACTCTGATGGTATAACCTGCTCGAAAACCGGACAGAACGGTGGGATACTCGCAGATGGAAACATATGCCAAGAGCGGATGCAGAAAACCTGGAGCAGGCACATCTGCTTCCAGTGGACTTCTATCTAGATAGTGCTCAATTTTGACAAGGAATCGGTCCATTGCCTTATTTCGAGGATCGTGCAACATCTCAATTGCACTAAGCGTTAAGAGACGACGTGAGCTAAGTTGAACATGACACATATCTAAAGGTATTATCCTTACCTGAGGGTAGTTTAGACTCACATAGTGAGAAATACAACAGTAGAAATACTCAGGACAATTCCTTTGAATGAACCTTAGGATTGTAGCGCATCGGCTTGCTTTATATTGCTTTAAGAATCAGAATGTGATATAATGCTACCAGAATAGAGGAAACCTTTGAGAAAAGTGGGTGCCCCCCACTTTTCTGTTTGCCAGGGACTTTTTCGTCCATTAAAACCGCTGCAAACATGCACCGGCAGGCAGTAGTACTCGAAAAAATGATGTATTGTTAGTGTCTACCTGGACGACCTGCGGGAGGAGTAAGGCATATGAGGAGCGAATTTCAGGCTGCTATCGCGCAATTAATTGCCGAGAAAGGACTACCCCGCGAAGTGGTGATGGAAACAGTTGCCACGGCTCTCCTGGCAGCCTACCGCAAAAGCTTCGGCGGCGGAGAGAATATTCGCATTGAGGTAGATAAGAACGGTGAGGTCCGTGTCTGGGCTACCAAAAAGATCGTGGCGCAGGTAACCGACACTAGCGATGAGATTTCCCTGGCAGAAGCGCAACGCATAGAACCACATGCAGCGCTTGGACAAACTATAGATGTTGATTCGTCATACATCTTTGCTCGCATTCCAGCACAAACTGCTAAGCAAGTCATTTTGCAACGTATTCGCGAGGCTGAACACGAACACCTCTACGACCAGCTCAAAGATTGGGTTGGCGAAATCCGCCTTGGTATACTCACTCGCAAAGATCCCGTGCGTGGTTGGCTGTTCGATTTCGACAAAGCAGAACGTGTAGAAGGAGTCATGCCTCCAGGCGAGGAAGTTCCCACCGAAAATTACCGTGTTGGGCAGCGCCTACGTGTCTATGTCTATGACGTGCGCCGCATACCAGGACGTATGCTCCAGATCATGGTTTCACGCACCCATCGTGACCTCGTACGTCGCTTGTTCGAATCCGAAGTACCGGAAATTTACGAAGGTACCGTCGAGATTAAGGCTATCGCGCGAGAACCCGGAAGCCGCTCTAAGGTTGCGGTTGTAGCACGCCAGGAAGGATTAGATCCGATTGGATCATGCGTGGGTGTGCGTGGTTCGCGTATCAATAATATTGTACATGAACTCAATGAAGAGAAGATAGATATTATTCAGTGGAGCCCTGACCCCGCCACATTCGTTGCACATTCGCTCAGCCCGGTGAAACCACTGCGCGTCGAATTACGCGAATCGGATCATACCGCGCTGGTTACAGTTCTAGAGAGGCAACTCTCACTTGCCATCGGAAAAGATGGGCAAAACGCCAGACTTGCGGCAAAGCTCACAGGTTGGCGTGTTGATGTAATGAAACCCATCGAGGGTGAAGTATATGAAGAACAATTTGAAGAGAGTTATGAGCCTGCGCAATCCCGTAGCGGCGGACGACGTGACCATGAGCGTTCTCAAAGTCGTTACGAACGTGGTGAACGCAGTGATGGCGGGTCAAAACGCTCACACTACCAGCGTGGAGGCAGACATAACTCGCAACAGCTTGATTACGATGAGTAAGGAAAACGCATATGGCCACCAAAACCGTAAAAACTCAGACCAAACGGCCTAAGCACGTTCCCTTGCGTACCTGCATCTCTTGCCGTGAAACCAAACCAAAACGCGAGTTGCTGCGCGTCGTTCGTACTCCAGATGGACATGTTCAGCTCGACCCAGGTGGTAAGAAATCTGGACGTGGCGCCTATCTCTGCGCTCGGCTTTCATGCTGGGAGAATGCAATGAAGAAAAAGCGTCTCGAGCAGGAATTCGAATTGACGTTGTCAGACGAAGACCGAGCTGGCTTAGAAGCCTTTATCGCAACACTACCAAGGGATTAGTCATTGTTGCAATTAAAAACGTAGTAGGCTATACTACAATAGCCTTCAAAAACCAACCATTGGAAATACGGAGTCATTCAATTCAGTTCAAGTATCAACATCAATAGCATCCGACCTGAAAGTTGGATGAGGATTGAAACAAACGTATGAGTCATTTTTTCTCTACTCCTGATAGAGGCACAGCCCACCGTTTGGAGGGCAGTTTTGGCAATGTTTGCGGAGCGACAGCTATGACCAATTAAACATAGCAACTACGCCAGAGAGCGCAGACGAATATCATGCCTGGCACTGCACAAACGAGAGGGTCTGTCTCTTCCCATAGGGGAAGATGACAGTCCTTTTTTGTGGCTGTGAAGAGAGATTTCCACCGCCAAAAAGGCGAATCGTTATATAGAAGGGGGTCTTCTTCATGAGTAATACATCTGATACCCCAGATGCAAACGAGCAGGTGAAACCAACTAAAACACGCAGTCGGACAACTGCTCGCTCAAAAACAGAAAGCGCCACACCGAACAGCCAGGTACAGGAAGCAAAGCCCACTGTTCAGCGTCGTACAGCATCAACAGCACATGCCACAACTGCTGTCCGCACCCAGAGCGCAACTGAAAAAGTCAATACGCAAGCTACTCCTGAGGCTCGTCCTACAACAACCCGGTCATCAACTACCAACACGGCTCGTCCTGCAACAAGACCAGCGACAACTGATGGTTCGCGTACGAATCCGGCCCAACGCCCTGCACCAACACAGCGCAGCAGCGGAACTGCCTCACCAGTACAACGTCAAACCAGCAATGCTCCTGCACAACGTACTGCTGCCCCGAGTAGCACATCTATACGGCCAGGAACGCGGCCAGGTTACACGTCACCAGGCACATATCGTCCAGGTGGACAAGGGACCCGCACCGGAGCTCGTCCTGGCACACAAGTGCGTAGGCAGCCTGAACGACGCGCTCCAATAGTAAAAGAGAAACCAACGGGGCCAATCTCGATTCCCCCTCAAATTGTCGTGAAAGACCTGGCGGAATTATTGCATGCAACACCCAATGAAGTCATTCGCGGTCTGATCAAACATAGCATTTTCGCAAGCATCAACCAGGTTGTCGACTACGATAAAGCAGCACTGGTCGCAATAGACCTTGGCTTCGAGCCTAGTCAGAGCGAGCTAACTGTGGCTCCTGCTGTACAGCGCATCAGCGGTGGACTTTCAGCAAACGAAGCCATGATGGCAACACGTCAAGAAGACAACATGGTTGTCATTCCCCCGGTAGTTACCATCATGGGACATGTTGACCACGGCAAAACTTCCTTGCTTGACACTATTCGCAAAACCAAAGTTGTGGCAGGTGAAGCCGGAGGTATCACTCAACACATTGGCGCATACCAGGTCGAAGTCAATGGCAAGAAAATCACCTTCATAGATACCCCAGGTCACGAGGCGTTCACCGCCATGCGTGCGCGAGGAGCACAGGTCACTCACATCGCCGTTATTGTAGTAGCAGCCGACGACGGAGTGATGCCACAAACACGCGAAGCAATTGATCATGCTCAGGCAGCTAAGGTGCCTATTATCATCGCACTCAACAAAATGGATAAGGCCGACGCCAACCCCGACTTCGTGAAACAGCAACTCTATGATATAGGAGTGGTGATCGAGGAGTTCGGTGGAGATGTAATCTGCGTACCAGTTTCGGCACGCAGAGGAACTGGCATCGATGATCTACTAGAAATGATCTTGCTGGTCGCAGAAGTGCAGGATATTCGCGCTGATCCCACCAGACCAGCAACCGGGGTCATCATTGAAGCAAAACTCGAAAAAAATACTGGCCCAATGGCGACAGTACTCATACAGCAGGGAACGCTCAAAATGGGTGATAACATCGTAGTTGGTTCAATGTCAGGCAAGGTGCGTGCCATGTTCAACGACCGTGGCAAGCGCATCCAGAAGGCTCCTCCTAGCACGCCCGTGAGTACCCTTGGATTGCCCGAAGTGCCACAAGCTGGAGACCGCCTCGAAGTAGTGTCCGACGAGCGCAAAGCGAAACAGGTCGCCTCGAAAATCGCAGAGCAGCGTCGCAGTGAAAGTACGCCACTCGGCCAGGTCAGCCTCGATACCCTGTACATGCAAATGCAA
>Ga0207684_10006445_pt1 | contig 10696 bp, 12 predicted proteins | sample KBSK5501metaG_FD_184342 | JGI IMG/M metagenome (GOLD analysis project Ga0207684, IMG submission 184342) | Corn, switchgrass and miscanthus rhizosphere microbial communities from Kellogg Biological Station, Michigan, USA - KBS K5-50-1 metaG... | ecosystem: Host-associated > Plants > Roots >... | reverse complement strand
TGCATTTGGATCAAACCCGGCATGGGCCGTATGTCGGGGATACGTGCAAAAGAGACGCGCTCCGGGAGCGCAACGGCCTTTGTGCTTACTGCCATGTTCAGTGTTCTCCTCTCACTGTTTACAGAGGAAACTAAGGGGATACGCGAGACTCGTATCCCTCTTTAAATAGTCAGGAACGAAAAAAAGATGGGGGAATGCTTCAATGCATCTCGCAGCCGTGAAGCATCACGCTAGGATCAAAACACATCAATGCAGTATGTGGCTGAACCTCATGTGTGGAACGACAATGAACGCGAGGGAAAGAGGAGCAACTCTTCCGGCAACTCCCCTCTAACCAATATAACAACAGGAAGTTCGTATTTATTCCAAATTTTGGAACATTATCTGACGGATTTTGTTAAGTGACGTAACGCTGGTACCCACACATAACTTTGAGCGAGCTAACTCGCGGGTATCGTTCATGGCGCTGCTCATAACACTTTCTTGACGCTTCCCCTTTATGCTACCTGTAAAGAAAACAAGGGGTAGCCGATCGCAGAAGGAACGATTCGCTCATCAAAAGCGCCGGGACAACCGCCGTAATTGTCATCGTCATCTCCAAAATGAGATAAAATGGAGTGTGTTTCGGTAAGAAGTGCCGTCGACCGGAAACGGCTCACATGAATCAGGAGGACGGATTTGAAATACGACGAATTTATTGCACAGGTTCGACATCGTGCCGGGCTCGGCTCACATGCCGAGGCCGAGCGTGCCACTCGTGCCACGCTCGAAACACTGGCTGAGCGTTTAGCTGGTGGTGAAGCGCATGACCTTGCGTCACAGCTCTCCCCGGAGCTCGCACGCTATCTTGAATTACCAGATGCGGGAATCGCTGCAAAACTGACACTGGACGAATTTTTCGAGCTGGTGAGTGAGCGAGAGGGGGTCGACCTGCCAGACGCGACGTTCCACGCTCGCGTCGTCATCGGGGTACTCACTGAAGCTGTCTCCCTGGGTGAGATAAAAGATGTTCGCGTACAGCTTCCGGCTGCTTTCGCTCAGCTCTTCAAAGTAGAAAATGAGGGCGATTTGCCCGAGATAACGACTTAAATTATTCCCGGCGCGTCTCAAACAAACAGGTATTCGAGGAAGAAGCCAGATCTGAGGAATCCACTTATGACACAGACACAGGAACAAGCCGTGCCCACTGGGGACACCCCGTTTGTCCCGATAGAAAAGATCGTCTCGCTGTGCAAGCGGCGCGGCTTCGTCTACCCCAACTCCGAAATTTACGGCGGGGTCTCCGGCATTTATGACTTCGGGCCGCTGGGCGTCGAACTGCGCAACAACATCCGCCGCTTGTGGTGGTGGTCGATGGTGCAGACCAACGACAACGTGGTCGGTATCGAAGGCGCCATCATCACTCACCCGCGCGTGTGGGAGGCCAGCGGGCATGTCGAGAACTTCGTTGACCGCCTTGTGGACTGCAAGAACTGCAAGCGCCGTTTCCGCTACGATCACCTGCCTGAAGAGAACGTGCGCCAGAACAGGTGCCCGGTCTGCGGGGGCGAACTGACCGAGCCGCGCACGTTCAACCTGATGATGGAGACCTACATCGGCGTGCTCGAAGGTGAGCGCACGAAGACCTACCTGCGCGGCGAAGCCAGCCAGAACATCTACCTGGACTACGACAACGTGCTCAAATCCTCGCGCATGTCGATCCCCTTCGGCATCTGCCAGATCGGCAAGGCCTTCCGCAACGAGGTCACACCGGGCAACTTCCTGTTCCGCCAGCGCGAGTTCGAGCAGTGGGACCTGCAGTTCTTCGTGCATCCCTCAGAGATGCAGCACTGGTTCGATTACTGGAAAGCGCGGCGTTTCGAGTGGTACCAGAGCATCATCAACCACAAAGACCGCCTGCGCTTCCGTGCGCACGGGCCTGACGAACTCGCGCACTACGCGAAACAGGCCTTCGATATCGAATACCAAACCGTGCTCGGCTGGCAGGAATGGGAAGGTATCCACTGGCGGCAGGACTGGGACCTCTCGCGTCACAGCGAGTACAGCGGCCAGGACCTGAGCTATACCGATCCCGAGACCAAAGAGCGCTACATTCCCTGGATCGTTGAAACGTCAGGCGGGGTAGATCGCACCTTCCTCAACCTGCTCATCGACGCCTACCAAGAGGAGCCGCCAGCGGGCAAGGACAAGGAGGGTCGCACGGTGCTGCGCCTCAACCCCATGCTCGCCCCGGTCAAGGTGGCCGTGCTGCCGCTGCAAAAGAACAAGGAAGAGCTGGTGACGACTGCGAAGGAGCTGCATTCCAAATTGCGTCGCCTGATGGTCTCGCAGTACGACGACGTGGCCAACATTGGCCGCCGCTATCGCCGCCAGGACGAAATCGGTACGCCTTTCTGCGTCACCATCGACTTCACCACGCTCGAAGACCAGACCGTGACGATACGCGAGCGCGACAGCATGTCGCAGATTCGCCTGCACATGAACGAAGTCCCAGCCTACCTGCTCGAGCGCGTGCGCTGGGATTATAGCGTGTGATTTTAACGGGACGCCAGCGGCGCGGGTGTCCCGACGGATTTTTGACGATCAAAATCAATCGGCAATCCAGACCCTGCGTCCTGATGAATTTTGAGGAATGAGAGAGGTATAAGGCATTCAGAATTCTGTAGGGACAAGGGGAGGAGAGGAGTGGATGCGGGGGCCTTGTGCCTGTCCTCGGTGGGGTGCGACTCGTCGGCCTGACCCCCTCTGCTCTCTCCCTGACCCTTTTGAGAAGCGGAGGGAGAAGCGCCAGCCGGAAGCCGTCTTGCGGAACGGTAAGCAGCAGGTGAGCGTGGCAGCAGCAAAGGCCGTAGTCCCGATACGCCGCAAGATATCCTGTAACCAGAGACAGCCGAGACGAAAGACACTCTTGTCGCGGCGATCATGGCGATCAAAGCCGTCACGCTGGCCTTGATGGATGCACGAAGCCGCCAGATGGATGACCCACCACATGGCGAGAAACAGGGCTAAGAGGAGCCGATTGAGGCGCTCGCGGTCCTCAATCAAGCTGGTTTCCAGTTCCCAGCCACGACTCGCGGGCATCCTCAAAAGTGGCTTGCACGCGCATGCGCCAGGCGTATCGTTGGACCCGCTGTCGACCAGCAGGCTGATCGGAAATCAGGAACCAGGCTTCACGCTGGTCGTCGTCCCATACCGCGCGAAAGGCGCGGTGTCGATCGTGTTCTCCTGCCAGCACAGCACCCGTCCGAACCACTGCTGTCCTGCTTTGTGGATGAGATGCCCGCTAGCCAGCCAATCCGCCCAACCTTTCTTCATCCAGCCTCGCAGCGTATGCTCCTTACAGATCCGTAACAGACCATGCCAGCCTCGATCTCGGCACAGCTTGACTAAGGGTGCTCCACGTCTTTGCGCAAGGATGGAAAAATCTGTTTTGTATTGTGCCCCATCCGGTAGCTGTTGAGTAGACCATGTTCTCATCCCTCAGACCCCGGCTCCGGCTCACAGGTCACGCACAGGGTGGCCCAGGGAATAGCCTCCAGCCGTTTTTCGGGGATGGGCTGCCCGCAATTGCTGCAGATACCATATGTCCCATTATCGATGCGTGCCAGTGCCTGTTGTACTTCGGCGAGCAACGTTCTCTCATTGTCCAGAATAGCTTGTTCCATGTCTGTTTCCTGGAGGTCCACCGACTCTTCTTCTGGCTCTTCAACGCCATCGCTGGCTTGGATTGTATCTTCGGATTGCGTGGGGCTTCCAGTCAATGTCGCGATATGCTGCTGAAGTTCAGCCTGTTTCTCTTCAAGTCGCTTTCTCATGACAGCCAGGTCAATTGCCATCGATGTGTATCCTTTCGTCGCCCAGTCCTTACGAGAGAGAATGATACCTCTTTTTTCTCTCCTGGCACAATCTTTTAATGTACGCGCTCCGTCGGTGGATAACGGCTCAGGCTGCTCTTGACCATAATTCGGTGGCCATTTCGTAAAACCGAAGAGCTCTTACATTGCGTCGAGATACGCTACGATCAGCCCTTTCACATTCTCGGCTGGAGCTCTGCCCTTGAGCTTTCTCATGCTCGCTCCGACCAGGAACATCACCGCGTTCGTTTTTCCCTTTTGATAATCCTCGACCGCTTTCGGATTACTCGCGATGACTTCTTGAATGATAGACAGTAGCTCAATCTCGTCGATGGCATCGATTCTCCGGGAAGCTACGATGTCCTTGATCAACTCGGCAGGAACCGTCGTATCAATGTCTATCTTTTTATTCATCACAACATTGGCGATGGTTTTCGGATCTAGGCCATGCTCCTGGCCTACTTTTACAGCCCCCTCAAAGAAGTCGGCGAGGCGTCTTTCACGAGTCAGTCGTTCCGCATCATACTCAGTGATGTGGTAGCTTTGTATAAAACGCGCTTTTTTCTCATCGGGCAATTCTGGTAGCGCCCTCCGAAATTCATTGATCTCACCCGGTTGCCAGCGGAAAGGTGGAATATCAGGTTCAGGAAAGTACCTGTAGTCCATGGCTTCCTCTTTTGAGCGTTGTCCGAGGGTAATATGCCTTTTTTCGTCCCAACCCCTTGTCTCCTGGACAGGTGTCTCTCCTCGTTCCAGAATACTGCTTTGTCTTTTCAGTTCGTAGTTGATGGCTTTTTCTACAAATGAAAATGAGTTAATATTTTTGACCTCTACTTTGTAATGCGGAAGATTCGTCTCACCTGCTCTGCGGAGAGAAATGTTTGGCTCGAACCGCATTTCACCTTTGTCCGGATTAGCTGTAGCTACGTTCAGGCTACGGATAATTTGTTGAAGTTTTTGTAGATATTCTTTGACCTGATCCGCGTTCTCAAAATCTGGTTCGGTGACAATTTCAACAAGCGGAACACCTGAGCGGTTGAAATCTATGAGACTGACAGACCGAGAATCGAGGTCTTGATGCAGCAGCTTTCCGGTATCTTCCTCCATGTGTACCCTACGGATGCGAATTTTCATGTTGTTGCTGAGCATGATAGAGCCCCTTTGGGCAAAGGGATGCTGGTATTGGCTGATTTGATATCCCTTTGGCAAATCAGGATAAAAGTAGTGCTTTCTATCGAACTGCGAGAACGCGGCTATTTCGCAATTGAGGGCGAGGCCGATCATAATACAACCCTCGATGGCCTTCGCATTTGGTACTGGCAGTGCCCCGGGAAGCCCTAAGCAAACGGGGCAGGTATGGGTGTTTGGCTCCTGGCCAAAATAATCGCTGCTGCACAGGCAGAACATTTTGGACGCGGTGCTCAGCTCCACGTGAACTTCCAGACCAATAACGGGTTGATACGTTGTCGTCAGCGTATCGTTACTCATAGATTTGGCTTCCTGTTACTCCCATCGGTGACTTGTTCATACTGATTTGCAACATTCAGGATGAGATCTTCCATAAAGTAGGGCCCAATGACTTGCAGACTCATAGGTAGGAGCTCTTTAGAAAAACCACAGCAGATACTGATACCTGGCAGCCCAGCGATGCTCGAAGGTTCCAGCAGCGCGTCGGAAACCTCGCCGAACATTGGATGGTTTTTACTTGATCCTACAGGCAAAGCCGTGGAAGGGCTTGTTGGTCCGATTATCACGTCAACTTCTTCGAATGCTTTTGCGAAATCCTCGACGATGAGCGTTCTTACTTTCTGAGCTTTTGCGTAGTAAGCATCATAGTAGCCTGCCGATAAACTATACGTTCCAAGCATAATTCTTCTTTGCGCCTCTTCGCCGAATGCGTCGCGTCCGAATCCATAGCGAATACCATCGTACCGCGCTAAATTCGAAGAGACCTCGGAACGCTGTAGAATCGTGTAAACGGCAACGGCGTATTGCGGGTCAAACAGCTTGATTCGCTTGACTCTGTGTCCGAGGCGCTCGAATTCCTGCAACGCCTGTTGAACTGCAGTGACAATCTCTGGGTCAACTCCTTCGAAGTAGTCGTCCGAAATGCCGATGGTTACGTTCTCACGTTTTTCTTTGAGAGGTTCCCGGTATGGCTTTGTTGGAAGAGGCGATGATGTAGCATCCATCGGGTCATGTCCGGCTAAAACCTCCAGCATGAGTGCGGCGTCTTCGACTGATTTTGTGATCGGGCCAGGACTATCCAGGGATGATGCCATGGCGATGAGGCCATAGCGGCTCACTCTTCCATATGTTGGCTTCAAACCCACGACGCCGCACCATCCGGCGGGTTGTCGGATTGATCCGGCGGTTTCAGAACCGACGGCAGCTATGGCCTCATCGGCTGCCACACTCACCGCCGCCCCACCGGATGAGCCTCCCGGTAATCTCTCGATATTCCAGGGGTTGCGGCTGGCACCAAAATCGGATGTCTCGGTTGAGGATCCATGCGCAAATGCATCCATATTGGTCTTTCCGAGGCTGATTGCCCCCGCTTCAGTGATCAGGCGGACAACAGTGGCATCATATGGAGGCACAAAATTTCTTAAGACATTGCTAGAGGCAGTAGTTCTTATCCCGTTAGTGCAGAAGTTGTCTTTGATCGAAATGGGAATCCCCAGTAAAGGTCGAACTTCGCCGCTTCCTAACAAGAAGTCGGCTTTTCGGGCCTCTTCCAAAGCCTGTTCCTCGGTTAAGGTAACAAATGCGTGAAGCTTTGGCTCAACAGCTTTAATTCTCTCAAGACATGCGCTTGTTAGTTCGCTTGAGGAAAAATTCTTTTCTTGTAGGCCCTTTCTGGCTTCTGCGACGGTAAGTTCATACAGTTCCATTGTTATTCCTCAAAAATTGCGTTTACGACGATATATCCGTTGTGTGTTTCAGGCGCGTTCCCTACAGCAGCCTCCTGGGGAAGTGGGGCTGATACAGTATCATCTCGCGTAACATTGGTAAGACCGGTTACCTGGCTTGTAGGTTCAACTTTTTCCGTAGGTATTTCATTCAGCCTATCGATGTACAAAAGTGTTTCAGTAAGTTGTTTCCCGAGTATTTCCAGGTGCTTTTCATCTAGCGGCAGGTTCGCAAGCTTAGCCACGTGTTCAATGTCGATTTCCAAACTTCCCTCTCCTGTCTGGTAATGTATTGTTTTATCTGGTTTTATGCCTTCACCGGCGTGATTCATGGAGAGATATCATTGTGCTTCACTATCCTACTCCATTGCTCTCAATAGATCAATAATGCTACCTTCGGGTCTTTCAGCGGTAAGGTAAAGTAGAATGTCGCGCCTGCTCTTTTAGTGCTCTCTACCCCTATACGCCCGCCATGGCTGCTGGGCTCACCGATCACGTCTGGGGCTTCTGCGAACTGCTCAGCTACCGCATTCCACCCCTTCCCTGGGTTCCGCCAAAACGCCCACACCGTCGCTCCATTGAGCAGGACGGCAGCATCCGGCCTCGTCTTCGTCTTCGCAAAAGGGTGCTATACTCCACCAGATAATGTGGCTCTAACCAATTCGTAGGTCTAGACAACGGGGGATACTTTAAGGTATGCTAAAAAGGGTGACCACCGAGAAGCGGTACTCTGTTCTCTGGGAGGAAAGCAGTGAAGCGTTTCCCCCGAACGATCTCGATTGACATGTTTACTATATAGGCCCGGTGCTCTGTAAGGTGACACCAGGGGCAAGGTAGGGAGTGTTTCAAGCAAAAAGGGTACTAGCGGTATTACTTGCCTGCTCTCGTCGATGTCCAGTTCCGCTTTTGGGTAGAGTAGGAACTTGATCAGCGAAAAATGGACACCAACCAGGTCATGGCCTTGGCTGGAGACGTCAAAAACGGCCAAGTTCCATTGCCAATGAGGAACTCGGTATTCGAAGAGGGCAAGAAAAGCCACAAAACAGGAGCAATGCGCCTCATGCACGCTACTGTGCCTTCATGTCAGCTTACGTAGCACTACTCCATATACAAAGGAGGATGACGTATGCAAGCAACGAATCAAGTTTTTCAACAGGCTATTGAGGACTGTAAAGAGTGTCATCTGATCTGCGTCCAAACGATCCAGTATTCTGTCCAGCAAGGTGGTCCCTACGTAGCGCCCGATTATCTGCGGCTCTTAGAGGACTGCGCCCAGCACTGCCAGCTCAGCGAAGATTTCATGCTGCGGGGTTCCCCCTTCTCCGCAGCCGTCTGCAATCTTTGCGCTGATGTGTGCGACCAGTGCGCAGTTTCCTGTGATCAGGTAGGCAAAGGCACCGATGCCCAGCTGAGAGCCTGCGCTGATCAGTGTCGGCGCTGTGCCCAATCCTGTCGGCTGATGGCACAAATGCGACCATAAATGTGCTCCTGCTTGCAATGAGCATGTGCGCTGTCTTGCTTTCTTTGAGAGGAAAAGCGCTCAGCATCTTCTCGCACGACTAATGATGACCTATCAGTTCATTGCTGTGCACAGCAATGAGTATTCCGTTGCGCTGATGTGTTCGGTGCTGGAGGTCTCCGTGAGTGGATATTACGCGTGGCACAAGCGAGAACCAAGTCGGCACAGTCGAGAAGATGCGTTCCTTGCAGAAAAGATCGTGGAAGCGTTCCAGCATAATCGACGCTTTCCTCGGCTTTTTTACGATACTACATCACTGACGGCCTTTTCTGCTCTCTTTACTTGAGCTTATCTCGTTGCGCATCCCGTGGGAAGTCGACCAGGATCGTTCCGTACGACTTCCCACGCCGGTACGCCCACTCATCCACGCCAAGAATGCGTGGGGTGACCTCGGGCGGACTTGCCATGTGGCGTAGGACTCTCAGGATCATCATGCGGCTCGTTGGCATGCCGAGTTTGGCTCCAAGACGGGCTCCCGTTTTCCCTCCCAAGGCCAACCCGAGGGCAGAGAGGGCTTGGGTGAATCGCGTCGTGCGTCTGGCATAGCTCGTCGTCAAGTCCGCATTCCGACAAAAGAAGCGACGGACCTGCACAACGAGTCGGAGTATTTTGCCCGCACAAGGTAAGTCCTGCAGGGTCCGTCGATTGGGTTCACTCCAGATCACCTTGCTTCCTGACTTTCCACTGCTGGAGGCGACGAGAATAGTGAGACGTCACTATTAGGGTTGCTCCACGTGAAGCGTGAGGGTAAAGATTTCACCTGGACCCACCTGCTGTACAAACTTCTCATAGACCCCCTGGACTAGTGGAAGTGGGTCTGAAATCGGCTGTTGACTACCCTCTCCCTCAAATAGTCGATCCTCGCGAAAGTGAAACGTTCTTTCAACCTCTCGGGGCGGCAAGTCCAGATGCGCTGTGATCGTCAAGCTATCGTCAGTCCGAAGCATTGGGTACACTTTCTCCTGATATACCGACGCTAGAAGAGATAAGAACTCCGTCTCGTTTACCGGTGTTCTATGCTTCGTGACCGGAAAGACCCGTTGACCTTGCTCATCAGTTTCGACTTGGACAACGACCCTAAATATTGCTTCAAACACGTTCTACTCCTCTCTGTGTGAAACACGTCCGTCGATGGTCGGCTAATCGGTCTCGGGACACTTTGTCAGTTCGACTTCGACTGTGTTGAGCGTCCTTTGAAGACTCTTGATGATGCTGACTGTCTCGAGTGGATTGGCGACGCCATCGCGCTCCTCTAGTCGCAGGCTCTTTTCAGGCATGGTACATTTGCTGGATAATTCACTTCACTGGAGTTAGTGTTCTGAACCATGCTGGTCTCCTCTGGATTTCATACTGCCGCCAACACTTTTTCCGGCACTTCGCATCCACTATATCATATTTTAAAACTTCCTCGGCGATAGTTACTCTAGTGTTTGACTCCTTACTGCCGTATGCAATTCGCAGGTTTTGTATGTGGGTGGCGTGCACCACCCACATATGCAGGAGCGAGTCACCGCAGGCGACGAGAAGTCCTTGGTAGTTACAAACTGGCATTGGTATTACATTAACTAGATGATGGTATAATTACCAATAAATACAGAGAGCGATTCCGACGAAGGAGGATGCATAGCGTTTCCCTCGCGCCTTTCGACCATACACCACCTGTTGGTACACCTGGTAGAGCGATCGCATCCGCTCGACGGGCTGGTTTTGGCCTTCTTGGCTCTTGGGAAACAGTGTAGTATAGTCCATCATGAGTCTCTCCTGAATGTAAGTGTTTTTCGATACCTTTCATTTTACAGGATTGACTCCTCTTTTTCACCTCTGACTTTTGAGAAGCCCTGAGCAAGCTTCTATTACATACTTGCCAGGACATGGCAACATCGTGTGGGATAGAGTGATACAAAGGGAATCTCTGGACAGAGCGATCATCATACCGGCAAGGCTGACCACGGGCTCCCATGCCTGGCCACTGTATGGTCATCTCTGTGCTTGCAGCTCTCGTGAGCGGCGGCGCAGTCGCACATTTCTCATCGGTTGGGGTCTTTCTGCCTCCCGTTGTCCTCGTATGCGTCATGCTCGACGCATTCTGGCGCCAGCATGCTAAGGAAGAAGTTGTTCAGCAGCAGCATTGAAAGGAGATATCCCTCATGGCAGAAGTTCGATTCGAACACGTCTACAAGTCCTTTGAGCAGGTGGAAATTGTCCACGATATCAACCTGGAGATCCAGGACCAGGAATTCCTGGTGCTGGTCGGGCCATCGGGCAGTGGCAAAAGCACGTGCTTGCGCATGGTGGCTGGGCTCGATGAACCCAGCGCGGGTCGCATCTATATCGGCGACCGCCTGGTCAATGGGGTGGATCCCAAAGACCGCAACATCGCGATGGTCTTCCAGAACTACGCGCTCTACCCC
>Ga0207684_10006443_pt1 | contig 10698 bp, 9 predicted proteins | sample KBSK5501metaG_FD_184342 | JGI IMG/M metagenome (GOLD analysis project Ga0207684, IMG submission 184342) | Corn, switchgrass and miscanthus rhizosphere microbial communities from Kellogg Biological Station, Michigan, USA - KBS K5-50-1 metaG... | ecosystem: Host-associated > Plants > Roots >... | reverse complement strand
ACGGCGCGCACGTCGCTCCCCTGACGGGCAGCTTCCGCGGCGGCCAGCACCCCGAATTGGATGGCGAGCGACGCCTGCCGCGAGTCTATCACCTCAATGGGCATGGCGAAGCCGGAGGAGCGGAGCTGCTCAGCCATGCCGAGCGCGGTGCTATAGGTGCCGCTGAGCTTCGAGGAGACATTCACCAGCACGATGCCGGTGGCGCCCTGCGTCATGGCGTCGCGGAACGCTCGCTCGAAGGCGTCGGGCGACGGCTGCGAGGTAACCGGGCGCGTCTGGCCGTGCACCAGCTTCTCGAAGAAGGCGCGCGAATCGAGGTCCACGCCGTCCAGGTAGGTGTCGTCGCCGAAACTGACGGAGAGCGGGACAATGACCACGCCATGCTCGGCAGCCAACCGGGGATCGAGGTCGGCGGTGCTATCGGTCATCACGCGTACGCGTATCATCGGCGCAAGCTCCTTCATACGGGTCTACCGCACAGAAGATAACAGCCTGCGCCCACGACGTGCGAGCCGCGTCATGCTGAGTGGGCCTTTGCGCGCACACGACCACGCACCGCGCTGGCCGATCTAGGCGATCTACTCGGGCAGCTGCACGCGGCCGTCCGCCCCGAGCGGAAAGTACGGATGCCAGGCGACCTCCCATGGATAACCGTCCGGGTCCGCGAAGTAGCCCGAGTACCCGCCCCATTCTGCCCGCTCCGCGGGCTTGAGCAGGGTCGCCCCCGCCGCGACTGCCTCGGCCAGCACGCGATCCACCGCCTCCGCACTGGGGACATTGTGCGCGAGTGTGATGCCGCCAAAGCCGGAGCCCACATCCGCCACACGGGCGTCGGCGGCCAGCAGCGTGCGGGGATACAACGCGAGCACGACGCCGCCCGTGCGCAAGAAGGCAATATCCCCACCGCCCGCACTGGAAAGCGGCCAGTGCAGACCGTCGCGGTAGAAGCGCAGCGCCCACTCCAGATCCGCCACGCCGAGCGTGATGATGCTGATATACGGGTCCAAGTTTCCTCCTCGTACGCCGGTTATGCCGGCTTCTCCAACACGACCAGCGCGCAGAGCGGCTTGGGGATTGGGTGGACCTGGCCCGTGGTGCGGCTCATCGCGCATCCGCAACTGCTCGCGGCAACCGCGACACCCCGCGATGCAGTGCTCTCGTGCCGGTGCCATTGTACACGAGCGGCCATGCCGGCGACAGGCTTGGCACGCTAGCCGCGCTGGCCGCGCCGGCGCAGCAACCTGAAGAGCCGGTTGCCTGCGGCGCGCTCCGCGCTGTACTGTCCCGCGGCCTGCTGGATGCTGAGGGCCACAGTGGGATATACATGAACGACACGGGCGAGCTGGCTCAGCCCGATGTTATGCTCCATCGCCAGCGCCAGCACGTTGATGAACTCACCCGCGGACGGGCCGACGACGGTGGCGCCATACAGCTTGCCGCTACCGTCGCTCACCAGCTGGACAAAGCCCTCGGTCTCGTCTTCCGTCACGGCGCGGTCCACGCCACGCATGGGCTGGGTGTACACGCGCACGCCAGCCCCATGCCGCGCACGTGCCTCGGCCTCGCTGAGGCCAACCCGCGCCACCTCCGGCTCCGTGAACGTTGTCCAGGGCGTGACGTGCTCGTCCACCTTCTGGCTGCCGGGATAGAGCATGTTGCGCACGGCGATGCGCGCCTGGCGCACGGCGGCGTGGGTGTAGCGGTAGCCGCCGATCACATCGCCGACCGCGTAGATGCGAGGATTGCTCGTGCGCAGCGTCTCGTTTGTGGTGATGCCCTGTTCGGTAGTGGCGACCTCCGCCGCCGCCAGCTGCAGTGCGTCAACAGTCGGAGCGCGGCCCACGGCAATCAGAATCTCGTCCGCCTCGACCTCGATAGATCCGTCCGCCGTTGCGACGACCGCCGACTTTGCTCCTTCCCGCGGCGCAATCTGCCGCACCTCGGCGCGCGTGTGAATTGTCACGCCCTCGGCGCGCAGTCGCGCCGCCAGCACCGCGGACGCCGCCGGCTCGTCGCGCGGCAGGAGTCGATCCGCTCGCTGGACGAGCGTGACCCGTGAGCCGAGTCGCGCGAACGCCTGCCCCAGCTCGCAGCCCATCGGTCCGCCGCCGATCACCAGCAGGCGCGCGGGCAGCGTGCGTGCAGAGAAGATGGTTTCGTTGGTGAGGAAGCCCGCTTCGGCCAGGCCCGGTATCGGTGGCACGATGGGATGCGAGCCGGTGCAGATGAGAAAGCGGCGCGCCGATAGCTGCTGGTCGTTGATGGTGAGCGCCGTGGGCGAGACAAAGCGCGCCGAGCCGATCACGACGTCGACGCCACGCCGCGCAAACAGCTCGGGGGCGTCGCTTTCAGTGTAGACCGCCATCACCGCGCGCTGCACGTAGTCTGCGACCGCGCCGAGGTCTACGGGCGCGAGACTGGCCGCTAGCCCCAGCTCGGCTGCCGTGTGGATCTGCTGGGCGGCCCGCGCGACGCGGAGCAGCGCCTTACTGGCAATACAGCCGGTGAACAGGCACTCACCGCCGAAGCGATCCCGTTCGAGCAAGGCGACCCGCGCGCCAAGGGTATTGGCGATGCTGGCGGCCGAGAGGCCCGCCGAGCCCGCGCCGATCACGATCACGTCATAGCTCGTGGCGGCCGGCTCGCGGAACTTCGTGCGCGCCACCTCAGGTGCGGCGACCTCTCCACCCTCCTGCTGCCGCGCCGCTGTCATGGTCCTGCCTCCTTCACTGCCACCTCTGCCACACCACGACGAGCTGTGCCACCTGGGCCACTCACTGTCTATGCCGTGCCCGGCGGGCCACACTGCGGATGCACGCTGTTTGCTGTCACGGCTCGGCACCGGGCGCCGTGTCGCGTTCCTCGCGCTCGTAGGTGCCGCTCTTACCGCCGCTCTTACGCAGCAGCCGTACGTGCTCGATGGACATGCCCCGGTCCACAGCCTTGCACATGTCGTAAATCGTCAGCGCCGCCACGCTCACCGCCGTCAGCGCCTCCATCTCGGCGCCCGTCTTGCCGAGCGTGCGCACGGTCGCGCGGATGCCCACTCGGGCGTGGCCCGTCGCATCGTCATCTAGCTCGAAAGCGAGCTCGACGCCGGTGAGCAGCAAGAGATGACACATAGGCACGAGGTCGGCGGTGCGCTTGGCCGCCATGATGCCGGCCACCTGCGCCACCGCCAGCACATCGCCCTTGGCCATACCCCCTGCCCGAATGCGCGCCAGCGTGTCGCCGTGCAGATGCACCTCGCCAGCCGCGACAGCTTCGCGGGCGGTATCGGGCTTGCCGCTCACGTCCACCATGCGGGCACGTCCCGCGTCGTCGAAGTGAGTCAACTCCATAGTGAATACTGAGCCTCCGTGGAATGCCCCATGGGGACGTGATGGGCGAGCCTCGTGTCTTCCCCGTCTGCTCATTCGTTGTAGCGCAGGGAAGCAACAGCGCGCTCGTTTTCTCGTCGCGCGCCGGTCGCGCCACGCTTGCGCCCGGCCGAGTGATACGCTATACTGGCCTTAATCGCGCGCAGCACCGCACCGCGCGCAATACGACACGATAACGGGGGATGATCATGGCAAAGAAGTCTACGGCCGCGCGCCAGTCGAATGCGGCCCGCCGGTCGCAGACATCGGCCAAGACAGCGGGTGTTTCGCTGGTGCGCACGCCAAAGGCTGAGCGCGACGCCACGCCGGTTTCGGTGGCGAGGACGCGCCCGACCGCGCCGGTCGCCCGCCCCAGCCAGGCACAGAAGGCCACCAGGCCGGAACCGAAGCCCGAGGCTGAAGCGGCCCGCCAGCAGGCGGCGAAGGTGCAGGCAGCACGAGTGGCGCGAGCGCGGGCCACGCAGCGAGCCCGTGCGGTCAACGTCATCACCCCGGAGCACTACAGCTACGTGCTGAACGACCTCAAGCTGATTGGCGCCCTCGCGCTAGGCATGTTCGCGGTGATCCTAGTGTTGCACTTCACGCTGCCTTCGTAGAAGGCAGCCGGCGAAAGCACGAATGCCCGGGCAGGCCAGATGAGCCGGCCCGGGCATTTCCGCGTGTGCTGGCGATTGCGACACGATGCGCGCCGCGCGCCTAGCGCGAGCTCAGTTGGATCGGCTCCCCTTGCCGCTGCTGGGCAGGAATCATGACACCCAGCACCCGCTCGACCGCCATGGTATGGCAGCAGGTACCCCAGTCGGCAAAGAAGCGGCAATTACAATGCCACGTGCCCTCATGGAAGCTCGTCGTGTGGGTATCGTTCTCACCTTGGAAAGTGGCTTCAAATTGCGCGAATTGGATGCGCTCTGGCTCCTGTGCGTATTGTTTGGCCTTGGCAATCTTCCCGATCATGCTCGAGTGCATTGGAGTTCCCCCGCTTTCGTGTCCCGCTGCCTGCCTCATGCGCGGACGTTGAGTCCACTATGCAAGCCGGGATGTCGCTACTCGTGAACGACAAGTACGTGCGTTGCTGGTCGGGCGCCCACCTCCTCAACTGTGCCATTGCCCGACGAGCGCCAGCGCCTGGCGAAAGTCATCGTTTCCAGGCATCACGCGCAGGCGCTTCTCTTCGATAAGCCACGCGTGGCAGTCGAGCAATATACACAAAGGCACCGGAGGGGAGTCCTCACGGTGCCTGCATGACCTTCTCGAGCGCACGCGCGCTGGAGCCGCGGAGCGCCTCAGAATCTCGCACTCGCATCTTCGGCCCCCTTTCAGCGCCAGGGTGTTCAGAAGAGTGCTCACAGCTGGATGTGCGTCTAGTGTACCATGTGCAACGGGCCTCGTCCAGTCCGCCTGACCATTGGGAACGTGGGTGCGCGCCCTCCGGCTATCACCTTCCGACTGTTGAGCTGTAGTGTTAGTCGAGCGCAGGCGGATTGCACTACAACACCGGTCGCTGCTATAATGCACGGCACATCTACTGATACAGGCGACTGACGGGGCCCACGCACGCGCCAAGGTCCACGCAGTCTGGCTTCACTCATCTACCGCCTGTAGTGCCGATAGCGGAGGCCCTGTGGCGGACCAGGAAGACGACGCGAGCGAGTTGGATCGCCGCATCGGGCGGCGTCTACGCGAGCTGCGACTCGCCCAGAAACTGACACAAGGCGAGCTTGCCAGGGGACGATACACCGCGGCGTATATCTCCTCCGTCGAGCGCGGCAAGGCGCCACCGACGCTCAAGCTGTTGCGCTGGTGTGCGGCGCGTCTCGATCGCTCGCTAGGCGACCTGCTGGGCGAGCCAGAGAGGGATCAGCTCCCGGGTCCGCGCGCGGACGAGGAGCACGCGCAGGCAGCCTTTGCCGAGCTTCAGGCTGCTCTACTGGTGGCCGAGGGAGATGTGGCCGCCGCGCTGGCTCGTCTGACTGCATTGCGTAAGCGATTGGGCGCCTCGGCGCCACCGACGCTGCTCTGGTATAGCGCCTACGCTGCCCTGCGCGCGGGCGACCTCCGGCAGGCGGCAACGTTGGCAGCCGACTATCTGGGGCGTGCGCACGCGCCCGACGACAGGCGCGTGCTGGCATCCTGGCACTGGTTGAACGGATTGATCCACACCGCTCGCGACGAGACGCATGACGTGGTCGTCGCCTACCGCCAGGCCGTCGCGCTGATAGACACGGCGCCGGTCGCTCCAGATTTCTCCGTCTACGTGCTCCGCGCGCTGGCAGACGCGCTGCTGCGCGACGGTGTAGCACGTGAGGCCCATCGGGTCTTTGGCGAAGCGCTCGATGCATATGAGCGCTTCGCGGACCCACAGCTGCGGGCCGACGATGCCATTCACCGCGCCCAGGCCGCCGCCGGGGCCGGCCAGTATGTCAATGCCTACATGCTGCTCTCTTGGGCCTGGGGCAGCCGGCGCGAAGCGGCCGTACAGCGCACGGCGGCTCGCATGTATCTGTACCATGCGCTGTTGGGCTTTCGCGCGGCGCCGGCAGACGATCGCGAGCGGGAGCTGCGCCAGGCGCTCGCACTGGCAGAGATCGTAGGCGACGAGGAGGTCCGCTCGCTTGCGGCATCCTTCCTCGTGGTGATCCTGGCCAGGCAGGGACGTAGCGCGGAAGCCGCACTGCTGGTGTCGAGGGAGCATGGGGAGGTTGGCGATCCCGCGGCCGCGCCGAGCCCGCGCCGGCGCGCAGCGGCGGCACTGGCGGAGGGCTGGCTGGCGCAGACCGGCGGCATGGTTGCGGAGGCCCGCTCGTCCGCACACGAGGCAGCGGCGGCGCTGGCGGAGGTCGCCGCTCCGCAGCCTGACCTGGCCTTCGATTTCGCCATGCTGGCAGAGCTGAGTGATGTGGTGGACGAACACTCCTTGGGGTTACAGGCACTCAAAAGGGCCAATGAGCTGCTTCGCTAGGGGACGCGAACGCGTACGTGCGCGCGCCGTCACCCTCACGGCGTCTACGCGAAGCAGGATGCCGGATGGCGGCCACCTCGGCTTGGCGCGCCACTCGCGCGCGCTGTGCCTCCCGTCTCTGGCTCCCGTCGCCCTTTGAGGGAGGGTCCAGGGTGGGGGCCGAAGCGCCGCGGCGCGATTGCGGCCGCAAAAGTGGGTATGCTATACTGTGCGGCGGAAGGGTGTCCGAGTGGTTTATGGTGCCGCTCTCGAAAAGCGGTGTGCCTGAATAGGGCACCGCGGGTTCGAATCCCGCCCCTTCCGCCCCGATCGGCACGAAAGCATGGCGAGTAGGCTGGCGCTTGCTCGCCATGTTGCCGTCTCGGCCCGCCTGGAGGAGTCCCATAGAGGCCTAGTGGGCGCGACTGGAAATCGCGTGTGTCCGCAAGGGCACCGTGGGTTCGAATCCCACCTCCTCCGCCCCGCTCCGCGTCCGCACGAGTCCCACACGGGATCGCGCTCGCCAGGACGCGTGCCGGCAGCCGCCGCGTGCCATCGTCCCCCGCCCGTATGCTCCACACTACAAATCTCTGTGCCAGCTTCTTCCCTCCCGCTCGTCGTGTGCCGTTCCGGTACACTTCCTGCTGACAGGGTGGGCGCGCACGATTCAGTGCTTAGGCGCGCGCTGCGCGGAGAGGGGGAGTGAGTAGATGTCAGCGGTCAATTTCGAGATGCCCACTGGCGAGATCAACGAGCTGGCCCGGCAAAAGCTCGCTGCCTTCGAAGGCCTCGCGCATGAGTTCGGGCGGTGTTTCCTCTTCGTGCAGGACATGCACGGGCAGCGCCGCTTTCCCGCTATCCCTATCGACCTCACCGTGCGCTATCTGCATGCGCTCTGGGTCTGCGAGCTAAAAGATCGGCTGCTCTGCGTTCCCAAGACAATTCAGCGCTACGAGGGCGCCAAAGCGCTCGCCCTGATGCGCCAGTGGCAGGCGGGCGAAAGCGCCGGCGTCGTCCGCTTCCTGCAGGTCAAGCTGGACTCACTGCCGTTCGCCGATCTGACCCAGCAGTACGAAGCGGCTTACGCCGCTGGCAAGCCAGTGCTGGCCGAACGGCTCGCGCATGGCCGCGAGGTGATGCTGAATCGCAGCTTCAATCTCAGCGCCGCATTGGACGCTGTCTTCGCGGTGGACCCTGAGGCGCTGGTTGCGCAGGTGCGCGAGGCGTGCGCGCGCCACGGCCATAGCCCTGAAGAGATCGAGGCGCAGCTCGATGAGCTGCGGTCACCGCTGTGCTCCTATGCGCCGAACGCGGCGCTCGCGCGGCGCAATATGCTCGTCATGATGTCAGTTGGGGTGCGACTCACCGAAAATGCCGAGGACGCGCCGGGCGACCGCACAGAGCGTGTGCAGGAGCCTGAGTCGCCCCTGCGCCCCTTTGCGGAGGTGGTGATCCCGGGCGAGCGCCTCCTATCTGGCATGGCGGACAACAATCCGGCACATCTGGATCTGGCCATGCCTCCGCTCGAGGTGGACGCGCCAGAGCTCCTGCGGCCGCCCACCCGCCGCGACGAATCCACAGAGACGCAGTCGTGACGAAGGTGGCGCGCCTGCGTGCCCGCCATCCCGGCCCCTCACCGCAGTAATCGCTCCAGGTTGTCGGCGTAGACGTGGAGCGTCGTGGCGACGGCCTTCACATCCACCGCGCGCGGCAGCATGGCCACCAGCATGGCGGCGCGCTCCCCCCGTGCCACTCGACGCAGCAGGAGAACGTGCTCGCTCGTGCGGATGCAGGCGTCTTCGAGGCTGCCGAGGTCGGCGAGCAGCAGCGCACGCGCCGCGGCCTGGGCGGCGCTTGCCAGGTGCATGTATGTGCCGGCGGGCAGCTCGCCTAAGCCCTGCCAGCACTGGGCCAGCACGGCGCCGTCTATGCGCAGCAGCGCCACCCCGCAGGGTGTGCCGAGCGTGCGCGCCAGCGCCTCCACCGGCTCCGCGACGGGGGTACTCCCGGCGTCCGCCAGCGCGGGGGGCACGGGAGGTGAGGCCGCGAACAGCGGCGCTGTGGAGACCGCTGATAGACGAGACGTAGGCTGGCCGGCGTCCTCCGCCGGCCGGGGGGGGTCGCCCGCGGCGACGGCGGCCATCGCGACGGTGACCGGTACTGCGGGCATGACCTCCGTTTCGGTGGTTGCAATGGCCGCCACCATGGCCGGGGCAGGATCGAGAGCGGAGGTGAGCGCGGGCGGCGCTGCGGCGGCGGCGGCGGCGGCAGTGGAAACAGTAGTGCTCGGAGCGGCGGGGGCAGGTGTGCTGCGGGTGACCCTGAGCGGGCCGGTGGCGCCGGTAGAATGGGAATCGCGGCTTGTGAGCGCCTGATAGATGAGGTGCGAGATGGGAAGCGAGACGTTGCGGTCCGCGCGCCCATCCCACGGCTCCGGCTGCGCCCGCCCGCCGCGCGGCGTGCAGAGCGCCAGAAACGCGGCGTCTCCCTGGAGCGCGCCTGCCTCGGCCCAGATCAGCTCACCGCGCAGAAAGCGTAGTCTGCCACTGTGGCCGCCCCCTTGCACGGAGAGCGCTATGTCGCGGCGCGCAAGATTCAGCACACGCGCGACCTCAAGCAGATCGTAGCCTTCCCCTTCCGCGGCACCGGCGACCTCCCCTGCAGCCAGCCGGCGCAGCTCGTTTTTGAGCGCCAGGAGATCGAACGGCTTCTCCAGGTACGCGATGACGCCGGCGCGCATGGCATCCTGGCGCGCGGTGGGCGAGCCAAATGCCGTCATCATGATGATGCGTGTCTGCGGGCGGCGCCGGCGCACCCATTGCATGAGCTCAAAGCCATCCATGCCGGGCATCTTCACGTCGCTGAGGACACAGTCGTAGGTCGTTGTTTCCAGGCGTCGTAGCGCGTCCTCACCGCTGAGCGCGCCGTCGGTCGTGTAGCCTTCCTTGCGCAGCGAGTTGACGAGGCTCCAGTTCAGATTCTCCTCGTCGTCTACCACCAACACGCGCCAGGGTCCGCGTCCCATACCGGCCGCCATGCGTTCCCCCCCTCTCGCCGCCACGCCGTTGCCGCTACGCAGTGTGCCAGGACTCCCTCTGCCGCGGCTGCGGCGTGCCCCATACGGGCAGTATATTGCGCAAGCTGGCGCATTTCTAGAGGGCGCACACCTGTCTGCGCCGGCCGTGCGCTACCGCTCGCGCACGTGCGGTCGTTGTGGCTGCTCCGACGGTACCGGCTCCAGCGATGTGGGCCGCAGCGCCGAGCGCCTGCCGCGCTGGAACTTGGGCGAGGTGGGGCTCCACGGTGCGGCAGCTTCCGCGTGGGGCAGCGCTTCCTGACCAGCGGCCGCGCTCTCAGCGCCCTGCTTCAGCACACCAGGAGGCGTGCTGGCGCTCTGCATCTCGCGCAAATCCATGCGGAGCTGGCCCGCCGTGGCATAGCGCTGCTCGAGATCGCGCGCCATCGCGCGCTGGATGATCCGCTCGAGCTCGGGCGAAACCGAGGGTTCGAGCTGCATCGCCGGAGTGGCGACGCTACTGAGAATGGCCTGGCTCATGTCGGTGAGCGTGTGGCCGCGATAGGGGCGCTGCCCGGTCAGCATCTCGTACATGCTGATACCCAGCGCATAGACGTCGGTGCGGCCGTCTAGCTTGCGACCCAGCAGCTGCTCCGGGGAGACATAATAGAGGCTGCCCACGACGGTGCCAGCGGTCGTAATGCTGTGCAGGCCGTCCACGCGCGCCAGGCCGAAGTCCAGCACTTTGACGCGATACCAGCGATCCACCAGCAGATTTTCCGGCTTGATGTCGCGGTGCACGAGGTGCCCCTTGGCGTGGGCATAGCCCAGCGCGTCCGCCGCCTGGGCAGTGATCTCGATCACCTCACTCGCCGGCAGCCGCCCGCGCTCGCGCAGCAGCTGGCCAGCCGTCTGCCCGGCGAAATACTCCATGACAAAGTAGAGATGCTGGCCCTGGCGGCCGGCATCGTAGACGCGCACGATGTTCGGATGGTGCAGCGCGCCCACCACGCGTGCCTCGCGCGTGAAGCGCGTCACGAACGACATGTCCGAGGTGAGGGCTTCGAGCAGCACCTTGACGGCGAACGGCTTGCCCTGGCTCGCGCTGCGCGCGCGGTAGACGACACCCATGGATCCGCGGCCCAGCTCAGCCTCCAGCACATAGTCGCCAAGCTGCTGCCCAATGAGAGACTGCAAGCCGCACCATCCCTTGCGTGAGCCGACCGCGCCGCGCGCCCTCACTCGAGGGCTCTGCCAGTGTAACGGAAGATGCGGGCAGGCGTCACGTGGTCATGGCCAGGGTGGGCTACCTACGGCTGTGGGTCTTTGCGCAGCGCCTCGATGACCGCCGGGTCAATCTTCGC
>Ga0207684_10006436_pt1 | contig 10704 bp, 9 predicted proteins | sample KBSK5501metaG_FD_184342 | JGI IMG/M metagenome (GOLD analysis project Ga0207684, IMG submission 184342) | Corn, switchgrass and miscanthus rhizosphere microbial communities from Kellogg Biological Station, Michigan, USA - KBS K5-50-1 metaG... | ecosystem: Host-associated > Plants > Roots >... | reverse complement strand
CGGCCTGGTACCAGGCGGCTGGGAAGGGCAGGGTCGGCTCGACGTCCCGGAACAGGTAGCGGTTGCGGTAGTTCTGGTCGACGACCAGCCACGCGGGAATGTCGGGCGCGGTCGGGTTGAGGCGGTACATGGCGTGGACGACATCGCTGTAGGGGGCGGCCTCGTTGGTGAACCGCTGCCCGGCAGCATTGATCATCAAGCCGCCGGGCAGTGTCCGCTCGGCGAGGCAGAAGTAGGGCTCGCCGGGCAGCGGGATCGCCGGACCCCACCAGGCGTCGTCCATCAGCGCGAGCGCGGCGCCGGCCTGCTGGCCGGCCAGGATTCCGTCGCCGGTGTTCTCCTTGGCGCCGACGGTCCAGCTGGTGCCGATGGGCTGCTGCTGGTACTGGGCGCGCATGCCGGCGTTGTGCTCGAAGCCGCCGGAGCCAACGACCACGCCACGCGCGGCCGTGACCAGCCCCGGAGAACCGTTACGGGAAATCACCACTCCGGTGACGCCGCCGCCGGAGATGTCGAGACTGACCAGCGGGGTGTTGAGCCACACCGGCACGTTCGCCGATGCCAACCCGGCCCGCAGTCCCGCGGCGGTGGCCTGGCCCATGGTGAGGGGCTTCTGGCCCAGAAGCGCGGCCGTGGTACCCCGGGCGAGGCATTCCGCGGCGACCGCCGCCCCTTGCGCGTTGACGGTCGCGAGTTCCAGCCACTTGTAGTCGGCGCTATAAACCACCAGACCAGCCGGAACGGAAATGTAGGACGGATTCAAGTTGGCCAGTTCCGCGCCGAGAATGTTGCCGTCCAACTGGGCCGGCTCTATGGACCGCCCGTTCGGCATGCCGCCGGGCAGGGAGGGATAGTAATCGCTGTAGCCCTCCATCCACCGGAACCGCAGCGGGCTGTTCGCCATGACGAAGGAGATCATGTCCGGGCCGTTGGCCAGGAAAGCGGCCTGCCGGTCGGCGGGGGACGTGCCGCCGACGACGGCGGCGAGGTACTCGGCGGCCTGGGCGGGGGTGTCCGGGACGCCGGCGGCGAGGATCACCTGGTTGTTCGGTATCCATATGCCGGATCCGGATCGGGCCAGCGAGCCGCCGAACGTGGCCGCCTTCTCGACCACCACCACCCGCAGGCCCCGTTTGGCCGCCGTCAGCGCGGCGGTCATCCCGGCCGCCCCGGCCCCGGCGACGACCACGTCGTAGGCGCCCACGACCGGCACATCGGCATGGGCCGCTAAGGGGCGCAGCAGGCCGGAGCCAACCGCGAGCCCGGCACCGACAGTGGCGGCGCGCAGAACCTGGCGGCGGGACAGTTGCCCGTCGGGACAATGGTCAGGAATGGCATTCTCGGGCATGCTCAACGCGGTCACTCCCTCACTTTGGCGATGACACTGTCGGCGAATCTGCGCAGATTGCCGATCTTCTGCGCCAGCGGCTCGGCGTCGGGACCCACCTCGTAGGGCCAGCGGAAGCCGACGATCACGTCGGTAACCCCCTGCTCCTCCAGCCGGCGCACCCCCTCCACGCTGTAGGCGTCCATGGAGATCACGTGCACCTCGAACGGGCGGCCGGCGGTGCCTGCTTCCCGGCGAAACTCGGCCAGCCGGGCCAGCAGGCCGGGCAGGTGCGCGGGATCACCCCCGCCGTGCAGCCAGCCGTCCCCGGCCCGGGCGGCACGGCGCAGGGCGGCTTTCCCGTGACCACCGACGAGGATCGGCAGAGGCTCACTCGGCACGGGCGCGATCTTGACCGGCGGCAGGTCGAAGATCTCCCCGTGGTACTCGAAGTACCCCCCGGCCGACAGCCCGCGCACCACGGCCAGCGCCTCGTCCATGCGCCGCCCGCGATGCTCCCAGGGCACCCCCAGGACCTCGTAATCCTCGCGCCACGGGCTCGTCCCGACCCCCAGGACGAGCCGGTTGCCGGTGAGAACGGCCGTCGAGGTCGCCTGCTTGGCCACCAGCACCGGGCTGCGCACCGGCAACTTCAGCACAAAAGTTACGAAACGAATACGCTTGGTAACTGCACCCAGGGCGGGGATGAGTGAGAAGGGCTCGACAAAGGGCTTGTCCTCGAGGAACTCACGGGTGCCGTCGGGGTTGAACGGGTACCGGCTGTCGGCGTGCTCCGGATAGCAGATGCTGTCGGGCACCACCATCGAGTCGTACCCGGCCTCCTCGGCGGCGCGGGCCAGGGGGGCGTAAAACGACGGGTCGACCATCGACTCGGCATAGGAGAAGCGCACGAGACCTCCTCGCGGTGCGGAAAAAGTAGAACAGGTTCTTGCCGAAAGTCAATCGCCTCGGGAAGCTAGTGGCATGGACCTTGCCGCGCTCGAAGAGATCCGCCGGGTGAAGTACCGCTACCTCCGCTGCGTCGACCTGAAACTGTGGGAGGAGATGGCGGAGGTCTTCACCCCCGACGCCACCGCGGACTACGGCTCGCCGGCGACCGGCCAGCCGCTGACGTTCACCAGCCGGGATGAGATCATCGCGTTCCTGCGCGACAAGCTCGGACCGGGCATCATCACCCTGCACGCAGCGGGCCAGCCGGAGATCGACATCGACGGCGCCACGGCCAGCGGCAGGTGGCGGTTCGAGGACACCGTGATCGCGACCGAGTATCGCGTGCTGATCAAGGGCGCGGCGTTCTACGAGGACCGTTACGCCCGCGGCGAGGACGGCAGATGGCGGATCGCCCACACCGGCTACGTGCGTATATACGAGACGATGCAGTCGCTGGATGACCTGCCGAGCCTGAAGTTCACGGCCAATATGTGGGCCGCCCAGCCGGCCGGTTGAGACCACGTGATTGACCAGTTTCTAGAACTCGTTCTACTCTGATCCGGTCAGTCTGCATCGGCCTGGTCCGCGTCCTCGCACCAGGCTGCCGAGGCGTCGAGGGGATGCCGGTGCTCACCCAGCCGTTCGCGGACGCGGTGGTCGAAGCCGAGAAGCTCATCACTGACGCGCCTCACATCCAGACCGAGGCGGACCTCATCGAGGGGTACGACTACCTCGCGGGCAACATCCGGGCGTCCCTCCAGCTGGCGTGGGCCTACCAGCGTGACTTCCCGTACTTCGTCCAGTCGACCGGCCCGTATACGAAGATGGGACTGGACAATCCCGACACCCTGTACTTCCACTCCTACCTGCGCGATGACGCGGAATACGTCGTCACCGGCCGCCGTGGCACGACGGCCGACCTGAGCTTCCAGGTGCTCAACGGTGACTACTCGCCCGTTGAGGTGCCGGACAGCCTGACCGCCTTCGACGACCGGGCGATCGAGATCGACGACGACGGTACATTCGAGCTGCGATTCGGGCCGGCGAGAGACGGCCCCGGGCGCAACTACTTCACGCTCGGTCCTGGATCGGCGATGCTCCTGGTACGCGAGGTGTACAGCGACTGGGGCCGCGAACGGCGCGGCACAATCGCCATTCGCCGCGCCGACCGGGCCGGCTGCGCGCCACCCGCGCTTGACACTGGCACGCTGGGCAAGCGTTATGGCGTGGCAGGCAAGATCCTGCTATCCCGGCTCAGGACGTTCCTGGCCTTCCCCGAGTGGTTCTACCTGAAGCTGCCGGTGAACACGATGACGCCGCCGCGCCCGACGCCGGGCGGCCTGGCCACCCAGTTCTCCTCGGCTGGCCACTACGATCTCGGCGATGGCCAGGCGATGATCGTGACCGTGCCGGCGGCCGGCCCGAGCACCGCCCCGTATCAGGGAATCCAGCTCGGCAGCATGTGGTACATCTCGCTCGACTACATCAATCACCAGAGCAGCCTGACCGCCGATCAGGCCCGCATCGACCCGGACGGCCGGATGCGCTTCGTGATCAGTGAGCGCGATCCCGGCGTTACCAATTGGCTGGAGCGCACCGGGCACCGGCGCGGCTACGTGCAGATTCGCTGGCAGCGGCTGACCCGGGACCTCAAGCCCGACGACGGGCCGGCCGTCGAGGTGGTCGAGGTCGATGATGTGGCGCGCCGGCTGCCGTACTACGAGTCGGCCCGGGCGACTCCACAGGAGTACGCGGAGCGGATCGCCGCCCGCCAAGCCGCTGTTGCCGTGAGGATGCTGGGCTGATGCTGCTCCAGGACAAGGTGGTCGTGGTCTCCGGGGTCGGCCCCGGACTGGGCCGTTCCATCGCATTGCAAAGCGCGCGGGCCGGCGCGGATATCGTGCTCGCCGCCCGCACCGCGTCCCGCCTCGACGAGGTGGCCAAGGAGGTCACCGCGCTCGGGCGCCGCGGCCTGGCCGTCCCGACCGATGTCACCGACGGGCAGGCGGCCGAGCGCCTGGCCGAGGCGGCGCTGGCGGCCTTCGGCCATGTCGACACGCTGGTGCACAACGCGCTCGCCATGCCGCCCATCACCGATCTCGCCACCGTCGACCTCGATGCGGTCCGCGCCGCCTTCGACGCGAACGTCGTCGCCGCGCTGCGGATGACCCGGCTGTTCATCCCGGCGCTGGCCGCCAGCGGAGGCTCGGTGGTGATGATCAATTCCATGGTGGTGCGTTATTCGCAGCGCACCATGGGCCCGTACAAGCTGGCCAAGGCGGCCATGCTGGCGATGGCGCAGAGCCTGGCCACCGAGCTCGGCCCGCAGGGAATCCGGGTCAACTCGGTGGCGCCGGGCCACATCTGGGGCGACTCGCTCAAGTGGTATTTCGGCTACCTGGCCAAGAAGCGCGGCGTGGACGCGCAGCAGATCTATGACGAGACGGCGGCGGCGATCGACCTGCGCAAGCTGCCGGAGCCGGACGAGATCGCCGACGCGGTGGTGTTCCTGGCCTCCGGCATGGCCCGGGCCATTACCGGCCAGTGCCTAGACGTCAACTGCGGCGAGTACCACCATTGAGCGCGCTGGAGGGGCGCGGTGGTGCCTGGACTGAGGAGCCACGAGCGAGCCGGAGGGGCGCGGCGCCGCCTGGACTGAGGAGCGAGGAACGAGCGACGAGGGAAGGCGGCGCCTCAAAGGCGCCCCGGAGGCGAGCGGAAGGCAGAGCAGGAGCGACGAGGGAAGGCGCCGCAGTGAAGGGGGAATGGGGAGGCGGGCGGGGCCCCGGAGGCGAGCGGGGGACAGTGAGCGAGCCGGAGGGGCGCGGTGGTGCCTGGACTGAGGAGCGACGCAGGAGCGACGAGGGAAGGCGCCGCCTTCAGGCGCCCCGGAGGCGAGCGGGGGACAGTGAGCGAGCCGGAGGGGCGCGGTGGTGCCTGGACTGAGGAGCAACGCAGGAGCGACGAGGGAAGGCGCCGCCTTCAGGCGCCCCGGAGGCGAGCGGGGGACAGAGCGTGAGCGGCGAGCGCGACAGCGTCGGCACGGTGGCGGACCTGCACGCGTCGGCCACCAGGATCACCGGGCGGACCGATTTCGGCGCCGATGACTACCGCGACGGCCTCGCGGTGCTGCTGGAGTCCTACGCCGGGGAAGCGGATCTGACCCCGCTGGGCATGAAGGTGAAGCGGGCCTTCCTGCGCGGCGCGCTGGTGGCCAGGCTGCTCAGCGAGGCTGCGTGGCAGGCCCACCCCGGGTATGCGCAGACCCGCATCGAGCGTCCGGTCTTCGTCACCGGGCTGCCTCGTACCGGCACGACCGCGCTCCACCGGCTGCTTATGGCCGACCCGGCCCATCAGGGCCTGGAGTTGTGGCTCACGGAGGCGCCGCAGCCCCGCCCGCCCCGGGAAACATGGGCTGGCAACCCGGCCTTCCAGCACATTCAGGCCGTCTACGAGCGGCACCACATCGAGCGCCCCGAGTTCATGGGGGTCCACTACATAGCGGCTGACCAGGTGGAGGAATGCTGGCAGCTGCTGCGGCAGTCGATGCGGTCCATCTCCTACGAGTGCCTGGCGCACCTGCCGGGCTACTCATCGTGGCTGCGCGGCCAGGACTGGACGGACGCCTACCGCAGGCAGCGGCGCAACCTGCAGCTGATCGGCCTGCCCGACCATGACCGCCGCTGGGTACTCAAGAATCCCAGCCACCTGTTCGCGCTGGACGCGCTGCTCCGGGTCTACCCGGACGCGCTCGTGATCCAGACACACCGCGCGCCCCGGACCGCGATCGCCTCCGTCTGCAGCCTCGCCGCGCAGGCGTCCGATGGCTGGTCGGCGACGTTCCGGGGAGAAGTGATCGGCCGTGACCAGCTGGAGCTGTGGGTTCGCGGCCTCGAACGCTTCACGGCCGTGCGCGCTCAGCACGACCCGGCACAGTTCCACGACATCTACTACAACGACTTCGTCGCTGACCCGGTCGGCGCCGTCGAAGCGACGTATGCCCACTTCGGGCTGCCGCTCAGCGGCGCCGCCGCGGACGCCATGCGAAGCCTGCACGCACAAAGCTCCACCGGCGCGGCCACGTCCGCGCACCGCTACACCTTGGCCGATTTCGGGCTGACCGGCCAGGAGGTAGACGAGCGCTTCGCCGGTTATCTTCGCGCTCACGCCTGACCGAGAACCGCTCAGCCGCACCAAACCCGCACGGGCACGTCCCACACGGGCGTCACCTCGCGCCCGAACGTGCCCAAATCCGCACCGGGCACGTCCCAACGACACCAAACCCCGCACCGAGCACGTTCCCGACGAGTTCTCCCTACCGCCACGGAAGAGCTGTCACCGGGGCGCGGATCGGGCCTGTGGATTTAAAGGTGTTTCCGGCCTGATCGCGCTGAGCCTGACGGGTTTGGCGGGAGAGGTGCCGTGATGACCGCGACACTGGACGACGTGACAAGCAGCAAGCGGCCGGAGACGACCGCTGAGGAGGCGGCCGCGAGGGAACTCGTGCGGCTGGCCCGGGAGCAGGGCCTGTCGCTGACCGGCCCGGACGGGCTGTTGAAGCAGCTGACCAAGACTGTGATCGAGACCGCGCTGAATGAGGAGATCACTGGGCATCTGGGCTATGAGAAGCATGACCCGGCCGGCCAGGGCGCCGGGTCGGGCAACGTCCGGAACGGCAGCCGGCCCAAGACGGTGCTGACCGAGGCCACCGGCCAGGTGGAGATCGATGTGCCGCGGGACCGGGCCGGGACGTTCGAGCCGCAGATCGTGAAGAAGCGGCAGCGGCGGCTGACCGGGGTGGATGAGATCGTGCTGTCGCTGTATGCCAAGGGCCTGACGACGGGTGAGATCGCGGCGCACTTCGCGGAGATCTACGGCGCCTCGGTCAGCAAGGAGACGGTCAGCCGGATCACTGACAAGGTGATCGAGGAGATGCAGGGCTGGCAGAACCGTCCCCTCGACCAGGTCTACGCGGCGATTTTCATTGACGCGATCGTGGTGAAGATCCGTGACGGGCAGGTCGCCAACCGGCCCGTCTACGCGGCGATCGGCGTCAGCCTGGCCGGGGAGAAGGACATCCTGGGGCTGTGGGCCGGGACCGGCGGGGAAGGTTGTGGGACTCCCACAGGTTCGTTTCGATCGATACCTGCTGCTGCCTGAGGTTATGCGTGGCTGGTGTGACTTGTGGTATTCATGGTGAGGCATTGATTTGCTAGGTGCCACCTTGAGATCGCTGGTGCGAAGAAGGTGTGCGCGTGGCAGAGGCCCGGTTGCGTCTGATCGAGGGCCTGGTCGTCCCGGCTGAGCTGCCGGTTAATCCGCTGGTTTTCCAGTCCGAGTGCATGGAGGCGTTCGTCGCCTCGTGGGCCGCCCGGGGGTTCGCGGCGAGCACGATCGACAACGACATCGGTGTGCTGGAGCGCATGCTGGCCGCGTTGGGGCGCCCGGCGTGGGAGGTCACCGCGGAGGACGTCGACCGGGTCGTCGGCGGCCTGGCGGCCGCTGGCCGGGCGACGTCGACCCGCCGGAACTACCTGCAGGTGTTCAAGGGCTTCCACCGGTTCCTGGAGGTCCGTAAGGCGATCGAGATCGAGGCTGCGTTCGGGATCCGGCTGGTCTGCCCGGTGGATGAGTACAACTCCGCCCGCCATGTCAGCAATGATTCCCCGGCCCAGGATCCGCCGCCGGCACTGGAGCGGGTGGCGGAGTTTTTCGGCTTCCTCAAGGCCCGGATCGGCACTGCCCGCAAGTACGCTCCTGCGGCCCGCGACTACGCGCTGTTCCGCACGCTCTATCACGCCGGGATCCGCTGCGAGGAGGCGGTGCTTCTGGACGTCCCGGACGTCCATTTCAGCCGTGGGCCGTTCGGGAAGCTGCATGTCCGCTTCGGCAAGGCGGCTCGCACGTCCGGGCCCCGGCCCCGGTGGGTGCCGATGCTGGATGGCCTGGACCTGCAGCTCCGCTGGTTCCTGGACGACGTCCACGGCCGGTTCCCCGACTCGACCGCGCTGTTTTGTGACGAGGCCGGGGGGCAGCTGGCCACCGGGACGGTCCGTAACCGGCTCCGGCATCTGATGAAACTCGAAGGCCGGCCCGCTGTCGACTGGTTCACCCCGCATTCGCTGCGCAGGGCCTGCGCGACCCACAACTACGAGCGGGGTATGGACCTGGTCGCGATCCAGCAGATGCTCGGGCACTGGACGGTGGCCTCGACGATGCGGTACGTCCGTCCCTCAGAAACCTTCATCGAGGACGCCTACCGCCAGGCGGTCTCGGCCGCTCTCGGTGAACTGGCCGAAGGAGAGTGAGCATGCAGATCAGGTGGAAGCTGCGGATAGCTGCCGCCCAGCGGGAGGTCTGGACGGGCAGCCAGCTCCGCCGGCTGCTGGCTGAGCGGGCCGGCCTGGAGATGTCGTCGGCGTCGGTGTCGGCGTTGTTCACCAGGCAGCCGTCTCAGCTCAAGCTGACCACCCTGGCAGCGTTGTGCACCGCCCTGCAATGCACCCCGGATGACCTGTTCGACCTCGACACCAGTCCCGTCGAACGGCCCGCTGTCCCCGTCTCGGCCAGGGTCACTGTCACCGAACCCGGCGCCAGAGCCGCCGGCGGCCGTTCGATGCCGCCGCTGTGAGGTAAGGCCACGGTGACGCCTGGCGAGTGCACCCGCTGCGGCCGGACGGTCGGCGTCAAGGGCCGTGAGCACTGCGCCCGCTGCCACTACGCCCTGGCGCACCGGCCGGTCCAGCACCAGTGCCCCGGCTGCGGGAAGGTCAGGAAGCTGGAGGAGACGACCGGCAAGTGCGTCCTGTGCTCGCGGGCCTGTGCCCGCTGCGGCGGGAAGATCGGGCGAGCCGGCCGCGAGATCTGCAGCCTCTGCCTGGTCAAAGCCCGGCGGGCCAGTGCCCAGCAACCCTGCCCGCGGTGCGGCAAGCCCGGCCGGATCCGCATCGCCACCGGCTGGTGCGGGCACTGCTCCTGCCCCGGCAGGCCACCCAGCCCCGACGCTGCCTGCCGGACCTGCGGACAGGTCACGCACGTGGAAGGCGACGGGCTGTGCTTTCCCTGCTATACCAAGTCCCCGCACCGGATCATCGTCCGCGCAGAGAACCTCGCCGCCCAGCTGGCCGACCCGCCCGGCTGGCTGTCAGGTTTCGCGGACTACCTTGTGCCCCGCCACAACGCCTCCGCGGCCTGTCAGATGATCACAGTCGCCGGGCGGCTCTTGCGTGACGGCGGGCCCGTCCACCCGCAGTCCCTGCTGGAGCGAGCCGAGGCCCGGGGCGGCCCGCTGGGCCGGGCGCTGGAGGACTTCTTCACCAGCCACGGGCTCGCCCTGCCTCCCGACCACACCGAACGCAGGGCCGCCGTCCGCCGGCAACGCCGCCTGGACGCCATCCCGGCCGCCCTGCGGCCCGCCGCGATCGCGTTCAGCGAGCACGAACTGGCCGGGCGGCGGCGTGCCCAGCGCGCAGGGACCCGGCCACCCGGTCACAGCACGACCGAAAGCCACCTCACCACCGTGCGTGACCTTGCCCAGTTCCTCACCATAAGCAGGGACATCGCCGGCTGGCCGGCCGTGAACGCCGGCGACATCGAGGCGTTTCTCGCCACCCAGCCCTCAACCGCGGCTCACCGGCTGGCCGGGCTGCGCCGGTTCTTCCGCTTCGCTGCCCGCCGGCGGGTGGTCCTGACCGACCCGGCCAAGACCGTCACGGCCGCCCGGCCCTGGGGGTTCTGCGGTCCCAGCCTCACCCGTAACCAGCAGCGAGAACTGTTCCGGCGCTGGACCAGCGGCCGGGACGACGTCCACCCGCACGAGGCGCTGACCGGATTGCTCGCCCTGATCCACGGAGCCACGACCCAGGAGATCCGGTACCTGACAGTCGAGGCGATCGCCCCGGCCGCGCAAGCCGTCACACTGCGGGGCCGGCCGCAGCCGACCCCGCTCGATCCGTGGACCTGGGCCGCCGTCGAAGCCTGCCTGGCCCACCGGCAGGTACTTAACTCCACGAACCCGTACCTGCTCATCACCCTGCGGACCAAGGCCACCCGGACCCCATCCGGCGACGGGTATGTCAAGAACACCCTCAAAGCCGCCGGCATCAGGCCCCGGATCCTGCGCTCATCGAGGATCCTCGCGCTCGTCAACGCCACCGACCCGAAACTCGTCGCGACCGCCTACGGAATGACCTACGACGCCGTCACCGCCTACCTCGCCGACCGCGTCGACCCCACCCGCCTGCCAACCCGTGAACTCAAGGCAGCACCGTGCACATGATCACGCGAACCTGTGCGCTTCCGCGAAGTACTGGCTGCGGGTCTTGTCGGAAATCAAGAACCGCGGTGTGCGGGACGTGTGCATGCTGGTCTGCGACGGCCTCAAGGGCCTGCCCGACTCGGTGAGCGCCGTCTGGGAGAAGACCATC
>Ga0207684_10006435_pt1 | contig 10705 bp, 8 predicted proteins | sample KBSK5501metaG_FD_184342 | JGI IMG/M metagenome (GOLD analysis project Ga0207684, IMG submission 184342) | Corn, switchgrass and miscanthus rhizosphere microbial communities from Kellogg Biological Station, Michigan, USA - KBS K5-50-1 metaG... | ecosystem: Host-associated > Plants > Roots >... | reverse complement strand
ATGATCGCAATGATCAGCTCCGGCGCGTTGCCGAACGTCGCGTTCAGGAAGCCGCCGATCCCCGGACCGGTGCGGCGGGCCAGGTTGTCCGTCGCCTCGCCGATCAGCCAGGAAAGAGGGATCAGCGCCGCGCCGGCAAGCACGAACAATGTCAGCTCGCCGACGGCGCCGAGCCGATCCAGAACCACGACAAGCAGCGCCAGCAGCAGCGCCAGCAGCAGCGTCAGGAGAACACCGCGAGCGATGTTCCCACCGGCCCTGCACACACAGTCACCCTACTGGGCAACGCCCGCCACTCCGGCGTTCAGCTGATCCTGGCGAGACCAGGAGCCGGCCCATCCTAAGAGCCCGGCAGGCCTCGGACGCGATCGGCGGTGGCATGGTGCATGACGTTAGCGATCGCCCCCCCGCTGACATGCCGGCGGCCCCGAGCGCACCGATGCCCCTTCACGCCCACCGGTCAAGGCTGCAGGTCCTCCCCCGTCCAGCCAGTCCGCTTCGGCGGAACCAGCCCTACGCTAGTCACCCAGCGCAAGGCTCCAGCTCCATGATCCCGTCACGGTCGGCTGGCGGGCGCGCAGAATGCCTAGATCTGGCGCGCGGCCCGCGCTGATGACTCAGCGCCTCCGGTATCAGTGTGCTCCGTGGGCGTCGCGGAGCGAGATCCTTCCTTTGGGTAGTTGCCGCGTCTGGGATCATGGCGATCATTGGCGAATGGGCGGGACAGCCGGTTGGATTCAAGCCATTGGTTCGTCGTCGGCGATCCTAATCAGGATGCCTCGCGCAGCTCCCGGTAGAGCGCGGCCGGCGGCAGACCCGCGTAGATCATGGCTGGCATTCCACAGACGGGCAGCGCCTGTGCTGGTATTTGGGCTGGCCGCGAGCGTCGTCGGGCCGCCGGCGCAAGCGGAGGCGGTCACTATGATCCGCACGCGAGCGCCTCGTCTCCATCGATCCAGGGCAAGCTCGCTGGACTGGACGGTATTTGCGGGGGATTGCGGTGCGCGTGACTGCGGCAAGGGCCGGGCAGCTGGTCCGATGGCCCACCCGCTGCAGGGCGGCATTATCGGCGCCAGCCATGGCGATCACGGACGCAGTGTCGGCTGCGTGATCTGCCGGTGCGGATCGGGACGGCTCCCGGCGATGGGAACGACGTCGCCTTGGAGCTGACTGTCAGGCCGGCGCGGGCTGGCCAGCGCGGGCGGGCCGACATTCTCGGGTTCCGGCGCCGGGTGATCAGCCTTCCACAGCGGATGGCTGTCGGCGTAGTACACCATGATCAGCCACACCGCGAGGGAGATCATCACCACGATCGGGATGACGATCAGGGAGAGGCCAGATCCGGCCATGTCAGCACGTCCTTACATCAGCGTCTCCGCCGGCCGGGCGCAACGGCGCGCCGACCGGGCGGAACAGGGCCTCCGATGCGAGTTCTAGCTCCTGATGAGTCCGGCGGATGGCGCTGAGCGCCCGGCGGACGGCCGTCATCGCCCGGCGGGAACCCGGGCGGCGTGGCCGCCGTGGCTGTGTCATCACGATCACCTCTTCGCGGTACGGGAGGGCCTGCGGGCCAGGCCATGTCTTATTGATAGGCCGCTGCCGTGCAGCCCGAGTGTGGCGGCTGTGAAGGACCGATGAACCCCTGCCGGATCAGCGCCAGCGCCAGCAGGTCGGCGGCCGCCAACAGAACGGTGGCGGTGAGGCGGGCAGGACCGCGACCGCGCCGCCACGTTGGGTGATCTCCCTGGCGGTCCCGTCCACCGTTCCAGTAGCAGCCGGCCGCCCGGAGTCCAGTACAGGCTCACCGCGGCATAGGCGAACGCAAGTGCCGCGGCGCAATAGCCGCGAATGCCCGGCCTCGGCCGGCCGTGAGCCGGCTGCTGTGCCTCCGGCACCGGTGAGCGTTTTCACCAGATCATCAGTTATCCGACGTGTGCCAGAGGATGGCGGGGACGACGACGTCCCAGACGGAGCGGGGCAGCTCGTGGCCGGCCTGCTCCAAGGGGAGCAGGTGAGCGCCGGGGATCTCCCGCGCCAGCGCGAGCCCATGGCCGAATGGGAGCACGGGATCGTCGGTGCCGTGAACGACGAGCGCCGGTGCGGTCAGTTCCCCGAGCCGTTCCCGCCAGCGATCGTCTCCGCTCATGGCGTCATGGTTGGTCATGCTGGACGCGATGCTGGCGGTGCGGTCGAGGACGCGCCGCGCCAGCGCCCGCACCGCCTCCTCGTCGAACGGGCGGGACCGGCTCGCCGACACCCGGGCCAGATCGACCAGGTAGCCGATCACCGCCGCCCGGTCGGACCAGGCGGGTTCGGCGATGGCCGCGAATCCGGCCTGGGTCGGCTCCGGCATCGCCGGGAGACCGGGATCACCAGGGCCAGCAGGGCTGGTCGCGATCAGGGTGAGCGACGCGACCCGGCCGCGGTGGTCGAGCGCCACCAGCTGGGCGATCGCGCCGCCCATCGAAAAGCCCACCAGATGGGCGCGGGCCAGGCTGAACGCATCGAGCAGACCCACCGCGTCGGCGGCCAGGTCGCGCAGGGTGTAGGGCGGCGCGCCCCGCTGGTAGCTGACCGAGCGGCCCGTGTCCCGGTGGTCGTAGCGGATGACGAACCGGCGGCCGACCGCCAGGCGCTCGCAGAAGCCGTCCTCCCACCAGTCCATCGACGCGGCCGCTCCCATGACGAGCAGGATCGCGGGGTCGTCGGCGTCGCCGAAGGTCTGCGTGCACAGCCCTACCCCGTTGGCACGCACCATCCGCTCGCCCGGTTCGCCTGCAGGGTCCGCGGTCGGCGGCGGGGATCGCAGCGCCGACCCGCCGGTGTCAGGGCTGTAGGTCATGACGTTTTCTCCGGACGCTCTTAGCTGCGCACTTAACGGGCCAGCCCGGCTGCGAGCCATGGTGGCCGGGCGAGGTTCCGCACCCGGCCCGCCCTGCCCCTCGTTCCCGGCCGCTGAGCCCTTGGTAGGCAGCGAAAGTGACACCCGGATGCAACCCGGATGGAGCCTCGATGGAGAGAGGGCCGTGGCGCCAGCGCTGCTGCCCGCCGCCCGCGCCTTGCCGCGACGGGGCCGCACTGCGCTGGGCGGGCGCGCGAACCCTGCGCCGAACTGCGCGCCTACCGCGGCACGAGGGCGTGGCGGAGGAAGGAGGTGCTCGATGTTCCGAGTGGAAGCAACGACGATGATCAACACGCCGGGGGAGATCGGGTCCGACGCCCACGCCGGCTACGCCAGATGGCCAGATGGTTTTTACGATCAGCGGTGCGCGGCTGATCCGTCGCGAGGTGCCGAAGCTGATCCTCGAAGTCGACCACCCTGGCAGGGAAGGTCATCAACGAGATGGTGGGCCGGTTGCCGATGCGGCCGAGCTCTGTGAGTCCAGCGCCGCTACACGCGAGCTTCCTGAACCGGTTCGAGGCCGTCCCCGGCGGGACCCGAGTCACGCCCCTCCACATCGCCATCACGGCAGCGACACCGCGACTGCACAGCCGCCGACTTGCCTGATCGCGACCCGGCTCGCACCCCGGCGCGGCTGGACGCATCCGGGCCAGCGACGAAGAAGCCCAGGAGATGGGATTGACAGAACGGGGACGGTGGGCGGCCATCGCCACGGCGATGGCCGCCGCGATCGGCGGCGGTCGGTCGCCGCTGGCGGCGCTGCCGCCGGCCCCGCTCCGACTTGACGCTGGCCCCTCACCCCAGCTCTGCCGACAGTTATTCCTCCGATGGCGGGGACTACGGCGCCGAAGATCTTGGCCACGGGTGCTATGGCGGAGGAGATGTCGGCGACGGGGATTCCGGTGGCGGAGGCTTCTCGTAGTTGCCTGGCCCCGCGCAGCCGGGGGCAGAATCTGTGGGCTGCGGGGATGCTAGGACCAAGACCAGCACCCCTTCTGACCAGCGGTGCACTGATGCCTGCCGAAAGGCGTGCGGTGTGAGCAGGCGGGTCACGATTCTGGCACTGGTGCTGGTCCTGTGGGTGTTGCTAGCGCCGTTGACAGGTGCTTACGCCCAGAGCCAGTCGGTTCACGGGACGCTGCGCGCGCCGGATGGTACGCCTGTGGCCGGGGTTACCATCACCGCCGCGCGGAGCGGTGCCGGGGTTGGGAAGGCCACTACCGCCAAGGACGGGAGGTGGAAGATCTCCCTGCCCGGAGCGGGTCGTTACACCATCAGCGTTGACGTGGCCACCCTGCCGGAAGGCCTGAGCCCCGCCCGGGAGGGCGGCCAGACGCTCAGGGACGTCCCGGTCCCGGCCGGCGAGTCGCGGGCGGTGATCTTCCAGCTCACCACGGGCAGTCCCGCGCCCGCTGGTCCGGGAGAGGAACGCGGAGGAGGCGGTGGTCCTCCCCAGAACGCTGTGGTCAGCTTTCTGGACCAGTTCGCTCAGCTGTTGGTCGAGGGCATTAAGTTCGGGTCGATCATCGCGATCTGCGCGGTCGGGCTGTCGCTGATCTTCGGCACCACCGGGCTCATCAACTTCGCCCATGGTGAGCTGGTGACGCTGGGCGCGACCGTCGCCTTCGTGCTGAACGCCTCGGTGATCGGACCTCAGCTTCAGCTCATCCCGGCGGCACTGGTGACGGTCGCCTTGGGCGCAATCTTCGGCGGTCTGCTCGAGCTTGGGTTGTGGAAGCCGCTGCGGCGGCGAGGCATCGGCCGGATCCAGCTGTTCATCGTTTCGATCGGCCTGTCCCTGCTGATCAGGCACATAATCCTGGTGCTGTTCGGCACGCGGCCACAGCCGTACGCCGATTACACGATCCAGCGGGAGTGGCGGTGGGGTCCGGTCTCCATTGCGCCTCGTGACTTCGTGATCACCCTGCTGTCGATGCTCGTGCTGGTCGGCGTCGGGCTGATGCTCCAGCAGACCCGGGCGGGCAAGGCGATCCGGGCGGTGTCGGACAACCGTGACCTGGCCGAGTCCTCGGGAATCGACGTCTCCCGTGTGATCCGCAACGTGTGGCTGCTGGCCGGCGGGCTCGCTGCCCTGGGGGGGGTCTTCTTTGGTCTCGCCCAGCTCGTTTCCTGGGATATGGGCTTCAAGTTGCTGCTGCTCATGTTCGCCGCGGTCATCCTCGGCGGGCTGGGCACCGCCTACGGGGTGATCGCCGGCGCGCTCGTGGTCGGCGTCGTGGCCCAGGTATCAACGATCTGGTTCCCCGTTGAGCTGCAGAACGCCTGGGCCCTTGTCGTGCTCATCCTCGTGCTGCTGGTCCGCCCGCAAGGCATCTTCGGCCAGCGGGAGCGGGTGGGTTGATCATGATCCTCTACCCGACTCGCGAGCGGCCGCGCTGAGATGGACATCCTCGTCATCGTCGCAGATGCGTCCCGCGCCGCCTTCGGGCCGGTAGCGGCTATCTACGCTCTGGCCGCGATCGGGCTGAACATGCACTTTGGCTACACGGGACTTCTGAACTTCGGCCAGGTGGGCTTCATGCTCGTCGGCGCGTACGGCGCAGCTGTGGCCGTGGCCACGTTCCATGCGCCGCTATGGGCGGGCGTGGTGATCGGCGTGCTGCTGGCGATCGTGCTGGCGCTGCTCCTGGGCATACCGACGCTCCGGTTGCGCGCCGACTACCTGGCGATCACCACCATCGCGGCGGGCGAGATACTCCGTTACGTCTACCGCTCGGACTTCGCGTCACCGGTAACGGGGGGCGTGTACGGCCTCACACGGTTCGCCGACCCGCTCTACACGATCAATCCCATACCGGCGGGCCAGTACGGTGCCGGCAGGCTCACCTACAGCAGCCAGGCCCTGTGGATCATGGTCATCTCCTGGTCGCTGGTGGCGCTGGCATGCGTGCTCATGTTCCTGATTATCCGGAGTCCGTGGGGCAGGGTCATCAGGTCGGTCAGGGAGGACGAGGACGCCGCCCGCAGTCTCGGCAAGAACGTCTTCGGCTACAAGATGCAGAGCCTGGTGTTCGGCGGCGTGCTGGGGGCCGTCGGTGGCATGCTGCTCGCCTTCTACAGCCAGGCGGTCCAGCCGGATGCCTACAACCCGGTCGTGACGTTCTACCTCTACACGCTACTGATCCTGGGCGGTGCCGGGCGGATCCTGGGACCCGTCGTCGGATCCGTCATCTTCTGGTTCATCCTGGTGTTCGCCGACAGCTTCCTGCGCCAGGCCATCGACACCGGGTTCATCCCGGCCGGCATCATCGGCCCCACGGAGGTGGGTGCGGTGCGGTTCGCCCTGGTCGGCGCCGGGCTCATGCTCCTGACGATCTACCGGCCGCAGGGGATATTGGGGGATCGGAGGGAGATGATGCTCGGTGACCGCTGAGCCGGTGCCTCAGGCATTCCGGCTCGCAGACGTAGCGCCGGCACCCGGGGTGGCCAAGCCCGACCCCATCCTCGTGGCCGAGGACGTCACCAAGAGCTTCGGCGGGCTGTGCGCAGTGCAAGTCGGCAGGCTGGAGGTCCAGCGCGGTGCGATCACCGCGCTCATCGGCCCCAACGGAGCCGGCAAGACGACGCTGTTCAACCTGCTCACCGGGTTCGACCGGCCGGATTCTGGCCGCTGGTCATTCGACGGCCGGCCGCTCGCCGGACTGCCCGCATACCGGGTGGCACGGGCCGGGATGGTGCGCACCTTCCAGCTCACGAAGTCGCTGACGCTGCTCACCGTCCTGGAGAACCTGAAGCTCGCGAGCATGCAGCAGCCCGGCGAGCGGTTCTTCGCCTCCCTGGTGCGCCCGCTGTGGCGCGCACCGGAGGAGGACATCGAGCGGCGGGCGGATGAGATGCTGGCCAGGTTCAGCCTCGACCGGTTGCGCGACGATTTCGCCGGCACGTTGTCCGGTGGTCAGCGCAAGCTGCTGGAGCTGGCCCGCGCGCTCATGGCCCAGCCAACCATGATCATGCTGGACGAGCCGATGGCGGGGGTTAACCCGGCGCTGACCCAGTCGCTGCTGGGGCACATCACGAAGCTGCGCGACGAGGGCATGACGATTCTGTTCGTGGAGCACGACATGGACGTGGTCATGGGGATCAGCGACTGGGTGGTGTGCATGGCCCAGGGTCGCCTCATCGCCGAGGGCCAGCCCGCGAGCATCGGGTCCGACCGGGCGGTCATCGACGCCTACCTCGGCGCCCATCACGGACGCCGTGCGGGAGGGTGGGCCTAGATGAGCATCTCCCGGCCAGCGGGCGGCGCTCCGCTGCTGGCAGCGCAGGACATCGTGGCCGGCTACCTGCCCGGGGTGAACATCCTCAACGGCTGCACGCTGACCCTTGCCGACGGGGAGCTGGTCGGCGTCATAGGACCGAACGGAGCGGGAAAGTCCACGCTGCTCAAGGCGATGTCCGGGCTGCTCCCGGTGCGCAGCGGCATGGTGTACCTGCACGGAGACTCGATCACGAACTTGTCCGCGCACCAGCTGGTGTCGCTGGGCGTGGGGTACGTGCCGCAGGCGCGCAACGTGTTCGCCGCGCTCACGGTGAGTGAGAACCTTGAGATGGGCAGCTACCTGCAGCCGCGGCTGTTTGCCCGGCGGTTCGCCGACGTCGTCGGCTTGTTCCCGCTGCTCGGCGATCGGCGCAGGCAGAAGGCGGGGTCGCTGTCGGGCGGCGAGAGGCAGATGCTGGCGATGGGCCGGGCGCTGATGACGGACCCGTCGGTGCTGCTGCTTGACGAGCCGTCGGCCGGCCTCTCGCCCCGCATCACCGATGAGGTATTCGACCGGATCCGCCAGGTCAATGAGGCTGGCGTGTCGATCGTCATGGTCGAGCAGAACGCGCGGCGGTGCTTGCAGATCGCCGATCGCGGCTATGTCCTGGACCAGGGCCGGAACGCTTACACCGGGACCGGCTCGGAACTTCTCGACGACCCGAAGGTGATCGAGTGTTACCTGGGCACGCTGGCGCGGGTGGAATAACGGGCAGCCGTCCCTTCCCGGGGCCAACGCGCTGCCGCCAGCGTGACTACCGTCACGAGACAGGTCGTGACTGGACTGTCGTCACCGTGTGCAGCTTGCCTGACTTGTCGTAGCTGTAGATCTCGATCGTCGCCTCACCGGGCTCGCCAGCGGGGATGAAGTTCAGCGGGCCGCTGACCCCCTCATAGTCGACGTTGGTCCCGGCGTTGATGAGCCTCTTGCAGGCCGCGAACGACACGCACTTGGTGCCATCCCTGGTGACCGCGATCATGTCGTTCTTGAAGACCGCCGGGTCGTTGGTCTTGGCCTGCTGTGCGGCCAGCGCGATGACGGTCATGCAGTCGAAGGCCTGCGGCGCGTACTGCAGTTCTTTGAGGCCGGGGTCGAATTGCTTGAGGGCCGCGGTGAACCGCGCGTTCTCCGCCGATGCCGGCGCGGTGCCCTTCATTCCAGCCAGCACCGACGTGTTCTTGGGATCCACGAGCTTGGGCAGTTCCTCGCTGCGCAGTCCGTCGGCGCCATACACGCCCACCTTCCCCGGGCCGTACCCCGCCTCAATGAGGCCCTTGAGGATCTGCTTGCCCTCCTCGAACGCGATGACCGCCACCGCATCCGGCTTCGCAGTGGCGACCTTCTGGACGACGGCGGCGAAGTTGGTCGTGCTCGGGTCGTAGCTGGTGTTGAGCGCGACGGTAGCGCCAGCCTCCCGCAGCGACTTGGCTGTGGCGTCCGCGAGCCCCTTGCCGTAGTCGTCCGCCCGGGCCACGATCGCGACCCTGGAGTGCCCCTCATTGGCGATGAGGTTGGCCAGCACGGGACCCTGCAGGGCATCGCTTGGCGCGGTGCGGAAGTAGTAGCCCTCATCCTGGTAGGTGGTGAATGTCGGGGCCGTGTTCGAGGCCGAGCACTGCACGACCTTCGCGCCGGAGATCTTGTCGATGATCGCCAGCGTCATGCCTGACGCGGCCGCGCCGACAACCGCCTGCACGCCGCTCGCCAGTACGCGGTCAGCCGATTGCTGGGCCACGGCCTGGTCGCCTGCCTCGTCGCCGGCCACCGGCGCCGGGATCTGCTTGCCGAGCACCCCACCGTCGGCGTTGATCGCCCGTACGGCGAGCTTCAGGCCCTCGATCTGCGGCGGGCCCAAGAAGGCGAGCTGCCCGGTTTCCGGCAGCACGTATCCGACCTTCAGAGTACCGTCGCCGATGAGTTTGGGTGTGCCGCCGCCTGCCCCGCCTTCGCCGCCACACGCCGTCACCAGCAGGCCCAGTGCGGCAAATACCGCTACGAAGCCCAGCCTCTTGGTAGTAAACATGTCCATCTCGTCCCGCGCTCGGTTCTCGACCGGACCGCCTGTCAGCTGGGCGGCTAGCTCGCCGCTGCGCCACTGAGCAGCTTGCCGGCGTAAGCCAGCGGATCGTCGGTGCGAACCACCGGGAACCGGCGGCACCTACCTTCTTTCCAGCATCTGGTGGAGGGGCGATGGAACCGATATGGAGATCCGATGACCCTCATGGGCGCTGCGCGCATGGCGGAGACCCGACCATCTCGAAGTTGATGTCGGCTACGCACGTAACGGCGCGCAGATCACCCTGATCCGCCCGACCGGCGAGCTCGGAGTGATCATGCCGTTGTCGACGCATCCTTTATCGCCGATCCAGTCAGTGGGATCCCAAAGTCAGGAGAACTCCGGATTCGCTCAGGCAATGATTGTCGTGCCGACTGCCCTCAATGGGGTCGGAAATCCAGGCGAGTTTCTCGGCAAGGGTGCAGGCGACTTGGACGTTCATGCCAGTTGTCTTGTGCTTGCCGGAGTAAAGCTCCGGGCGGGCCGCCCACGACCAGCACGGCAGCAAGGTCCGTCGACGAGGTACTGGCATCGCTCGTCCAGGTCCTCGGCGGTCGGAACATACGGTGCGAGCACCTTCTTGATGAGCCGTGTAATCGAAGACATCGCGCGGCTGACCGTTGACTGGGAAGTCCCGTATGTTTCGGCCAGTTCTTCCTGAGCCCGATTGCGGCGCAGGTATGCCAGGGTCACCACGGCCGAATTAAACAGCCCGAGCGACGGCGGCCATTTCTTATCTTCGGGCCCCGTCCCGGCCGAGTGGATCAGGGCGCAAAGCTCTACGATCTCGTCTTTGCAAAGTCCTGTGGTATGATACACGGAAGGCTCGTTTCTCTGAGGTTGGCTTCGACACCCAAATCCTTTCGAGAAACGAGCCTCTATTCACGTAGACGCGCCGACGGCGCCTAGCCTGTTACATATTATTATCAGGTTCCTTGAATAACCCTCTCTGCACCCCCCATCCAACTGCGCTGCACTCGCACTGGCAACAGGATCCACGACCGAAGACCAGCCGCTCCGGGAGCTGGGGTCGGCAGCTCCGCACGCATCCATGTGGACTGCTCTGCCGGCTCGCGGCGGCCCGGAACGGTCGGCGACACCTTCCGCGAGAGCGCTGCCAGACCGCTCGCCCCCGCGAACATTGCCTGAAGCCTGGGCGCCTGGGCGAATCCCGCGCTGCCCGCAAGAGATGCCTCTCCACACAGCTTCCATTGCGGCTGCGCGCCTCCGTCACGCCCGCCAGGTAACCAAGGGGCCATGACGTGTGTGGTGCTCGCGTCATGTGAGGGCTTGACGAGGTAACCGATGGCTGCGCCGCTTGATGTCTCACCTGTCGAGTCCAGGGCCGCGCCCGAAGCCGCGCTGGCCGGAGCCGGGCCGATAGAGGGGCGTTCGCTTGGCCAAATCGCCTGGGGGCGGCTACGGCGCGACAAGGTGGCCATGACCGGCGGCGCAATTGTGGTGTTC
>Ga0207684_10006433_pt1 | contig 10706 bp, 10 predicted proteins | sample KBSK5501metaG_FD_184342 | JGI IMG/M metagenome (GOLD analysis project Ga0207684, IMG submission 184342) | Corn, switchgrass and miscanthus rhizosphere microbial communities from Kellogg Biological Station, Michigan, USA - KBS K5-50-1 metaG... | ecosystem: Host-associated > Plants > Roots >... | reverse complement strand
TCCCAGCAGCAGGCCGAGATAGCACAGGAACAGCAATCCCCCGACCCGCACCCCGAGCGCCAGCCCGATCGCCAGCCCCATCTTGACCAGCAGCCGCCAGGACGGGCGCGGCAGGCTCGGCAGGATGCGGACCATGTAATAGGTCGCCCAGACGCCGCCCACAGCAAACGGGATGTCCTTCGGGTTGTTGAACATCTGGCCGTAATAGTTCGGCGTCAGCAGCAGGAAGAAGAGCGCGATGAACCCGGCTCGCGCCCCACCCAACGCCCGCCCGAGCTTCCAGCACCCCAGCAGCCCGACAAGGCCGACAAACCCGTTCAGCAGGTGGCGGGTTTCATAGACCCCGAGCGGCGAGAATTTGTTGAGGGCCGCCGCGATCATGTCGAAGGCGGCGCCGTAATTGTAGAGATTGAGCCAGTTGAGCGCCCGCTGATCGGTGAACAGCGACAGGTAATAGTCGAGGGCGAAATAGCCGTACCAGTTATGGACGTCTTCGTCCCAGGTCACCCCATAATCGGTAAAGGTCAGGCCGATCAGGATGGCCGCGCCCAGCAGCAACCCCGCCGCGAGGGCGTTCCATGCCCGGTCCGCACCCAGCAAGGTTCTGACGAAGGCCATCGGGCGTGCGGTGATTGTCGCGATGCGATGAGGTGACGGTGTGGCAGTATCGGCTTGTCGTTTGCCCCCAGCATGCGACATCTGTCAAGCCGAATTGCCTGAAAAACCAGCGGTTGCCCGTTTCATAGGCCTACTTCGGCGAGGAGTTGGGCAATGACCCGCTCGGCCGCGAAGCAGTCGCCGGCCAGGTCACGGGCGGCGCGGCTGTGGCCGGCATAATCGGCGGCGATCGCATCGATCGCGGCGAGCGCCTCGTCCCGGCTGGCGTAATCGAACAAGCCGTGCCCGACCGGGCAGTAGGTCGTAAAGCCGGTGCGCATCGTCACGACCGGCCGGCCGGACGCCAGATAGCAGACCGCCCGGTCGCTGAACCACCCGCTGTTCGGCCGGACGTAGATGTCCTTGGCGACCGTGAACTCGCCGCGCGAGCCGGCAATGAACTCCCGGTAAGGGTCCATGCCGGCCGAAACCGGGCGCGGGTCGACAAGGCCCCAGCCGGCCTCCTCGACGGTGCGACGCACTGTCTCATCGGGCGGCAGCATCGCCATGCGGAAGCAGGTTTGCGGCCGCTGCCGCGGGAGATCGAGGAATTCGAGAAAATTGGTGTGCTTCGACCAGAGATAGCTGTTGCCGTCGAAATCGATGTTCTTGCCCTTATTCTCCCAGGTCGCAATCGTCGTGAAGCAGGGCCGTCCGCTCATGGATCCGCCTGGAGGTTCCGGCCAGAGCTCGAGATCGACCGGTGGGCGGGTCGCCCGCCATGGCACTCCCGACAGCGGGATCGTGCATGCTGGGCTGCCGAGATTGGCGCCATAGGTGAAAAAATGGGTATGTGCATCGACATAGGCGCGTGCGGCCGAATCCGCCTGGGCGTATTTGATCTGCTCGTACACCGGGTCGGTGTCGATCATGATGCGCACCGGGCAGCGCAAATGCTCCTCGCGCAGCTGGGTCGCGCCGCACAGATTGATCAGCCCGTCAGCCTCGGCATACAGCGAGCGGACCTGTTCGCGGGAGAGGCCGTGATAGACATCGTTGATGGCGTCCCAATAGGCCCAGCGTCCGGCCAGCCCGTGCCGCTCCATCGCGGTACGCAGACAGGCCAAATTGTACTCGCAATCCATGACGACGCTGCTGATCCGCGGATCGTAGGGATTGGCGCCGTGATCTTCGACGTACCAGGTTTCGTAACCGAGCTTTTCCAGGCCGACCAGGTAATTCACCGCCTGCCAGGCAATGCCGGCAAGCGGCATCTGGCCGACGAAGTGGAGGAGGACGATCTTGCCGCGCTTGCTCACGGGGACCCGGTGGATAAGAGATGCCCGCCGATAACGGGCGACCGCCGGCAAAATTTCCCCTGGCGCATCGGGGTAACCCGCAGCGCTCGCAGGCGAGGGTGGCGGGCTTGCCCCCGCAGCAACCCGCATGGTAGGAGGGCCGCGCGTGGTTTTGCCGGTGGCGGCGCCTCGACGATACCATATGATGGCTGCGTCCGGCGCCGATGAACCCGTGGAGAAGAACGCGACACCATGACCTACGTCGTCACTGAAGCCTGCATCCGCTGCAAGTACATGGATTGTGTCGAAGTGTGCCCGGTGGACTGCTTTTACGAAGGCGAGAACATGCTGGTTATCCACCCCGACGAATGCATCGATTGCGGGGTGTGCGAGCCGGAATGCCCCGTTGAGGCGATCATCCCCGACAGCGAAACGGCGGCGGAGCAGTGGCTGGAGATCAATCGGCAATACGCCGCGAACTGGCCCAACATCACGCGCAAGAAGCCCTATCCCGAAGACGCCGACGAATTCAAAGACGTCGAGGGCAAATACGAGAAGTTCTTCAGCCCCAATCCGGGCGGCCGCTGAGCCCGCCCACCGCCCAGGGGGTAACCCGCCCCTGCGGGCCCGGCATGGCTGATCTGCTGGCCGGACAGGCAAAATTATGATACAAATTTGACCGGCGCTTTACGACGCCTTCCCCTCGGTTCCGCGGCCTTGCTTGAGGTGCGGACGGTCGCCCTACGCGCAGCGACCGCCGGAGGCATCGGATTAGCGCCACCGGGTCAGTAGTGTGAGAGACGAATATATGACGGCCGAGAAGATTTCTTTCGCCAGCGGCGATCTCGTGGTCTACCCCACCCATGGCGTCGGTAAGATTACCGCCATCGAGACGCAGGAGATCGCCGGGTACAGCCTGAGCGTCATTGTCGTGCTGTTCGACAAGGACAGGATGACCCTGCGCGTGCCGCTGGCGAAGGCCAAGGGCTCCGGGTTGCGCAGGCTGTCGAGCCGCAAGGAGATGGACGCGGCGCTGGCCAAGCTGCGCGGCCGCTCCCGGGCGAAGCGCACGATGTGGAGCCGGCGCGCGCAGGAGTATCAGGCGAAGATCGCGTCGGGCGACCCGGCTTCGATCGCCGAGGTGGTCCGCGACCTGTTCCGCAATGTCGGGCAGCCCGAGCAATCCTACAGCGAGCGCCAGATCTACCAGGCCGCCCTCGACCGGCTGGTGCGCGAGTTCGCCGCGGTCGAGCGGATCGACGAGACGACGGCGGTCCAGCGGGTCGAGCAGCTGCTATCGGCGGCCTGACCGGCCCGCGCGGGCCTCGAGGAAGTAGCAGCCGCGCGGAGCGCGGAGTGAAGGGCGACGCAGCAGACGGAAAAATCGCTCGTCTAAGGGGCGCCCGACGGGTCTGGGCGGTCGGGGCGATCCATGGCGAGGCCTCGCGGCTCACGCGGCTGCATGACCAGATCGCGGCGCGGTTTGCCGACGGCGACCGCATCGTCTATCTCGGCAATTATCTCGGCCATGGCGGCGCGATCCTCGCGACGATCAACGAGCTGATCGATTTCCGCAGCCGGGTGCTGGCCCGGCCGCGCGGTTTTGCCTGCGATGTCGTGTTCCTGCGCGGCGCGCAGGAAGAGATGTGGCAAAAATTGCTGCAATTGCAGTTTGCCCAGAACCCGCGCGAGGTTTTGGGCTGGATGGTGCGCAACGGCATTGAATCCACGATACAGGCCTACGGCGCCGATCTGCGGCAAGGCTTTGCCGCGAGCCGTGACGGCCCGCGCACGATCACGCGATGGACCAGCGGGATGCGCGACGCGATGAACGCGGCGCCGGGGCACACCGTGCTGTTCTCGACATTGCGGCACGCGGCCATGACGCAGGATGGGCGGCTGCTCTTTGTTCACGCCGGCATCGAACCGGCCCGCACGCTGCAGGCGCAAGGCGACGCTTTCTGGTGGAGCGCCACCGATATCCTCGAACTGACCGCCCCGTTCCAGCGTTTCAGCCGGGTCATTCGCGGTTTTGACCGAGACCGGCGCGGTCTCGTTCAGCGCGACTTCGCGATTTCGCTCGATGCCGGGGCGGGCCGCGGCGGACCCCTCCTGGCGGCTGCGTTTGCGCCGGATGGCGAAGTGCTCGATCTGCTGCAGGGCTGAAGCTCAGATGGCGGTATAGCCGCCATCGACCAAGAGGTCGCTGCCGGTAACGAAGCTGGCCATGTCGCTCGCCAGATAGACAGCTGCGCCGGCGATCTCGTCGGGCCGGCCCAACCGGCCGAGCAGGTGCTTCCCGCCGATCTGCTCTTTCGCCACGGCAAACGAACCGTAGCGGTTCAGCGTCCGCTGCGTCTCGACCGCGCCGGGCGACAGCGTGTTGACCCGAATGCTCTGCGCCGCGTGGTCAATCGCCATGACCTTGGCGAGCTGGATCAGTGCGCCCTTTGTCGCGCAATAGGCCGCCCGGCCAGCGCTGCCGACCCGGCCGAGCTGCGAGGCGATGAAGATGATCGAACCACCGCCGCCGGCGATCATATGAGGCAGCGCCGCGCGGCTCAGCAGAAAGGCACCGCTCAAATTGATGTCGAGCACCCGCTGCCAGTCGGCGAGGCTGGTCTCGATGATCGTGCCGCTGGGGTCATGGGGCGCCGCGCCATGCACGAGAATGTCGAGCCGGCCGAAGGTTTCATATGCCGCATCGGCGACGGCGCGGGTAGCCACCTCGCTCGCGACGTCGCAGGCCTGCGACAAGGCACGGCCGCCGGCTTCGGTGACCAGCCGGGCGGTTTCCGCCGAGGCGTCCTGATCGACATCGCAGCATGCGACCGCGGCACCCGCTTTCGCATACGCGACCGCGATGGCCCGGCAGATGCCGCCGCCGGCGCCGCTGATCAGCGCCGCTTTGCCCGTCAGCTGCATGCGTCGCCTCCTCTCACAGCATCACGGTGCCACCATCGACCGCAATGGTCTGGCCGGTGACAAAACCGCTGGCATCGGAGATCAACCACAGCACCGTGCCGGCGAGATCCGATGGCTGCAGATTGCGCTGAATGGTCTGGCTCGCCTTGATCGTGTCGAGCGCGCGGTCGAGCTTCGCCCCAAAAAACTCTCGGGTTCCCTCGGTGATGACGGCGCTGGGCGCCAGCGCATTGACCCGGATGCGGTCGCGGCCGAGTTCGCGCGCCAGACCCCGCGTCAGCCCGATCACCGCCGCCTTGGAGGCCGTGTAATGCAGCCCGTACGGCATGCCGTAGGTGGCCGCGAGCGAGGCGATGTTTACGATGCTGCCGCCGCCGGCCCCATGGACAATAGATTGCCGCATCGCCGGCACCGCCGCCTTGCAGCAATTCCAGATACCCTTGACGTTGACCGCCATCGCCGCGTCCCACTCCGCCTCGTCGATCGCGTCGAAGCGGCCGCCGTGCAAGGCGCCGTAGAGCGCAGCGTTGTTGATCAGCGCATCGATCCGGCCAAAGGCACGCAGCCCGGCCTCGACCATCGCCTGAGCCGAGCCCGGGTCTGTCACATCGAGCTTAACCCCGACCGCTTCCGGACCGGCATTTCGCACCAGGTCGAGCGTTTCGGCGCAGTCATTGATGTCACCGGCGACGATGCGAGCTCCCGCCGATGCGAGGCTCACGGCGAATTCCTGGCCCAGACCGCGCGCTGCACCGGTGATCGCGACGACCTTGCCCTGAACATCCAGCATCGCTCAGCCCTTGCACAAAAGCACAAGCCGCCGCTGGGGGCGGCGGCTTGGCCGGGATTTGCAGATTTGAGTTAGAGCACCTGGTCGGTTTTCGGATCGATCAGATGCATGTGGTTGAGGTCGGCGACGAGCGGCATCGTCTCGCCCGGCTTTCCGGCCGCGGCCGGGTTGACGCGGCCGCACACTTCGGTGCCGTCGACCACGAAATAGACCATCGTCTCCATGCCCATCGGCTCGACCACGTCGAGCTGCACGTCGAAGGCGGCGCGGCCCGGCGGCAGGTCGCCGCGCTTCTCGATGATGTCCTCCGGACGCAGGCCGAACAGCAATTCGCGACCGGCGTGCGGGCGATAGCGCGCAACCCGGGATTCCGGAACCGAGAAGGTCAATTTATCGGAAAGTCTGACCGCCAAGCCGGCGCTGCCATTACTGGTTTCGCTCAGCCGGCAAGAGAGGAAATTCATCGCCGGCGAACCGATGAAGCCCGCGACGAACCGCGTCTTCGGCTGGTGATAAACCTCGTTCGGCGAGCCGATCTGTTCGATCCTTCCGCCATTCATCACGACGACCCGGTCGGCGAGGGTCATCGCCTCGATCTGGTCGTGGGTGACGTAGACGGTCGTCGTCGTGACCTTCTGATGGACCTTCTTGATCTCCATCCGCATCTGGACGCGCAACTTGGCGTCGAGATTGGACAACGGCTCGTCGAACAGGAAGACCTTGGGGTTACGGACGATGGCGCGGCCCATCGCGACGCGCTGACGCTGGCCGCCCGACAGCTGTTTCGGCCGGCGGCCGAGCAGGTCGGTGATATCGAGGATGCGGGCGGCATTCTCGACCCGTTCCTTGATCTCGGGCTTGGGAAACTTCTTCAGCCGCAGACCGAACGACATGTTCTCGTACACGGTCATGTGCGGGTAGAGCGCGTAGTTCTGGAACACCATCGCGATGTCCCGATCCTTCGGCGGCACGTCGTTGACCAGCTGGTCGCCGATATAGATCTCGCCCGAAGTGGCTTCCTCGAGACCGGCGATCATCCGCAAAGTCGTGGTCTTGCCGCAGCCCGATGGGCCGACCAGAACGACGAACTCGCGGTCGTTGATGTCGAGGTCGATACCGGCGACCGCGGGGGTGCGGTCGAAGGTTTTGACAATGTTGCGCAGGGCGACTTCCGCCATGGTGCTTATCCCTTGGTCGCGCCGGCGGTCAGGCCGGCGATGTAATAGTCCATCAAGAAGGCATAGATGATCAGCGGCGGGGCGGCGCCGAGCAGCGCCCCCGTCATGATCTGCCCCCAATTGTACACGTCGCCCTTGATTAGGGTCGTGACAATGCCGACCGGCAGGACGAGCTGGTCGGCGGAGGTCGTGAACGCGAGCGGGTAGAGGAAATTCGCCCACGAAACGGTGAAGCAGAAAATCGTCGCGGCGATGATGCCGGGCAACGCTACCGGGATGAAAACCCGTGTCAGGATCTGCAGATAGCCGGCGCCGTCGATCAGCGCCGCCTCGTCCAGCTCCTTCGGGATGCTGGCGAAATAGCCGATCATGATCCAGGTGCAGAACGGCACGGTCAGGGTCGGATAGAGAAATACCAGAACCCACCAGTGATTGATCAGCTCGATGCCGGTCAAATCGTGGATGAAGGCGAAGATCTTGAACAGTGGGATGAACAGCAGCGATTCCGGGATCAGGTAGGTCAGGAACACGCCGGTCGCCAGCGTCCCCGATCCCCAGAACTTCATCCGCGCCAATGAGAAGGCGGCGAGGATGCTGACCACCATCGTCACCGAAACGACGATCACCGCCACCAGCGCCGAGTTCTTGAAGAAGGTCAGGAACTGCGCCTGGGTCAGCAGGTCGATGTAGTTCTGCAAGGTCGGGTGGTACACCCACCACGGATTGGTGACGGCGCCGATCTCCGCGCTCGTCTTGAGCGAGGTGATGAACATGTAGACCGGCGGCATCAGGAAAAAGATGACGAACAGGATCAGAAAGAAATAGGACCAGTACAGCGTGCGCTTGCGGCCGCGCGAAATGCTGCCGTAGTGCACGGCGCTCTGCTGGTTGGCGCCGATCTGTGCGGTTGCGGTGGTCATCTCAAGCCTCGTTGCCGCGATTGCGGATGTTGCGCAGGATCAGCGCCGCTGCGACAGCCAGGATGGGGAACATGAACAGCGACACCGACGCGCCGAGCGGGATGTCGTTGCCCCAAATGCCGAGAGTGAAGGCCCAAGTCGCAAAGACATGCGTCTGATCGACCGGACCGCCATTAGTCAGGATCTTGACGATGTCGAAATTCGCGAAGGTCACGATCAGCGAGAACAGCGCCGTGATCTGGATGATGTTCCGCATCATCGGCAGATTGACGTACCAGATCTTCTGAAGCCAGTTGGCGCCGTCGATCGCGGCGGCTTCATGCAGCTGCTCCGGCACCGATTTGAGGGCCGCCAGATACATGATCATAAAGAATGGCGAGCCCACCCAGACGTTGACCAGAATGATGCCGGCCCGCGCCCAATAGGGGTTGCCGAGCCAGGGAATGCCCGACAGGCCGAGGTGGGTCAGGATCCAGTTGAAGGCGCTGTAGGAAGGATCGAACAGCCACAACCACGCCAGCGTGCTCATCGCCGGCGGGATGACCCAGGGGATCAGCAGCATGCCGCGCCATTTGCGCTGACCCTTCAACGGGATGTTGTGCACGAAATGGGCGACGACGAAACCGATCACCGCCTTGAAAATGACCGCAGTGACGGCGAACAGCACCGACTGTTCGACGACCATCCAGAAAGTATTGCGCTTGAACAGGAACTCGAAATTCCCGAAGCCGACGAACTTTGTCATCGACTTGTTCAGCGTCGCCAAATGCATGGAATAAAGCGCCGGATAGATCACCAGACAGGCGACGATCAAGATCAATGGCAGCGCGAAGAAAAACGCGATCATCGATTTACGGTTAATCAGAGCGCGGCCGCCCAGCCGTCTGGTCGTCGCCGGGATCCGCAGATCGCGTGCTACGGCATCGGCCATGCAAAGGGTCTCCTCATCCTAGCGCCGGCGGTCTTTCGGGCCGCCGGTCGCGGGTGTTCAACGTACTCCGATTGGAGCATTGCACGCATTCTAGCGCAGCCATGCGAAAATGCCTCACCGATTCTGCGCCGGTCGGGCGCCGGCTTCATGGTCGGTGTCGGAGGCTGCACGGCAAAACGACCCGAGCCGCGGCGATTTTCGCCGCCAGTTAGGAGATAACGAGCCGGCCGGTTTCTGGCAAGATTACCTTTCGGTTAGTTTCAGCTCGATCCGGCGATTGCGACGGTATGCCTCGTCATTGTCGCCGGGTTCGAGAGGCTGGTTGTCGGCAAAGCCGGCGGCGGCCAGGCGGGCCGGGGGGACGCCCTGGGCGACCGCGTAGCGCACGACCGAGATCGCCCGCGCCGCCGACAGCTCCCAATTCGAGGCGAATTGGGCGTTGCTGATCGGCCGGCGGTCGGTATGCCCGTCGATCCGCAGCACCCAATTGATGTCCGGCGGGATCTTCCGGGAGATTTCCTTCAGCGCGGCGATCACCGGATCGAGCTGGTTTTTGGCGGGCTCGCCGAGCTCGGCGCTGCCCGGCGCGAACAGCACTTCGGATTGGAAGACAAAGCGGTCACCGACGATGCGGATGTCGGCGCGGTCGCCGATGATCTCGCGCAAGCGGCCGAAGAACTCGGAACGGTAGCGCGACAGCTCCTGCACCTTGCTCGCCAGCGCGGCATTGAGGCGGCGCCCGAGATCGGCGATCTGGCCCTGCTGCTCCTTGGCCTTGGCCTCTGACAGCTCCAGCGCCGCGGCGATCCGGGCGAGCTGTTCGCGCAGCGCGCCGATCTGGCTGCCCAGCTGCTCGACCTCGACACGCGCGGCGCGGCTCGACTGCTGTTCGGCGGCGAGCGCGGCATCGGCCTTGTCGGCGCGCTCGCCGAGGGCGCGCAGCCGGATGTCGCGGTCGGCGATCTCCCTTTGCGCCAGAACCGTCCGCTCCTGCTCGGAAGCGATCCGCGCCTCCAGCTCCTTCGAGCGGTCGCGCAGGGCGCCCGCCTCCTGGGCACTCTGCTGCTGGCCGGCGGCGAGGGACGCAACCTTGCTTTCGAGATCGGCGCGCACGGTTTTCAGCGCCTCGATGTCGCGCCGCAGGCTCTCGATCTGCTTCAGCTGCAGCTCGACTTTTTCCTTGTCGGCGGCGACGACCGCCTCGGCGTCGCGCAATTTCCCGGTGGCCTGATCGGCGCGCGCGACCTCCCGGTCCGCTTTGGCGGCCAGCTCGGCCACCCGGGTCGTCAGCACGTCCCGCTCCGCGATCGCGGCCTGGAGCTGCGCAGTCAGGCTCGCTGAGCCGGCGCGCAACTCCGTGCTGCTGCGTTTTTCGATCGCCAGCAGGTCGCTCAGCTCATTGAGCTGGAGCTGCAGCTGCTGCAGCGCCCTGTCGCGCCCCGACAGCGCATCCGACAGCAGAAACTGGCCGGCGGTGAACACCAGCAGCACGAAGATGATCACCATCAGCAGCTGCGCCAGGGCGTCGACAAAACCCGGCCAGATATCGATGCTGGAACGACGCGAGCGGCGGGTACCGAGGGCCATGGTGCGGTGAAGGTGAGTGCGGCTGGCGGCGGATCAGCGGCTGCCTTCGTCGGCGAGGGCGGCGATCGTGCGGGCGAGGAGGCGGATCTCGGTGCGTAGCTCGTGGACGCTTTGCGCCCGGCCTTCGGCGAGATCCTCGGTCAGGCGCGCCGTATAGGCTTCGATGTTGCGCAAATGGCCGCGCAGGATCTCGTCCTGGCCGAGCGAATTCTCGGCCACCGTGGTGAGGCGCGACAGCAGTGGCTTCAGCTCGATCTGGTTTTCGGCAAGCCGCACCATTTGCGCCTGCCCGGCATTCATGAACTCGCCGATCGCCCCGAGCCGGTCGCTGAGGCCGGCCAGCGTGGTATTGGCGGCGATGCGGCCCTCCTCGCTGCGGGTGAGCAGGCGCTGCAGATTTTCGAGGCTGTCGGCGGTCTGTTCGAGCAACGCCTGGATATAGGCCGGCACCGAGCCGTCGCCCGCCTCTCCGAGCGACCC
>Ga0207684_10006432_pt1 | contig 10708 bp, 7 predicted proteins | sample KBSK5501metaG_FD_184342 | JGI IMG/M metagenome (GOLD analysis project Ga0207684, IMG submission 184342) | Corn, switchgrass and miscanthus rhizosphere microbial communities from Kellogg Biological Station, Michigan, USA - KBS K5-50-1 metaG... | ecosystem: Host-associated > Plants > Roots >... | reverse complement strand
CACCGCAAGGTCCAAGAACAGGAAGAGACCATCAGCCAACTGAGGTGTATTGTTGGAAAACAGGAAGCGACCATCTCCCAGCAGCAAAAAGAGTTGCAGTCAACCGACGCGCAGCAGCAGACGGAAATCCAAGCCTTAGCGGCAGACCTGAAAGAGCAGGAAGCACAAATCGAGGAGGTCAGCGACCAGCTTGAAACGGACAAAACCCCGCCGCAAGTGGTCGACAACAGCAGCCGGTAAAGAACCGGAGGAAGGACAAAAAATATGAATCAGGGAATTCAATTCAAGCGTAGAGCCGTAGCCGTAAAACATCCGATTACTCGGTTGCATCTGCCATGCGGTCGGCTTGTCATCGCGCTGCCGCTGGCGTTGGCGTGTCTAACGCTTTCGCCGACGGCTCAAGCGGTTAGCCCAGCACCGGATGGAGGCTATCCCGGCAACAACACGGCTGAGGGTACTAATGCGCTCAACAGTCTCACAAGCGGCAATAACAACACGGCCAACGGTGCTTTTGCGCTATTTAGGAACACAAGCGGCAGCAACAACACGGCTGAGGGAAGTGGTGGCCTCTTGAACCTCACAAGCGGCAATAACAACACGGCTGAGGGTACTAATGCGCTCTTTAGCAACACAACCGGCAACAACAACACGGCCAACGGTTTCGAGGCGCTCCAAAACAACACAACCGCCAACTACAACACGGCCACCGGCTTTCGGGCGCTCTTTAGCAACACAACCGGCTTGTTCAACACGTCCAACGGTGCTCAGGCCCTCTTGAGCAACACAACCGGCGGCGACAACACGGCTGAGGGTACTAATGCGCTCTTAAGCAACACAACCGGCAGCAACAACACGGCCACCGGTCTTGATGCGCTCGTTAGCAACACAACCGCCAACGACAACACGGCCACCGGTTCTGGTGCGCTCTTAAGCAACACAACTGGCAGCAACAACACGGCCACCGGTCTTGATGCGCTCGTTAGCAACACAACCGGCAGCAACAACACGGCCACCGGTCTTGATGCGCTCGTTAGCAACACAACCGGCAAAGACAACATCGCACTGGGCTTTGAGGCCGGCGGCAATCTGACCACCGGCAGTAACAATATCGATATCTACGACTCTGGGCTTGCTACGGATTCCAACACAATCCGCATCGGGACGGTGGGAACGCAGACCGCCACATTTATCGCCGGCATTAGCGGGGTGACTGTGGCAGGAGGCGTAGGGGTAATTATAGATACCAACGGTCACCTTGGCACGGTAGTTTCCTCGGAGCGTTTCAAGGAAGCAATAAAACCCATGGATAAGGCGAGCGAAGCGATCCTGGCGCTCAAACCGGTGACCTTTCGCTACAAGCACGAGCTTGATCCGGATGGCATTCCGCAGTTCGGGTTGATTGCCGAGCAAGTAGCAAAGGTGAACGCCGATCTGGTGGCTCGCGACGCTGACGGAAAGATTAACACTGTCCGCTATGAAGCGGTCAACGCGATGTTGCTCAACGAGTTTCTCAAACAACACCGCAAGGTCCAAGAACAGGAAGAGACCATCAGCCAACTGAGGTGTATTGTTGGAAAACAGGAAGCGACCATCTCCCAGCAGCAAAAAGAGTTGCAGTCAACCGACGCGCAGCGGCAGACGGAAATCCAAGCCCTAGCTGCACGGCTGAAAGAGCAAAAGTCGCAAATCCAAAAAGTGAGCGCACAGCTCGAAGTGAGCTCGCCGCGGCGAGCGCCGCAAGTGGTCGACAATAACGAGTAAAAACAGCGCAGCCTAACACGCAGCAGTCGGGCTCCAAAATCAGCCGTCGCGCCGGCTCTATTCGGCCGGCATTGGTTGGCCTGCGACCGATGCGGCCCAGTATTGCGGCGGGAGAGCAGTATGGGAGACCGAACGACAGGTGGATCGCGGTCCAAACGCTTCACAGACGGCGACGCATGTCATTGGAGGCGTCAGCGGTGCTGAAATTCCATTGCACAGGCGACTCGGTCCAGCCTCGACGGCTGGAACTATATCGCTTCGTTGCCGTCCGTGCCGTTGGAGGCGAAAATGGGGCTGGCTCCTCTTGGATTTGCGGTGACCAGGAAAACTCTGCGTTGAATTTGAGAACAAAGCTAAGAAAGACGTAAGGAACATTAGATTTTCAGTCGGGGTCGACGATTCTGCGGCCAGCGGATTCTGCTGTTGGACAGCGGTTTGACTGGAGGCTTTCCACAAGCGCTTCCGGCAGAGGCCGGCCGTTTTAAAATTTTGCCCGATGAGGTGCCACTGATGCCCGGCAGCTATGTTTTCACACTTTATGCCGCACTAAGCGATGAAATTGCTGACCGGACCCAGGGCGCCGGAAAAATAACCGTTGAGCCCGGAGATTTCTTCAGGACCAGCCGCCTTGTGCCAGAGAGATTCTAGGCAGCCGCGTCCCAGTAATGCATGCCTGAGATTTAATTGACAAAGTAACCCTTTAAAGGATGACTGACATATGGCGACTCGTCCTGAACTGACCGAAAGTGAAATCCTGAAAAAAATGCGCGATCACGTAGGTGAGCATCAGGCTGCCGCTGTCGATATCCCCCCTCCTGCGCCGGCCCCCTCGCGACCGGGGTATGACTTGCGGCGGCTGCGACACGATGTCGAGATCGTCAGTTCTCTTGCTCGTGAAGTGGCCGCCATTGGTCCCCGCCCCGCGGGTTTGAAGAATAAGGCTATCCGGTTTGCGAAAAAGGTAATGCGGAGCCCCTTGAGCTGGCTTATCCGCTCCGTGCACCAGTTCAATGCTGGAGTGGTGCGCGCGCTGGAAGAACAGGTGCACGCTTTAGAGTCGATGCAACAGCAGATCGACGCCGCAGCGGCGCTGCAATCCACCGAGATAGAGTCGATGCAACAGCTGCAATCCACCCGGATAAAGTCGATGCAACAGCACATCGACACTGGACTGGCGCTGCAATCCACCCAGATCGCGAGGCTAGATGCGAATTTGGACGAACTGCGAAAGTTGCGTATTGAAGAACGGCTTCGTAGCTCCGAATTGAAGCTGCGCCGCTGGGAATCTCCGCAAACACCCCCAGCACTCATCCCGCCGCAACGCGCGAATGCCCATGGACAAACTGCAACGGCCCCAGCGATGGACTTCGATTACTTCTTGTTTGAGGAATACCATCGGGGCAGCGAACAGCTGATCCGAGATCGGCAGCGGACCTACCTTAAAGCACTTTGAGAGCAGGAACCGGTCTGGGATCTGGGGTGCGGCCGCGGGGAATTCCTGGAGTTGTTGTCTGAGCACGGCATTGCCGCACAGGGCGTTGATGTCAGCCCCGATGCTGTCCACTTGTGCCACGAGAAGGGTTTGCAGGTGGTCCAGACCGACCTCTTCGCGTTTCTCGAAGCGTCGGCCGATGAATCTGCAGGCGGTATTTTTGCCGCACAGGTTATCGAGCATTTGCCGGTAGAGCTGCAACTGCGCCTGGTCGACCTCTGTTTCCAGAAACTCAGGCCGGGAGCTCCGCTCATTCTTGAGACCATCAACCCGGAGTGCCTCTTCGCCTTGGTCCGAAATTTCTATCTCGATCCCACGCATGTGCGGCCTGTGCATCCGGAGTTGCTGCGCTTCGCCCTCGAGACCAAGGGTTTCCGGAATCTGCAGGTGGAGTTTTCCGGGCCGGTGGAAGGCAAGTATTTGGAAAATCCACCCTGGCACACTGACGCAAGGCAGCAGGCCATGACCGACGCTATCATGAACCTCAACCATTTCGCTTTCGGCTTTCAAGATTACGCGCTAATTGCGTGGCGTCCGTAGAAGTCTTGTAAGAACATCAGTAAGGAGCCCCGAGGTGCCGAAGCAAGCGAACTCAGCTTTTCAAGACACGTTTCACCGCAGACCCATCTTGCCAGATCTCCCACGACTTAAGGCAGATTTTGCTGCCTGTACCATCATTGCCAAGAATTACCTCCCCATGGCCCGTGTGCTGGCGGACTCCTTTCAACGCTGCAATCCAGGGTGTCCATTTTTCGTGCTGCTCATGGATCCCGTCGAAGGATATTTCCAGGCCGAAAAAGAATCTTTTTATCTTCTCGAGTCCCGCCAGCTCCCCCTTGCCAACCTCGAAGGCATGCTATTCAAGTACACCATCTTGGAAGCCAGCACCGCAGTGAAGCCTGCTTTGCTGAGGAAGCTCTTTGATGACCATGACATAAGGAAGCTCATATATCTGGATCCGGATATCCTTGTCCTGGCGTCCTTACAGGGGCTCTCGAACTTATTAGATCAACATTCCATTGTTCTTACCCCGCACATTACTCGTCCGTATCCCGATACTGCAAAGCCCCATGACCATGACATCCTCCAGGCGGGGAGCTTTAATTTGGGCTTTATTGCCTTGCAGAATACCTCTGTAACGCAAGAGTTGCTGCAATGGTGGCAGGACAAATTGCATCACCATGGGCTGATTGCCTTTGAGCGTAACATGTTTGTGGACCAGCGCTGGATGGACCTTGCACCGGGTCTCTTCGGTGAACTCAAGATCTTGCGCGAACCCGGCTACAACGTCGCCTACTGGAACCTCCATGAGCGGCACATTACCATCAAGGACGAAGGTGTCTTCGTGAATGGTGGGCCGTGCTATTTTTTCCACTTCAGTGGCTTCAACCCGGAAGACATGTCTGCTGTTTCAAAACATCAAGACCGCTTCAACATGCGCCAATTGGGCGATACAAAGTTGATGTTCCTGAAGTATCGGAAGCTGGTCATGGCACACGGTTGGAAGGAGACGAAGAATTGGCCTTATACCTATGATTTCTTTGAGAACGGTTCGCTCATACCCGACTCCGCGAGGAGGTTTTATTGGAGCTTAGGCCAGGACGTCGAGCGTTTGGGGAACCCGTTCACCTGGATGAACGAAGAGGCGACAGAAGACTCTGAACAGCAGCACAAAAGCGCTCAGGCGCGAGACAAATACCCGTATGGCATCAACATCATTGGCTATGTGACCTCCGAAAAAGGTATGGGAGAAGCTGCTCGGAGCAATATTCGCATCGTAAAATCTACTGGCATCCCTTACGTAACTAACAATTTCGTCGATACTGGGTCGCTGAACCTGGAAGCGCTGCCGGATAATTTCTCCAACGAGAACCCCTACCGGGTCAGTCTGATTAACATTAACGCAGACCAAATGCCGTATTTCGTGGAGCGGAACAACGGTTACCTGCGCGGTCATTACAACATAGGTCGCTGGGAATGGGAACTGTCTGCATTTCCCAAAGAATGGTGCGATAGTTTCGCCTATTTGAATGAAGTGTGGGTGCCGAGTCGGTTCGCTCGCGATTGTGTGGCAGGAGTCTCTCCGCTGCCGGTGACTTGCGTGCCCCACTCGATTGACCCCGACATCAGGCCCGATCCACAATGGACGAGGGATCGCATTGAGATTCCACCGGACGTCTTTATCTATTTATTCTTCTTTGACTTCCACAGTTTTCTGGAACGAAAGAATCCCACTGGGCTCATTCGTGCGTTCAAGCAAGCTTTTGGTGACCGTAAGGACGTGCTTTTGCTGATCAAATCGGTGCACGCAGATTCAGACCCTGATGCTCTGCGGCGGTTGCAAACAGAGAGCCAGGGCGCAAACGTCCGTATCTTCGATGACGTTCTGCCTCGGCGGGCGACCTACTCCCTCATGCAGATATCTGACTGCTACGTGTCGTTGCACCGCTCCGAAGGATTCGGATTGACTCTATCGGAAGCAATGATGTGCGGCAAACCCGTAATTGCGACGGGGTACTCTGGCAATATCGACTTTATGACTGAGGACAACAGTTTTCTGGTGCCATATCGACTGATCGAAATTGAACGGGATCACGGGCCATACAAGAAGGGCTGCGTCTGGGCAGATCCCGACCTAAATCGTGCCAGCGAGTTTATGCTGCAGGTTTTCGAAGACCGATCTGGTACCAGTGAGGTGGCCGAGCGCGGTCGGGCACACGTCGTCGCGAAACTCGATCCTCGAGTCATCGCCGAAAGCGTGATAAGCAGGTTGAATTCCCTGAGCACACCGGTCTAGATCTGTGTCACGAGCGGATAGCATGCGATAGCACTGCAAGCCCAGAAAAGCATGCTAATCGGGCTCGTGCGCCTTCACCCCTCATCTATCTCCAAACCAATCTTCGCGGGATCTCTCCTGAACCGTTTTCAAAGAAAGCCTTTTGCCACTGGTAGAAAAGCGTCGGGTGGATTTTGTGCCTGTCGCACACGTCTAAAACCGGCGCGTGGTCGATGAGGTGTTCGCACAAGATGGCTTCTTTCTGTTGCGCAGTAAACTGTCTGCGGCTGCTTCCTATGGGGTTCCTTTCGGTTCCCCACTTCAGTGGCTCCCCAGCTCGTTTTTTCCAATTCCGTCTGAAGCTTTGCAAGTGCGCAGGTAAGAGCCGCAAGTACGGGATTTAGAGTCGACTCTCGTGGCCTATCGGTACTTTGAACTGGCGGGGCAGCTCAACGAATACGGATTGCCACGTCGGTCATAACAGAAGTCGGCGGTTCGTCGAACCAACGTATGAATTCTTGTACCAGGCTCACTCGCAAGATGTAGCTTCCCGGCTTGCTTGGAGAATTTACTTTTACCCGAAAGGATGCGCGAGTTCCAGGCCCGAGCGGCGGCTTGATAGCCGAGCGCGTGCCGTCGGGTATAACGGTGACCGATGTACCCGGATCCAGCCAGTGATAAGAGATGTGCACTGGATAGGGCGGACAGCTGGCGAGCACGTACGGGCTGCCATTGACCAGTTCCAGCGTGAGAAAAGCGGCGTTTCCTGCCAGTATTTCACAGGGAACTTGGCGAACGGCGAGGTTTATGCCAGACAATCCAACCTCTGGGAGGGGGTGGCTGCGGAACCTGTCTTTCAGCTTCTCGACATCAATGCTGGAATGCGAGGCTACCGCGAAAAGGTCGCTGGCTGCGCACATCTGGCGAGGCGAAAACTTTTCCACCAAACTGCCACCGGGTGCGTCCTTATTGGCGAACCAGAGCAGCACACTGTTGAAATGTCGCTTGAGGCTTCGCTTCAAAACACGAGGTGATTGCTCATTGATGTGCATCAGCCGTTCGTACCGGGTGCGAGGCTGCGCTGGAAAGTAGGCTCCAATAGCCGAAGCGATTCTCCTTTTCTTGACGTAGTCGTACTTGAAATACCAGAGATTCGGGTAGGTGTGCACCACGAAAATACCGTCCGCGGACAAGTGTTTTGCAACCCTGGCGTACAATCGGTCCAGCTCTTCCGGCGAGAGATGTTCAATCACGTCCGACGCGACCGCCGCATCGTAGTATCCCGACAAAGGAACTGAACAAACGTCGGAACAGATCAGTTCGACTCGCGTCCGCAAGTCGGGCTCGTCTCGAAAAGTTCGCTCCACAAGCTCAATGGCCGCCTCAGAGTAGTCGACTGCCGTAACCTCAAATCCCTGCTCGGCAAAATAGTGCGCCAACTCCCCCCGTCCGCAACCCAAGTCCAGTATGCGTCCTGATGTCTTAAGCCCGGCAATAGCTGCAACCGCGAGCAGCCGGGCATCTTCGTCAATACGTTTTCCGCCCGTCCGGGCGTACTGGTCGAATCCACCGCAGTCTTGCAGATAGTACGCACTCGTATAAGTCTCACGCAGTCGGGCGGAGTCCTTTCTACCTGCGCGTGTATGCGCCATTTGCTCGAGGTAATCCGGAGTCACATGTATGAGCAGTTCACCTGCGTACCCAGGAATTACGCAATACCAGACCAGCACATCACGAAAACGATAGAGAAAGTGGGTCATCGACAGAAAATTCTGCTGAGTCAAAAAGTACCCCTCCGCCAAAACGTACCGGCTTTGGTTCACGGCAAGCTCCAGGTCATGCCACGAGCCGTCTCCATCCTGTTGGCCATCGACATGGATTAAATCGTAGATGCTCCCGGGAAGGCGTTTCATCTGCTGGGTATCGGCGGTGACGAATTCCGCGTCGTAGCCGGCGGTGATCTGCCGGGCCCATTGGAGAGCTCCCTTTTGCCCGCCGTAGAGATCGCAATCCAAGTCGATGCCGAGGAGCTTTGCGGCCGGGCTCGCCTCGAGAAACGCTCTCGCCGAGTACCCGAAACGCACTCCCACCTCAAGGATCGACTTAGGCTGGAGCGCCCTGGCGATCGCAAACTTGAGCCGGTAATAAGGCACCCACTCCTCAAACAAGGGCGAGAGCGGATCGGACGGATTGGCATACGCCCGGAAATCGAACGTTGTTTTCGCCAGCTCGCCGAGAATGGAATCGATCATGAAAAATGGTGCGCGCCGGTCGGATATTTTCGCTCGACTCGCCTCTGCTGTCGATGGGAAATCCCCACCTTGCGCATGTCAGACACGATTGCACAGCCCGGTGCGCAGCTCGCCGAGGAAATTCGCTCGCTCACCGGCCAGCTTCCGATCACCGAGTTTGATGAGCGCGATATCTTTTGGGCCGGTTTTCCAAAGTTGGGCAGCACCTGGATGCAGAACCTCGCGGCCCGGCGTCCTCTATGACATCGGCCCGGAACTCACGCCTGACTCCCTCATTCAGGAATTGGTGCCGGGCGTGGTTTACAAGCGCTACTATAGCACTGTCGGCCGGACTCGAGTCCGGTTGCGGGGAATCGGCTAGCTGTGGGAAGCAGGGAACTTGAACACCATTGGGTGCTGAAGCAGAAGCGCGAGGCCGAAACAGGAACTTGATCTTTAGGCCCGCCATATCAATTCCCGTCACCCTTTGTCGCACCCTCATATTGACTTATACCCGTACGTTCAGGCATCTTCCGGGCAATGAATAGTTCCGGGCTGTTCACCTGCGAGGGAAACGCTGAATATGTGCTGCTCGTCGGAGGAATAAGCACGGTCGGCCGCGGCACAGGTGTGTTCCTCTTTGATGGGGAAGAGATCTCGCACATCGATGCACTTCCGACAGCGGGGATGCAGCTAGCGGACAACCATGTTGTACGGCTGCTCGGTTCCGACATTTCTCCGACAAGCTCTGGCGAGGTCATCTTTTATGACGAACTCGGGGTTGAACGATACGCGCGAGTTCCCAACCTCTCAGACGCGCATGATCTGGCCTGGGATGGCGAATGCGTAATCTGCGCGTCAACAGGTAACAACCGGTTGATATGGCTATCGCCCTTTGGCGAAGTCAAGCGAGAATGGAAGGCTCCAGGAGAGGATGACTCATGGCACATCAATGGTTTGTGCTGTGCGGGCGGCAACACCTATTTGTGCGCCTTTGGGATGTTCGGTCGTCACCGCGAATGGAATGACGACCAATTCGCCCATGCAGGAATCATTTATAACCTGTCCGACGGCCGGGTTGAGATCGCGAGATTGGATTGTCCACATAACCCGATTCTTTTGAGAGAAGGGTGGGTCGTTTGTAATTCCGGAACTGGAGAGCTCTTTCAGCTGGAGGTCTCAGGGGGAGCCTTGAAAAGGAGGTTGCAGCTAAACGGCTGGACCAGGGGGTTAGCATGTTCAGACGAATTCTTCTTTGTCGGGGAGAGCGCTGACCGAAAAAGACTCACCGTCGGAGCTTCGGCTCACCTGTGCATCGTCGACCGGAAGAGTTGGACGGTATGTGACCGATTCGCCTTTCCAACTACGGAAATAACTTTTGTGACTCTCGTCCCCAAGCGTTTCGTTCCTTCATTGCGCCGCGGATTTCGAACTAATCCGTACCGCGAATCTGCTTACGACATTGAGAGCCTCTTCCGCACAACAGGCACAGACTCTGTTCATCTCTTGACGACCATGGAGCCGCTCCCATTGGAAGCCTTTAAAGTCAGTATAACGGGTGAGGCTCCGAAGGTTGTGCCTGCTGGTTGCACATTCCAAGTGCCCCTCAACCTTCAAAATCTCGGTACCGGAATCCTTTCCTCGAGACCACCATATCCGGTTAATCTTACGTATTCATGGTTCCGTTTGCAGAATGAAACTGAAACAAAATGGGCAGACGAGAATCTCAGAACCAGGCTTCCGCGAACGGTTCCTCCGCAGTACACGCTAGAATGTGCTTTGAGCGTTCAAGCGCCGAAAGAAGCTGGCACCTATCGGCTCCAGGCAAGCCTAGTCCAGGAGTGGATTACGCGATTCGATGAAGTAGACTCGAATAATGCATACAGCGCCATCATCAAGGTAGAAGTGCCAGCACTTCTGATCCGTGACCAAATTTAATTACTCTGGCTGCACTGCAAAAACACCGACGAGAAGCATGGTCGATGATCCGAAACCGATAAAACCAAAACTAGTCACCCCAAATCAAACTCAGCCTTGACTTCTATCAGAGAAGCTCCTTCTCGTTAGGCCGCCAGAATGTGTCCTGTACCACAGGAGTCGTAGATATGCTTGGCAAAAACCTCGCGCTCAAACTGATCCAGGGTAAATCATGGCACCATGATTTTGAAATCATCCCTGGTGTGCGTACCCACGGTGCCTACAATCCAGAGGGCTTATGGCATGAGCTTCAGCTGCCACTCGACATGAACGGCATTTCCTTGGCCGATGTTGGCGCCTCCAATGGCTACTTTAGTTTCGAGGCGCGTAAGCGAGGCGCCCGCGTCGTAGCGTTTGATGTTCGGCACAAGGACAATTCGGGCTTTGGACTGGCCCAATACATTAACGGCCTGAGCGATATCGAACACCATCAGGTCAATGTGTTGGACATTCATTTGGGCCAGCACGGTC
>Ga0207684_10006427_pt1 | contig 10713 bp, 8 predicted proteins | sample KBSK5501metaG_FD_184342 | JGI IMG/M metagenome (GOLD analysis project Ga0207684, IMG submission 184342) | Corn, switchgrass and miscanthus rhizosphere microbial communities from Kellogg Biological Station, Michigan, USA - KBS K5-50-1 metaG... | ecosystem: Host-associated > Plants > Roots >... | reverse complement strand
ACCATTCCACGACGAGGGACGGGCAATCTGAACTTGTCGTTTGGAAGGATCGTAACTTCTGGTTGGCCGACAAACTGCCCAGAATCGCCCGGACCGACATTTGCCGAGGTATAATTGCGCAGTTTTATATCTCTGATTTCTGGAACGCGACTAGGGCACTATGGAGTTATCTCCCTGCTTGGCGCAGGGGTATGGGCGATCCGGGGGAAACGTGATCGGCCTCTACCAGAATCCCGCCTGACGGCTACTCTTTTCTTTTGAGGTTGCAGTGGGAATCTTGACCGAAGACATGAAGCGCGTGGTCAGCGAGCAGCGGCTCGGGTTCGTCGCGACAGTGTGTACGGACGGAACTCCCAACTTGTCGCCCAAGGGAACGACTGCGGTATGGGACGACGATCACATCGTCTTTGCGGATATCCGCTCCCCCGCAACGGTTTCCAATCTAAGGCGCAATCCGTCGACGGAGATCAATGTGGTCGATCCGATGGTGCGCAAGGGCTACCGCTTCAAGGGCGTCGCCTCAGTCGTCACTGAGGGAGCCCTGTTCGAGCGAATCCTGGATTTCTATCGAACGGAGCGAAATCTCGACGAAGGCCACACCAGGATTAGGTCATTCGTACTGGTCAAGATCAACAAAGCTATGCCACTCATTTCCCCCGCTTACGATCAAGGCCTAACCGAAGAGCAGGTGCGAGAGAAAATGCAGCAATACTTTGATTCGTTGCAATGCAAGAACCCCCACTAGCCGGCCGGAGGAAACGTGATCGGCCTCTACCAGGAACCGGCAAATAAAAATGAGGCTAGACGTTGGAGGCTGGAGGAGGATCAGATCGTAGAGGTTCCAATCGTGCGACACCCGACACTTATTCGCTCGTGCTCCATACGACGCACCTATCCAAGGGAAATAGCCTGTAAATTCTGATTCTGATCGAACTCAACTCATCTCATGACGCACAAGGAGGGATTCGAACTCTCGATACCCTTTCGAGCCTAACGGTTTTCGACACCGTTGGGATAAAACTGGGATAAAAGAGACATGCATTCGCCGTCTTTGAGCGAAAGAAAAATCTCCGTAACTTCAACATAGCTTTCAGTTTACTGGCGGAGGAGGTGGGATTCGAACCCACGAGACCCTTGCGAGTCTAACGGCTTTCAAGGCGGGTGATTGCGCCCTGGCTCGCTGGTAAGTTGTTGAGAACTAAAGGCGGCGTTCGGCTCGTTGTGGGTGGTTTGGGCACAGTTGGCAGCCTATTGTGATAAATTGGGATAAAGGTAGTCAGCTCGTCGGACAGAGTCCGCCGGAAACTCAAAAGCAGGCAGCAACTTTCTGGGTGGAATCTAGGCCAGCCCATACGTTTGTAGGCGATTCTCAGTCGGCGGTTTGCTAGTCTAACCGACCCCGTTCTTGCTCATCGATGTTCACTTGTTTTGTTAGAGTTACGAGCTCTCAGTTGCGCCGGAATGATCCCATTTGCCGCCTTTTGGCCAGTAATTGGCAAGTAATAGACTCAGTACTTAATCGAAAGTAACACAGCTAGCCGCTGCTTCCCCTGCCGCTTTCCAGTGCTTTACGGGGTAACTTGCTCCCGTATAGTGAAACGGAATTACACCGCATCCAGCATTCCCGCCATTGCACCAACTAATAGCGCATTTTGCAGACCTTTCGGTTAACAGCCAGGAAACAAATTTAATCACAACTTGCAGGAACTGGCCCTAATCAAAGGAAATCAGCAAGTTGCGATGAAACCTGACGAATCAATTTCTCCTTCTTTATTCACTTTTCGTTCGCGTCTTGCCGCCATTCACCACCATTAGTATTACGATTTTATTATGGTGCAAACCTTCGGGTAAAAACCGAATGCCTCGGTCGGTGAACGGAACCCTGTTGCCAAGGCGGCGATTCGCTAATTTTACCAACCCTGCGATTCTTTAGATGTAAACGGAGAGACCCACCTTCTTACACTACGGCACTGAATATCCCCGTTTCACACTACCAAGAAAGAATCCGCTGTTTATGGCCTGAGTGCGTTATCCGCGCCAAGATGTCGCGCCGGCTGTGGGGCACCGTGGCACTTGCGAATTCTGTGCGTTCCGCAGGGCTCCACTTACCCATCGTCGTGTTGATGGCTGTCGCCCACTTGTCCATGCTTTCGGCGTTGGGGTAGGTGATGACGACGTAGCGCATCGACGGTGCCGCCATGGTACATGCTTGTTTGCATCAAGAAGTCTTCGTGCTTGGTGGCTGCGATTTGCCCGGGCCGCGGACGTTCTTGCGAACTTCGTCGATCACTTTCATGAGCCCGGTGATGCTGTTGGACGACCGCGCCGCGCCGTGCGTATATCAGTCGGGTGTGTGTACGACTTGCTCGAAGGTGGACCAGCTAAGGATTGTACCGTCGGCTAAAGACTTCTCCACAACCGGAACGAGTATGCCGCGCAATTCCCCCTTGGATTTGGAACTGGCTCACATAGGTGTACACGATCGGCGTCGCGCAGGCGCCAGAACAGTATCGCGACAAGAAGACAATCTGCTAGGTCAGTGTTCACAACGGAACAGACGCGAATCTTCACCGCGTCCATCATCTTATTGAGGTGCTTACATGACAACCTCAATCGAAAAAAAAGTGGCCCGAGCATATAGAATCAAAGGGTCTTTAGTTCTGTATCCATCGGCAGCGAGAAGTCCGTTCACGGCGGAAAGATCACTCCTCCCTGCGGAGCCGTGGTGGAGTATGGTCTTTCGGGCCCCGCTCTTTCTGAGGACTCTGCTTCGTCTTGTTCTTGTCTGTCCCCATCGACATAAGGGTCCTCCGATAGGCGAGTCAATCCCCTCCAACCTTCACGGATGCCGATCTGTCTATGGCCGACGGTCCTACATCACTTGCTTGGATTGCGGTCAAAAGTTCGCTTACAACCACAAGACCGGCCGGCTGGTAGATTTCTGGGGCGTCCATGATGCAGAAGCATTGGCAGGAGTTCGACGGAGAGTTGTTGAATTCTTTTCGCCCTTTCGAGGTCTCGCTGCAATGGTTGGCAGGCTGAACATGAGGATTCTGAGGAGCGAGCCTGTCAGCTCCCTGTATCCCCTTGGAATCTTGACGAAGGGCCAATAGATCACTGCTGTGCATGTGAAGTGTTCATTTCTAACCTGTCCAGCAGAGTGTCCAACTGGTCTGCGATCGTAATTCAAACGTCAGCCCGTGCGAGATTTCTTTCGCCCGCCTCCAGAATTACAGGAACGGCAGCATGAAAACAATGTCCGTCCAAAGAAGACAATGTCGGTCAAACATGAACGTCGGCGGTCTGCAGCCTCCCTGTCCAAGGGTCGAACGGCTCTGCGGTCGATCAGAGGAACGGCTGAGTAAGTTCGAACGGGACAAAACGTTTTCACAACCTATTATCTGGACCACGACTTTGTTCATGATTGCTTTCCACGTCGGAGCCATTGCAGCGCTCTTTTTCTTCTCCTGGAAAGCGCTGGCGCTAGCCATTGTCTTGTGGTGGATTTCCGGCAGCCTCGGCATCGGAATGGGCTACCACCGGCTGCTCACGCATCGCGGTTACAAGACACCGAAATGGGTGGAGTATTTCTTGACCGCTTGCGGCACATTAGCCCTCGAAGGCGGGCCGATTGCATGGGTCGCAACGCACCGGGTTCATCATCAGAACGCCGACAAGGAAGGCGATCCGCACTCCCCTCGAGATGGCGGGTTGTGGGCCCATATGGGCTGGATCATAACGGGCAAGGCACTGCACAATAGCGCGGGTGAGCTCTTACCGTTTGTTCCGGATCTGCGCAAAGATAAATTTCATGTCTGGATCAGCAAGTGGCATTGGGCTCCGCTGGCTGTCCTGAGCCTAGCACTTCTTGCAATCGGTGGATGGTCCTGCCTGCTTTGGGGAATCTTCCTGCGAACTGTCGTCAATCTCCATGGCACTTGGCTCGTAAATTCTGCAACACACATGTGGGGATCACAGCGCTTCTTGACGGGCGATGCTTCTACCAATAGCTTCTGGGTTGCCATGCTCACGTTTGGTGAAGGATGGCACAACAATCATCACGCCGCGCCACGGTCGGCGCGTCATGGCCTTGCCTGGTATGAATTCGATTTGAATTGGTACGGGATCTGCGCACTCCAGTGGCTGGGTCTAGCGTGGGACATTAAGCTTCCAAAGCTTGAGTCGAGCCACGGGTAGCGCGCCTTTAGTCAATGTTTTGTAGTCTGCTCGAGCTTGGATAAGACTCGCTGTATTCCTGGGACTGCGATGGCGTCTCCCTTCGCCAGATCCGCGGTGGTCTGATCGCGGGTTGCCAGGATGTCATAAAGCAAGTCGCGGAGCACTGCGTCATCCGTGCTGCTCACAATTTTCTGAGCGTGATCAAAGAACTCTTTCGAGTATTCTCCGGCCTTTCCGTAGTTCTTTTGCATGGCCTCCAGATACATCATCGTGGCTGTGTCGCGAAGGTGTGACAATTCTTCGCTGGACCGACACAAATCTAATTGTTTTGTTGAGGCGGACAGTTCCTGCAGTACCCGCTGCAGTCTGGCATACTGCAAGATGAACCCAGTAAGAAATCCGGTGAGCAATAACACGAACCAGAGCACGAGGTTACGTCGCATTGATCTTTCCCTCCCGCTGTCCCTTTCAACCTCAGCGAGTCCAGGCTATTTGCCAGTCCAACGGCCGAAAATGAGCGCAGCGTTCGTACCGCCAAACCCAAACGAATTCGATAGAGCATAGTCCACCGACGCCTTGCGCGCCGCATTCGGAACGTAGTCCAGGTCGCACTCCGGATCGGGTGCTTCTTGATTGATCGTCGGCGGCAAGATCTGATCGCGTAGCGCCAGCACGCTGATGCCTGCTTCGAGTCCACCTGCTCCACCGAGCAAATGCCCGGTCATCGACTTCGTCGAACTCACCGGAACTTGCTTGACCCGCTCTCCGAATAACCTTTTGAGTGCTCTCGTCTCGATGACGTCCCCGATCGGCGTCGACGTTCCATGCGCGTTGACATACCCGATATCTTCCGGCGCGAGCTTTGCGTCCTTTAAGGCCTTGCGCATCACGCGATACGCCCCGTCACCGTTTTCGGCAGGTTGCGTGATGTGACAGGCGTCGCCCGACATTCCGTATCCTACAATCTCCGCGAAAATCGGCGCATTCCGCTTCTGAGCGCACTCTAGCGATTCCAAAATCAAAATCCCCGCGCCTTCGCCCACAACGAATCCATCACGTTTCGCGTCAAACGGCCGGCTCGCGCGCGGCGGATCATCATTCCGGGTCGAAAGCGCCTTCATCGACGCAAATCCCCCAATCCCCATCGACGTGATAGCTGCTTCGGCCCCGCCGCAGATCATCATCTCCGCCGCGCCGCGCTCGATAATCTTGAACGAATCGCCTATGGCATGCGCCGAAGCCGAGCACGCCGTCGCCGTCGCCGAATTCGGTCCGCGCGCACCATATCGAATCGAAATGTGTCCGGCGGCCAGATTGATAATTGCCGAAGGAATGAAAAATGGCGAGATCTTCCGTGGCCCGCCCTGCATCAGCTTGATGTGCTCACGCTCTATCATGTCGAAGCCGCCGATGCCCGAGGAGATGTAAACTCCCACTTCATCCAGATCAGACTCCTCAGGCTTCCAGTCTGCCATCTTCACCGCAAAATCCGCAGCGGCCAGGGCCAGCTGGATGAACCGGCCCATCTTCTTCAATTCCTTTTTGTCAATCCACTGGAACGGGTCGAAGTTCTTCACTTCACCCGCAATGCGGCAGTCGAATCGCGCGGAGTCGAAGCTGGTGATGGTGGCAATGCCACTCTGCCCGGCCAGAAGATTCTTCCAGCTTTCCTCCGTGCCGACTCCTGCAGCACAGACGAGTCCAACGCCTGTTACAACTACGCGGCGAGTCAATTGTATTTGCTCCCTTGATGAGGTAGCGCTTGGAACAGCAACCGTAGAACCACAGACACCGAAATGCGAATCGTCATTCTTTCGAGCACTATTTCGCTGCTGCCTTCAGCGCGATGGCGAAGTTCCCCAACGTCTGCTGCGCGCGCAGAAAGACGCAGTCTTGGTATCCGGAAGCATTCAGACGACGTTGCATGTCACTACTGAGCGCGGCAGCAAGTCGTCACATTTCCATGGCATTAGCCTGGAGACTCCCTGCGCCAGCGGCTGGCGCGGAAAAGCCGGCAGCCAGCTCTACGTCAACCTCGGCATCGGAACCGCCGGCTTCCCCATCCGGCTCGGGGCGCGGCCGGAGATTACAGTGCTTGAACTCACTCCGCAGGATTAGCTCCACCACTTAAAAATGTTCCCTGTTCAGTTCGGCATACAAATGAAGAACAGGTCAAGCCATTGCGCTCATCCTGCGGACCAGCTCCGTTTTGAGCGAATCACGAGCTACCCTTCCGCAATCCAGTAACGTAAGGGTTGTCGACAACTCGCCAATGACCTGGATTGACTATCCACAATTACCCACAGAGTTTTCAAGCAATTGTCAGTCTTTTAGGGCTGCGGTATATTTTGTTCCCGAAGGGCCACAAGGCCATGAGAATCCAGTATTGGTTGGCGTGCTTCCTGATGCTTTCACCCTCTACTTTGTGCGAGACCAAGCGACCGATGGTTCCGCAAACGGTAGAGTTTCCCAGCGGAAAGGTTCGCCTGAAAGCGTACCTCTGGAAGCCAGCCGGTCCCGGGCCCTTTCCTGCAGTGTTGTTCAGCCACGGCTCGGGCGGCAACGAGGCTGACCTTACCGCGGGAATGCAGATTACCGAGTCAGCCGAAATCCTTGCCCCTTTCTTCATCAAGCATGGCTACGCGTTCCTCTATCCCTTTCGCCGCGGCCACGGTCCTTCCGCTGACCAGGCGGCGTTCATGCAGGATCTCCTGCGTCAAGAGGAAAAAGAAAGGGGAAGAGAAGCCCGCCAACATCTCCAGTTCAAGCTCCTGACGACCGATCAGCTCGATGATGTAATGGCCGCGTTGGCATTCCTTAAGACGGTGCCGGGAGTTGACATTCACCGCATCGCTGTTGCGGGGAATTCCTTTGGCGGGCAGCTCACATTGCTCGCGGCCGAGCGCGACAGCACGATCCGTGCAGTGGTCACCTTCGGTGCAGGGGCTGGTTCTTGGGAGCGCTCTGCCGAAGTGCGCGACCGCCTGCTCACTGCGGCTCGCAAGACCAGCGCCGCAGTAATGCTGATCCATGCAGAGAACGATTTCAGTACAGCCGCCGGACGTGCTCTGGCGGAAGAACTGGAACGCCTGCGCAAGCCACACTCTTTGAAAATCTACCCCCAGGTAGGCCTCACCTCGGACGACGGTCACAACATGTTGTACGAAAATATCCCTGCATGGGAATCCGACGTATTTGAATTTCTTGATCGCTACCTTAAAGACTGAATGGCCACGCACCAGGAGTGCTAACGGATAACAGAGTACGGGTTGCCGACCAACCGTGACTCATCGCATCGGGCATCGAGTCGAAATGCTGGGAACGCCGCTAACTTGAGTGCCTGCGCCAGAGACACGGTCGATTCGGAATTGTCCGGTAGCCCAGCAAAGGTCCTTTAATAACCAGAGGCTTTCCCGACACTGTTGACGCCGCGACCGTCATGCCCACCTTGCAGCCAGCTATTACTGATCAGGATGGCTTCTACGCGTGCCTGTACTCTGGGATGAGCTTCCTCCACCTGGTGTCCCATGCCCTTAAGCAGCATGATTGTGTCTGGGGAAACGCCACTTTCGTAGTCTAGACGATCCGGTTTCCATTGATGATGAATCCGCGGAAAGTCGATGGCGTCTTGCACATTCATTCCGAAATCGATGATGTTGACGATCACCTGCAGGACCGCGGTGGTAATCGTCGACCCGCCTGGAGCGCCCATCACAAGGAACGGCTTGTCATTCTTCAAAATAATTGTAGGCGTCATGGAGGAAAGCGGACGTCTGCCGGGGGCGATAGCATTGTTCGCGCCCTGCACCAAACCGAACTTATTCGGTGTTCCTGGCATTGCGGCGAAATCATCCATTTCGTCATTTAACAGAAATCCGGCGCCCCGCACGGTAACGCCACTTCCATAAGCGCTATTGAGTGTGTAAGTAACCGCAACCGCATTGCCCTGCTCGTCTACGATGCTGAAGTGCGTGGTGTCCGAGCCTTCGCTCCCAACAGGAAGACTGGGATTCACCTCGTCACTCGGTGTGGCGCGTTCGGGGTTAATCGTCGCCCGTCTGGCGCGCACATACGCCGGGTCGAGTAGTGAAGAGATTGGGTTTTTCACGAAGTCAGGATCGCCGAGGTACTCGTTTCGATCCGCGTAGTAGCGGCGCATGACCTCCGCCAGATAATGATAGGTTTCTGCGGAGCCAGGACCGTTTTTTTCGTAGCCCGTGGCGTTCAGCATGGCCAGCATCTGCAAGACCCCAACGCCGCCCGCGCTGGGCGGAGGTGCGGTAATAATGTGACAGCCCTTGTAGTCACCCTCCAATGGCTTCCGCTCGATCGCTTGATAGTCGCGCAGGTCTGCGAGCGTGATCAATCCGCCCTGATCCAACATCGTAGTGGCGATGAGCTGCGCGGTCTGGCCTTCATAAAAATCACTGGCCCCGAGTCGAGCGATGCGATCGAGTGTCAGCGCCAGTTCGGGTTGCCGAAACGTTTCCTGCCAGTCGTAGTACGCGCCACCTTTGAGAAAAATGCGCTTCGACTCGGGGAATTGTGCAAGCAAAGGAGCGTAGTGCTTCCACGAATCCATCTGGGGATAGGAGACCGGGAAACCTTTGGTCGCGAGGTCCACTGCAGGTTTCACGAGTTCGGCCCACGGCTTACGCCCGTACTTTTTGTGAGCCAGTTCCAGGCCGCGGACGGTTCCGGGTACCCCCACTGCGCGCCATCCTACAACGCTTTCTTCAGTTGGCTTCCCGGCGGCGTCGAGGTACATATCACGGCTCGCCTTACCCGGCGCCTTCTCACGGAAATCGATAAAAGTCGCGCGGCCATCGGCCAGGCGAATTAGCATGAATCCGCCCCCGCCAATATTGCCGGCGTAAGGGTGGGTTACTGCGAGCGCGAAGCCAACGGCTACAGCGGCATCGACGGCGTTGCCGCCAGATCGCAGCACTGCCAAGCCAACATCTGTGGCGTGCTCCTCTTGAGCGACGACCATAGCCTTTCGAGCGTAGACTGGTTGCCGGGCTTCTGCTTGTGGCATGACGAGCTCGAATACCAGAACCAATGATAGGAGTCGGAGTGAATAACATTTAGGCATCGTCATTCATCGTATGTCAGTTTTGCGTAGTACCAACGACAGAATTTGCTGCGAGTAAACGTTTCTTATGATTTCCACCGCACCCCGAATGGCCGGTCAGATTCTGGAAGGGGGGCTCTGAATGTCCAGTCAATCCGTTTATTTGATTCGCCTGGTTATGTCGGCGATTGGGCCCGAGTCGCCGTTTTCTGGACTACCTCTCGGGTTAGCCGATTTATCGGCGCCACGCGGCCAAGACTCACCGGATGAGCCGTAAAGTGGGTGTCGTGCTGGAGCGGCCGGGCCACAAATGGCCTGGCCACACAAAACCACGCAGTTTTGGAGAAAAGCTACGCTACGTGGGAAGGCCAATGCGGCGGAGCAGATCCTGGAATCGGGGATCGGAGCGCAGGTTCGCGAATCTGGGGTCGACTTTCAATTGAATTAACCATTGAGAGCGCTCCGTGTATGCGCCCTCAAGCAATTGAAAGGCTTGATCATTGTCGCCGAGAGCGGCATAAATGGTAGCCACCCAATAGTCGGAGACATATTCCTTCTTGGAACGCTTCTGCAACTCGCGGGCGATCCTTCGCGCTTCGTTCTTCGCACCAGACAGGGCTTTGATCTGACCCCAGACGGCTGTGACATTGCTATGTGGAAATGCGGCCATCACTTTCTCCAACTCCGCGAAGGCTTGCGGATACATCTTCTTTTGTCCGTAAGTGAGGGCGAGAGAGCCGTGTGCGAGCCAATAATTGGGATCCATGTCCAAGACATTGTTGTATTCCTTTAAGGCCGCTTCATAATCGCCGCGATAGTAGAAAACATTTCCGAGCACAACGCCATGTGTGATGTACAGAGGATCGAGCTCAACAGCTTTTCTCGCCTCGGGCAACGCTTCGTCGAACCTTCCCAGATACGATAGGAGACCGCCGTAGCCCTGATGCGCGCCCGCATCATTCGGATTGAGTTCGAGAGCTCTCCGGAATTCCTTTTCCGCCCCTGCGAAATTCCATTCGGTCATGTGAATGCTTGCCAGCGTTTCATGGGCGTTTGACAGAGAATCGTCCAGCTGGAGCGCTTGATTGGCTGCGGCCCGCGCTTTTGGTAACACGGCGCTTGTGGACGCAAGGCTGAACCCTCCGAGAGCCATATAACAGTCAGCCAACGCTGAATAGGAAGAGGCGAAAGAAGGATCTTTGTCGATTGCTTGTTGAAAGAAACTGATGGCCTTTTGGAAGCCTTCGTCTGTATGCCTGTCGTACGAGTACATCCCTTGAAGATAGAACCGATAGGCTTCGGGGTTCACCGGTGGCCGGGAACTCTGAAAGGACCGCGGAGGGGCGATGCGTCTGTGGACGGCGATAGCAATGGCGCTGGCAACGTCATCCTGCAAAGAAAGAATGTCCCTGACATCCCGCTCATAGTTTTCGGCCCACAGATGTCTGTCTGTCCGAGCC
>Ga0207684_10006425_pt1 | contig 10714 bp, 12 predicted proteins | sample KBSK5501metaG_FD_184342 | JGI IMG/M metagenome (GOLD analysis project Ga0207684, IMG submission 184342) | Corn, switchgrass and miscanthus rhizosphere microbial communities from Kellogg Biological Station, Michigan, USA - KBS K5-50-1 metaG... | ecosystem: Host-associated > Plants > Roots >... | reverse complement strand
GATCCAGCCGGCCCACTACCTCATGGGCCTCGATGCCCTGCTGGCATCCTTCACGGTCGTGATCGTCGGCGGCCTGGGGAGCCTCGGGGGGACGCTCGCCGCCGCGTTCTTGATCGGCCTCAGCGATGGGATCGTGTCGGTGTTCTTCTCGCCCACACTGGCCAGGATCGTCTCGACCGCGCTCGTCGCCCTCGTCCTCGTGGTCAGGAGCGGAGGCCTGTTCGGCACGGAGTCCGCATGAGGCGCGATCACCGCTCCGCCATCTTGGGAGTGCATTGGGCCCTCATCCTCGCGCTGGTGGGTCTGCAGGTGGTCGTGCCGCCGTTTCACCACACGCTGCTGGCCCGGATCATGGTGCTTGCCGCATACGCGATCGGGTATAACCTCCTCCTCGGCTACACGGGCTTGATGAGCCTCGGCCATGCCATGTTCTTCGCAGCCGGGATGTACGGCGCGGGCCTGCCGCTGTTCTACCTGGGCGTCGGCGCCCCGCAGGCGTTCCTCCTCGGCATCGCCGCCAGCCTTCTCCTCTCGGTGGTGATCGGGACGCTGACGCTCCGGACGAGCGGGGTGTCGTTCCTCATCGTCACGATGATGTTTGCGCAGGTGTTCTACCTCTCCACGCTCTACTTCAACCGCATCACGCTGGGAGACCAGGGGTTCGTCCTCGCGGGGCATCTGCCACCGATCTCTCTCGGCGCGCTGCGGGTGACGCTCTCGGACCCGGTGATGCGATACAACCTGGCGCTCGCGACCTTCGCTGTGTGCCTCGGGATCAGCCTCTGGCTCGTCCAGTCGCCGATCGGACGGGTGCTCGTCGCGATCCGCGAGAACGAGGACCGCACGCAGATGTTGGGCTACAACACCTTCGCCTACAAGCTGCTCGCGCTCACCATCTCCGCCGCCATCGCCGGGTTCAGCGGGTCGGTGTATGCGGTGATTACGTCCTATGTGGGCGCCTCGTTTGCCGCGATCCTCTATTCCATCTATCCACTGGTGTGGACGCTGCTTGGTGGATCGGGGACCGTCCTCGGCCCGTTCGTCGGCACCGCGGTCATGACGTACACCATCGAGACCGCCAGCCGGTTTACCTCGAGCTACTTGATCGTGGTCGGCGTCATCCTCGTGGCCCTCGTGATGCGGTTTCCCGCGGGGATCGTGGGAGCGTTCCGGCGGCGGTGGGCTCCGTGGCTGCCGTGACCGCCTTGCTCGAAACGCGCGCCCTGTCCAAGCGCTTCGGGGGGGTGGAGGCGGTTGGATCCGTCGATCTCCGGATCGAGCGGGGCGAGATCCGTGCCCTCATCGGCCCAAACGGGGCGGGCAAAACGACGCTGGTCAGCATGATCTGCGGCAGGATCGCCCCAACCTCCGGGAGGATCCTATTCAAGAACCGGGAGATCACCAGGACAAAGGCGTACCACCGTGTGGCGTTTGGGATCGTCTACACGTTTCAGATCTCCAGCATCTTTAAACATCTCACCGCCTTCGAGAACGTAGCGCTGGCGGTGCAGCGGCGAGTGGGGGGCCTCGACCGGGACGTCCTCGCTCGCGAGGTCGGGGAGGCGCTGGCGCACACCGGCCTCGCGGGGGCGCGCGACCGCCCGGCCGGATCGCTCCCCCACGGGCACCAGAAGCTGTTGGAGCTGTCGATGGCGATGGCGCTCCACCCCCAACTGCTCGTGCTCGACGAACCCACGCAGGGTTTGGCGAGGGAGGAGATCGGCGCGGTCTCCCGTCTCATCCAGTCGGTCGCCGGCGCCGCCACCATCCTGCTGATCGAGCACAACATGCAGGTCGTCCTGGACCTCTCCCGGCGGATCTCGGTCATGGACCGGGGACGCATTATCGCGGAGGGCACGCCGGCGGAGATCGAGGCAAACCGCGAGGTACAGCGGGTGTACCTGGGACCATGACGCTGATCCTGGACGCGATCTACTGCGCCTATGAGGGCGCCCCCGTCGTGCGGGGCGCGTCGCTCAGCGTCGCAGCAGGGGAGATCCTGTGTCTTACGGGACGGAACGGCGCCGGCAAGACGACGACGCTCAAGGCGATCATGGGGCTCGTCACACCGATTTCCGGGAGCATTCGGCTGGACGGGGAAGAGCTGACCGCCCTGCCTCCCTACTTGATCGCCCGGCGCGGCATCGGCTACGTCCCGCAGGGCCGGCGGCTCTTCCCGCTGCTGACCGTTGGAGAGAACTTGACCATGGGCCTACGGGCCGGAGGCGCGGGACCGAAGACGCTCTCCCGAACCCTCGACCTCTTCCCGGCGCTCAAGGAGCGACTCGGGCAGCGGGCGGGAACGTTGAGCGGCGGACAGCAGCAGATGGTGGCGACCGCGAGAGCCCTCTGTCTGGATCCCCGGTTCCTGCTCCTCGATGAGCCGACCGAAGGCCTGATGCCTTCACTCGTGGAGGGGCTGCTCGAGACGACGCGGGGGCTCAGGGATCGTCAGGTCGGCGTTCTGCTCGTCGAGCAGAAACTCGAGGCGGCGCTTCGCGTGGCCGACCGTGTGGCCTTCATGGAGAACGGCGCGGTCGTCCACCAGGCCCGGCCGGACGACCTGGCGGCCCACCCCGAGGTGATCGAGCGGTATCTGGGCGTGCGGCAGTAAGGCTACTTGAAGACCGAGAATTCGATCTCCTTGGCCGTGGTGAACTCGAGGAGCGCCGGGGTGCCTTCCTGCGTCTTCTGCACCGCGCGCGTGATCGCCGGTACGATCGCGCCCGGCTGGGTGACGCGCTCCCCGTATCCGCCCAACGCCTGCGCCAGCGCCGCGTAGTTGCCCGAGATGTCGGTGCTGCGAAACTTCTGGGTCGCCACCTGCATGATGGGCAGCTCGATCGCCATGCAGGAGTTGTTGAGCATGACCGACAGGATCGGGATGCGCTCCCGCACGGCGGTCTCGAAGTCCATGCCGGTGAACCCGATCGCCGCGTCCCCCCACACGTTGATGCATAGCTTCTCGGGCGACTCCAGCTTGGCGCCCATCGCCAGGCCCAACCCGTACCCCAGTTGGGTGGTTTTCCCCCAGCCGATATAGGAGAGCGGGGTCACAGGCTGCCAGAATGGGGAGAGCTGGTCGCGGGGGCTTCCCGCGTCGTGCGTGATGATGGTGTTGGCGACGTCGACCGTGTGCAGCAGATCCCAGATGACGCGGTACGGCGACAAGGGCGTCTCCTCCGACGTCAGCTTGGGCATCCATCGCTCCAGCCATTCGGCCCGGATGGCTTCGATCTCTTTGGCGGTCTTCGCCGCCTGCTCACGCCGAGCCGTGCGCAGCCGGTCCTTGACCGCCGCGAGCAGCCCCTCCAAGATCAACCCCGCGTCCCCGAGCAGGACGTGGTCGGCCGGGATGTCCTTGTTGATGTCGGCGGGATCGAGCGTGGCGTGGATGATCGTTTTCCCGGCCGGCATGGCGACGCCGTAGTTCGTCACGGCGAAGCTGCAGCCGATGCCGAGGATCACGTCGCTACGCTGCAGGAAGTCGTGGACGGGTTTGGGAACCGAGCGACCACCCGACCCGAGCGAGAGCGGGTGGGTCTCCGGAAATGCGCTCTTGCCCTCTAGGCTTGTGGTCACCGGGGCGCCCAGCCACTCGGCAAGCTCTCGGAGGATTCCCCAGGCGCGCGCGTAGTGCACCCCTTGGCCCGCATAGAGCACCGGGCGCTGGGCTCCCACGAGCGCCGCGGCGACCTCGTCCACGGCGCGCGGATCGGGAGCGGTCCGCGCGGAGGGGGCCGGGCGGTAATTCAACGGCTCGGGCACGTCCTCGCGAAAGACATCCGTCGGGATTTCGACGAGGGCGGGGCGCGGCCGTCCGTTCCGGACCTGCGTGAACGCACGCCGCATCGCCGCCGGGACCTCGCCGGGCAGCAACACCTGCTCCGCGCTCTTGGTGACGTGACGGTAGTTCAGGGCCGCGTTGAAGTTCGGCGGCACGTTAGTGAGATGCCGGGGGTATCCCGCGGGCAGGACCACGATCGGGACCGAGTCACCGTACGCTTGGGCGACGCCGCCGAACGAGTTCTCCGCCCCCGGGCCGTGCTGCATCGCGAACACCCCGATCCGGCGGCCCGAGGAGATCCGGCTCACCGCATCGGCCATGTGGATGCCGGTGCGCTCCTGGCGGACGATTATCGTCCGGATGTCGGCGGCGGCCGCGGCCTCGATGATCGGGTTCACCGGATATCCAATCAGGAACTCCACGCCCTCGCGCTTCAGGATTTCTGCGACCGCGGCTGCGACATTCATCGTCCTCGCCCCTCCTGTCTCTCCGCTACGATCTCGAAGTTGCGGACATTAGGGCGTGCCGCGGGAGCCCGATCCGGGATCGAGCACGATCCGATCGCTGCGGTGTGCGCCCAGCGCCCGTGTGTATTTCTGCGTGATCTCGTCCATAATCTCCGCCCGGCTCTTTCCCTCCGGCTCGACCCCGAAAACATACCGGGGAAAACTGAGCCGGTCCAACGCCTCGTGGACCGCGGGCGCCTGCTCCGGCGGATGAATCCGCCCGGGCCGCCCGAAGGCGATGTAGCCCATCGGGACCCATGTGCCATCGGCTAGTTCGGTATCCACGTGCACCTTTCCGCCCAGCGCGACCACGCAGGCTTCGCCAACGACCGAGCCGTTGAAGACCATGGCACCGGTGGCGAGGAAACTCCGCGCCCCCACGCGGCATCCCGAGAGATACGCATGGGGCCCGACAAGCACGTGATCGCCGATCCACAGTGGAAACCGGCCGGCCCCGCGCAGCACGGCTTGCTCCATGATGACGCACTCCGCGCCGACCACAACCTCTGCCCCACACTCGGCGGTCAGCACTGCGCCGTAGAGCACGCGGGTATTGGGGCCGACCGTCACCGGTCCTGAAAGCACGGCGTTGGGGGCGATCCAGGCGCTTGGGTCGACCAGTGGCTGGCGCCCCAGGTGTTCGACTCGCATACCGATCTCCCTCCTCATCCGACGGCCAGCGCGGTCACGCCCAGGACCATCGCACCGGCCGCGAACATGCGGCGACGCGCATCGCCCTCCGCAAGAAGACGGGCGCCCATCGCCGTCCCCACCAAAATGCTGATCTCCCGCGCCGGGGCGACGTAGCTGACCGGAGTGAAGACCAACGCGGTCAGGACGAGAATGTATGCCATCGGCGTGAGCAAGGCGACCAGGATGACCTCGCCACGGTGCGCGCGCCACACCGCGCGGACCGCGTCGAATCGGGCGAGCGCGACAGGGGCCACGAGGACGGTCCGCCCAAGATTGCTCCCCCAATCGAGCAGCACCGGCGGGATGCCCAACACACTCACGGCGCGCTTGTCCCAGAGCGTGTAGGCGGCGATCGTCGCGCCGGTCAGCACGGCAAACCCCACGGCGCGGCGTGCCCCGGCGCCTCGGAGGGCCGCCGGGTTGCCGGCGAGCAAGAAGATCCCCATGCCCACCAGCAACGTGCCCGCGATGGCGAGGGGGGTAGGGCGCTCGCCGAAGAACACGATGGCCGCAGCGCTCGACAGCATCGGTCCGGTCCCGCGCGCGAGGGGATACACCAGCGAGAGATCGCCGAGCCGGTACCCACCCTGCAGCATCAGAAAATACACTAGGTGGAGCACCGCGGTGCCCACGATAAAGATGAGCTGCATCGCGCCGATGTGGGGCCTGACAACAAAGACGACCGCAGCGGCGAGGGGCGCATACAGCAGAGAAGAGACGGACCCGAACAACCAGACAAAGGCCGGCCCACCCCCCACCCGCTTCGCCAGCAGGTTCCAGGTCGCGTGGATGACCGCCGCGCCGAGCACGAGCCCGAGGGCGGCCGGGGTCACGAGCTGCGATCTCCCCTCCACGGAAGGCGCGCGTAATCCTCCCGAATCAGCGCGAAGACCTGCCGGTCTGCGGGGCGGCCGTTCACATCCGCCCTGAATCGCCGCAACGTGCCCTCCAGTATGAACCCGAGCCGCTCGGGCACCCGCGCGCTGCGGACGTTGCGAGGGTCGACGTAGATCTCCACCCGGTTGGCCTGCAGGCTGTCAAAGGCAAACCGGGTGAGCAGTTGCACCGTCTCCGCGATGTAGCCTCGCCCCTCCGCGGACGTCCGGACGAAGTAGCCGATCTCGAAGATGCGGAGGTCCCAGTTGATTCGGTGGAGGCCGCTCCCGCCGAGATACCGGCCGGAGGCCCGGTCGAAGATACCGACCGTCAGACCCTCGCGGCGCATCCAGCGGGCGCGCATCTCCACGATGGTGGCGCGCTCGTCGTCGAGCGATCGCATCGTGCTGACCCACGGGAGCCACGCCGCCAGGTGCTCGCGGGACTCGTTCACGGCCTCCCAAACCGCAGGGGCGTCCCGCAGCGTGAGGGGCCGCAGGAGCACGCGCGGCCCCCAGAGTTTCTTGGGAATCTCCGGCGGATGCGACCGGCGAGGTGGCAGCGAAGCACGGCCTAGGGCAGGTTGAGGAGCCGGGCCAAGTTCGTGCCGGCGATGGCCTCCCGGTCGGCTGCCGGGAGGTGGAGGCGGTGGATGCGTTCGAGCTCGAACCCGAGGTCGTAGTACGGGGCGCCGCTGCCAAACACGAGGCGGGCAGCGCCCAGTGCGTGAGACATATCTTCCATCCAGTCTTCACGGTAGATGCCAGACGTCTGGAGGTAGACGTTGGGGCGCGTCCGGAGCATCTCCCCGGCCTCGTAGAGTCCGCGACCGCTGATGTTGATCTGGCCCCCGTGAGTGGCGAGTATGGTCACTTCAGGGAAGCGGCGAGCGAGATCGGCGATCTGCACGGCATGGGAGACGACCGGAAAGCCTCCGGCCACCTGCACGAGGATCCCGCGCTCGCGGGCGTAGGCGAGAAGCGGGTCGAGCATTCGATCGTTCACACAGAAGAGCTCTTCCCAGGGATGCAGCAGGAGGCCGTGCAGGCCGAGGTGCTCCACGCTTCGGCGCAACTCGGCGAGCGCGGCGGGCCCTTGGTGCGGATCGACGCGCGCGAAGCCGATCAGGCGATGAGGATGGCGACGGACCGCATCCGCGACCGCGTCATTGGCGGGTTCAAGGTGATACTTGGGAGGGCGGGCCGGACAGACCACCGCGCGCTCGACCCCGGCCGCGTCGAGCGCCCCGATCAAGGTATCGAGATCATATGACGGGCCAAAGAGGTTGGGACCCAGGTACACCTCGGCATCCAGGATCATCGTGCACCCGGACCCTGGGCGAGCAGACGTCGAAGATTGCCGCCGAGCACCAACGTCAGGTCGGCCTCGGCGAGGCCGGCCCGCCGGACCTTGTCGACCTCGAGCGCCGGCTGGCAGCCGGGGCCGTCGCTGCCGAAGAGCACGCGATGCGGACCGATCGCGCGCACCGCGTCGCGGATCCGCCATGGGTACGGCATCGCGGACGTCTCAAGATAGACGTTCGGGTACGTCCTCGCCACGTCAATCGCATCGGCGGTGTGAAAATATCCGCCCATGTGCCCAAGGATGATCGCGGCTTCGGGACACGCCGCGGCGGCGGGCGCGATCTCCAATGGAGTGGACTGCCCGTCGTCGCCGGAATGAAAAAGCACCGGAACATGCAATTGAGCCGCCGCTCGTATCAAGTCGACGACGAGAACGTGGCCGGGCGGCAGGGCAAAACTGACGGGATGGAGTTTGAGCCCTTTGAAGCCACGCTCGCGGACGGCGTACTCCAGCAGCCGCTTGGCCTCTGCAGGCTGTCGCGGGTTCAGGCGGACAAAGGCCCAGAGACGGTCCGGGTAGCGCGCGACCGCATTGGCCACATACTCGAATGCCTCAAGTTGAGGGGCAGGCGCGTCCCGGTAGGCCATGATGACGGCCCGGCGAATGCCCGCTTCGTCGAGGAGCGGAATCAGCATCTCCGGCGGATCCATCCAGCCCAGTGCCGGAGACTCGTCGACGTGCGTATGAGCGTCGAGGACTTCCATACAAAACGTCCAACCCCTGCGATCGTGACCTGCTGTTGCTAATATGCCGCGATCGCAGCCGACCCCTCTACGGCACCGCGCAGGATCCCCCCTCACCCTCCCGAATCCCACATCGATCGATGCCGACCTCGAAGCGGACGTCCCCGGTCCTCGTGAAAGCCTGCCTGAACGGCTCCAGGCATCGCCGCGACCACGAAGCGATCCCGATCACCTCGACGGAACTGGCCATCGACGCCCGCCGCGCGGTCCAGGCAGGCGCCGCGGCACTTCACGTTCACCCCAGACGCGACGATGGCTCCGAAACGCTCGACCCCGGCGTCTGCGGCGCGGCGATTCGAGAGACCCGAACCGCATGCCCCGGGATCCCGCTCGGGCTGTCGACCGGCCTCTGGATCGAAGGCGATCCTGCCCGGCGGCTCTCGCGCCTCGCCGCCTGGACGCTGCTGCCGGATTTCGTCTCGGTCAACGTGTCGGAACCCGGCGTCCTCGAGCTGTGCGAGGCCCTGATCGCCCGTGGGATCGCCATCGAGGCCGGGGTGTGGTCCGTTGCCGACGCGCAGTCCTTCGTCGAGAGCGGCCTTGCGGACCGGTGCCTCCGCGTCCTGATCGAGCCGCAGGAACAGGACCCCGGCGCAGCGCTGACCACGGCCCACGCGATCGATGCGGTGCTCGACCGGCACGGGATCCGGCTGCCGCGGGTGCTTCATGGGGAAGGGACCCCCGCCTGGCCGGTACTCGAGGCCGCCCTCGAGCGCGGCCACGACATCAGGATCGGATTCGAGGACACCCTGGTCCTTCCCGATGGGAGCCGCGCGCAGCACAACGGCGACATGGTCGCCGCGGCGGTGGGTCTGGTGCGCCGGCATGGGCACCGGCCCCTCCCCGCGTCGCCCCTTACGTAGCGCGCGCCTTGTTTACCGATAGAGGCGCGGATCGAGCGCGTCGCGGAGGCCGTCCCCCAAGAAGTTGAACCCGAGCACCGTCACAAAGATGGCGAGGATCGGGAACAGCGCCATGTACGGCGCAATGTCCAGAAAGTCTTTCGCGGAAAAAACCATCGCGCCCCATTCCGGCGTGGGCGGCTGAGCGCCGAGGCCGAGAAACGACAGCACCGACGCGGCCAGAATCGCCGACGCCATGCTCAGCGTCGTCGTCACGATGATCTCCGAGGACGCGTTCGGCAGGACGTGCCGCACGACGATCCGGCTGTCGGTGGCCCCCACGGCGCGGCTGGCCTCCACGTACTCGCGGGTCCGGACCCGCAACACCGCGCTGCGCGTGATGCGGACAAAGGACGGGGTCGCCCCAATCCCGACGGCGATCATTGCGTTCGTCAGGCTCGGTCCGAGCGCCCCCAGGATCGCGATGGCCAGCAGCAACCCTGGAAAGGCCAGCAGCACGTCCATCGCCCGCATGATGGGGTTGTCGAGCCGCGGGAAATACCCCGCCAAAAGCCCCAGCGTTACCCCGCAGAACGACGCGATGCCTACCGAGATCAGCCCGATCCGGAGCGACACCCGGCTCCCGAAGATGACGCGACTGAAGAGGTCGCGGCCCAGGTTGTCGGTCCCGAAGGGATGCGTCCACGACGGCAACGCCATCCGCTCCCGCATGTTGGGCCGGGCGGGATCGTAGGCCGTGACGAACGGGGCCAGCACCGCGGCCAGGACGAGCATTCCCAAGATACACACGCCGATGCGGATCTGCCAGGACTTCCGCATCCGCCGCCAGAGGGTTGGACCTCGCCGCACCGGCGCAGGAGCGGGCATGGAGGGGGCGGCCTCACTCATCGACGTTCATCACTCGTATCTGATGCGGGGGTCCGCCAGGCCGTACACCACATCCACCACGAGGTTGGTGAGGACGAAGGTGACGGCCGCCAACAGGACCGCGCCTTGCACGATGGGGAAGTCCCGCGCCAGGATGGCCTGTACCAGCAGGCGCCCCATGCCCGGGAGAGAGAAGATGCTCTCGGTGACGACGGCGCCGCTCAGCAGGAATCCGAATTGCAGCCCGACCACCGTGATCACGGGCAGGAGCGCATTGCGGAAGGCGTGCCGCACGACGACCAAGAACTCCCGCACGCCTTTCGCCCGGGCCGTCCGTACGAAGTCCTGGTTAAGGACCTCCAGCATCGACGACCGGGTGAGCCGGGCGAGCAGGGCGATCGTGCCGCTGCTCACCGTCACGGCCGGCAGCGCGATGTGCCACCATCCATCGAGCGTCGTCAACGGCGCATACCCCGCGAGGGGAAACCACCGCAGATTGACAGCGAACACCCAGAGAGCGATCAGCCCGAGCGCAAAGACCGGCATCGCCGACCCGGTCAGGACGATGAAGATCGTGGTGAGGTCCAGCACTGAGTTCCGGTGGTAGGCGGCCACGATCCCCAGTGGCACGGAGACGGCCGTCGTCCAGAGGGCCCCGACGACCGCCAGCGTCAGCGTGACGGGAAACGTGGTGGTCAGCCGCTCGAGGACCGGCTCCCGCGACCGGATCGACCGGCCAAAGTCTCCGCGCATGATCCGGCCGAGATAGCGGCCGTACTGCACGTAGAATGGCTGGTCGAGCCCCAGCGCTCGTTCGACATCCCGGACAACCTCGGGAGGAGCGTCGGGACCTGCCACAATCAACGCGGGGTTGCCAGGCGTCAGGTGGAGGATCAAAAAGACCAGGATGGAGACACCCAGCAGGACAGGGACCGCCCGCAGCAGGCGCCTGAGGACATACCCGGCCATGCCCTGGAATCAGGCTACGGCTTCATCTCCAAATCGAGCATCTTG
>Ga0207684_10006424_pt1 | contig 10714 bp, 6 predicted proteins | sample KBSK5501metaG_FD_184342 | JGI IMG/M metagenome (GOLD analysis project Ga0207684, IMG submission 184342) | Corn, switchgrass and miscanthus rhizosphere microbial communities from Kellogg Biological Station, Michigan, USA - KBS K5-50-1 metaG... | ecosystem: Host-associated > Plants > Roots >... | reverse complement strand
GCGAAGCGGCGGGTGAGGGGACTTCACTTCAAGCTCGCGAGCAACTGCTTCGCGTCATGCGCTTCAGTGGAATCGGGAGCGAGTGCTACAACCTGTTCGAGGTCCGCTTTCGCCTCCTTGTACTTCTTCATCTGCACCTCAGCCAGCCCGCGATAGTAGTAGGTATCCGCGCGCTTCGGATCGAGCGCGATCGCCTTGGTGAAGTAAGTCGCGGCATCGGTAGGATTCTTCTTGTTCAGAAAGAGAATGCCGACGTTGATGTACGCGGTCGGATCTGCAATCGCGGTCGGCGGCAGTTTCTGCAGCACTGCACGCCCCTGATCGAGCTGACCGTTCTCGAGGTAAAGATTCGCGAGAAGGATTTCGCGGTTGGTATGGATGGCATCAGGCGTCGCCGGCATCGGATCGGCGAGATCGAGCTTTTCCAGCGTGGCGATGGCGTTCTTGAGATCGCCGGCTCGGTAGTACGCCTGCGACAGAATCGCCTGCACCTGATTCTTCACGTCCTTCAATTGAGGCGTGTCTTCGGGGATCATCGGCAGCGCCTTCTCGAAGTCGGCGACTGCGAGCTTCGCGTTTTCCTTGACCGCATCAGCGGTTGCGCCCGGCGCGGCCTTGAGAAGTTGCTCCCCTTCTTTGACCGCCTCGATAGCCTCTTTTGGAATCGACGGAGCGCTTGGAACAGCCGAAGCAGGTTGCGGCGCGGCTTCAGGCTCGAGCTCGGTCTTGATCGCGGGCGTTTGCCCAAGCTCGCTGACGCTGGCCGTTCCTCGGCCCGCGAGATGGCCGGGAGCGGTGATGTCGATGTACCAAGTCCCCGGCGTCATTCCGAGGGCTGCCCAATGGCCTTTGGAATCGGTCTTGACGACGATCGGCGCCGTGGCACCCTTCGGCAACGCGATCGTAACGGTAGCGCCGGCGATCGGCTGGCCAGTGCTCTTATCAAACACATTCCCCTGAAGCCGTCCGGTGCCCCGGACCTGGGCGTTTGCAGCCAGGGCCAGGAACAGAACAGCACATGTGATGACAATCAGTCTGCGCATGAAATCTCCTTTGAGAAAACTCTGGTCGTGCGAACGCGAATCGATGCCTTTCGTGTTCCCAAAAAAAGACCCGCTGGGGGCAAGCCCCAGCGGGTCGAGAAGACACGAGTGGTAGCGACTAGAAGCTTAACCGGGCACCGAGGCGGAGAACCCGCGGCGACTGCAGTTCGGTGATGTGACCTGCCGCGGACAAATTCAACCGACGCGTGTCGCGCTGCAGGATCGTGCGCTTGTCGAGGACGTTAAATGCATCCGCCGAGAGCGTGATTCCGCCGCGCCAGATCCGGATGTCTTTGGCCAGCCGCAGATCGAGCTCGATGGTGTTCGGGTTGCGATATTTGGTGACATCGTTCTCGGCGAGCAGAAACTTCTGCGTTCCACCCTGGCCGTTCAGGCCAGCAGCACCGGTGAGTCGATAGGCATAAGGGATCGCATAACCCTGACGGCCGTTCACGTTCACACCGAAGTTGGTCTCGATGACCGGGATCTGATACGTGCCCGTGAGGTTGTACGCCCACTTCGAGTTGATATAGATGCCGCCATGGGCGCCGCTGCCGCTGCCCGAGCCCTGAACGACATCTCCATTGTTGCAAACGGTGCAACTGCCAGAGCCGGAGCGCGCGATCGTCGGATCGATGACCGCGCCTGAACCAACATGTTGCTTCCAATCCTGAAGCGTGAAGTTGCCGCGCAACATCCAGCGATTCGACAGCCGCTTCGTGGCGAACAGATCGACGGACTTGTAAGTCTCGTTGTAGTCAGGCCGGTTCCCGATGACGAAGAACGTCGGGGTCGGAACATTCGAATTGAGCACGTAATATACCGGCAGCGTGAGCGTGGTCTGTCCGCCCGGCAAGAAAGTCACGCACTTGAGAGTCGAAGTGCTCTTGCAACCGGCTTGCGTCGACAAAGTAACCTGAGGCGCCGCGACGAAATCCGCCGATGAGTACAGATCGCCCTGGCCTTTATGTTTCTCGCCAACCGACCAACTGAAATTTTTCAGCTTGCGCCATGTGCCGTTGACTCCGACGCTGAAGTCAGTCAGCATTTCCTGCTCTAATCCAAGGATGAACTCGTCGGTCGTGAGAGATTTGAAATTGTTCGCCCAACGATAGTATTGCTGCGGTACGCCCGGGTTGGCTGGGTCGATCGCATTAAATCCCTGAACTCCGGAAGCGAAATCGATCTCGTTCCGCTGTGCAATCTTGTCGCCATTGAGATCGGTGAAGTAGAAGTACAGGTATCGATAATTACCTGGAGAGGGAAGATAGACGTCCCCGCCACCGAGGGCGCCGGTGTAGCGGTTATACGATCCTCTCAGCAGCGTTCGCTTCTGTGCGCCGAGCGCGTACGTCAGGCCGACGCGCGGAGATACATTGTTCCACTTCAAGCCGCTGATTGCTCCCCATGAAACGGCTGGAATGACATCCGGGGCCGTCGGATTCGCACCTAGCGAGCCGCCGTCGACACGCCCCGTCTGCTGGTCATAGCGAAGAGCAGCCTGAACGGTGAGGTTGCCGAGGAGGATCGTATCTCCCACATACGCGTCCTGATACTTAGCCCGGTAGTGGAAATTTGTGATTGGATCCGCAGTCAGTTGCACAGCGCCATTCTTATCGTCATACATGACCGTGTACTGGTCTCCAGGCCATGCACTGAGCGAATTGACGCCGGCATGACGATAACCAAACCCAAACTTTAGCTCGTGGTTCATCTTGCCGATGTCTAAGAATTTCGACCCATCGATGCGCGCCTGGCTCGACGGACGCACGCTTTCATAGCTTTCGAAGCTTCGCTGCCAAACACCGTTTGGGTCCAAAAACGCATGGGGGCCGGCGAGCGAGCACGCGAGGGTTGTGCATCCGAGGCCGCCGTCAGCGACTAGGTGGAATCCGCCCTGAACCTCGGAGTACATACCGGTCAGGTACAAACTTGAACCGAAGATGTGGGTGTCTTCTGCTTTCCACACCGTCGGGTTGGCAAGGCTGCCCTTGCTGTTATTGCCGCGATAAACGTCGGCCTGATTCCACGCCGTTGCGGGTGGGCGGGTTGGGCTGACGTTGCGGCCGAGCTTGATCTTGTCACCGTACATGTCGGTGAGCACGAAGCTGTTCTGGGCCAGCGGCTGGGCGTTGATCTTGACGTTCTCGTTTTCCAGCAGCGTCTTGTCGAACGCGCGCGCACCGGTTGTGGTCAGCGTCGCGGACAGCAGATTGATGTTATTCCTGGAGAATGACCCCCAGGCCCACAGCTTGTCCTTCCACAGCGGGCCACCGAGCTCGAGGCCGCGGTCCTCGATTCTGTCGATCTGGTTGACGCGCGCCAGATAGCTCGTCGCCTCAGCCGGAATCTTCGGCTTCGCCTGCCAACTGCTGTTGGTCTGGAACCAGCGTCCCGAACCTTTGAAGTCGTTCGTGCCGCGCTTGGTCACGAAGTTCATCTGCACGCCGGGCGTCTTGATCCGCGGATCCGAACCGCCGGTGGTGATCTGCATTTCTTCGAACGAATCGAAATCGTAATACGTCGGCGTCGATCCAAGGGCGCCGACGTCCGTAATGGAGACACCATCGACGTTCCACGCGGACTGATCGCTGGTGGCACCTTTGGAGACGTAACCCGACTGCTGGCCCGATTCGCTGCCTCCGACGTTGATGCGATCCATCAACACGCCGGGGGTCTGCTGCATGATGACCCACGGGTCACGGCCGGTGGGAACATTCTGCAGTTCGACGTTGGAGACGTCGATACCCGTTCCGGCCTTGCGCACATCGAGCAGCGGCGCTTCAGCGGTTACGGTGATCGACTCTGCCACCGAGGGGCTGAGCGTCATCGAGACGTCGGCGTTCTGCGCGACTCTGACGCTGATTCCCGTTCGCGTGACAGCTCCATATCCTGCAAGTTCCGCCTTCAACGTATATGTACCGGGGGAGAGATTGATGAAGCGGAAGTTGCCCTGAGCGTCGCTGACGGTCGTCTGTGGAGCACCGATACCGGTCAGCGTGACGGTCACGCCCGGAAGCAATGAACCGTCTTTTGCCTGAACCTTGCCGTAAATGTTACCCGTCTGGAATTGTGCGAATGCGCTGACGGCAAACAGCGCAACTGCGACATAGACCAGGAACTTGGGGCACCGTTTCATAGCGGCTCCTTTCTTAGATGTTAGTGGGTGTATCAGTGCAGATCGTTCGCCGGAGGGCTTGAATCTCGTAAGTCATCGCAAAATCAGGAGTTGCCTATCGGAAGGTGTCTGTAACAACAGACTGTAAATTCAATGCAACGTTCGAGGGCGTTCCGATCCTTGAATTAAGGACTGCCAAAGCAGGCGTAGCTTACCCCAATCCGCGGCTGTCAAGAAAGTGTTACGGGGTCAACTCGCCAGCCAATTCGCGAGCGTGACCGCCGTTTCCGGGAAGGCCGAAATAAGTTTCTGATCGTCGGTAAGGAGAGGGATATCGAAAAGCTGCGCTACGGCGATGAACTCGCAATCGTATGCGGTTGTCTCCGAGCGGTTTGCTAGATAGAGCACGGCTTCGGAGGACGGCTCGAATTCGCGCTCCCGCAACAGATCTTCAGCCTCGGTCATGGCCTGCATCGCAAGATTCAGCGCCAGTCCCTTGACTCGCATTTGAGTGGCGAGGACATTCCGAAACTCGGAACGCCACAACCGAGGGGCAATCCAATCGGAATCCTTTCGCATGACCTTCTGGACTTGTTCCGTGCGGTCGCCGGGGATGAAAAATGGAACAAGCACGCTGGTATCGACCACGATCATCGGCGGCCTTCGTTTTTGGCGGCGATGATCTCGTCCCCGGTCAGCCAGACGCCTTTCAGGCGCCGGCGCAGTTTGCGCGCTCGACTGAGGATCTGTTCGACTTGCGCGGGAGTTCGTTGCGGGATGGCATGTAGTCCGAGCTCCATGCGATAAATTGCTTCGCGGTTCAGGCTGCGATGGTTTTCCTTGGCACTTTTTTTCAGACGGTGGTGGAGCTCGGTCGGAATGTTCTTGATCGACAGATCAGCCATGGTACCAAAATGGTACCAGAATGGTTCCCATCACTGCAACGCCGCCCGGCGGCCTTTGGAGTGCGGTGCCTTGGCACCGCTTTCACGGACGCAGCTTGCTGCGGCAGCCGGCAGCAAGCTGCCGGCTGTAAAGCGGCGGCAAGCCGCCGCACTCCGAAAAACTACCGCAACGCTGCCAGAGCCTGCCGCGCCGTGGCGATGTCCTTCGCGTACCTCTCCCTCGGCGCGCTCCGAATGAAACGGGATAGCGCCGCTCTCGCCTCGGCTGCGTGCCCCGCGCGTCCCTCGACGAATCCAATGTTGTACAAGGCGTCGTACTGCCGGGGATCGATGTCGACTGCGCGCTGCCACGCGGAAACGGCGCGCGCCGAATCACCCTCGCGCGCGTACACCACTCCCAGCGTATTCAAGGCAAGCGGAAGACGGGGATTCAATTCGAGAGCGCGGGTCAGATACCGTTCCGCGCCGGGAACGTCGTCGCGCCGCAGCGCCACGATGCCGAGGTTCTGCAGCGCGGGCGCGTTGTTGGGATCTTTTTTCAGCACCGTCTCGAACTGCGCCACCGCCTCGTCGGGTTTTCCTTCATCGGCCAGCGCTATCCCATACGCGTTCAACACATCCGGATCTTCTCCCCGCACCAGAGGCCCGAGGATCTTCACCGCCTCGGCCGCTTGTCCGCTTTCGGTGAGCAACAGCCCGAGCTGAACGCGCGGACTCTCACCGTCGAGGCGAACCGCTTCGCGAAGATTCGCGATCGCTTCCGGGATCCGCTCCTGCTGCTGCAGCAGAAACGCGAGCAGCTCGCGCCCGGAGGACATGTTCGGTTGTTCGGACACGACCTGTTGCGCGATCTTGGTGGCTCTCGCGACATCGTGCTGCTCATATGCGTCGATGGCCTGGTGGAGTTTCGCGTCGATGCCGACGAGGTTCTTCGGATCGTCAGCGGCGGTGTAAGTTTTTTTCGGTCCGCTGGTGCCCCCCAGATATCCGAGGCTGCGAAGGCGCGCCGCTTCCTCGGCGGTGACAGGGGCGGGACTGACGTTCTGTTGCCACGGAATCGAAGACAAGATCCGTCGCGCTTCCACGACGTCGCGCCGCCGTTCGTTCAGCAGATTCGTTTGTTCGCGCGGATCGTGCGGCAGATCGTAAAGCTCCGCCAGCGGCAGATCGATGTACTTCTCGCCGCCATGGATGACCCCCGTCAGAGGCGCCCATCCGCGATTGAAGGACGCAGACAGCGATTCGAAATACGAGTCGCGCGAGCCGGCCGAGTCAAGCAGCGAAGCGCCGAGCAGCGCAGCAGGTTTGGTAATTCCAGCAGCCTGCAGAATCGTCGGCACGATGTCGATGTGCCGCACGTACGACGGCTCGACACGGTGCGCCACTCCTCGGCGCCAGACGAGCAGCGGAATCTTCAGCGTGGCTTCGTAGGCGAAAAGCCCGTGGGTCAGCTCTCCGTGATCTCCCCTCCCCTCGCCGTGATCCGCGGTCACGATCAGCAGCGTGCGATCGGACAGCATCGGCGCGATCGCCTTGCCGAGCGTGTCGTCGACGAAGGCGATTTCGCCGAGGTAGCGATCGAATGCGTATTGCGTGGCGAACGGCTCGGGCGGGCGGTAGGGGGCGTGCGGGTCGTACACGTGCACCCACATGAAGCGTTTCTTTCCAGCGTTGGCGTTCCACCAGCGTGTGGCGGCATCGAGTACCGCCGTCGCTGGCCGCTCCTGCAGTGAGAAATCGAGACTCGACGATCCTTTGCCATAGTTGTCGTCATAGACGTCGAATCCCTGATTGAGACCGAAGCGCGAGTCGAGCGGAAACGCGCCCACGAACGCGCCGGTGATGTATCCAGCCCGGCGCAGCATCGTCCCGATGGTTTCGTATTTCGGATCGAGCTTGAATCCGGAGTTGTCGCGCACGCCGTGTTGGTAGGGATAGAGGCCGGTGACGATGTTGGTGTGCGACGACAGCGTCACGACGTTGTGCGCGTGGGCATTCGAGAAGACCACTCCTTCGGCCGCGATCCGATCGAGAAACGGCGTCTTCACGCGGGTGTTGCCGGCGAAGCCGACCGAGTCGGCGCGCAGCGTGTCGATCGTGATCAGGATGATGTCGTCGGGTTTCGGCGCCGCGACGCGCGCGCGTTCGCGGCTGCATGCCGAGAAAACCACGATCCCGATGAACAAGAGTTTTCTCATAAAGGCCTTTGGAGTGCGGCGGCTTGCCGCCGCTTTGAAAGCGGTGCCAAGGCACCGCACTCCAAAAAAATGCCCGCTGGCGTACCAGCGGGCATTGTAAACAACCGATGGAGGGAAACTCAGTAAGTGAAGCGCGCACCCAGGCGCCATACTCGCGGCGACTGGAGCTCGCGGATGCGATAGCCGGCACTGAGCGAGGTCTCATTCTGCATGAGTGAAGTCGCGCGCTGAAGGATGGTGCGCTTGTTCGGGACATTGAACAGATCGCCCGAGACAGTCATGCCGACGCGGTTGAAGAAGCGGAAGTCCTTGGCCAGCCGGAGGTCGAGCTCGTAGACGTTGGCGTTGCGAATATCTCCGACCGGATTGAGAACAACAGGCAGATTTCCACCGCGCTGTCCGGTGACCGTGTCGCGGAACGGCAGAGGATAACCCTGACGCGCACTCAGGTTCGCGCCGATGTTGATTTCCCAAGGCGCGACGTAGACACCATTGATGTTGAACTGCCACTTGGCGTTGAGGAAGTCGTCGCCGAAGTCGCCGGACGCGGCCGATTGCGGCGCAACCTGCCCGCCGGCGCAGAGAGTCTCGCCAGCGGCATTCAGAACCGGCGTCGGATTCTGCAGGGCGTTCGGGCCGCATTTGTCGGTGAAGTCGTTCCAACTGGCATTCGCTCGCATCATCCAGTTATGCGACATCCGTTTGGTCGCTGTCAGCTCGAGCCCGCTGAACTTCTGCGTATAGTCGGGCCGGTTGGTGATGACGCTGAACACCGGCGTCGGAACATTCGGCGAGAGCGCCCAGACGGGTCGCACGGCCGTATTGAACGTCGTGATGACGGCACCTGTGATCGGGTCCTTCAACGTGAACGCGCCGCCCGCCAGCCGCTGCTGGCCCTGCGCCACCGCACTTGGGCCATTGCCGCATCCCGCGGCCGCAGTGCACAACACAGGAACGTAATCGGCGGGCGTGTACCAATCCCCCGCGCCCTGAGTTTTTTCATTGCGCGTGGCGACGAAGTTCTTGTTGTTGCGATAGGTGTAGTTCAAGCCGACCGAGAAGTCCGTGAGCAGCTCGCGGTCGACGCCGACGATGAATTCGTCCGTAGTCGGAACCTTCATGTTGTAGTCGATGCGGGTTGTCTTTGTGATCGAGGTCGGATTGACCGGATTCAGGCCAGTGAAGCTTCGAATCGACAGCAACTCGTTGCGCTGAATGGTGTGATCGCCGTTCAGGTCTTCTCCATAGAACGTGAAGAATGTCGTTCCAAGCGGATTCGATCCCGAAACAATGAGACCCATCTGGCTGACATAGCGGTTGTAGCTCGCACGAAGCAGCGTTCGCTTGTCGGCTCCCAACGTGTACGTTAGACCGATGCGCGGCGAAATGGTGTTCCATTTCAGCTTGCGATCGTCGCCGGGGAAGCTCAATGCCGGTAGCAGAGCGTCAAGCTTGCCACCGCTGGTTCCGTTGCACGTCAGCGTGTTAATGCAGTTCAGCGTCAGCGGCGTAGTACCGATGAGTGGGTTGCCGTCGACCTGGTTCGGATCCAGTTTTCCCTGCTGACGATCCCAACGTAAGCCGCCCTGGATCGTGAGATTGCCGACAAGGACCGTGTCTCCCACATAAAAGTCATTGTATTCGTCAGTTCTCGGCGAGTTCCTCGGACGAACGAGCCTGCCTACGACGCAATCCGCCGGCAGGCCATTCGGATGCGCGGGATCTTTGGCATTCGTGCAAACAGACGGCGCCGCAGTTAGCGAGTAGTCCCAGTAGCCGTGCGCCGGCCCCGGATAGCTGACTGAAGTCGTCGCCGGAGTCTTGCGATAGCCAAACCCAAACTTCAGCTCATGGTTCATCTTGGCGAGATCGAAAAACTTCGAACCGTCGATCCGGTACTGCTTCTGTGGACGGATGATGTGCTGCGTGAGCCAGTTGTCCTGGAAGTTGTTGTCTTTGTCGAACCACGCCGAAGGCGCGCTCGGACCCTCTCCGCCATTCGCGACGAGGTTGAAGCCGCCCGGCACTCGCGACCACATCGCGGTCAGATAGAGGCTCGAGCCGAAGATCTGCGTGTCTTCGATCTTGTAGATCGGCGTCGGCCCGGTCTGACGCCACGCTGAAACGAACGGACGGTTCGGTCCCAGTCCACGCGCGTTGCGCACCTTGTCGCTGAACGTGTAGTACCCGACCGCGCTGTTGCTCGAGAGGATCTGGCCGTTCAACTTCAGGTTCTTGTTGCGCAGAATGATGTTGTCGAACAAGCCAACCGTGACAGCCTGATTGGATCCGATGGTGTTCGATGCCTGCACGGAGATCTTCTGATCGCCGCGGGCGCCCCAGAACCATAGCCGGTCCTTCCAGATCGGTCCGCCGATTTCTCCGCCGTAATCACGCACGAAGTTGATGCGGTTTGTTCGATCGAGATAACCGCTCGCTTCCGACGGCACTGTGGCATCGGCCTGCGTGCTTCCGGGCGTGTAGAAGTAACGGCCCGAACCCTTGAAATCGTTCGTGCCGCGCTTGGTCACCATGTTGAGCTGCACGCCGGAGGTCATGATGCGAGGATCGGAACCGCCGGTGGTGACCTGGAGTTCTTCGAACGAGTCGAAGTCGTAGTAGATCGGCGAAGAGCCGGTGGCAGCCATATCAGTGATCGTCACACCATCCATGTTCCAGGTGTTGTCCGATCCGATGTTGCCGCCTCGGCCGCCGCGCGAGCCCTTGCCGAGGTACACCGATTGCTGTCCGCTCTGATTGCCGCCGACATTGATGCGGTCGACCATCACGGACGGAACCGACTGCAGCACGGTCCACGGATCGCGCGAGGTCGGAATCTTCTCCAGCTCGACGCGCGGAACGTTCGTCGACGTGCCGGTCTTGCGCTGATCGAGCAGCGGCGCTTCCGCTGTGACTGTGATCGACTCCGCAACCGCCGGATTCATGGTCATCGTCACGTCGGCGCTCTGTCCGACGCGTGCCGTGAGTCCGACTCGAGTGGCGGTGCCGTATCCCGCAAGCTCGGCCTTGATACTGTAAGTTCCGGGTGCGAGGTTAATGAATCGGAAGTTCCCGAGCGCGTCCGTCACATTGGTCTGCGGCGCGCCGACGCCTGTCAGAGTAACGGTGACCCCGGGTAAGGCCGACCCGTCTTTCGCCTGAACCTTGCCATAAATGTTGCCTGTCTGATACTGCGCGAACGCACTGCCGGCAACCAGGGCGACGCACACGACGGCCACAATGACCGCCAAAAACCTAAGGGAGGGGCACCCTTTCATAGCGGCTCCTTTCTCAAAAACTTGCTGAGTGACTGCCTGACTGTGCAGATCAGCGGCCTGAGGGAGTGATCCGCGGAACTTTAACGAAATGAGGCGTTTACGTTACGAATTGGATGGGCGTCCACATGGTCCACTTCAACTTCCCGTTGGAAGGGATTCTGTTCCTTGGATT
>Ga0207684_10006423_pt1 | contig 10715 bp, 11 predicted proteins | sample KBSK5501metaG_FD_184342 | JGI IMG/M metagenome (GOLD analysis project Ga0207684, IMG submission 184342) | Corn, switchgrass and miscanthus rhizosphere microbial communities from Kellogg Biological Station, Michigan, USA - KBS K5-50-1 metaG... | ecosystem: Host-associated > Plants > Roots >... | reverse complement strand
CCCGCTCATGCAGAGTGGATGGTACTGGCAATTCTTACATGTCCCGTTTGGAGAAAGTGGAGTCCCGCAATACTGGCAGAAAGGCGAAGGCAGGGGTCTAATCTGAGCAATACAGGATGGACACAGCACCTGACCACTTTTCTGGCAACCCGCGCAGCGCACCGGAAATAGCATATCAAAGAACTGCTGTGTAACAGTCCGCGAGTGGTGCCAGATGGTCTTTTTATTCATCCCTTACTGAAACATCTTTCTCATGCCAATCAGTATAGCATAGTTTTAAGGAAAGTGAATACGTGATTTAAGGCGAGAACTGAGAGGGATGGCTGCATCCCCATGTCCGAAGCCAGGAGGCTTAGCCATCCCTCTCAGACTCTCCCTAGAAGCCAAACTATGTTTGTACAGACGCGGGGTGCCAGCCTTTTTCAAACATAGCATGTGATATACTGGGAAACAAAACCTGAGTTCTCGCAAGGGACAATCCAGGTTAACCTTTTCAGGAGATATATCATGGAAAACATGACTACGGGCCAGAAGGAAGCAGAAGAGAAACCCGCCACTGAACACAGGCAAGCCTATGGTACTGCCAAAACCGAGGACCTGCGTGATTCGGGCTTATGGCGCTTCTTACTGCCCGCCTTCGTGACCCTCTGCTGCCTGGTGTTGCTCGCCTTTCCGCTGATTATCTTGACACCGCTTTTTCTCAAGTCACTGGATCCCAATGCCGCCGCCAACCAGGCGCATACGCCGCTCACCTGGATATGGATTGTCATGGTTGTCATCGAGGTCGTCATTATCGCTGTTATCGTCAGAGGACTCGTCAAGATATTTATGACGCAGGCAGGTAACTATCGAAACCGCTAGTCACAATGGGAAATGTAGTGGCGACCCTTGCGTTCGCCAGGTTTCTTTTTCCAGCGCAAGCAACCACGCTTTTGTGGGCAAACCACCGCCATAGCCTGTTAGATCGCCATTGCTGCCTATAACACGATGGCAAGGAACGATAATCGCCACCGGATTAGCGCCGTTCGCCGCTCCAACCGCACGCACGGCTGCAGGCCGGCCGATGGCACGAGCAATCTCCCCGTAAGAACGTGTTTCCCCATAAGGAATGCGCGTTAACTCCTCCCATACCATGACTTGAAATGCCGTGCCGTGCAGATCCAATGGGCAGGTGAATCGCACTCGCTCTCCAGCGAAATAGCTCCGCAGTTCTTCTACAGCCTGCTGCAGAGGAGCAATCTTTTCCCCTTCAATCACACGCTCAATCTGCATCCTGCGCCTGAGCCATACGAAACCCTCATCTATGGGTGTTGCGGGAGTTCCTGCCCAGCAAACGCCACGTTCCGTCGCCATCACAACGCACGAGCCTCGTGGGCTAGCTACGCTACTCCAATAGAGCACCGCCGTTTTTGGCACTGCTAAAACCATTGCCGACTCCTTGTAAAACAATCTGCGCGAATATTTGTTCGACAAGTCTAACACGAAATGGACGATGGTTGCAAGTGATTGAGCGTAGCTACTGCACGTTAATAGTGGCCTTCATAAATGGGTGGAATGAGCAATGGTATTTAAATGTGCCAGCAGTCTTAAAAGTGAAACTGAATGTTCCAGTTTGAGCGGCAATCGGTTTAGAAGTGCCCGAGTCAAATGACTTGCCGTCATCGCTCGTGACAGTATGCGCCACTGTTGTGACATTCTTCCAGGTAACGGTCGTGCCGGCTTTGATCGTCAAGGTAGCCGGGCTGAAAGTAAAGGTGCCGCTACTGTCTGTCGTTATCATGACCACCGGCGCATTACCTGCTTGAGTAGACGTTGCTGCGGGTGTATTGGAAGTACCAGTAGTGGGTGTAGTTCCTGATCCTGTGCTGGTAGAGCCGCCCCCACAGGCAGCCAGAAGTACCAGTGCGCTCAGTACAAACAGGCATAACCAGGCCCGCCTGAGATGTTTTCGCGCAGGTGCAATTCCTAAAACCGTTGGTTTATCCATAAGTTTTTTCCCTTCCTTCTTAATAGTTATTTGTGGCTGTATGCCGGGCATACAGCCAACCTTGCGGCTAGGCTCGTCTGAGCAAGGAAGCATCTGATCCCGGTCAATCCCACGTTTCTCTAATACCTTATACGGAGCAAGGTTACTTATCCTGCTCTCCTCAGCGCAGCCGACATAGGATTAGATTAGTTTTTTCATAGCCGGGCGAAAATTTAACATTGCAAGCCAAAAAACCCTTGACTTTTACAAACTCTGCTAGTACACTTTTTCACAGATTTATCGTCGCTTAGTTTGCAGCAAGTATGATTACACAGACTTTTAAAGGGGGTGAGTTCTATGCGGAATGTACCTGTGGGTACTGCGCAGCGCGTGCGAATCGATGGAGCTCATCCGTCAAGCAACTCTTAAGTAGAATACTCTATACCTCTATGCTCTTAGGCGTTGCTACTCGGGTAGCACAATGTCCGAGCATTTTCTTTGCCCCTAAACTTCCTCGTGCTGCGCTGGATTCCTCACCAATGAAAACATTGAAACTTCACTGATAGAGAAAGCTGTATGAAGTATTGGTTCTTTGTATGTTTAACGGTAGCAAAAGTTCGCCAAAGGCATGTCCATACAAAGAAGAAAGGTACACCGATTTGCTTAACTTAGCCCGCCAGTATGCCCGGAACCAGGTAATCGGTACTTTTGGGGGAGAGGAGGTGAGAGCGTGAGAGGAAAGCTACGTGACAAGCGCACAGATTCCCAGCAGGACAGTACCAGGCGTGAAGTGATAGAACGCCGCCGTCCTCCAAAGCGCGCGAGTCGTGCTACAATCTTGCATCTCCAGCAGTTGGAAGAAGAAGAATCCTTGCAGGATGACCAGGATCCCCAGCTCGTAGGCGCCAAAAAAAGCCAACCGTAGGGGCTGGGGAGGTATGGAGCAGGGCGACTCCAATAGGCGCGCACTTAAAGGGTCAGGCAACCGTCAGGCCCATCCTTTCTCTCCGCTAGGTCGGCCTGCCAAGCCCGTGTAGAGTAGGGGCGGGGCTTGCCCCCGCCCTGGAGTGGGGCCGGGCACTCGCTCGTGAAACGAGTAAGTTCGCGCCTCTGGGCGACCCCCCCGGTCGAATGACCACCTTTGATAGTAGCAGATCCCAGAGACAATTATGGAATGTCTATCTCCGGGAATAACCGCCGCGCAATCACTAAACGCTGAATCTGCGCTGTTCCCTCAAAGATGTCGAACACTTTCGCATCGCGGAACCACTTGTTAATGAAATGCTTGCGCTCAGAACTTTCACCAGTGGCTGTGATCCGTACCGCCGCAGCCGTCATCTTCATCACTAATTCCCCCGCATAAGCCTTACTCATTGACGCCTCTTTAGAGTTGGGGATGCGGCGATCCGCCATCCACGCTGCACGCCACACCAGGAAACGCGCCATCTCTATTTTCTGCCGGAACTCTTCCAGTTCGTCCTCGATCTCGCGCCGCTTCTGGAGTGGAAATCCCTTCGGCAATTCCTCGCATACCCACTCAGAGGTAGTCTCATAGGCCGCTCGTGCAATACCAACCGCCAGTGCCCCCACCATCGGGCGAGTAGCATCGAGCGTTCCCATCGCCGCCTTAAAACCGGCCTTCTTACTACTCTCACGTCCGCTAAGCAGGTTATCCTTAGGAATGCGGCAATTCTCGAAGATCAGTTCAGCAGTCTGCGAAGCCCGCAAACCCATCTTCTCTTCGATGCGCCCAACAATCAAGCCGGGCGTCTCCTTGGGGACGACAAACGGGCGAATGCCCTCTCTACCCAGGCTTTTATCGATCGTGGCAAATGTCACAACTAAATCCGCGCGTGCCCCGTTAGTGATGTAATGCTTGTGACCATTGATGACCCACTCATCACCATCCAGCACAGCGGTTGTTGACATACCAGCCACGTCGGAACCAATGCCTGGCTCCGTCAGCGCCAGCGCACCCCAGTGCAACTGACCATCCATGTACGGCCCAAGAAAACGCATCTGCTGTTCGGGCGTCCCTTGAGAAAGTATCGGCGGAGCAGCCAGCCCTGGCCCAGGAATAGCTGTGGAGAGCGCGGCATCACCCCACGCCATCTCCTCCTGCGATAGAATCGAGAGCACATTTTCCTGTTTCTCGCTCTCTTCCTGGGCCTGCGTGCGAGCCTGTCCTGCCGCGCCTGCCCAGAAACGCCGCTGCATATTCCAGAAGAACGACTCCGGAATTTTCTCACTGCGGTCGCACTCCAACGAGATCGGGCGCATCTCCTCTAAAGCAACCTGGTGCGCATAGTCTCGTGCCGCCTGTTGTGATTTGCTGAGGGTAAGATCTATCATCGTGTTTCACTCCATCGCTGCTGCGTCGCGCATCCACATCTCGACGGGATGGTCCTGCAAAAAACCGGCGCCACCTAAAATCTGAACAGCATCGATCGTAGCGGACTTTGCAATCTCAATGGCCTGGTGTTGTGCTGCCTCGGCCTCGCGCACAAGCGTCTCGTCGTCAACGCCGCGATCCCAGCTTGTCGCTGCCCGCCATACGAGCAAACGCGCCGCGTCGAGCTTCATCGCCATCTCCGCCGCTATAAACGCTATACCCTGGTAGGAAGCAATTGGACGACCAAAAGCAATGCGCCCCTTTGCATAATCCCTGGCATACTCAAACGCAGCGCGAGCCATGCCGCAGGCAACAGCCCCGCGCAGAATAGCGTAGAGTGTTGCAGCTTGTATCACACCACCATCGCCAGGCTTGCCCAACAGATTTGTCGCAGCAATCGCCGCATTCACGAAGGTGAATGATACGCTTGGCGCAGCACTCAGACCGAGTTTATGCGTATCAGATCTAATATGCATGCCTTCTGCTTGTGCCGGGATCGCCAGCAAGCATAGCCCACCCAGGCCTGTTGTTCCCTCCAGCCGCAGCAGTACAACACGTGGGCGAGAACGCCCCCCATGTATCACATCGCGCTTGGTCCCATTGACGATAACGCGCTCTCCCTCTACTCTGGCCGTCGCATTGACATCTGCAAGCGAGTAGCCGCCCGTATGCTCAGCAAAGGCGAAGCTGCCAAAGCGCATATATCCTTCTTGCTCATCGCTGAAAGGCATAATATAATGGCCCTGCTGATTCTCATCGCCCGTCAATAGCACAGCCACCGGCCCCATCAATGACCCGGTGACGTTCATCGCCAGTCCGCCATCGCCGAAGCCCAGTTCCTCGGCGATCAGCGTGTAGGTCAGGGCCTCGATTGTTCCCGATCCTCCCAGGCTTTCAGGAAATGGAGTCGTCAGGCCAGTTTGCACGAGTGTGTGCAAGAGCTCAAGCGAGATATCTCCTCTCTTCTCCGCGCTGCGTCCCTGTGGCCGCAACTGCTCGATGGCAATACTATGGGCGAGATTGCGTATCTCCTCCTGCTCCTCCGTTGGGGCAAAGTTGAGCATAGACTATATCCTTTCGATAATCGTGCCATTAGCCATACCGCCGCCTTCACACATGGTCTGTAGACCATAACGACCACCGGTACGCTCCAATTCGTGCAGCAGGACGGTGGTCAGGCGCGCACCGGAAGCACCCAGGGGGTGGCCAATGGCAATTGCCCCACCGTTCACGTTGACTCGCTGCAAGTCCGCACCCGTCTCATGCTGCCAGGCCAACACGACACTGGCAAATGCTTCATTTATCTCAATCAGGTCCACCTGGTCCAATGTAAGGCCAGCCCGCTCCAGCACTTTAAACGTGGCGGGTATGGGCGCAGTCAACATCATAATTGGGTTATCGCCTGCCAGGGAGAATTTGACAAAGCGCGCACGTGGCTTCAATCCCAACCGCTCGGCGGTTGCACGCTCCATGATGAGCAGGGCTGCCGCCCCATCGCTGATCTGGGAGGAGTTACCCGCTGTGATCAGGCCGTCCGGTTTGAAAGCAGGCTTGAGGCTGGCCAGTTTTTCCAGGCTGGTATCGCTGCGGATACCCTCGTCCTTGTCAAAGACACTCGTCGTGCCATCCTCGTTCTTGACTTCAACCGGCACGATCTGGCTGCGGAAGCGTCCTTCAGCTGTGGCACGTGCTGCCCGGCGGTGGCTCTCCAGGCTGAACTCGTCCAGTTCCTCCCTGCTTAGCTCCCACTTCTGCGCTATCAAATCGGCACTGATGCCCTGGTGTACCAGGCCGTTATCATAGCGGCGCAGCATCTGGCTGCCGAAAGGCATACCCGGACCTTGCGAGGATGAGCCCATGGGAACCCTGGTCATCGACTCGACGCCACCGGCGATCACGATGTCATAGGCTCCACTCAGCACACCCTGCGCCGCAAAGTGAATTGCCTGCTGGCTGGACCCACATTGACGATCCACGGTAGTGCCTGGCACCGTTTCGGGAAAGCCAGCCGCCAGTACGGCGTTGCGTCCCACGTTCAGACTTTGCTCTCCAACCTGGCTAACACAACCTACAATGACATCTTCTACCAGGCCAGAATCAATGCCGGTCCGCTCAACTAACGCAGAGAGTACCTGGGCCATCAAATCAACGGGGTGCCAATCCTTCAAACGCCCATTGCGGCGTCCAACCGCGGTTCGCACTGCTTCAACAATAACTGCTTCGCGCTCTGCCATGTTTGAAAGACTCCTTGCTTGTATCGTGACTTCTCGTGACGGCAATAGGAGGACGTTACTTCATTGTAAATGATATTGTACGTGAATAATGAAGAGACTACAAGGGTTCTTCTCCTGAAACACGTGTTCGGTGCATCTTCTCTAGTTTGGCTTGTTGTCGCAGGCGCATTTCGCTGCCCAGAATCATGCGTATTGCTTGTGTAGTGGCAACACGTTTAAAGCAATTAAACAAACATAGCCATTGCTCAATGCAGAGGGGGGTAGGAAGCGACATGGAAGCGGATGAACATATCGAATGTACAGGAGAAATGCCCTCAATCTGTCACAAAAGCGATCCTTCACTTGTCTTTCTTGATGAAATCTGCTACAACGTCACCAGTCGATCCGAGGTATATACATGTCTACAGGGCTATTCGTGTCTGCTGGAATGAAGAGCTCAGCGAGCACACCCAGCAGAGGAGATGTGATGGTGGAACAGTTTGAGACCTATCGTACGCAACTCTTTTCCATCGCATACCGCATGCTGGGAAGCGCAATGGATGCCGAGGACATCGTGCAGGAAGCCTACCTGCACGCTCAATCCACGCCAACTGAGCGCATCAAATCGTACCAAGCATTTCTGACCACCATTGTGACCCGGCTGTGCATCAATCAGCTCAATTCAGCTCACCATCAGCGTGAAACGTATCTTGGTCCCTGGTTGCCAGAACCGCTGCTCACTGCAGATCACCCTGACCTGGTCAACCCGGAAAACCATGCCATCGAGTATGAGTCCATTTCGATGGCGTTCCTGGTATTGCTGGAGAGCTTGAAGCCTGCCGAGAGGGCAGTTTTCCTCTTGCGCGAGGTCTTTGATTACGACTATCCCGAAATTGCTGACATCATCAGTAAAAATGAACCGGCATGCCGGCAGCTGTTCAGCCGGGCGAAGAAACACATCACCGCGAAACAGCCTCGCTTCAAAAGTACACCGGAGAAGCATCGGCAGATGCTCGAAAGCTTTCTTCAGGCAGTTGAAGTTGGTGAGCTGACTGGACTGATGAGTGTGCTGGCTGAAGATGTCGTCCTTTGGGCCGATAGCGGCGGCAAAGTCAAAGGAGCGGCGACTCGTCCAGTTGCTGGACGTGATGCGGTGGCACGCTTTAGTCTGGGAACCAGGCGATTTTTACCAGAGGACTATCGTGTTGAGATAGCAGAAGTCAATGGGCAACCGGCCCTCATTTACCGTGTAGAGGACCGGGCCTTCCTCGTTCTGACCATTGAAGTGGAGGCACAACACATCTGTGCCATTCGTCTCGTCGCCAACCCGGAGAAACTTGCACGGGTCTAAGCTGTACATTTCGTTTGCTCCTGTAAGGCTGCATTACCAGGATGCAGCCTTTTTCTTGCTTTTCCTGCTCCATTGTCACACACAACTCACCTCAACTGTCTTCATTGCAGCGGAGATGATAGTTTCGACGCTCTACATTGTTCAAGCAACGAGCTAAAGGAAAGAACACTATGAGAATACGTGAAGGAGAACTCGCACAAGGGTTCCATGTCGAGGATATCTGGGATACCCCAGTCAACCTGACTGATTTCGCTGGCAAGTATGTCTTGCTTTCGTTTTTCCGATTCGCATCATGTCCATATTGCAATCTACGCGTGCATCGCATGATTGGGCGCTCTGAGGCATACCGAGAAAAAGGCATGGAAATGCTTGCCATTTTCGAGTCACCCAACGAGACTATGAGACGCTATGTAGGCAAAGAACAGGCTCCCTTTCCCATCATTGGCGATCCCACAAATCAACTGTACCAGTTGTATGGGTTGGAAAAATCCTGGCGAAAATTGTTCAAGACATTCATCACCCCGAAAAGCCTTCTGGCAACGGTTCGAGAGGGGATGTATGCTACCTTCTTGAACGGCAACTACCCTGGCGATCACCTCCCCTTTGAGGAAATTGACCAGCTTTTAGATATGTGGCCTGTTCGTCCGACGGAACGCGCATTGGTTCGCTAGACAACGATGGAACCGCGTAGGTCTGGCAGGGAGTAGCGTGGGGGCAGCGTTATTGGGCTGTGTACCAGATGCGGTGCACCAGCCAGACCAGCGCTTCTTGCAGATGAGCAGCGTGTAACAGAGGTGAGATATCAGAGCATTCCATGCAGTCCGCCCTAACCTCATCCGCTCTCCCAAGCACATGCTCGCTCACTGTTGGAAGGCTCTCGATGATTAGGAAATGCCCTCACCTGTCTGTAAGTACTACGTAATGAACTACCGCAAATGCTGCTACGCAGAGGTAGCGCTGGCATACCAGAGGCCATACTCACCTATGTTTTGCCCTTGCTGATCTACAGCGTAGAAATTTCCTTCTATATCTCCCCCGACTTTGACCTCTCCGTCAAAGATAAACGAACCTGTGCCAAACTTGACGATGAAATGCACGCTTCCAGAATGGGTCACTATTCCCGTGAAAGAGCCGACCAGGCCCAATCCCTGAAAATTGCCAGACATGCTGTTCTGGTCCTGGCGCACCTGCATCAGGTACAACTCCGTCGTTTTATGAGCCACCGCTATATCGCTGATCGTACCTGCATATGATGAGGCAATGGGAGGATAGGGGAAGGTTACTGTTGTGGGAGTCGTCGCGACAGACGTTGAGGGCAACACGGATCCCCGAGAGGATGCATGCTGAATGAAAGGCGTAGGGGTTGCAGGATGCGTATGAGAGAAAAGCAAGCCCAGTCCCACAACGATAAGAACCAGGAGAGCAACAGAGGACACCGTGATCCAGTTGCGCCTGCGAAAGAGCGTGTCGTGTAGCTTCCCAGGCGAGTGAGCAAGCGGGTTGATATCGACGCTCTCCTCGTCCTCGTCAAAAAGAGGAGGCCGGGAGGTATCCCGAGGGCGTAATGCCGGTACTTGTCCTTCTTGTTCGCTAGAATCGGTATGCAATGCGCGCCAGAACTCTCCCATTGTAGCAAAGCGGTCCTCATAATGAATAGACAAAGCGCGTTGAATGGTTTGAGATACTGGCTGCGGAATGTCTGGCACCAGTACATTCGCCGGTTGAAGTGCCTCATTTCCTTTTTCTGTCGTGACACGTGTGACAGCATCGACGGGTTTAACACCTGTGAGTAACGTATAGAGCGTTGCTCCAAGACCATAGACATCTGTACGCATGTCCGTGATGCTTTCGGGACTGTACTGCTCAATCGCCGCGTATCCAGGAGTGCCGTATCGGAAAATGCTGGTTGTGCTCTCTGGAAGATATTCTTTGGCCGTACCAAAATCAACCAGGGTAGCTATACTGCCATCCGGCGGTACAATAATATTCGCGGGTTTGATGTCCCGATGCAAGATAGGCGGCTCCTGCTGATGTAGATATATGACGGCATCAACAATGGGATCTAAAAGAGTCAGCACCAGTTCTACCGGGAAACGTTTTTCTGGCTGCTCGTTGCGTAAGACTTCGAGATCTTGCCCCTCGATATACTCCATCAGCAGGTAGACTCGTTTGAGCCTTTCTTGTTCAAAGACGTGATAGACGCGGGGCAACGCTGCATGGTTGAGCCGTTTAAGCACTTTGCGCTCCAGGAGCAGCCGTTTTCGGTCTTGCTTACTCGGGTCAATCACTTCTTTCAATGCGAATACCTTTAGTTTGTTGCGTCGCTCACTCACCAGGTAGACAGCGCCGAATCCGCCTTTACCCAGCAGCTTCTCCACGCAATACTGGCCTCTGTAAGTATCTTGCACTATAGCCCCTACCGGGAGCGTCATTTGTTCTTCCAACACGCTACACCTCTTCGCAGAAATGAGCAAGTTCACCTACTATCTGGAAGTTCCTACATATGAAGCGCTAGGAGTACATTATTACTTCCATTTTATCACTTTCAATTGCGCTAACGAAATCATTCCTTACCTCTCTTTCGAGCATTGCGCCCATGCTCTTATCTCTTTCATTTCGTGACTATTCAAGACTCCTCGACGCCGCACATGTCTCGCTTCTTTTCTAACTAAGAGGAGCGGATTTGGCAGCAGCCTGCTGCCAAATCCGCTCCTCTTAGAAAAACCGTTGCGAAGTGCCGCAGGCGCTAGGGAGTCAAGAAGATCGGTGATCTCATCCTCTCTTCAGCGTGCC
>Ga0207684_10006422_pt1 | contig 10716 bp, 9 predicted proteins | sample KBSK5501metaG_FD_184342 | JGI IMG/M metagenome (GOLD analysis project Ga0207684, IMG submission 184342) | Corn, switchgrass and miscanthus rhizosphere microbial communities from Kellogg Biological Station, Michigan, USA - KBS K5-50-1 metaG... | ecosystem: Host-associated > Plants > Roots >... | reverse complement strand
TGGGAAAAGGGGGGACCGTGGTATTCTTTGGGGGCTGTGCGCTTGGCACAACGGTGCAAATCGACACGCGCCGGGCGCATTATGACGAGCTGGCGCTGCTCGGAGCGTTTCATCACACTCCCGCGCTGATCCGGCGGGCTGTGGAGCTGCTCCAAGCCGGCACGGTTGCGCCCGACGCGCTGCTGAGTCACCGCATGGGCCTCCGGCAGGTGCCCGAAGCTCTCGCTCTGATGGAGCGCGGGCAGGCACTGAAAGTGGTCATCGATCCACAAGATTGAGAGAGCCGACATGTCCCGAGCTCGCATGCTGAGGCGCGCCGCGCTGGGGGCGCTGCTCCTGGCCTGTGTCGTGCCGACGGCGGCGGCGGCCATGGACGCCGAGTCGGTGCTCACCAAGGGCACCTGGGCGCTGGGCCTGCAGGTGGGCGGCGGCGAGCAGAACAATGTCGAGAACCACCGGACCATTTCCGGCGTCTCCTTCGTCAACATCGAGCCGCGCCTCGGCTACTTTCCCTTCGAGCAGTTCGGCAAGGGCTGGCTCAAGGGCGCGCTCGAGACCGGGCTCGAAAGCTGGTTCCAGTACTATCTGGAGCCCGACACGGCCACGGCCGAAGGGCTCAAGCTGGCCCTGCGCTATCACGTTCTCGGCTTCGGTCCCTTGGTGCCCTACATCGAGGCGACGGGGGGTGCGGGCGGGACGAACCTGAAGGTCAGGGAGATCCACTCGATCTTCACCTTCGTCGTCGAGGCGGGCGCCGGGGTGTCCTACTTCGTGACGCGGGAGATGGCGATCAACGCCGGCTACCGCTTCCAGCACCTTTCTAACGGCCACACCGCAAGCCCCAACCGCGGCGTCAACTCGGACTCCGGCATCATCGGGCTGACCTACTACTTCAAGTGAAGAGTTGAGGGCTCCCGGCCCTCCCGCTATACTGAGAGGGGCGCAAGAGAGACGAATCGGAGAGCCAATGACCACGACGCCGCTGCAGCAGATCATCCTCGCCGGGCCGCGCGGCTTCTGCGCCGGTGTCGACCGGGCCATCGACATCGTCGAGTTGGCCCTGCAGGTCTGCCCGCACCCGATCTACGTCCGCCGGGAGATCGTTCACAACCGGCATGTCGTGGAAGCCCTGCGTGCCAAGGGCGCCCACTTCGTGGACGAGCTCGATGAGGCGCCCGACAACGCCACGGTCATCTTCAGCGCCCACGGGGTGTCCCCCGCGGTGCGAGCCGAGGCGCTGCGGCGCGGGCTGCGTGTCATCGATGCCACCTGCCCGCTCGTCACCAAAGTGCACCTCGAGGCCATCCGGTACGCCCGCGAAGGCTACTCAATCATCCTGGTGGGCCATGCCGATCACGACGAGGTCGTCGGGACGATGGGCGAGGCGCCGGACCGGATGTTTCTCATCGCCCATCCCGATGACGTGGGCAGGCTGAACGTGGCCGATCCGGACAAGGTCGCGTACCTGACCCAGACGACGCTCAGCGTGGACGACACGCGGGACTGCGTCGAGGCGCTCCGCCGCCGCTTCCCGAAGATCGTGGGCCCGGCCAAGGACGACATCTGCTACGCCACCCAGAACCGGCAGGCGGCGGTGAAGACCGTCGCCGGCGAGGTGGACGTGCTGCTGGTCATCGGCGCGGCCAATAGCTCAAATGCCAACCGGCTGGTCGAGGTGTCCACGGTAATGGGGACGCCGTCCTACCTGATCAATGACAAGAACGACATCCGGGCCGAATGGCTCGAGGGCGCCGGCCGTGTCGGTGTCACGGCGGGCGCCTCGACTCCGGAGTTCCTGGTCACCGAGGTCGTCAACGAGCTGGGCCGGATGTGCCAGGCCGCCGTGCGCGAGGTGCACGTGGTCGAAGAGGACGTCCGCTTCGGCCTGCCCCGCGAGCTCGAGGACATGGCCAAGTCGGCCGGCAAGACGCTGCCCCCCCGCAGCGGCGCCGTCGCGGTCAGCGGCTAGGCGCACCCGTGCATCTCGTCACGTTCCGTCGCGGCCGTGGTGAGCCCAAGCTCGGAGCCGCGTGGCACGAGCGCGTGCTGGACCTGGGCGGCCTCGCGAAGGAGCTGGCCGCGCAGCGCGGCGCCATCAGGCGGGGGCGCGGCGGCTTCCCCCGCACCATGCTGGAGCTGATCCAGGGCGGTGAGGCGACGCTCAATGTCGCGCGCGAGGCTTGGGAGTACGGCAAGCGGCTGGCGGATCAGCAGGCCATCGAGGAGCTGGCCAAGCGCCGGCTCGCCTATCCCCTCAAGCGCGTTCGCCTTCTGGCTCCCATCCCGTCGCCCGCTCGGAACATCTTTTGCCTCGGCCGCAACTACGCCGACCACGCCGCTGAGCGCGGCGCCGCCGTGCCCGAGTACCCCGTCTACTTCACCAAGCCCGGCACGACGGTGGTCGGGCCGGGAGACGACGTGGTCCATCACGCGGTGACCAAGGAGCTCGACTACGAGGTCGAGCTGGCGGTGGTGATCGGCCCCGGGGGGCGGGACATCCCGCTCGACGAAGCCCTCAAGCATGTCTTCGGCTACACCGTGATTAATGACGTGACCGCGCGCGATCTCCAGAAGCGCCACAATCAATGGTTCAAGGGCAAGTCGCTCGACACCTTCTGCCCCATGGGCCCGGTTCTCGTCACGACAGACGAGCTCTCGGACCCTCAGGCCCTGGGCATCTCCCTCCGTGTCAACGGAAAGGTGCGCCAATCGAGTCACACCTCCAAAATGATCTTTCCCGTGGCCCAGTGCATCGAGGCGCTCTCGCAATCCATGACCCTGCTTCCCGGCGACATTATCGCCACGGGGACGCCCGACGGCGTGGGCGCCGCCAGCGGCAACTTCCTCAAGGCCGGCGACCGGATCGAGGCCGAGGTCGAGGGCATCGGCGTTCTAGCCAGCAAGATCGTCCGTCCGTAGCCTCCGTCCGCTTTCGCCCGCTTCCGAAGGCGATTGACAACCCCGGGTCCTCCGCTTATGTTCTCCGCGCGTCACTGCCCTGCCACCCCCGCGGAAAGGAGACCTTTATGAACACGGAGCGAACCGGCTCGCTGACACGCTGGGGCGCCGTCCTGGTTGCCCTCGTCACGCTGCTCGTAGCCTGGCCGATCCCAGCCCACGCCCAGCTGATGATCATCGGCAATGACAACAAAGCCACCTTCGACAAGGCTGGCAACATCGTCTTCGGGCCCCCCGGCAAGGACTCGGTAACTATTGTGGACATCAGCAGTCGCGAAGCGCCGAAGATCGTCGCGAGTCTGCCACTGATGAACACGGTCGTCGGTCCGCCCACCAACCTAGCCATCACACCCGACCAGAAGCTCGCCATCGTCGCGAACTCGCTGGACTGGCAAAAGGACGGCGAGAAGTGGAAGGGTGTGCCCGATAATAAGCTCTACGTCATCGACCTGACGGCCAACCCCCCGGCCCATATCGCGACGGTCGAGGTCGGCAAGCAGCCCTCGGGGCTCAGCATCAATCCCAAGGGCGATCTCGCGCTCATCGCCAATCGCGCCGACAACTCCATCAGCGTCCTGAGCATCCAGGGCAAGGAGGTCAAGCTCATCGACACCGTGCCCATGGGCGAGATGGTCTCCCATGTGGCGTTCACTCCGGACGGCAAGCGCGCACTGGCCGCCAAGTTTCCCGGCCACAAGATCGCCGTGCTCAATGTGGACGGGCAGAAGGTCACCGACACCAAACACAACATGAACGTGGGGCTCTGGCCCTATAACGTGGACGTCTCGCCGCTCGGCACCATCGCGCTGACGGCCGACAACGGCAATGCCGGCCGCTCCGACGGCAATGTCGACACGGTCAGTGTCATCGACCTCGAGGCGACCCCGCCGCGCGTCATCGACCGCGTGGTCGTGGGCGACGCGCCCGAGGGCCTCGCCATCAGCCCCAAGGGCGACCTCGCCGCGGTGATGCTGCTGCGCGGCAATGATGGCCCGCAGAACTCTTGGTTCTACAACCGCCAGGGTAGCGTGGTCATCCTCAAGATCGACTACAAGACGGTGACCAAGATCGACGAGGTCGAGGTCAAGGGACTGCCGGAGGGCGCGGTGTGGAGCCCCGACGGTCAGTACCTCTACGTTGGCAATTTCATCGACAGCGACGTGTCCATCCTCAAGGTGGAGAAGACCAAGAAGGGCCTCCGCGTCGTCAATACGGGCAAGACCCTCAAGCTGCCCGGCCAGCCCGCCTCCATGCGCGGCCGGCAGCAGTAAGGACCGAGCGCGGTTGTCTCTGGGGGCGCCGGGCCGGCCGGCGCCCCCTTTATCGCCCCACCGCCGTGTGGTAGCATCCGCCCACATCGCCCTCTTCCTTCTTCTGGTGTTCCATTATTCGGGCTAGGGGTCCAAGGGGAGGCAGGCATGGCTCTGGAGATCGGCAAGATCCGAAACGTCGGCTTCGCCGGCCACGGCGGAGTCGGCAAGACATCCCTCGTCGAGTCCATCTTGTTCGCGTGTGGCGCCGTGAACCGCCTCGGCAAGGTCGAGGACGGCACGACCACCACGGACTTCGATCCCGACGAGATCAAGCGCAAGATCTCGCTCAACACCTCGGTGGCCTACTGTGACTGGAAGGGCCACCGGCTCAATCTCGTCGACACCCCGGGGTACGGCGACTTCGTGGCCGACGCCCGCGGCGGGCTGCGCGTGGTGGGCGGGGCCGTTATCGTGGTGGATGGCGTGGCCGGCGTGCAGGTGCAGACGGAGAAGGTGTGGAAATTCGCTAACGAGTACAGCCTGCCCCGCATGGTCATGATCAATCGGCTGGACCGTGAGCGCGCCGACTTCTTCCGGACGCTCGAGTCGCTCCAGAAGCGCCTCAAAGGACGCCTCTGCCCGCTCCAGGTGCCCGTCGGCAGCGAAGCGAGCTTCAGCGGAGTCGTAGATCTGGTCGCCATGAAGGCCTATACGACCGCCGGCGGAAAGACGACCGAGACCGACATTCCCGGCGAGCTCATGGACACGGCCAAGTCCTACCGCGAGAAGCTGGTGGAGGCGGTGGCCGAGACCGACGACGACCTGCTCGCCAAGTATCTCGAGGAGGGCTCCCTCGCCGAGCCCGAGATGGTCGCGGCGCTGCGCAAGGCGATCGCGGCCGGTGCCCTGGTGCCGGTCCTGGCGGCCTCGGCGGCGCGCGCCATCGGCGTGCAGCCGCTGCTGGACCTGGTCGTCCACGAGTTCCCGTCGCCCGCCGATCAGGGCGAGGTCGACGGCATCGACCCCAAGAGCAAGAGCGCCGCGAAGCGCGCGCCCGACCCCAAGGCACCGCTGGCCGCGCTGGTGTTCAAGACCGTTACCGATCCGCATGTCGGCAAGCTCTCGCTCTTCCGTGTCTACTCCGGGACCCTCAAGGCCGACAGCCAGGTGTTCAACTCCACGCGCGAGACGCGGGAGCGGGTGGGCCACATCGGGTGGCTGCAGGGCAAGACCCAGAAGCCTGTGGAGTCGCTGGGGCCGGGGGAGATCGGCGTGGTCGCCAAGCTCAAGGACACGCTGACCGGCGACACGCTCTGCGATGAGGCCCGCCCCGTGGTGCTGCCTGCCATCGTCTTTCCGGAGCCCTCGATCTCCTTCTCGATCCAGCCCAAGAGCCGCGGCGACGAGGACAAGATCTCGACGGCGCTGCACCGGATGGAGGAGGAGGACCCGACGCTGCACCATCATTTCGACCCGGAGACGAAGCAGCTCCTGGTCTCGGGGATCGGCCAGCTCCACGTGGAAGTGACCGTGGAGCGGATGAAGCGCAAGTACAACGTGGACGTCACCGTGCTGCCGCCGCGCATCCCCTACAAGGAAACCGTCAAGGGGCGGGCCGAGGTGCAGGGCAAGTACAAGAAACAGACCGGCGGCCGCGGCCAGTACGGCGACGTGTGGCTCAAGGTCGAGCCGCTCCAGCGCGGCGGCGGCTTCGAATTCGTCGACGACATCTTCGGCGGTGCCGTGCCGCGCAACTACATTCCGTCGGTGGAAAAGGGCGTGCGCGAGTGCATGAAGCGCGGCATCCTGGCGGGCTATCCGATCGTCGACCTCAAGGTCTCGCTGTACGATGGCTCCTACCACGACGTGGACTCCTCCGATATGGCCTTCCAGATCGCGGCCTCGATGGGCCTGCAGAAGGGGTTCATGGAGGCCCGGCCGTGTCTCCTCGAGCCCATCATGAACGTGGAGGTGACGGCGCCCGCCGAGAACGCCGGCGACGTCATCGGCGACCTGAACGGCCGGCGCGGCCGCATCGTGGGCATGGAGCCCGAGGGCGAGATCGTGTCCGTGCGCGCCCAGGCGCCCATGGCCGAGATGCTCACCTACGAGTCCACGCTGCGCTCCATGACCGGCGGGCGGGGCGGCTACTCGATGGAGTTCTCGCATTACGAGGAAGTGCCGGCCCATCTCGCCGAGAAGGTGGTCGCGACCGCCAAGGCCGAGAAGGAGAAGGCCGAGAAGCACTAGATGGGCTTCGTTTCCCACATCGAGTGCACGGTCTGCGGCCACCGCCACGAGGCCGGCCAGCTCCTCACCGTCTGCGTCAAATGCGGCCAGATGCTGGCCGTGCGGTACGACCTCGAGAAAGTCGCCAAAGCGATCAGCAAGGACGATCTCAAGCAGCGTCCGCCCGGGATGTACCGCTTCCGCGAGCTGCTGCCGCTGGGCCCCAATGAAGAGCCGGTGACGCTCGGCGAGGGCGGCACACCGCTGCTGCCGCTGCCGCGACTCGGCGCTCACCTCGCGCTGCGCAACCTCTGGGCCAAGGACGAAGGGCAGAATCCCACCGGCTCCTTCAAGGCGCGCGGTCTCGGCATGGCGGTGACCAAGGCACGGACGCTGGGCGTCAAGGGTCTGATGATTCCGTCGGCAGGCAATGCGGGCGGCGCCGCGGCCGTGTACGGCGCAAGGGCCGGCGTGCCCGTCGCCGTCGTCGTCCCGCGCGGCACCGCCGAGGCGGCCATCGCCGAAGCGATACTGGCGGGCGCCCACGTGTTCACCATCGAGGGCTCGATCTCCACGGCGGGGAAGCTCATCGCCTCGGTCGCGGCACAGGTCGGCTGGTTCGATCTGGCCACGCTCAAAGAGCCGTACCGACTCGAGGGCAAGAAGACAATGGGCCTCGAGCTGGCGGAGCAGTTCGGCTGGGAGACGCCCGACCTGCTCTTCTATCCAACCGGCGGCGGCACCGGCCTCGTCGGCATCTGGAAGGCGTATGAAGAGCTCGCCGCCATGGGCTGGATCAAGCCCGCCCAGCCTCGCTTCATCGCCGTCCAGGCCGAGGGATGCGCGCCGGTCGTGAAGGCCTGGAACGAGAAGGCCGAGAACACGGCGCTCTGGGAGAACCCGGTTACCAACGCCCCGGGACTGCGGGTGCCCGGGCCCTTCGCGGGGCGGCAGATGCTCAAGATCCTCCGCGACACGGACGGATCCGCTCGCGCCGTCAGCGAGCGCGAGATCGTCGAAGCGCAGCGGCTGCTGGCGCGCACCGAGGGCATCTGGACCGCGCCCGAGGCCGCGGCGGCGCTGGCCGCGCTGATCCAGCTCAAGAGCGCGGGCCAGCTCGATGCGGGCGCGCGCGCCTTGCTGGTCCTCACCGGCTGCGGCATCAAGAACCCGCCGCCGGCCCTCGAGCCGCCCATTCATCTCGACGGCGATCCCGACAAAATCCTGGCTCAGGTCAAGCGGGCCGTCGCACGCTAACCGCCCAACTAATCCCTTGACAGGCGGAGCGTAGCCTTGTAGGTTCCTCGCCATCCCGGTCAAGAAAGGTGGAATTGCCGAGGAGGGCATGACCATGAACGCCTCTCGCAGGGAATTTCTCAAGACGTCGGCGATCGGCGCGGGTCTCGGATTGCTGGGTGGCGCCGGCGTGGCCGGATGCGCGACCAGCGTCAAGGGCGCCTTCGCTCCCAAGTCCGGACAGCGGGTCGTCGTCATCGGCGGCGGCTGGGGTGGGGCCACGACGGCCAAATACGTCCGGTTGCTCGATCCCAAGATCGAGGTTGTCCTGATCGAGCCCAATCGGGAGTTCGTCTCGTGCCCGTTCAGCAATCTCGTGCTGAGCGGCGTCCGGAAGATCGAGAGCCTGACCTTCACGTATGCCGGCTTACGCCGCAACGACGTGAAGATCATCCACGAGATGGCGACTGCGATCGAGCCCGATCGCAAGCGCGTGCGCGTGGGCGAGGGCTATCTGGAATACGACCGGCTCGTCGTCTCGCCGGGCGTGGAGTTCCAGTGGGAGCAGGTCGAGGGCCTGGCCCAGAACCAGGACAAGGTACTGCACGCCTGGAAGGCCGGTCCTCAGACCGTGGCGCTTGCCCAGCAGCTGCACTCGATGTCCGACGGCGGCGTCTTCGTGCTCACCGTGCCGCCAGTGGCCTACCGCTGCCCGCCGGGCCCCTACGAGCGAGTCTGCCAGGTCGCCTGGTATCTCAAGAACAACAAGCCCAAATCCAAACTGATTGTGCTCGACGCGAATCAGAACATCGTGTCCAAGACCGCGCTGTTCCGGGCAGCCTGGCAGGGATACCCCAATATCGAGTACCGGGCGTCGAGCAAGGTCGTCGGCGTGGATCCCAGCGTGAAGGAAGTCCGCACCGAGTTCGACCGCGTGCGCTACGACGTGATCAACCTGATTCCGCCCCAGCGGGCCGGCACCATCGCCGTCCAGGCGGACCTGGTCGGCGCCGACAAGCGCTGGTGCGAGGTCAATCACCTCACCTACGAGTCAGTCAAGCAAAAGGACGTCCATGTGATCGGTGACTCGACCATCGGGCTGCCTGTCCCCAAGTCGGGCAACGTGGCCAACAACATGGGCAAGATCACCGCCATCGGCATCGTCCACCAGCTCAACGGCAAGGAGGCGCCGGCCATGGCGCCCGGCAACACCTGCTATAGCTGGGTAAATGACCGCGAAGCGATCGCGGTGGTCAATGCCTACAAAATCGAGAACGGCAAGGTCGTCCAAATCGAGCAGAAGCTCACGCCGTCGCAGAGCGAGGCGTGGGGCCAGCACGCCGTCGGCTGGGCTCAGAGCATCTGGAACGACATGCTCGCGTAAGGGGGCAAGTGATGATGACCATGCGATCAAGACTCTTCACGTGCGCTGCCTTCGTTCTCTTCCTGCTCGCCGCGCTGTCGACCGTCGGGGCCAAGGGCGCGGTCGCGGGCGGCCCCGTGGACATGCCGGGATTCGCCAAGGTCTTCACGTGCACCGCCTGCCATGGCGCTGGCGGCAACAGCCTCTCGGATTCCATGCCGAGCTTGTCCGGCGCGTATCCCGCCTACTTCAAGAAGCAGATCCAGGACTACGCGGCGGGAAAGCGGTCCTCACCGGAGATGGAGCCCTATGCCAAAATGGTGCTGCTGCTGGGCGTGGACGAAGTCGCGGGGTACTTCGCGAGCCAGAACCGTCAACCCACGCCCATCAAGATCTCGGCCGCCGCGGTGGAGCGCGGGCGAACCGCCTCAGCCCAGTGCGTGATCTGCCACGGCACCGACGGCCGCGGAGATCCGGCCAAGCTCGTCCCGAATCTGACAGGGCAGCCGCCGGGGTACCTCCGCGAGCAAATGCTCCGGTTCAAGGCGGACAATCGGAGCCCGGGTGATCCGGCTCTCGCGGCGCTCAAGGCGCTGATGAAGACCATCCCGGACGAGACCTTCACCGACCTGGCAGCGTACTATTCGAGTCTTCGCTAGGCGACGGCGTCCGACGGGATATCCGGGATATCATGGTGGTCGTGACCGACTACCATGAAGGAGGATTGACGGGGGCGTCGGTTTGACGCTCCCGATGGCACTGACGCTGTTCGGCCTCGGGTTCATCGGCGCCTTCACCTCCGGCCTCGTGGGAGTGGGGGGCGCCGTCGTGATGATCCCGCTGCTGCTCTACGTCCCGCCGCTGTTGTCCGTCGGAGCCTTCGATATCAAGATCGTCACGGGCCTCACCATGACGCAGGTGCTCGCCGCCGCGGTGGTCGGAACCTGGAGCCACGGCCGGCACGCCCTGGTGCATCGCGCCCTGGCCTGGACGGGCGGGCCAGCCATGGCCGCGGGCTCGCTGGCGGGCGCCGTGGCCTCACGATACGTGAGCGGTCGCGCCCTGCTCATCGTGTTCGCGCTGATGGCGACCCTCGCACTGCCACTGATGCTCGTGACTCCGGCGGGACCGGCCGACGAGCCCGGTGAGAGCGCGGTGCCATTCAGCCGGGCCGCCGCGATCATTTACCCAGGCGCCATCGGTCTCATGTCCGGCCTCGTCGGTGCGGGCGGGGCGTTCCTGCTCGTCCCGGTGCTGATCGGGCTCATGCGCATCCCCGTTCGGCTGAGCATCGGCACCTCACTGGCCATGGTCGGCATGTCGGCGGCGACGGGATTCGTCGGCAAGGCGGCGACGGGCCAGGTGCCCCTCTGGGAATCGGTAGCGCTGGTCCTGGGCTCGCTTTCGGGCGCGCCTCTCGGCGGGCGAGTGAGCCGGCGGATCCCCGTCGCGGCGCTGCGGACGGTGCTCGTGACGATCATCGTGGTGGTCATGCTGCGCATCTGGATCGACGTGTTCCGTCCCTGAGCGCCTCGCACTACCGCGCGGAGTGTAACGGGGCGCCGAGGCTCACCCGACCGCTGCCGCGCGGGGACGCAAGGTCAGCGCCAGGAGCGCGGCAAGGCCGCCGACGGCGGAGGCGCTTCCGTACGTCCAGGCATAGCTGCCCAGGCGATC
>Ga0207684_10006421_pt1 | contig 10717 bp, 9 predicted proteins | sample KBSK5501metaG_FD_184342 | JGI IMG/M metagenome (GOLD analysis project Ga0207684, IMG submission 184342) | Corn, switchgrass and miscanthus rhizosphere microbial communities from Kellogg Biological Station, Michigan, USA - KBS K5-50-1 metaG... | ecosystem: Host-associated > Plants > Roots >... | reverse complement strand
ATCGCGACGAAGTGGAAGCCGGCGCAGCTGCGTTACCCTTACAAGGGAGCTAATTTTCAATAAATTCAGTTACAGGCCAGCAGCGCTGGTCCTTAGCGGGCCGGCGTTTGCGTATGTGAGGCAGTCGTTGGTGGCTGGTTGTTGGCCAAACGGCCAGCGGCTTCAACGATAAGCGACAGGCTGTGGCCAACGGCTGTTGACCAACGACGAACTGTTCCACCAGAAGTATCGCGGCTCGCGGTATTTGTTTGGTTATCCGGCGTGTCCGAACCCGGAAGATCAGACCAACCTGTTCGCGCTGCTCCATCCAGAAGAAGCTGGGAAGAAATGACCTCTACCCTGTGGAGCAGGACGCACATTTCAAGAAATGTTGTATGCGTGGTGGGCGTTATGACGGCTCGCTGCGAAACTACTACGTTCCGCAAACCCACAAGGCGCGACTAGATCGTGCCATTTCTTTCTACAAGGCGACGCGCTTTCGACGCTGGCGTGACAACCATTTGACAACTGGTCGCCGCCACTAAGGCGATATAATTCGAATCCGATCATGGCCCTGACGTCTGGTACGAAACTCGGGCCTTACGAGATCGTCGCGTCTCTCGGCGCGGGCGGTATGGGTGAAGTGTACCGTGCCCGAGACTCGCGGTTGGGCCGCGAAGTTGCGATCAAAGTCTTGCCCTCCTCCTTCTGCCGCGATCTTGACCGTCTGCGGCGGTTTGAGCAGGAAGCGCGAGCTGCAAGCGCGCTCAATCACCCCAATATTCTCGCTGTCTACGACCTTGGCACGCACGAGGGCGCTCCCTACATGGTCACGGAACTCCTGGATGGCGCCACGCTTCGCGACCGTTTATGCGGCGGTGCCCTGTCTCCTCGGAAAGCGGTGGAGTGCGCGGTTCAGATTGCGCAGGGGCTGGCGGCTGCGCACGACAAGGGAATTGTTCACCGCGATATGAAACCGGACAACGTTTTCATCTGCCGTGATGGACGCGCCAAGATTCTGGACTTTGGCCTGGCCAAGCTGACTGTGCCCGAAGCGGGCGATGCCACCGTCACCGCCCTGTGGCTTGAAAACCAGACTAGTGCCGGTGTGGCGATGGGCACCGCCGGCTACATGTCGCCCGAACAGGTGCGTGGAGAGAAGGCCGACGCGCGCTCCGATATTTTCAGCTTTGGCATAGTCCTTTATGAGACGCTGTCCGGACAACAAGCATTCGAAGGCCGAAGCCCGGCCGATAGAGCAAGTGCCATTCTCAAGGAAGATCCCCCCGACTTGCTGGCTACAGGGCGAAATATTCCAGCGGCGCTGGACCGCATTGTGCGCCATTGCTTGGAGAAAAATCCGGAAGAACGTTTTCAGTCGGCGCGCGATTTAGCTTTCCATCTGGAATCGACGTCATCGGTCTCGGAGTCCAATGCGGCGGTATTGGCGCCTTCGCGGGAGAAAACAGCTGCGCGTCCTGTTTGGCTGATGCTCGCGTGGATGCTGGCTTTTGTTGTGCTCGCAGTCGCTGGTGGTGGCTTACTGTGGTTCCGGAGAGGGCCACCATCGGGTCCGAAGGTTGTCAAGTTCCTGCGCCTTACGGACTACGTGGGGCTGGAAGAGAGTCCGTCGTTTTCACCGGACGGTAAAGCGGTAGCCTTCGTCTGCGATTCCACTGAGACGCGGCAGATCTGGATTCGCCTGCTGGCGGGAGGGCCTCCACTCCAAATTACACGGGGCCCGGGTGCGCATCTTGAGCCCAGATGGTCACAAGACTCGGCGGCCATCCTCTATTTCACCCCGCCGACCGAGGGAAATGCGCAAGGTGCTTTGTGGGAAGTCTCGGCGCTGGGTGGCGCTCCCCGTCAATTAGTTTCCAGCATCAGCGGCGCGGATGTAAGCCATGACGGCAAGCGGTTGACGTTTTTCCGCCTCAACGGCAGACAAATTGAATTGGTAGTAGCGGACCGTGACGGCTCTAACCCGCGGGTGGTGACGCAGGCAGTCACCAGTTTCAGCTACCGTCAGCCGCGCTGGTCGACGGACGACGCCAGCATTGCTTACCTGCACAGCCAGGAAAATTGGGCGGACGATATCTACGTTGTTCCTTCGGCTGGCGGCGCCCCTCGGAGGCTTACCAACGAGGTCACGCTGATGAGCGGGTTGGCTTGGTCGCCAGACGGTTCGCATCTGGTTTACAGCACGGCACGTGGGAGCACGCTGCTCTACCTGCCAACATTGCATCTGTGGCAAATCTCAAAATCCGGAGGCGCTCCTCAACAGCTTACGTTTGGTGAGGCCGGGGACGAGAACCCGGACGTAGACCGCGAGGCTCGCATTGTGGTCAGCCGCAAGCGCATGCAGTTCGACATTTGGAAGTTTCCTGTGGACAGGGACGCAGCGGATAATGTTCGCCGAGCAGTTCGCATCACCCACCAGACCGGGCAGGTTCAGACTCCGGCCCTGGACCCGACGGACCAGGAACTAACCTATCTCTCCGACAGCGGAGGTCATGGCAATCTCTGGGTACTGCCCTTGGGTGGCGGTGACCCGCGTCAGATCACCTTCGAAACGGACTCAGGCCTGGTTATGGGAGTGCCAATCTGGTCTCCTGACAGAAATCTAATTACCTTCGCCACCGCCCGGTTGTCGGCCGACGCGCGCGGAGTCGGCTACCGGTTGGTCCAGCCCGACGGGAGTGGTCTCCACATGCTTGTGCCCTTGGGTGCCTGGGCAACCTGGTCGGGTGACGGCAAGTGGCTGTACTACTCCGAGTCCTCACCCATTCAGCAAACTGGGAGCTTCCGACTAATGAAAATTGGGGTGGGCGGCGGCACGCCAGTGATAGTGCGTACTGACAATGCGCAAGGGCCGGCCGTGGCGGCGGACGGCTCGGCGTTGTATTATGTGGTCCCGTTGCAAAACCTGAATGGCTCGCGGGAATATGAACTGCGCGTGGCACGCCCCGAGGACGGACCCTCCAGCTTGCTGGCGCGCATCTCGGGTGCGCGGGTACCCATCTGGCAGGGCCTACATCCGGTGATTTCCAAAGACGGGAAGTGGCTGGTCATGCCTCTAGATGACAGTTGGGGCACCAATATCTGGGTCGCGTCCACCGCTGACGGAAAACTCAGACGGGTCACCGATTTTGGACAAAAACGTACATTTATCGCGCGTCGCATTTCCTGGTCATCGGACGGGAAGTGGGTTCTTGCCGCAGTGGGCGAGGGCGATGCCGATGTCGTGCAAATGGACGGACTTCTGCAGTAGCATTCCAGACGCCATTCACACCAGTGATTCATTCTTATGACATGGCATGGAGGTACTTTGCCCAGGATCAGGCAGACTAACAATCAGGCGGATTCGCGGTTCAGGTACAGCACCATCAGCTCCTCATCCACATAGGAATCGCCAATTTTCAAGGCGCGGGCCTCGCAGCCGTAAATCTCAAAACCCAGCGACTCGTAGAGGCGCTTGGCAGCAATATTTCCGATGCTGACTCCGAGAGCTACCTGTTCCAGGCCAGGTTGAGACCGCAATTGCCGTATCAATTCTTTCAGCAAGGCGCGACCGAGGCCTTTCATTCGGCACCGTTTTGCGACATAGATGCCCCAGATCTCGCCCCGGTGGCAAATCTTCTCGCCCTGCCGGCGGAAAAATCCAGCCATTCCGACCAGCTGACCACCATCAAAGGCTCCCAGAACAAAATTGTCGTCGGAAGCGCCTGACCCCAGGCGATGCTTGATGCTCTCGATCGTCATGGCCAGGTGCTGGGCCATAGACTCGGTGAAGGCCTGGGGTTCGAATTCCAGGGCTTCGGAGCGGAGTTCCCGGTAGCATTCGGCGTCTTGTTCGGTGAGTCGGCGGATTTCCATGATTCATGACTATTAATTTATCCGTGACAGTTTAGAACAGCTGAGTCCAACTGCCTGGGACGAAAACCCGCTCTTTCAAATTTGCATCTCAAATGCGCATGATTGGCAAATTATGATTCGCATATTATGATCCGCAAACTAGAATCTGGACAATATCGGCTCTATTCGCGAAAGAAAAACCCCAAGACCGGTCGTCGCCGGAATCTGGGAACCTTCGCGACCCGCGCCGCCGCCATAAAACACGAGCGTGAAGTCCAGTATTTCAAGAAACGCTGACTCTGCTGCCTGAGACTGATGCCGGCTGGAAACCTGCTTGACTACTGGAGCTGCTCTTTCATCCACCCCAGCACTGCAGCGACCAGTGGATCGTAGAACCGTCCCTTCACCGTGAAGCCGTGGCTCATGCCCTCGATTTCCATGTAGCGAGCGCGACCGGGATGAAGCTGGTTGACGATCTGGGCGATGGCCTCACTGTCGGCGCGGCTCATGATCTCGTCAGCACTGCCGTGAATAACCAGCACCGGCACGCTCACTTTCTGCCAGAACTCGCCCAAGTTCAGCGCCTGCAGCTGCTGGTAGAACGCGGCGGGGCGTCCGTATTGGCCGTCGGGTGCGTCATACCAAAGCGATTTCCACTCGGGCCGCCGCGCTATGACCTGGCCGGGAGTCATGCCCTTTATCAGGTACAAGTTGTAAAAATCGGTAAAGACCTTCATCGACGCATTGACCTCTGCGGGAGGCTTGCCCTGGGCGGTAAGACGGCGGCGTTCGAGTTCCAGCATGTGCTCGTACCAAGTGCGTCCCCAGGACCCGGCGGATACGAATCCGCGCACACGATGCACGCCGGCCGCAAGCGGAGAGAAGCCGCCACCATTGCTGAGCCCCACAACAAAAATCCGGTCCTGATCGATGAAGTCGTACTTACCCAGCGAATCGAATGCAGCCTGCCAGCTTTCGATCTCGCTCTGAAAGTCTGCCTTCGAGCACTCGCCTTGACTCTCACCCACGCCCGGCTTGTCCATGCGCAGGGTGGCATAACCGGATTCGTCGATCAGCTGCCGCAGGAATATGCCGAAACCGTCGCTCGTGTTGGGGTCGGGATATTCCACGCTGTCGCAACTCAGCCAACCGACGAAAAATATGACGGGAACCTTGCCGGCGGCAGGTTTCGGGCGAGTGATGAAGGTGCGCAGCTTTTCGCTGCGATGATTGGTAACCCAGTCATAGAGCACGGTGGCATTTTGGAAGTGCTCGCGGTTGGGCGTCTGGGCGAGAGCTGGCAAGAGGAAGCCAGCGAAGAAGAGAAGAAGATAGCAAACATGCCTGACCGGGCGCATGATGATTGCTCCTCGGGAGACTTAGACGGGAAAAACAGGCTGGCGTTACTACTCCTCGTGGGGCGTTGGCAGATGCAGATCGGATCCCTCGTCCAGAAGTAAGCGGCGCAGCCTGCGCAAATCGTTCAGCATGCGGCCGCTGACCCTGAGATGGTGCTCCAGCCGGTGCAACTTGTATTCCACCAGGCGGAGCGCCTGCAGGCGGCGTTCAGAGTGAGCGGACTTGGCAGATGCGGCGTCGGCCGCAACCTCTTTCTTGGCCTCGACCAGGGTCTCAATCAAGAGCTGGATGTAAGCTTGGGCATTCTCCACGCTATCGAACGGAGTTTGCACTGGATGGGTGGTGGGGAGGGTCATAAGGTATCAGTCAAATATTCTGGCGGAGAGGGAGGGATTCAACTCGACACTTTTCGCTCCCACCCGCATGAACATTGATGATAACGCTTAAACGCATGCTTTTCCAGCGAGATGCGTCCGAAAATGTCTTAGGCTGGAGAGGACTGAAAGGCACTCTCAGGCACCCTTGCGGACAGGTCAAATCGCTGAAGTGTGTATCACTGGTATCAATCTCTCGTGAGAGTCTGCCGGGAGTGCGTTCACCACTGTGGAATCGCGAGGATTGAGGTTAAAACAGGCATGACGCGTTTAAAGCCAAAATGCGGGGTAGGGCTCAGGCGGCGGCGAAAGACTCATCCAGAAGCAGGCCGCTCAACCGGCGCAAGTCGTTCAGCATGCGGCCACTGATGGTTAGATGATGCTCCAGACGGTGCAACTTGTATTCAACCGGCCTGGCATTCTCCACGCTATCAAAACAGAGTTTGCACCACGTGTGTAAGGGGAAGGGAGTCGGGCGACTGACGGCCGATCAGTCGACCTCGGATCACTTCCGGTTTGCTCGTCATGCGGGAGTCACCGCGATCGATTCTCATCGTGCGCGCGGCCCGCATCGAGCTTCTTGAGAACATCCTCCACAGCGCTACGAATTTCAGCTCGACGCTGTTCGGTGTCGGACCACGACGACAAGGGCGTTACGTGAGAATCGATCATGGCCAACGCCTTCTCGGCGTACTGGCGCGCCTTCGCCGTCTCTCCTACTTGTAAGTACGCATCGGCCAGATTGTAGTGCGCGTCGGCCGAATCCGGATAAGCGAGGAGATTGAGCTTGAAGATCTCAATGCCGACTTTCATCTCCATTTCGGCCTCGCGTAGATGGCCGGCTTTCTTCTCGGCATCAGCTTCGCGCATGTGATCCTCGCCAATGATGTCTACGTTAACTTCTGGCCACAACCGCACCTTGGGGTCTTTGCGCCGGGCTTCCATCAGTTGCTGTGTGACCCGGGCAACCCCGCCGGGCATCTCGATTTGGTTGAGGATTGCTGCAGATGCCACGCCGTCGGCTGGCGCGTGGCCCGGTGTTCTGATCAGCGTGGTGACAAACCAATCGACAATGGTGGCGGGCAGCTCCGGATGGCGTTTGAACAAATCAGTTCCATGACTCCCGGTCAGACGGACTTTGCTCACGTCGGAGGTCTCATACCACAGCCACGGCGCTTTCAGCCCGATGTAATGGATGAACTGTTTTTGCGGGCTGGCGGAACAGTCGTAAAGCCATTCCATCGCCTCGACCGTAGGAGGATATTCGTCATCATCGGACACGACGAACAGCCCGGGCAATTGCGAGGCCTGCCGTAGGAATCGCAGTTGAGGAAGTAACGTTTCGCCCGACATTAGTACCAGCGATTTCACTTCGGCGGAATGACGGCGTGCCGTTTCAACAGAATTGTCGACGCCCAGCCATCCGGCTCCTCCCGCGCCGATTACCTCGCGCTGCACGCCCGGCTGCGAAACCAGATATTCGAAAGCCGCGTCCAGATCGCCTTCGTGGTACAGTTCCCTTGCCTCTTTTTTGCCGCCGCTTTCGCCGTAGCCGCGCTCATCGATTGTGAGCGTGTTGATTCCAGCGGCTGCCAGCTGGCGGGGCAGTTCGTCCCAAGATGTGCGTGTGCGGTTGCTCTGATGGAAGAGCAGCACGCCTGGGCCTAGCTTCGCAGCGGGGAAAAAAGTGGCCTTCAGCAGCGTGCCGTCAGTAGACTTCAGGTCAACCGTGTGCGGAGCCGCAGGCTGTGATTGTTGCGCGCGAGCTGCGTTTGCCGAGACGGCAACGATGAATACTGCAAGGGCCAACCAGTTTCGTAGCTGCTTCATTCTTGCCTCTCCTCGATTTGATTCGATCCCCCGCCAGCCAATCGCAATCACTCGGATTTGGGGCGGCTGGCTGGCGGAACGATCCCGTTCATTCGCAGGTATTCGACCATCTGTCCATAATGATCACAAGCGTGAGCAACGCCGAATTCAGCCAAACGCAGCCGAGTGGATTTGCTGTTCGCGGGTGATTGCAGGATATTTTCCGCGGTCAGCGTAGCCGCTGCCCTGTGACCGAGAGCGAAAGAGTCTTTGAGGAATTTGATGATATCCGCTTTGCTCTGCAGATTCGCGGGACCGTTTCCGTCGTCCTTCAGGCCCTCGGGGAGCTTGTCGCCGGTTAGAGGCGACCAGATGTACCAGTTCGAAGCAGCGATGTGCTTCACCTGGACAGCGAAAGAGCGAACACCTTTGTAGTTGCTGCCCGGGATGTTGAGGGCTTCCGGACTGAAATTGAATTTATCTTCGGGCATCGCCTCGGCGGCGTCGACGACTTGTTTTTCGACGGCGTCGATGTCGCGGTCCACGACGGACGCAATGGTGGGCGCAGATTGCGGCGATGGTTGCGAACCAGAGGCGCTAACGAAGGCGCTCATCGCGGCCTGGTGGAAAGCAGCACCGGCAACGAGAGCGCCGGCAGCGACACAAGCTAGGAACAACAATATTCGTGCTTTCTTCATTAGAATGCCTCCCTCGATTTCTTGAACTCGGATGCAGCCTTTGTCCGAATGAGGGACAAATCGTTGCGAACGACTCGCCCATCTTTCATCACAAATCTCACTCGCTGAGCTCCGCAATGCCCGCAATTGGGTCCCCTGCAACACCTACGGGATCAGGAAACTTCCCCAGGCTCCAATCGCGCCGATGCGGTCCTGCCAGCCCAACATTTCTGGAAATATCTACTACATAGTACGTCTACGCTACTACATAGTACGTATACCATGCAATTTAGACGTGGCAGGCCATTGTGGGTGAGCGAGGATGACGCGGTCGTCAGTGTTTTATGACGAAACAGCAGGCGGTATGTGCGATGGTTTGAAAGATGCCTGCGGCGATGAGAGCAGCAAACAGTGATGTCAACAGCAGGCTCGCTGCTCGGTATGTCGTTTGCGGCGGCCCGGCCAGGCGTGCCAGGCGATAGCTCAGATGCGACGAAGCTGTTGCTTGCAGAACGCCGGCTTGTTTCGGAACTGCAAGTTTGGCAAGCGCTGAAACTAGTTCTTGCCCGTGCGCGCGCCTGATGACAGATTCATCGCAGGAGAGCTCGCGGTACAGGCCAATCCGCGCCCCAGCGAGCCACATAAGCGGATGGAACCACAAGGCGCACAGTGACGCTTCATACAGTAAACGGATCAGGTTATCGCGGCGTCTTGCATGAGCCAGCTCGTGAATCAGGACAGCGTGGAATTCACGTGGGCTGAGCAGTCGGTCGATGCCGGTGGGAAGAAGGATACGAGGATAAAGAACTCCGCGAACTGCGGGACTCGGATGCCTGTCGCCGAAGCCAACTGGGATGCCGTCTGCTAAAAAATTAGACGTCAGGCCACCATCGCTCAGAGTTGCCAGCGCTTGCCCCTCGCGACGCTCTCTGCGTATACGCGAAATTAATCGAATAAGCTTAGAGAACCCGCCAGTCATCCATATAACTCCAAGGATGACGCCCGTCCAGCCCTGTGTCATATCCCATACCGGATCGCCAATAGCACCGAGCGGCCTGGCCCACGTCAAATGCGGTGCCCAAAGCCTATCGATGAGTGCTCCTGAAGGCAGAACGAAATTGAATGCGGTGGCAACCCAGATCCAATATTTTGTGGTGGCGCTCGCGCGCAGAATTGATGTTAACGCCCACGCCGCCGAGGCGATCATCGAGGCAAACAGCAGGTGAACGCTGAGGTAGTACATCGCGCGTGCGATATGCTCATGCACGTTTGCCTCCACGTGCGTGGCCGTTCTTATCACTGCGTGCCGCGCTCTGCAGTGCCTTCAGGTCCCGTAAGGTAATGGCTCCATTCTCGAGTAGGTTAGAAACAAGCAGACGCGGCGAGCCGCCGAACAGATCGAGCAAATCCCGTACCAATCGGCTGCGGTATTGGCTTTGATCGAGGGCTGGCTGAAAGAGCTGGGCATTGCCGATCTTTTTTACCTTTCGCAATGCACCCTTCTCCTCAAGCCGATAGACGAGCGTTTGCACGGTGGTGTAAGCAACGCGTTCATCCTCAGGGAGGCTTTCCAGGATCTCGCGCACCGACGCGGTCCCCAGTTTCCAGTACTGTTCCAGGACGCGAGTTTCGGCTCTTGAAAGACGAGGCTCTTTCATGATCTCCTACTCATCCCGGCAATGCTACTACAAGAACCGGTATGGTGGCGACTCCGTGCTCAGATCCAGGGCAACCTTGGCTAAAACCCACAACGGATGGTTTGTCGGCAACCCTTTCCTTATCGGATTATGGAAGGGTTGCCCGTTGATCCGCCCGAAACCGGCGGTGACTGCTCGGATCGCCGATTACATTGTGAGGACGGCGCGGAACCGGGCCCTGCCCTCCGCAACGCGTTCATAGGCCTTGACGGCCTCCGCCAATGGGTAGGTCTCGACAATCGTTTTGACTTTCCCTTGCGCCACGAAATCAAGAGCTTCGTAGAGATATTCGGGGCCGTTCTGCTGACTGCCGATGATGCGGATGCGCTTCATGATGAGATCCATCAGCGAGACGGAAAGTGGCTCCGCGTCCGCGCCCATAGCGATCAGCCGGCCGTCTGGACGTAATCCCTGAATGCTGTCCACCATGGACTTCGTCGAATTGGAAGTGCTGAGGATGATGTCGGCACCGCCCGCTGCGGCAAGGTTCTTTCCGTCGCGGACAATTTCATCCGCGCCGAGCTCGCGGATCAACTTGTCTTTGTCAGGGGAGTGGGAAATGGCGATGGTCTCAAAGCCCGCTGCCTTCGCGTATTGCACTGCGAGGTGTCCAAGGCCGCCGATTCCAAGTACGGCCACGCGCTCGTGCGGCTGGGGATCGGCCCAGCGCAGCCCGCTGTAGACCGTGTAGCCCGCGCAGAAGATCGGGGCTGCTTGCTCGTAGGAAACCTTGTCGGGAATCAGATAGGTTGCGTCGGCATTCATCAGCATGTACTCGGCGTGCCCGCCTTGGGCCTCAATTCCTGTGCCCTTCATGTAGGGACAGAACATTCTGCGACCACGCTGGCACCATTCGCAGCGCCCGCAGGTGGATTGAGTCCAGGGCGGTACCCACGCGGTCGCCCACCTTCCGCGCCGTAACGTCGGGAGCCACGGCAACGATCTCGCCCACTGGCTCGTGGCCTAA
>Ga0207684_10006417_pt1 | contig 10718 bp, 12 predicted proteins | sample KBSK5501metaG_FD_184342 | JGI IMG/M metagenome (GOLD analysis project Ga0207684, IMG submission 184342) | Corn, switchgrass and miscanthus rhizosphere microbial communities from Kellogg Biological Station, Michigan, USA - KBS K5-50-1 metaG... | ecosystem: Host-associated > Plants > Roots >... | reverse complement strand
GCCCTCCACTGCTAGCTTGTCATGAATTTGCCAACGGTATCTGTTAGGGACTCAAGGTCAATGCGGTAAAGCGATCCAGCAACTGACAGACGAAGGCCAGGAAATGCAAGGCCGCCAAGCGCCGACGCCAGCCGCTCATAGTCACGCGCCAAGCGCCCAAACCGACAACGAGCCGCAAAGCGAGAGCGCCCCGGAGCATCCGATCGCGCGAGCCATTGTCGCCGGTGCGCAGTCTCATGGCGTCGAGTTAGCCGCGCAGAGAGAGTTCCAGGCGACAGCGGGTGGCGCTCTCCGCGGTGACGGTGGTTTCCAATTCGTTAGCTCTTCGTCAGAAGACATCGACCAGAAGAGGTGGCGGTAGACAAAATCTATGACAGCAGCGACCCTCGAGGCAAGCTGTATGTACGCCGGATGAAGCCGGATACTCAACTTGAGTCCCGGCTGCATTCTTGGCAATGTCGTGATAGAGCCGTCAATCCAGATTCAGATACTCCTGAACATATTGCAAAGCGACACCACTCCCGCCAACCGCCGAGCATACTCGTCTCCGGCGACAGTGGAGACCGGTCAAGTCGCCACGTTTCCGGCAACCGCTCATCCTGTATCAGTGCTGAGCCAGTGAGGATATAACCCTGCTGATCGCGCAGAATAGAGGGTGGCAGCCAACTCGTGTGGGGTTGTGCGCCGATGTAGACAAACAACGCCGCTGCTGGAACGGTCTCAGTCTCGCCAGTAGCCGTCTGCAGCACCAACTGTTCAAGCTGCCGCGCTCCGTGACCGCCGACGATTTGCGTCTTCAAACGCACGTCAATGTTGGCGGTGGCTTCGATCTCCTTGGTCAGGTAATCGGACATGCTGGCGGCGAATGAATCCCCGCGCACCAGCAATGTTACTCGGTCAGCATACTTTGCCAGATAGAGCACCGCCTGTCCCGCCGAGTTCCCACCGCCCGCGACGAACACCTGCTGTCCCCGCATCGCCTGCGCTTCGGTGACAGTCCCGCCGTAGAAGACGCCTGCGCCCACCAATGCTTCAAGGCTGGGAATACCGAGCAGCCGGTAGTCCACCCCCATTGCCAGCACCACTGAACGGGATTCGATCTCGGCGCCATTGGACAGCTTGAGGATGCGCTTCTCTCCATCGGTGCGCAGTTCGGTGGCATCGCGGTACAGATAGAATTCAGCGCCGAACAACTGTGCCTGACTGAAAGCGCGCCTCGCCAGTTCTCTACCGCTGATGCCAAGCGGAAACCCGAGATAATTGCGAATGCGTGAAGTCGTGCCCGCCTGTCCTCCTAGCGCTACACGCTCGATGACGATGGTGCGCAGACCTTCGGATGCACCGTAGACTGCCGCTGCAAGCCCTGCGGGTCCAGCGCCGATGATCGCCACATCATACAGCCCGCCTTGAAGATGTCCCTCGGTGACTTCATAGCTTAGTGCAAGCTCTTCATTGGATGGATCGGCGAGGACACGACCACTTCCCGTAATCATCACCGGGAGAGGACCGTCGGGGTATCCCACCCGTTCTAACAGCGCTCGCCCTTCCTCCGAATCCGAGTCGTAGAATCGGTAAGGGACATCAATGCGATCCAGCGCATCCCTGCACTCGAAAACCCGCGCCGACAATCGTTCACCGATCACCTGAACCTGTACGGGCTGCGGCATATTGACAAGCGCCCATGCTCGAAGCAGCTCGGTGATCTGGCTGTGAAAACCTTCGTCGAACGCTCCGGTTGGCTTTTCCAGATAGCTGTCGATCCGACCCAAAGTCAATGCCTGTAAAGGCGCTTCGGCGTGTGCGCGACCCCATCGGTTGTGGAGCAAAATGCGTTGGGCATCGGGATGGAGGTCATGCGCGCGCTGCATATATTCGATGCTATTCATCTCTGACATCGCTTCATCGGCGAAGAGGAACGCGACTTGACGACCTGCGTTCTTGAGCGCTCCCAACTTCCCCAGCGCCGCCGCTCCCGAGGGTTCGCAGATGACCTCGTAGTCCGCGCTCTAACGCTTGCTCAGTTCCTGCTCGACCACCCGCAACTGCGCCGTATCTTCGTCAACCACTATCATGACAGGCTTATCCATTGCCTTTATCCTCCTGTATCCTCCTGCGACATGTCCAGTCATGCCGCCACTATCGGATTGATCCTCGTGACTCTCCGAAATGCTAGCCATGCTCCGTGCACTTCACCACGGGTCTTAGCTCGACTGGGAGCGACTGCATCGCGAGTTCCTCCAACGGCTGACAGGCGCCAAGCAGAGCAACTGGTCGCGCGCCTCGCTGGACTCGGCACGCTACGAACGTCGTGCCGTCACTCATCAAGCCTTCCTCTCGCTGGGCTGCTCGCTCATCTGCTGGCAAGCGCTTATCCGCGGAGCATCAAACCACCGTTAGCATGGTCCCACCGCGCGCGTCTCCCGTTACGGTTCCAGCTCGAGGGATGCTCTCCCACTCGTGGGATCGAACGGCGTCGACTGGTGCTCGTGGGAGATGCGCCACGCGCCGTCATGCTTGCGATATCCAGTGGTGGCGCGTACCCATATGTCCAGCGCCCCTGCTCGCGTCTTGCCACTATAGTGATGCAGACAGTGGCTACACGCGACTGCGCCATCCGTCATGATGACCAAGTCACGCACCTCGTAGCCAAAAGGCCCTCGAACGACGCGACCCAGTCCTCCAGGCGCGCTCGTTCTGCACTGACGCCGCGCGCATGCAGCGGGGTGACCACATCAAACAAGACCACGTCCGCATCGACCCCTGTGAGCGCTGCGGTGACATCCTTGGCCTGCACGGCCGCCACGCGCGCGTCAATCAGCGCCCGGATCTGCGCCTCATCGCGGCTCATGCGATCTTCTGTACGCATCAGGTCCTCGCTTCCCTGCGCCCTGCATCAGCAGGGCCGTTGTTGATCGGCTTCCTTACCGCGGCGCGAGCCTGAACGCGTCATGCCACACCATACTCTACCCCATGTCGCCCAAGCGAGCACTTCCCTCTCTGGTCGTCACCGTTTGGTCACGCAACTTCCGCAAATCTGCTTAGGCGCTGGAATGAGGAGTGGCTCCGCCAGACTGTGCGGGCGCGCAGCCGTGAATCTCACCTGAAACCCTCAGGCAGCGTTACCCCCTCGCGTAATGAATGCCGAGGGGTACGCATACCACGTCCGGCGCGATGGGTGGCGTCTGGTATTCTCTCCCGAGCGCGCACAGGCGCGGCTTCAGCCGCCAGCCCCACCCAAACGCCAGAACGGCGCCACCCTGGCCGGACCTGGTAGCGCCTCTGTCGTGCAGAGCATGGCCATCTGACCGATTGACGGTGAGGTGGCCGCATAGGGTTTTTGAAGTTGCAGGAGGCAGCGTGGCGAGGGTTTTCATCTGCTATCGGCGCGAAGACGCGCCAGCGACGACTGGGCGCATCTATGATCATCTCGTGCAGACTTTCGGCGAAGGCTCTGTCTTCAAAGATGTCGATTCTATCCCGATTGGGGCTGATTTTCCCTCACATATCCAGCGCATTTTGCGGCAGGCCACGGCGCAGGTGGTCGTCATCGGGCCGCGCTGGCTGGATAGCCGCGACGAGGCCGGGCAGCCACGGCTCCAGAACCCCGGCGATTTCGTGCGGCAGGAGATAGAGACCGGGCTGGCCAGTGGCATCCCGGTGATTCCGGTGCTGGTGGAGGGGGCCACGATGCCGCCGGCGCAGGTGTTGCCCGCAACGGTTGCTCCCCTGACACGCTTGCAGGCGGTCAACATCCGCTTCGACCCGGATTTCACCGCCGACATGCGCCGCCTCATCACCACGATTGAGCGCGTGGATCCGACCGCGCATGGGATTGCGTCCAGGACGAGAGGGCGCGGCTGGTTGTTCGGCGGCATCGCGGTGGCGCTGGCCGTGCTCCTCGTCGTGCTGGCGGCCACACATGGCCTGTTCCAGTTCCCGCCCATCGGTACGGTATCACGCACGCCCACGCCCACAGCGACAGCGTCGCCTACACCTATCATCGGCGCTATCTACCTGAACTCGCTCGCGCTGCCAACGAGCGGCTGGACCACTGACACGCGTTGCCAGTTCCTCAGCGATGGCTATCACGACGACTACACGGCTGGCGCGCAGAATACCGCCAACGCCTGTTACGGTCCGGTACAGGTAAAAGACGCCGTTATCGTAGTGGATGCGCAGTTGATCTCAGGCCCGCTCGATTTCGGCTATGGTGTCGTGTTCAGGAGCGACACCCACCGCAGCGAATATGGCTTCCTCATCTCCTCAGATGGACACTGGACCTCGTACCAACTGGTAAACAACCGGCTCACCCACATCAACGACTGGACGGCGACATCGCACGTTCAGCAGAATAAGGGGGCCCACAACCTCCTTACCGTGTATATCAAGGGCGCCCACATGAACTTTTTCATCAATGGCATGCTGGTAGGGCAGGCAGACAACGACACCTTCAGCAGCAGCGGCACGATTGGCCTCACTGCCTCTGCTGGGCAGAACGTCGTCTTCGCCAACTTCAGCGTCACCGGCCCTTGATCGTCAGCGTGAGATGTGGGCGACGCGGTGGGCGACGCGGTGGGCGCCTCAGCATGAGCGCCGGATACCTCAGAGCGTGCCCGGCCAAAAGTGATGGGGTCTTGCACACGCTCACTGACGTGGTCAAGCAGGAGTGAGCGCGCGGTGACGCACGAGGCGCAAGCCTGCGCGACCATACCTACTCCGGTTACTGCCCCGCACATCCCCGCCGAGCGCGCTACAGCGCGGTGACTCGGATCTGGCCGAAGCGCAGGAACGCCAGCCCGCACTCAATCGTGAGCGGCCCATGCGAGAGCGTCTTCGTCTTCATTCCGACCGCCGCGCTGAGTGTCGCCTTGTCGGTCGCGAACTTGACGGTGTTCTCGCGCACCTCGACATGATAGGTACGCATAGTGTCGTGTGGCTCAAAGTCAATGGGCCGCCCGCTGGCGGGATCCTGCGCATCGAGCGGCAGGACACTCACCACGGCAGTGGGATGATCTCCGCCCTGATGGGGTATTGGCGTGAGCAGATGGAAGACCTCGGCCCGGAAGCCACTCGCGTCGGGCGTGGGCGCGGCTTGCAGCCGGAAGTAGCCTTCATCCTGCGGCTCGCTCACGACCTGAAGCTGGAACTCGACGGCGTAGTCGCGGACGGTGGGCTGGTAGGGAATGGTGAGCGTGCGCTGATCCAGCCCATCCATCTCCAGCAGGCCATCGCGCACACTCCAGCCCGCGCTCGCCTGCCAGCCAGCGAGTCCCTTCGACCAGTCCGACTCGAAGAGCACCGTCCCCGGCGAGGCGGTCGCCCAGGTCACCGGCGTGGCGGTGGGCGCGAGGGCATGTGACGCGGAGCCGCAGGAGGCAAGGATCGCAGCTACAGCGCCAAGCGCCAGCAGGAACAGGACACGCGCGCGAAGAGGAAGCGGTAAGGACAAGGGACGCATGAACGTAGTACCTCGATGAGCGCATGACGCTCACAGCCATCGGCGCGAGCGCCTGCAAAATTGGAGCCATGGCGGTGAACCCGCCTGTACTCGTGTAGTGTGGCTCTCGCACGACGAACGCGACAAGTGGCTATTGCAAAACTGGCGAAAAGTCCTCCCGTGTGGACCGTCCCAGATGATGAAAGCGAGGAGCGAAATGATCATCCGGGTGTTTCGCGCGCGCCTGAAGCCGGGACAACTGGAGGCGTTCACGCGGGTATACGAGGAGTATGGTCAGCCGATGATGCGCGCCGCGCCCGGATGTCTGGCGCAGCGCGCGGGCCCGCCAGCGGGGCGCCATGACGAGTTCGTGATCGTCTCTGTGTGGCAAGATCTCGACAGCCTGAAGGCGTTCGCCGGCGAGGCATGGCAGGAGGCGATCATTCTTCCCGGCGAGGCAGTCCTGCTGGTCACCGCCTCCGTGCAGCACTTCGACGAATCGTATCGCAGCCTGACCCAGGCGCATGCGGTCTCCGGCGGTGTGCTGCGCCAGCGCGAGGAGAGCGCCCTGCGCGCGACGTCTCTGACCGACACGCAATGGGAACAGGCGCGGCGTGTGCTGCCCGCGCCTCAGCGGGAGGGGCGTCCCCGCGCGGATGACCGGCGCACACTGGAGGGCATCCTCTACATCCTGCGCACCGGCGCGCCCTGGAGCGATCTGCCCCGCGCATACGGCAGCCCGGTGACGTGCTGGCGGCGCCTGGTAGAGTGGGAAGCGAGCGGGATATGGGAGCGCGTCTGGGCGGCCTTGCTGGCGACGCTGAGCATGCAGGAACGGCTGATCTGGGCCGGGGCGGTGGGGAACCTGCGTCGCGCGCCCCGTCGCCGCACGCGCCGGAAAGCGAGCTAGACACTGGCGGTCTTGCGCGCGGTGAGCGACTGGTCTGGGAGAGATCGAAATGGAGCATGGCCCGGCGCCGCGGTTGATACAGGTCTCGACGGCGATTGGTTCACAGCTGGAGGCGCGCGCGCTCGCCGAGGAGGTGGTCGGCCAGCGGCTGGCGGCCTGCGCCCAGATCATCGGCCCGATGACGAGCGTCTATTGGTGGAAGGGCGCGATGGAGACGGCGGAAGAGTGGCTCTGCCTCTTCAAGACGCTGGAAGATCACTACATACGGCTGGAGGCGGCCATCCGCGCGACCCACCCGTATGAGACGCCGGAGATCATCGCCACGCCGGTCGTCGCGGTGGATCAGGGCTATCTCGCATGGTGCGTAGCCGAACTGGCGCTGGCTGCCGACGAGTAAGGGCGCCACACTGGGCCCACGCTCGATCTCATCACCCGTATCCTTGGTTATCCTGAGCGCGGGAAGACATCCGTCGAGGGCGCGGGATAGACGGCATAGTTCGTGAAGATACCTTCGACTGAACTGATGTTCATGTACAGGCCCATGCGCCCGCCACGCAGTTCTGGACCAGTGTCCCGGTATGCGCCGAGATAGCGCTCGTTGACGAAACAATAATAGGTCGCGCCGCACATCATCACCAGCATCCAGTTCTCGACGCCATCCCCTTCTGTGAAGCTCTTGCTGAAGCCACTCGCGAGACCGGTCCAGTCGGAGTCAGCGTCCCCATTCACATAATGATAGCGGGCAAGAGACCAATAGCCTTCTTCGTGTATGAAGAACACGACGAAATCGCCCTTGTTCGCCGCCACGCGCAGGATCAGCCCAACGCCGTCATAACCTGCTGAACTTGATGAACTTGCTGGACGGCCCTTCTGCGCGACCGTCGCCTCGACCGCGACATCGTCGTCGAAGAGCGCCGCCCCAGGCGCCGACATTGAACGATCATCGCGCTGCCCCTTCAGGTGGTACGCGCCATTCGAGAAGAAATAGCTGTTTCCGGTTTTAGAGTCGTCTCCGACCGACCACTTCCCATCGTCATAGGTCAGTTGATCCTCGAAGAGCGGCTGTTGCGCATGGACACGGCGAAGTAGCTCGTTGTGATACCACTCCTGATAGGCGGGGATGCCATAGGCCGCGCCGAAGATCAGCCCGAACGGCGCCAGAACCACCAGCACGATCAGCGTGACGAGCAGGAACGTCCGCAGAACAGAAGGTGATGTCGGTGGCGCTGGCGGGAGGTACGAGGGATAGCCCGGATAGATCTGATAGGGAAAGCTCGCCTCTGGCTGACCTGGCGGCGGTGGCAGGCTCATGGCGCGCTCCGATCTCGCTCTGGTCTGACGCATGGTTGCTCATCTGTGCGCCAGCATGACAGATGCGTCGCGCGCTGTCAACGATGGCGGCTCGCCCTGAGTGGCGCCCTGCTGGCGCCCGCGGCGATGCCGGTCTTGCCCCCGCCGTGTATGCGCAGGTCTATGGCAAAAGCGGTGCCTCCGGGTCGCAGCAGGAGTCCGGCGCTGTCCACGGCTTGCCGCAATCTCTGGCGGATCGCTTTGGCTGGGAGGAACAGGTCGCGTTGATCGCGCAGGTCTATCACCGCCTGCCGCCGGATGAACAGCGGGTCGCCTGTGTCTTCACCGAGAACTATGGGGAGGCGGGCGCGCTCGCGCAGTTCGGCGGCCACTATCACTTGCCTCCACCGATCAGCGGACACAATGCCTTCTCTCTCTGGGGGCCAGACGGATGTAGTGGTCAGGCGCTCATTACGATCAATATCTCGCCGCAAGACGCCGCGCAGGGGTACGACGCGGTGACGCTGGCCGCCAGGACCTCCTGCGCTGAGTGTGTGGATTTCGAGAACAACGCTCCGATCCTGATCTTGCGCCAGCCGAAGGAGCCATTCGCAGCGCTCTGGGCGCGGGCCAGACATTATGATTGAGGCACGGGCGCCCATCTGGCAAGCGCAGGGGAGAGCTCTCTTCCCATGACCCGTCCATTTCGCAAACAGGAGGTCTTCTCGCTGGATGACTCCCGCGCGATGCTGCGCACGGGAAATCGGCGCAAACGGAAGGATTGCAGAGCATGCAGCCGTTTTTCACGCACAACCTGGCGCTGCTGGGTGTTCTGCTGGTCAGCCTGCTCATCTGGAGAGTGGTGGAAACGAGTCTGGATATCAAGTCGCGCAAACGCCTGCACGCCGGCGCCCAGCGCCAGGATAAAGGATCGCTCACGATTCTCTTTGTTCTGATCACGCTTGGCGTCCTACTCGGCTCGCTGCTGGCGTTTACGGTTCCTGCCGCCGCCATCACGATCGCTCGCGCATTCTACTTCTGGCTGGGCATCCTGCTGATCTACGTGGGGATCGCCTTCCGTCTCTACGCGATCCACACGCTCGGCTCCTACTTCACCACGGCGGTGGCCGTCGCGCCCGAACAGACCGTGGTCGAAACGGGTCCCTACCGACTCATTCGTCATCCCGCCTATACCGGCTTTCTCATCACACTGCTCGCGTATGGGCTTTGCCTGACGAACTGGTTGAGCGTGCTGGTCATGGTGGGATGTGCGCTGATTGGCTTCAGTTACCAGATCCATGTAGAAGAGCGCGTCCTGCGGGAGCAGCTGGGCCAGCGGTACCAGGAGTATATGCGGCGCACGAAACGACTTATCCCGTTAGTGTTATGACGGGGCGCAAGGCTCGATGGCGCTCAGGCTGTCTGTATCAGACGGTCTCGCTCTGAAGCGCCGGCGCCAGTTCTCCCGCTGGCTCCTCACTCACCCCATGCTGTCTGGCGCCGCCGAACCACCGCGCCAGCAGGAGAATGCTCGCCGCGTAGCAGACCGCCGCGACCAGAAACACCGAGCCGTACCCCGCCAGCGAGATCAGCGTCCCGCCGATCAACGCGCCCAGCGCCCATGCGCCCTGCCACGCGCCGTTGTAGACGCTGCTAGCCAGGCCACGCTTGCCCTCTGGCACGGCCTCCATGTAAAACGCCTGGAGTCCCGGCGCGCCAAGGTTCATCAGCGAGGCGCGCAGCAGGAACGCCACCGCCGCGACGCCGAGCAACGGCGTGACGCCCAGCGCGATGAGGAAAGGCAGCGAGAGCGCCTGCGCCACAATCGCCAGACGCAGCTTGCCGAAGCGCGCGGCCAGCGGAGCCGAGAGCAGCGCCGCCCCTGCCAGCAGAACCGTCTGCACGGAACTGAGCACGCCGAACTGCGCGGTGGTCGCGCCCAGTTCGTTGACGAAATAGATGCTCAGGAACGGGAAGAACAGCCCGGCGCCGAGGCCAATGAAGAGCTGGCTCGCCGAGAAGCGCCCGATCGGTCCGCGCGCTATTTGCTTGCCTTCATTGGTCAGGAACCGCGCGCGCGCGCTCCAGCCCACCTCAGTAGGCAGCGCCGCATTCGGCTCGCGCGGAGGTTGGGGCGCGGAGGCCGCGCGTGTGCGCTCGTCGCGCATCAGGATGATGGGGATGAGCGACGGGATGGCCAGCGCGCCGACGATGAGCAGCGCCGCCTGATATGAGCGCGCCGTCGGATCGGCGACCAGCAGCGGACTTAACGCGGTGAAGAGCGCCGAGTTCTGCACGGCGGGCAGCCGCAGCCACCCCGGCAGGAAGCCGCCCAGGAGCGTGCCCAGCACCCCGGCGAGGAAGTTGAGCGCGTTGTTGACGCCAAAGAGCGTCGTGCGCTCGGCAGGCGTGCTCGCCCCGGCCAGCAGCGGCGCGTTGACGACGATGGTCATCGCGACCGAGACGCCGACGAGGAATGTGGTTACGTAGAGGATGGGGCGCTGCGGGACGAGCAGTTGCGTCAGGATCGCGGCGCCGCCCAGGGCGTTGGAGAAGAGCAGCGTCGATCTCCAGCCGACGCGATCCAGCAGCGCGCCCGACGGGATCAGCCCAAGCGCGCCACCCAGCGTGCCGATGACAGCCAACGCGCCGATCAACTGCGCGTCGTAGCCGAGCGCGGTCAGGAACAAGGTGTAGAGAATTGCCAGCGCGCCGACGCTCGTCGCCTGCATCACGTTCGAGAGCAGGTAGAGCTTCGCGTCACGGCTCAGCGCGCGCAGGCTGGAGAAGAAATCGAAGCGCATACTCCCCCCACACCTTATTCTACCAGCGCGCTATCCTTACGTCCGCGCTATCCTTACGTCCGCGCTATCCTTACGTCGCTTGTCGCGCCGGACGCATTCTGGCATACTGAAACGCACATGACGACACACCAGTTCAGGCGCGTCATTTCGCGCGAAGGATCAGTCGCTTGCGTACGATGAGCACGCGCCCCAACCTGCAGACGCGCATGCAGACCAGCCTCTCGCGCGCCAGCAAGGCCGACGCGAACGATAACCGCTATCCACGGCGTGGATTCTC
>Ga0207684_10006414_pt1 | contig 10721 bp, 13 predicted proteins | sample KBSK5501metaG_FD_184342 | JGI IMG/M metagenome (GOLD analysis project Ga0207684, IMG submission 184342) | Corn, switchgrass and miscanthus rhizosphere microbial communities from Kellogg Biological Station, Michigan, USA - KBS K5-50-1 metaG... | ecosystem: Host-associated > Plants > Roots >... | reverse complement strand
GCTCGGGCGAGACCAAACTCAAGGTGCTCGAGCAATCGCATATCGGCATGGGTTCGGCCCTTCACCCCAAGGCCGGCTCGGCCGAGCCCGACACTGGGGCGCTGATCTACGCGCTCCGCCGCTTGCCGCCCTCCATCACCGCCGTCAAGCGGATCCTCTTGGGCCAGTCTGCGGACGTCTTCAAGCGGATACTCAATGTCGACGTCGAACGCTGGGAAATGCAAAGCGCGCCCGGCCGCCGTCGCCGCTATTACTTCGACGGCAAGGAAACGCTCGCCGTCTACATCGCCAGTCCGTCCGACATCGACGACGTCATCCCGCAGCTGGTCGCGCTCCAGATTGAATGGAACAAGCTGCACGCTCTCCTCAGCGCCGAAGACCTGAGTCGCGCGGAGACCACGGAGGAGCAGTTCAAGGTGCTGCAACGCATGGGCATCTCCGAGGACGATGCACTGCGGCTGGTCGAGATCTGGGGCGACCTGCACGCGCCGCTACGCCGCATCCAGGCCGAGGAAAAGGATTTCCGCGTGCGCATGCTGGGTGGAAGCCAGATCGGATACGTCAAGGCAACTCGTCGTTGGTGGCAACCGATCGAGGATCTGATGCACCGGGAGGGGCTGCAGGAGCGACCGGTGTACTTCATCTCCAGCAACACGCACAGCCTCGTGAACCTGTTGAGCGGCTCGGCACGTCGGCACCAGCAGGAAATCGTCGAGTACACCGAGCGCAGCAACAACCTCGAGCTGGTGCCCGAGCTGCGCAAACTCCGACAGGGCCAGTCGCGCGGCAACTGGGACAACTTCCTCTACTACGCCGCGCGCTCCTATTACGCGCAATCCGCCGAAGCCGGGGAACGGCGGGCGCACCGGACCAGGGAGGAAGAGGAGCGTGGCATTTTCTTTCTTGCCAGCCATGCTGGCCTCGACGTGGCGGCCCAGGTCATCGTCCTCGACCGGTTGGTCGCGGGCGACCTCGATCCTCGACTTGGAACCCCGTCCGCGGAGCCGCTGAAGCGGAGCCCCGCGATCCTGATCAACGTCAACTACCCACTGGGACTGGGCGCCTACAACGTCCTCCGCGAGGTGGCGGAAAGCGTGGGCACGCTCCGCGGTGTCTACGTCCTCGGCAAGGCGGCCACCCTCAATGGCAGCATCGGCGACATCATGATCTCGAACGTCGTCTACGAAGAGCACTCCGAGAACACCTACTGGCTCGATAACTGCTTCAGCTTCAACAGTGTGGCGCCCTTCCTCGTTTACGGCTCGGCGCTCGACAACCAGCGCGCCGTGACCGTACGCGGCACCTTCCTTCAGAATCGCGCCTACCTCGACTTCTATCACCGGGAGAGCTACACGGTGGTTGAAATGGAGGCCGGCCCCTACCTCAACGCCCTCTACGAAGCGGCGGAGTCGTCGCGGTACCCGATGCGAGAGAACATCAACTTCACCAAGCTGCCTTTCGACTTCGGGGTGCTGCACTATGCCTCAGACACGCCCTACACGCAGGCGCGCACGCTGGGCGCACGCGGCCTCTCCTACTACGGGCTCGACTCGACCTACGCGTCTTCGGTTGCGATCCTTCGAAGGATCCTCGTGCAGGAGCGGGTTCTTACGGCCGACGTTGCGACACCGCGCTGGGCGGACGCCGAAGCCCGCCAGGGCGCCTGATCCTTTTCTCCGGCACAAGAAGTTAGCCGGGTCGTAAGAACCTCTTGCTAGCCTGCATTCAACGCCTCGGGTCCCCCTCCTCCCCACAAAGGCCGCCCTCGCCGGCGGCCTTTTGTTTTGCGCCGACCGATCAGGCCGCGCGCTTGCCCTTGCGGGAGGTCTTGCGTCGAAGCGCGAGGTCCTGGAGCGCGACGTCGATACGCCGGTCGGAGGGATCGAGGTGCTTGGCGCCCATCACGTGCCGCTGAGCAGCGGCGAGCTGGCCGCGCTCCATCTCCGCCAGGCCAAGTTGGAGCGAAAACCCGGGATCGATGGGGCACGTCAGGGCGGCGCGCTCCAAGAAAGGAAAGGCGTCGTCCCGCATCCCCATCTCCCAGAGTAAGGTCCCCAGTTCGGCGAGGATTTCGGGGACATCGGGGGATTCCTCCAGGGCGCGGCGGTAGGCGAGCCGTGCGACCTCGGTGTGCCCGAGCTGACGATGATCGCGCCCGATCAGGAACCACGTTTGCCAGGAGCTGGGGGCCAGCATCAGGGTCCGGGAGTAGGCGGCTCGCGCCGGTTCGCGATCGCCCAACGCATCGCAGGTCAGGCCCAGGCGGAAGGCCACCTCGGCATTCTCGGGATCGAGCCGGCTCGCCTCCTCGAGGACCTGGCGTGCCCGCGCGTAATCGCGCAGCCGATGGCAAACGGTTCCCAATCGCAGCCGGGGCAGCGCCTCGGCAGGGGCCAGCTTGACCGCCGCCTCGTAGCGGACGAGGGCCTCGCGCACATTGCCCTCGGTCTCTGCCTGCCGGCCGCTTTCGAGCAGGCGCTCGGTCTCGGGCGTCATCGCTTAAAGCAACGCGCCGATCCGAACGGTCCTACACCGGCCGTGTATCCGTCAGGAAGCGAAGCAGTTCCGGCTCCTCCATCTCCTGGGCCGGAACGAGCGGCGTGTATTGCAGCCGGGTGGCGAGCTTCATCGCCAGCTCCACCTTGAAGTCGACCGGCGTGAAGCCTTTGTCGGTGAAGATGCCCAGCTTGCGGTCGTGGATCACAAGGGCCGCGCCTTGCTTGCGCGCCAGCACCGTCATCACGGACGCCCTGCCGTTGCAGGCACCAACTGTACCACCAGGCGGGCCAGCTGGGTTGGCTTGAAGGGCTTTTCCACGGTCGCGACCGCGCCCGCCGCCCGCGCCCGCGATGGCGTGGTGGTGTCTCGAAACTCGGTCATCATCACCACCGGATGCTTGGCGACAAGGGTCGTCAGCAGCGCGAAGGCATCGCCGTCCGGCAGGCTCGAGTCGAGGAGAATCAGTTCGGGCTGGATGGCCTCTGCCGCACCAGTCACCGCCAGGGCGCTCGATTCCCAGCGCACCTCGTGGCCTTCCCGTTTCAGCTTGAAGACGATGATCGATGCGATGTTGGGCTCATCCTCGACCAGCAGGACGCGTGCCATCAGTTGGGCACTAATGTTACCGGGTGCCAACGCGATCACCCAGTGTTCCGGTCATCTTTCTGGCCCACGGCGCCTCGGGTGATGCCAGCAGCATGCGGCCGTATGTCAAGGCGCTCGAAAAGCGCCAGCTGAAGGCAAGCGCCATCGACCTCCCGGTGGGTAAAGCCGAGCGAGCCGTGCCAATCTTCGTCCAAAAAGTCCCCGCTGGTTCGGTTGCCGGCGGCCATTCCTATGGCGGCCGGGTGGCGAGCATGGCCGCCACCGAGGTGGCGTATGCCGCGCTGGTGTTGCTCAGCTATCCACTGCACCGTCCGGGCCATCCGGAGGATCTGCGCACTGAACACTGGTCCGCAATCACCTGCCCCGTCCTGTTCCTCTCGGGCGAATCCGACCCTTTCGCCCGCCTCGAGCTCCTCAGGTCGTCGGTCCGCCGCCTGCCCCGGGCGGAGCTGGTCACGTTTCCCGGCGTCGGGCACGGGCTGCTCCCCGTCATCGACACCGCGATGGATCGCGTCGCCGCCTTCGTCCGGCAGCTCCGTACTTAGACTGAGCCAATGTGTACGGCGCCGGGCGATGATGTTGGTCCTCCGGCGCCGGCCGCGCTCAGGGAAGAAGAGCGGACCATCAGAGCCGGCGATGGCGCGGATCTACGAGAGTTCCTTGCCCTTCCCGCGACCGGATTTCGGCGTGGTGCGGTTCTGATCATCCACGACATCTGGGGATACACCGCCTTCTACAAGGACCTGGCTCGACGGATCACGCAACACGGGCACGCCGCCGCCCTGGTGGATTTTTTTGGCCGCCAGGGCGACTTGCCCGAGTCGATGCGGGCCCCGGAACGGACCGGCAGCAAGCCGGACGCTATGGCTCGGGCCGTACAGCGGGCTCAGCAGTTATCGGATGAGCGATTCCTGGCCGACATGCAGACCGCGGTCGACGACCTCCTGGCGCGCGGCGCATCGAGAGTAGCGGCGTGGGGCTTTTGCATGGGAGGTCGACTCGCATACGTCGCGGCCGCCCGCGTGCGTGGCCTGGCGGGCGTGGTTGCCTACTACGGTCATCTCCAGGTGGAGCCAGGGCGACTATCGCCGCTTCAACTCGCGGGCGAGATCAAGACACCGCTGCTCGGTGTCTTCGGCGGGGCCGACCCCGGCATCCCCGCCGACCAGGTTGCGGCATTCAAGGACACCTTGAAAACGGACAAGGAAATCGTCGTCTACCCGGATGCGCCGCACGGATTCCTGCGCTACGGAGCGACCCAACACAAGGCGGCCATCGACGACGCGTTGCAGCGAACCTTCCGATTCTTTTCGCGAGTGCTGACGACGCCGAGCTAGAACGCGGCCCGCTTAGCCGCTGAAGCCCTCCGGCAGGAGCACCGGGCCGCCGCTGGTTTGGACGTACACCTGCCAGCTGTAGTAGCCGAGAAAGGCGCGCTCGTTGGCGAACATCTGCCCCGCGTACAGTTGCACCGCGCGAACATAGAGGTTGCTGGGGTTGTAGGCATAGATCGCCCGGCTCATGTTCTGGGGCGCGCCGTGCGCTTTCAGGTAGCGGCCGGCCGCCAGGATCGCATCGCGCGGATTGTTAACGTCGCCATGACCATAGCTGGCCCAGGTGGCGGGCATGAACTGCATCGGACCTTGCGCGCCCGCCGAACTCAGTCCCCGGATGCGCCCCATGTTGGTCTCGATCAAATTGATGGCCGCGAGGAACTGCCACTGGACGCCATAAGCCTGCTGCGCTTCGCGGTAATAACCGAGGAGGGCCTCGGGTGCCGGCGGCGCGATGATCAGCCAGTGCGGTAGCGAGCTACGGGACCCGTTCAGGCTGCCGATCTGCTGCGCCGCGCCCAGGTTGTCTTGGATCGCCGAGCGCGCGCTCGGGGAAACCGCGTTGAGGACCGCCGGCACCCAGTCGGGGTGCGCCACCAGGAGCTGGTAGGCGTGCTGCTGACGATCACCCAGACTCGCGTACGCGTCCCCGGGAGTGTCGGCCATCCGAATCGCGTCTTCAACCCCGCCCAGCTCGCTGGCGACGTAGGCGGCATCGATGACGACCGGGGGTGTCGGCGTGGGCGATGGCGATGGCGAAGGGGTCGGCGACACCAGTGAAGCGGATGGGCGTGCCGGCAGCCCCGCCTGGGCGGCGCCGCACGCCGACAGGGCAAAAGCGAGAACCGGGGCGACCATCCGGACGCAACGGACCCGCATCATTGCGCGCGGATTCTATGAGTTTCGGCGTTTGTGAATCAATCCGGGGCGTACTAACGTTATTCGCTCCGTGAGCTACCCCTGGACCCGAGTCCCGAATGACGCCCCGCCGCTCGATGCCTGGCAGCTGCGGCTGGTACCGCTGGCCGACCTCTTCATGGGATTGATGTGGTCGCGACCGGGCGGCCTCTCGTTGCGCACCACCTGGGTGACGCCCGCCACGCTCGGGCTTGCGGTCGCCGTCATCCTCGTCGTCGGTCTTCCGGGACTGGCTGCCATCGCCTACGGCGTTGCGTTTGGCCGGTGGCTCTTCCTGTTCGGGGGACTGGTCGCGACGGCCTTAGGTGTCGGCGCGGCCGCCGTCGCGCTCTATGGCATCAGGCAGCGCCGCCTGCCATCTGCCGCGGGTTAGGGTAGCGCTCGCTTGCGCCACCTATCCTTTTGGAAATGCGCGACCTCAGCGTCTCGATTACCGCGGAACCGTTTGACTCCGACGACGCACGGCGATTGATCGCGGCGCTGGACACGGGCCTGGCTGAGCTCTATCCGCCGGAGCAGCGCTTCGGGCCGAACCTCAAGGCGGAACATCTCGAAAAGGGCCACGGGACGTTTCTCGTCGCGCGCGATCACGGCCGAGCGGTTGGCTGTGGCGCCATCCGTGTCCTCGACTCGACGACCGCCGAGGCGAAACGGATGTACGTCGAACCCGATCAGCGAGGCAAGGGAGTCGGATGGGCCGTGCTGGCCGGCCTCGAGGCCGCCGCCAGGCAGCTGGGTGTGCGTCGCCTCGTGCTCGAGACGGGCATCTATCAGTACGCGGCGCTCTCCCTCTATCGCCGCGCCGGCTTCACGCGCGTCGACTGCTGGGGAGACTACGCATCCTCGCCCACGAGCATCTGCCTCGAGAAGCAGCTCGTTTAGCATCCGGACTATGAGCCCAGCGATCAAGCCACCCACCTACCGAAGCGGAAAGATCTGCTACATCGAGATTCCCGCCAGGGACATTGAGGAGTCTGCCGAGTTCTACCAGCGTGCCTTCGGTTGGCAGATCCGACGGCGAGCCGACGGCTCGACGGCTTTCGACGATACCGTCAACGAGGTGAGCGGGACATGGGTCCTCGGGCGGCCTGCCGCGGCCGAGCCCGGACTGATGGTTTACATCATGGTTGCGAGCGCCGTCAAGGCGGTGGAAGCGGTCAAGTCTGCAGGCGGCGAAATTGTCCATAAGGCCGACCCGGGCGCGCGGGAGGTTGTCGCGACGTTCCGCGACCCTGCGGGAAATCTGATCGGCATCTACCAGCAGCCCGGCCTCGCAGACGCCGAAGCTTAGGCGGCCTTCTCGTCCCCTGCAGCCGGGCTGTGACCGCTACCACTGGGTCTCGAGCACCCGCCTGACCTGTGCCAGCTTGCGTGGATCCGCCACGGCGTAGACGCGTGTGACCAGGCCATCGCGCACGGAAAGCGCAAGCACAGCGGCGACGGCGCCTCCGCGGAACGCAACGATACCGGGCTCGCCATTTATCTCCCGGGCCGTCATGATGGTTCCCGAGGGTGCGCCGAAGAATTTCATGACTTGTTCGGCGACCTGCTCCCGGCCGACGTTCGGCTGACTGACCGCGGCCAGCGTCCCACCGAGGTCCGCCCATCCAATAACTGAAGGATCGAGTAGCGGGAGCAACGCCCGCAGCTCACCCCGAGCACAGGCGGCGATGAACGCGTCGACGACCCGCCGCTGCTCGACTGGATCGATCTTGAAACGGGGAGAAGCCGCTTCGTCGTCGATATTCCGGCGGGCACGACTGGCGAGCTGCCGGCAAGCGGCCGGTGACCGCTTGACCAGGGGCGCGATCTTCTCGAACGGGAAGTCGAACACGTCGTGCAGCACGAAGACGACGCGCTCGGCGGGTGACATACGCTCGAGGACGATGAGGAGCGCCATGCGCACGCTCTCGTCCAGTGTCACGATGTCAGCCGGGTCGGACCGCGCATCGTCCGAGTGGATCAATGGCTCAGGAAACCACGGCCCCAGGTAGGCCTCGCGGCGGACCCGGGCGGATCGAAGCTGGTCCAGGCACAAGCGGCTGACCACGACAACCAGCCAGGCGCGCAGATCCTCGATTGGATCAAGGTCCGTACGGAGGAGCCTCGTGAAAGCCTCCTGCACCGTGTCCTCCGCTTCGCTGTAACTACCGAGCAGCCGATAGGCGACATCGAGCAGGAACCGGTGGTGTGCCGACCACGCCTCGGTGAGACGCACATCCTGATCGATCATTCGCCCGCGCCTCCTGTCAAGCAGGTGGTCTCCATCAACACAAGGACGAGCCTCCGGTCCGGAATGTGACATCCGCGCCCGACGTCACATTTTGCGCCACCTCCCGTCCTTGGAGTATCAGTCAACCCACTTCGTTCTGGAGGTTCTCATATGGTGACCACTAACCACGCAATCCACGCGACCCGTCTCGGACCACGGACTCGGCGTGTCGTCCGGTTCGTCGCCCGATTCGTGAATCCGGTCGTCGTCCTGATCGCGGGCCGGCGCTGGATGCCCATTCTCGGCGTGCTGCACCACGCTGGCCGCCGCACCGGCCGCCCATATGCCACGCCGTTAGGGATGCGCCGCCTGGGCAACACCTTCGTCATGCCACGCACCTTCGGTGAGGATGCAGCCTGGTATCGGAACGTGCTGGCGGCCGGTGGGTGCCGCGTCACCTATCTCGGGAGCGACTACTCGCTGGTCGAGCCCGAGGTCATCGACTACGCAGCCGCGGCACCTGCCTTTCCCGGCTACGAGCGGCTGCAGTTCCGCCTCATCGGTATCAACGAATACCTTCGGCTTCGCATCGAGCATTCATCACCGGCCGCCTAACAGGAGAAGAACGATGGCTACTGGAGTTTCGATCGCTCGTCGCCCAGTACGCGAGACGTCGCCGCAGGCCCGCAGCCTCGGCCTCGCCCTCGTCGTCATCGCGATTGCGCAGCTCATGGTGGTGCTCGACACCGCGATCGTGAACATCGCGCTGCCGTCGATCCAACGGGCTCTTCACTTCACGCCGACCGGCCTGGAGTGGGTGGTCAATGGCTATGCTCTGGCATTCGGCGGCGTGCTGCTCCTCGGCGGTCGCGCCGGCGATCTGTTCGGACGGCGCCGCGTGTTCGTTAGCGGAGTGGTGTTGTTCACGCTGGGCTCGCTGGCGGGAGGGTTTGCCACCACGTCGACCTGGTTGATCGTTGCCCGCGTCGCCCAGGGCGTCGGGGCCGCGATCGTCGCTCCGACCGCGCTTTCGCTGGTTGCTGACACGTTTCCCGAAGGGAGCGGGCGCAACCGCGCGCTGGGCGTCTACGCGGCCGTATCGGGAGCCGGCGGCGCCCTCGGCCTGCTCCTCGGCGGCTTGATCACCAACTACTTCTCGTGGCGTTGGGTCCTCTTCGTCAATGTTCCGATCGGCGTGATGCTCGCCATCGGCGCCCCGCGGGTGCTGGCGGCGACTCACGGCCGGCCGGGCCGGCTCGACCTGCCCGGCGCCACCACCGTGACGGCCGGGATGACCCTCCTGGTCTATGGACTGAGTCGCGCCGCCAGTAACGGATGGACCAACCGCGTGACCCTCGGTTCGCTCGCGGCCGCCTTCGTGCTGGTTGCCGCCTTTATCGTCGTCGAGCTCCGGAGCCCGCAGCCGTTGATGCCGCTTCGGATCTTTGCCAATCGCAATCGGTCGGGCGCCTACGCGGTCAGGCTGGCCATCGGTGCCACCCTGTCGGGAATGCTGTTTTTCCTGACCCAGTTCATGCAGAACATCCTGGGCTACAGCCCGCTCAAGGCGGGTCTCGCCTTTCTGCCAATTACGGCGGGCGTGGTCCTCGGCGCCCAGGCAGCCTCCCGGCTGATTGGTCGGATCGGTCCCCGCCCGCTGATGTCGTTCGGAGCACTGGTCGGCGCCATGGGGTTGTTCTGGCTATCCCGGGTCACCGAACACTCTGGCTACGTTTCCGGCGTGCTGGGTCCGGTGCTCGCCCTCTCGTTTGGCCTGGGGCTGATCTTTGTGTCGACCACGATTGTCGCGGTCGCCGGGGTCTCGCCAAGGGAGTCGGGATTGAGCTCCGCGCTACTGAACGTGGGGCAGCAGCTGGGCGGCTCCCTCGGGATCGCTCTGCTTGGAACCATCGCCGACAGCGTCACCAGGAGCCAGCTCGCCAATGACAATCCTACGCATGCGCTGATCAACCAGGCAGTTACGGCCGGCTATCGCAGCGCCTTTGCAATCTCCGCCGTGATCGCCCTTGCGGGATTCGTGGTTGCGGCTGTCGCTATCAAGGGGCGTCCACAACAGACCGAGGTTGCGCGAGTACCCGATGCGGCATAGGTAAGCGCTGTTAACAATGCCTTCAGGCGTTCGACAGTCCGAAGACGCCTGCCACGAGAAGCCACCCGATTGCGAGGAGAACGAATCCCCAGCCGGCCCCGGTGGCGATGCGATGGGCGAAGCCATTGCGGCGACGTTGGATCTGAGTGCGACGATACGCGAGCGATGATGATCCATTTGGCGCCGCGACCGATCTGACCTTCTGCCTGAAGCCGATCAAACTATTCCTCCAAACCTCTGAACAAGTGGCTACCGAGAAACCCGCCAAGACTAGCGAAGGACCGATCCCCGTCGACCGGCCCTTCGAGTGAACGCCCCTTCGCTTGAACGGAGTCGCGGGGTTAGGCCTTCGCCCGGCCCCAGCTGCGGCCAGACCCCATGCGGCCGGCCACGAGACTGAACAAGAAGACCACAATGATCGCGCCGAGGATGGCTGACACGATTGGTAGCCCCTCGATTGCAAGCGTCGGCAGGATGACAACGTGAAGGACGTCCACCATCAGCCAGGCGCCCACAAAGCCGGCCACGGCTGCGCCGATCCAACCGAACGGCAGAGCGCTGTGAACCACGCGCTCGGCGATCAGGCCGCAAACCGTGCCGACGATGAGCAGGACGATGAGATGTAGTAGGGTCATACGGCTCCTTCGGCGCGTCTGGTCCCAGTCATCATGCGGATCAGGGAGACGATTCCCCAGCCGACCAGCGAGTAGATGGCGATCCCCACCAGAGACTCGGGCTCCAGGATCGAACGGCCCTGGACGGTGGTGTTGAAGATGCCGTGGAACGGGGCGATCAGCGGCTGGGTGATGTTATACATAAAGGTCACGAAGCCCGACACCGTTGAGCCTCCGAGCAGCTTCAGGAGGAAGCGAACCCCCAGCAAGATGTCAACGAACCCAACAAGCCACCAAACAACTTGAATCGCTCGATTGTTGTAGTCACCGACGCGAGTCGATGTCACGGACGTGCTCGAAACGCGATTGGTCCCGATCGATTGTGCCGAAGTTTCCACGGGAGCCGCCGGCTGCTCCGCCGCGGTCTC
>Ga0207684_10006413_pt1 | contig 10725 bp, 9 predicted proteins | sample KBSK5501metaG_FD_184342 | JGI IMG/M metagenome (GOLD analysis project Ga0207684, IMG submission 184342) | Corn, switchgrass and miscanthus rhizosphere microbial communities from Kellogg Biological Station, Michigan, USA - KBS K5-50-1 metaG... | ecosystem: Host-associated > Plants > Roots >... | reverse complement strand
AAAGTCGGCACGCTGTACGCGGTCCCGTCGGGCAGCGATCCCGTGAGCACCGTCCCTGGCACGTAGTCCGCCGGAGTCATGCCCACGCGGGGCGTCATCACGAACCGCGTGAACCGGCGATAGGTGTAGGTGACGGACACCGCGAAGTTCGGCAACAGCTCACGGTCGAGGCCGAACACGCCTTCGTTAGTGAGCGGCGCCTTCAGCTTGGCGTCGATCACGTTCGAAGAGGTGACCGCGGTCGGGTTGGCCGGATTGAAGCCTCCACCCGTGGACAGAGGCGTGGGCGTGATCGTCACCTCGTTGGGCTGCGCGAAATGATCGCCGTTGAGATCCACCCAGGGGTACTCGGCGTAGCCGGCGCTGGCACTGGGGTTCGAGTAGCCCACCGTGCCCGTGTCGAGCTGGGTCGCGTAGCGCGCGTAGGAGGCGCGGACCAGTGTCTTGCGCGCGTGGTCGAGGGCCAAAGTGAAGCCAGCGCGCGGCGAGACGTCGTTCCAGGCGAACGGCGCGTCGTAGCCGCCGAAGGAGATGCCCGGCACCACACTCGCAAAGGCGCCGTTGCTCACGACGTCCGTGGGCACGGCGCGGCCCGTCTGGTGATCGAACCGCACGCCGAGGTTCAGGGTCAGACGGTCCCTGCTGAAGGAATCACCGACGTACGCGCTCGTGTAGAAGGTCCGGTTGATCCCCCTGCCTTCCCGGTACAGGCGCACGCGCTTGTCGGCGGCGGAGTTGTCGAAAGCGACCATCTTGTCGCCCGGCCACACCGTGCCGTTGAGGGCTTCCGTCCAGCGGTAGCCGCCCCCGAACTTCAGCTCGTGATTGCCGCCCATCGCGGTCACGAAGTAGTTCGCGTCGGCGTTGGCGATGTGCTGCGGGCGAACGTTGAGGGAGAGGCGCGTGGTGCCGAACGTCTGGCCCAACCTCTGACTGATGCCGGCCTGACCGCCGAGTCCGCCGCGGGGCGCGAGCTGGAAGCCCGTTCCATAGTACGCATACTTCACGGACATGAAAAAGTTGGGGCTGAAGATGTGATTGTCTTCGAGCTTCCACAGGCCGTGGGGCCGGCTCGCGGGGAAGCTGTCGCCCTGGTTCCAGGTCGCGCTGTCCGCCTCGACGCAGCCCGCGCAGTTGGGGGCGCCCGTGCCGCGCCCGAACTTCTGCTTGTCGCCCAGGAACCAGAAGGCGCTGATCATGTCCCTCGAGGTAGCCTGCCAGTTCAGCTTGACGTTGTTGTCCTTCAACAGCGTCTTGTCGATGAGGGCGCCGGCCGATCGCACCAGGCGGATGTCCTGCTTGCCCCAGGAGCCCCAGAACCACAGCCTGTCCTTGATGATGGGTCCACCGAGGTCGAACCCGTAGTCCGCGACCTGCTTGTTGTGGTTCGCGGTCTTGTCGGTGACGCCGATCGCCGCCAGCTCGCCGGGCACATTGCTGGACGCCAGCTTCTCGTGCGTGAAGTAGCCGTGCATGTTGCCGTGGAACGTGTTCGTGCCGCGCTTAGTCACGAAGTTGATCCCGACGCCACCCGTCGGCTGGCGGATATCGTTCCCGCTGGTGGAGATCTGGATCTCTTGGAACGCGTCGTAATCGAAGTAGGTGGGCGAAGCGCCGATGGCGGCCATGTCCGTGACGGTCACGCCATCCAGCGCCCATACGCCGTCGTTCCCAGAGGCGCCCTTGGCGCGATAACCCGACTGCTGACCGCTCTCGTTGCCCGCTACGTTCACGCGATCCATGACCACGCCAGGCACAGTGCGGAGCAACGCCCAGGGATCGCGCGAGTTCGGGACCTTGGCCAACTCGTCCTGGGTGAACACGGTCGCCGTGCCCGTGCGCTTGGTGTCGATGACCGGCGTCTCGGCGGTAACGGTGACCGTCTCCTCCACCGAAGCCACCTTGAGCGTGACCGGGATGTCGACGTTGACGCCGGTGGCGACCACGACGCTGTCGCGGTTAACGGTGGTGAACCCGACAAGCGTCGTCGTCATCTTGTAAGTTCCGGGGGCCAGGTTCAGGATGCGGAACCGCCCATCGGTGCCGGAGGTGGTAGTGAAGCTGCCGCCCGGACCCTTGACGTTCACGCCCGCTCCGGGAAGCGCGGCGCCCGACTGGTCTGTGACGATGCCGTAAATGTTGCCCGTGGCGAGCTGGGCGTCCGCGGGTGGGGCCAACGCGATCAGCACCGCCAATAGGAGCAGAAATCTCTTCAGATAAGTCATTGAACTCCTCAGATAGTTGAGGTCACGGAAGCATTCGGGAACCGCTTATTTGTCAGGACTGGCAAGATATGGGCCATCTTGGTTGGCCGCCGGTATCCGCGGTCTTCGTTCAGGAACCTGCTGGCCTCCAATTATTTGCCTGCATCCAGGCCAACGTCGGGGGCATCAGCCGCTCCATGACTCCGTATCCTCAGAAGAGTTCCATCCAGCTTATTGGATTGGATCGTCCTCCACTACACCTACTTCCTCACCAAGGCCTCTCGGGCTCCACGCCGGCGGAGGTTCTCTTCGCGTGGCCGCCAGCCGCCTCCGACGCCGTGGCGCCGCTGCTCTTGAGGAGGGTTGTTAAATGCCCTGTCAGAGAGATGCGGTAGTGAAGCCGAATCCCGCAAGTCACTCGACTACAGCTTTTTACCCAGCCGTCTGAACAGCATTGGCCGGCTGCAGTTGGCGCCGGGTTGGCGCCGTGACTCCAGTCAAATCTGTTCACGGGACCGGACTATGCGTCAGGCCAGCGAGCGCGCGGCGCGACCCGCTCGAGCCGCCTGTCGAACGATGAGAACTTCACTCCCCGCCGAGGCAGCCGTGTGCGCAGCGACAGGAAGCTCGCCAATTGCAGGCCGTCGAGCGCTCGCAAGCCGTGGCGCTCTGCCAGGCTGCCGGCGGCCCGATACACGTCCTCGGTGACCGCCAGGCGCACCATTCGAGTCCAGTCCCGCTCGAAGGCGGCGCGCGCGGTGCGCAGGCCCCTGGCGTTGAGCGCGCCCTCGCGGCGCCGGCGGGCAAATGCCGACCGTGCCTCCGGGTACGCCACGACCGAGACGGCGATCCGGCTCGCTCCCGCCACCAGCCGACGCACGGAATCGGCGCCCGACTCCTCCACGTAGAGCTTGACCAGGCTGCTGGTGTCGAGGAACAGGATCACCGGCGGTCTTCGATCACCGCCTGCGCCACGGAGGGCCCCTTGACGCGCGCGGGCCTCCTGGCTCCCTCGGGCTTGCCGCCGCCCCACTCGGCCAGCCCCTCGCGGAGCAGCTCCAGCAGCACGCGGTCCTCGTCGGACTCGAGGGCCGGGCCCAGGGACGCCACCGGCTGGTCGTGCTCGGTCACCACGATTCGCTCGCCCCGCGCCGCTCGTCGGATGTAGCGGCTCAACCCGTCCCGCAGCCGGCGCACACCCACGCGCTCCATCGTCGCCACATCATAGTCGAGTTGTGGCGACAGCGCAATGCTCGTCGCGCCGCCAGCAGGCTCAGGAATCGCCGTCCGCAAGTGAATTGTCCGCTGTCGCTATCGACCGTCGGCTTGCCGTCAGCGGGATCGAACTTCTCGAGGTGGATCAGGCTATTCGAGTCCGCTACGATTTGAGCCATGAGTCGATGGTGGCCTTCTCCCGTTCCCACTCATCTTCAGTGGTGAGGTAGACAGGGACGCCGAGCTCGCCGGCGCGGCGGATGAAGGCCGTCCGCTCCAGCCCGAGCAACTCGCCGGCGCCTTGCCGCTCGAGATCTTGCCGCGCTGAACAGGCCCATCACCAGCGCCTCGTGCGTCGCCTGGCCCAGGCGGCGGCTCTCGGTACGGTGGCCAACCGGGGCAATGGGGCGACCTGAAGATTCCGCGGCGCGCTCGGCGAGCTCAGGCGTTTTCGGCGTCCACATCGCTCGAATCGCAGCCTAAAATGGCGTCGACATCGAGGACGATCTGGCCCGGATCCTGCCCGCCAGCGACGCCGAAAACGAGAGCGGTTCCCGCCCCAAAGGTGCTCGGACGGAGCGAGACAACCGGCGCGAGTGAGGCCCATTCGCCGCGCCCGCGCCAGCTCCAAAAAAGCCGGTGAACCATCCGGCGCGCGCTCCCCGGGTTAACCCGGGTATACCCGCTTCGCCGGCCGCAAGTCCTTCCAGCACCGCGGAGTGGACACGGAGCGGAAGGCGGGGGTAAACCCGCTTTATCTTGCAATACTCCTCTTCTTCCTTCGATGAGGGTTCGTGACCACCCGCCTCGCCCAACGCGCGTATTACGAGCGTCCATACACGTGTATTACAGGGAGACGAATCCACCACCGCATCGCACCGCGCCGCCTTCACAAATAACGCTCACCCCGGAACTCCCGAACGGGCGGCCACCTCTACCTTGCGGGCCCGGGCCGCGCGAGGAAGCGGTGCGTGAAGTCGGAGTCCACCGCGAGGGCCTCCCGGATGCCTTGCTGCTCCATCACGACAAAGCTCAGGCAGTCCACCATGCTGTACTCCTGGTCGGCGTGGCGCTTGAAGTACTCGAAAGCGGCGCGCTCGTCGTCTTCGCTGGGCCGGAAAATCCGAGCGAGCTTGCCCGCGAGTAGGCGCTCGCCAGCGTAGATGGCCTGGCGGTGGCGCGCTTGGCTGTCGGGCCGGCCCTGGCGCTGACCCAAGCGGATGAGCGTGACCGTTTCGAAGATGACGTGAGGGGTGGTCACGAGCAGCTCGTTGAGGCGGCGGCCCCGCAGACTCTCGAAGACCTCCCGCACGCGGGCATGATCGTCGTCCTCCACGTTGAAGAGCGGGTAGAGGAAGCTCGTATCGAGGAAGATCACTTGCGGTAGAGGTACTCGTCGTGCTTTTCGCCGATGGGTCCCTCCGGCCCATCCTTGATGAAGCCGATCAGTTCGTCCGCGGCCTTCCAGCCCGTGGGGTCGTCGTCGGCCGGCGCTTCCTCGGCCTTGGCCTCGATGGTCACGTGGACCTTGGCCTTCTCCTTGAGGGCCAGGGGCCGCTCAGGCTTGAGCACGCCGTCTTCGTACACCGCATCCACGTCGATCGTCATGGCTGACCTCAGGCGCTATTGTACCGTCCTGCCCCGCCAGGGGCACAGCACGGATGGATCTTGGGATGCCACTGGCCTTCGCGCGTGGCGCCGCGCCACCCGCCCATGCGACGTGGATTGCGGCCTGACCTCCGCCGCCTCTGGCGCAGCGTGTTGAGCCTCAATCCTTGACCTTGACCGCGGCGCCGCACCAGTGTCAGCGTCTGCCTTCCATGCCCATCCCATACCGGTCCACAGGACTCCCTCACCTACGCCGACCGCCTCTTCCTCGCCGGCCTCCGGCATCCCACGACCAGACCCCTGGCCCGGCGGGCGGTCCGGAAGGCCGCCCGTCTTCTTGCCTTGAGCCTGGGGGAGAGCCTGCGCGACCTGCGCGAGTCAGACGACCCGCTCCGGTGCGCCTATGCCTTCGGACGGGAGCAGGGCAGCCTGGCGCGGCTATTCGCCGAGATCGTCGAGCTCCTCGGCGCCCGCCTGGACAAGCTGCCCGAGAGGCGGCGTCCCCAACTACTCGCCGCACCAGCGTTGGCGGATCCTCGAGATCAAACGCCTGCTCGCCCTGTCGGTCGAGGACGCCGCGCGCCTGTTCCGCGTCTCCACGGGAACGCTGTTCCGCTGGGAGGCCGAGGCCGTTCGGGAACCGGACACGCAGACCATCGGATCGCTCCTCAAGCCCACACCGCCGATCCGGCGTTACGCGGACGTGGTGCGCCACGTGGTCCAGCTCATGGACCGCCTGGGCTTCGGCGGTGCCGACACGATCGCGGCCACCCTGGCCCGAGCCGGCTGGCGCCTGGCCCGCGAGACCGTGCGCCGCTACCAGCACGAGCCGCCCGTCAGCCCTCGTCCTCAGCCGCCCCGCCGTGTCCGGGCTGCAAACACCCTCCAACCCCGCTACCCCAACCACATCTGGCTCTCGGACATCACTCATGTGAAGGGCCTCTTCGGCCTCGCATGCTTCCGGGTCGCCGCGGTCCTCGATGCCTTCTCTCGACTGCCCCTCGCCGTTCGGGTCTTTCCCTCCGAGCCCACGGCCGCTGACCTCGCCGCCCTCGTCCTGTCCGCCGCTCGTCGTCGTGGCGCGCCGCGCCATCTCGTCTCCGACCAGGGCACGCAGTTCACGGCCGAGCGGTTCGGTGAAGCCCTGCGCCGCCTTGGCATCCGTCACCTCCGGGGAGCCATCGGGCAAAGCGGATCCATCGCGCGCCTGGAGCGCTGGTGGCGAACATTCAAGGAGTCTCTCCACCTTCCGCTCTTTCGGCCGCTGACCCAGGGCGCTCTCGAAGAGCGCCTCGCCTACTTCGTCGAGCACTACAGCTTCTTCCGTCCGCACCAGGGGCTCGGCGGTCGGACACCCGCGGAGGCGTTCTTTGGCTGGCCGGCCGCTCACGAGAGCGCGGTCTCACCGCCCCGAGGACCCCGCTCCTCGCCGTCACCACCTCCGCCGTTCCGGATCGACTTCGTCGATGCCAAGCGCCACCACCCCATCCTGATCAAGGCCGCGTAGCCGGGTCAGGCCGCTCAGCCCTCGGGGTCGGCAACCCGGGGGACGGCCGCCCGCGACCTCCCCACGTCCCGCGTCAGGCGGCGAAGTGTCCGCGCCCACGCCGCGTCCGCCCCAATTTCATCCTCCGTGACCTCCGATCTCAGGTCCTCAGACCCTTTCAAACACCGCTCCAACTCCCATTGGGGCAATACAGATCTCGACGGCGAGCGGAGGCAACGGCAGCGAGAGCGGGATCGCAAAAACGGCTTTTAAGGGTAGATGCGGTACAGCATCCGGGGGAACGCGATCGTCTCCCGCAGGTGCTCGATGCCGCAGATCCAGGTGACGACGCGCTCGATGCCCATGCCGAAGCCCGAGTGGGGAACGGTGCCGTAGCGGCGCAGGTCGAGGTACCAGCGGAAGTCTTCCTCGGGGAGGCCGTGCTCGTGGATGCGCTTGAGGAGCAGCTCTCCGTCGGCCAGCCGCTCGCCGCCGCCTACGATCTCGCCGTAGCCCTCCGGCGCGAGGACGTCGGCGGAGAGCGACAGCTCCGGCCGGTCGGGATCGGGCGCCATGTAGAAGGCCTTGATTGCGGACGGGAACCGGTGGACGACCACCGGCCGGTCGTGAGCCTCGGCGATGATCGTCTCGTCCGTCCCCCCGAAGTCGCTCCCCCACTGCGTCTGCGATCCCTTGCCCTGGATGAGCTTGATCGCCTCGTCGTAATGCAGCCGCGGGAACGGCGGCCGGACGTTTTCCAGCTTCGCGGTGTCGCGCTCGAGCGTCTTCAGCTCCTCGCGCCGCGTCTCGAGGATCCGAGTCACCACCGCGCACACGAGCTGCTCGGCCAGCGTGACGGCGTCGTCGAGGCGCGCGTAGGCCATCTCCGGCTCGACCATCCAGAACTCGGTCAGGTGGCGCCGCGTCTTCGACTTCTCGGCCCGGAAGGTGGGACCGAAGCAGTAGACCTTGCCGTGAGCGGCGGCGGTCGCCTCGCTGTAGAGCTGCCCGCTCTGCGTGAGGTAGGCCGTCCCCTCGTCGAAGTAGGGCACGGCGAAGAGCGTGGTCGTCCCCTCGCAAGCGGCGGGCGTGAAGATCGGCGCGTCGACGAGCGTGAAGCCGGCGTCGTCCAGGAAGTCCCGGACGGCCTTCACCACCGCGTGGCGGACGCGCAGGATCGCGTGCTGCCGGGGCGAGCGCAGCCAGAGGTGGCGGTGCTCCATGAGGAACGCGGTGCCGTGCTCCTTGGGCGTGATCGGGTAGTCGTGGACCGCCTGCCCCACGGTGAGCCCGGTGACGTCCACCTCGTAGCCGCCGGGCGCCCGCTTGTCTTCCTTCACCTTGCCCGTCAGCTCGAGGGACGACTCCTGGCCCGCGCCCTCCGCGGCCGCCCACGCCGCCTCCGGGACCGCCGAGCGGGCCACCACCGCCTGCGCGAAGCCGCTGCCGTCGCGCACGATCAGGAACTGGATCTTGCCGCTCGAGCGCTTGTTGTGGAGCCAGCCCTGAACGCGCACCTCTTCGCCGACGTGGCGCCCGAAGTCGGCGATGCGCACCACCTCGCTCATCTCCCCGCCTCGTTCATCGCAGTTCTTCAAGATGATGGGCGAGCGCCCGGCGCAGCCCGGAGAGCTCGGGGTAGCGCGCGAGGTTGCGCCGGGCATTCGCGAGCGTGCGCGGGATGTAGGGCAGGTAGACGCGGCTCCCCTTCACCGCGCCCTGGTAGCCGAACGTGCCGAGCGCCTTGAGGTTGCGCTGGATCGACATCAGCTCGAGGCGGCGCTGGAACGCGTCGCGGGTCTCGCCGGGGACGGCGCGCTGCCGGAACTCCTCGGCCAGCTCGGCCACGAACTCCTCGTCGAGGTCGACGTAGGAGTCGCGGAGCAGCGAGGCGAGGTCGTAGGTGGCAGGGCCCATGCGCGCGTCCTGGAAGTCGATCCACCACAGCCGCGTGTCGTGCGACATCAGGTTGCGGCTGTGGAAGTCGCGATGGGTCAGCACGCGCGGCCATGAGGCGATCTCGGCCGAGAGGCGGTGGAAGCCGTCCGCGATCGAGGCGCGATCCTCGACCGACAGCTCGCACTTGCGGTAGCCCTCGAGGAAGTGCTTCCAGAAGAAATGCAGCTCCCACGAGAGCTTCTCTAAGTCGAAGGCGACCTGGAAGCACAGCGCCCGCTGCGGAGCGCGCGCGGCCTCCCGCTGCAGGACGACGAGCTGGTCGAGGGCCTGGCGGTACAGCTCCTTCCTCTTGGCGGGGCTCGCGCCCTTGAGCGCCTCCTGCAGCGTGAGGTCGCCCAGGTCCTGGAGCAGGAGGATGCCCAGCGAGCCTTCCATGTCGGGGATCTCCGGGACCGGCAGGCCCCACCCGGCCATCAGGTTCCGGATGACGACGAAGGGGAGCTTCTCCGCGTCGAACGGCTCCGGGTTGAGCGAGAGCACCGAGAGCCGGCCGTCGACGGAGATGCGGTAGTAGCGGCGCGTGGACGCATCGCCCGACAGCGGCCACACCTTCACGTCCCGGCCGCCGAAGCGGTCGTCCAGGTACTGGGCGAGGCGGGCGTCGGGCGTCGATCCCCCTGGGAAATCCGGGAGCGGAGTGACGTCGGGCCGCGGCGGGGACGGCAGCTCCTCGGCGGATCGCCGTCCTCCGCGTCGCCGCGCGGAGCGAACGACCCTCCGCCGCTCGCGCTCGCTCGTCACGCCTTCCTCCCCGTCTCGGAAAGAGCCACCCGCTGCTTCGCCCCCTTGCCGGCCGGCAGCACGACCGTCCGCTCGACGCTCTCCCGCTCCCCGACGACGCCGCCGGTAGCGACGATCGACCCGCTCACGCGCGCGCCGCCGTCCACCTGCGTGCCTTCCCACAGGACGCTGCCCGAGACGACCGCCCCTTCGCCCACGGCCGCGCCGGCCCCGACCACCGACCGCGTGACCCGCGCTCGCGGATGGATCCGCGCCTCGGGGTGGACGAGCCGCGCGGCGCCCGCGCCCCGGAATCCGGACGACATCATCGAGAGCTGGGAGGCGAGGTACAAGGGCGGGCTGCCGAAATCGTACCACGCGCCGCTGACGCGGACGCCGAGCAGCCGCTGCCCCTCCGCCACGAGCGGCGCGTAGAGGTCGCGCACGCTGTCCGACGGACCCGCCGGGAGCCGGTCGAGGAGGTCGGGGTCGAGGACGTGCACGCCGGTGAAGAGGAGGGGCCGCCCCTTGACCGGATGGGGCAGGCCCGCGAGGGCACGGACGAAGCCGCCGGGTCCGGTCACGATGCCCCCGTAGCCCTCGACCCGACGGTGGGCCTTGAGGGCGAGGGTGGCCCGGGCGCGCGAGGCCGCGTGCCTGCGCACGAGGTCCGAAAGGTCGAAGTCGAAGAGCACGTCGCCGTTGACGAGCAGGAACGGCTCGTCGCCGAAGAAGCGCCTCACCTTGCGCGGGCCACCCGCCGTACCGAGGATCTTGCGCTCGAACGAGTAGGAGACGCGGAGGCCGAGCGTGCGGCCGTCCCCCACCACGCGGCGTACGGTCGCGGGCAGGTGGTGGAGGTTGATGACGACGTCGGTCACCCCGTGGCGGCGCAGCAGCTCCAGCGTCCAGTGGATCAGGGGGCGATTCAGCACGGGCAGGGCGGGCTTCGCCCGCAGCAGCGTGAGGGGCCGCATGCGCAGGCCGAGCCCCGCGGCGAGCACCATTGCCTTCATTCGTCAATCCGGGGGGGTACCCCCCAATGACAGCACCCCCCCGCGCGCATTCGCGCTCCCCCCCACTCCGCTCGCTCGCGAGTGAATCGCTCGCTCGCTGCCATCTTCATTTAGAGAAAAGCATGTCACCTTTGCCGCCGGCGGCGAAGAAGAGGGTTGCGTACGAATCGGTGACGTAGTCGGTGCGCCGGTAGCCGAGCGCCGCGGCCGCCGCGTGGATGCCCTGCACCGGCCCCTCGATCTCGAGGAACGTGCCGACCGGGGTCTCGTCCACCACGATCTCCACGTCCTTCCAGGAATAGGTCTCCCGATATTTCTGGTAGCGGAAGACCGGCCGGAGGCCGAGCGCGGCGAGCAGCGACTGGAGGACGTCCGGCTCGCCTATCGACAACTCGATCTCCTCCCGCGCCTTCACCTCGCTCGAATCCAGGCGAGGCCCCTTGTAGGTCAGGCGGCCTCCGTCGGGCGTGCGGCGGACCCGGAGCAGCCGGCCGCCCGCGCCCAGCCGCCCGCGCTC
>Ga0207684_10006412_pt1 | contig 10725 bp, 18 predicted proteins | sample KBSK5501metaG_FD_184342 | JGI IMG/M metagenome (GOLD analysis project Ga0207684, IMG submission 184342) | Corn, switchgrass and miscanthus rhizosphere microbial communities from Kellogg Biological Station, Michigan, USA - KBS K5-50-1 metaG... | ecosystem: Host-associated > Plants > Roots >... | reverse complement strand
TGATTCCGCATGCTGAGGGCGTTTTGTGAAGACGCTTCGTATCCTGGTGGCGGATGATCACGAGGTCGTGCGGCAGGGCATGCGAGCACTTCTGGAAGTCCGTCCCGAATGGGAAGTTTGTGCGGAGGCGGCCAATGGCCGGGAGGCTATTGAACTGGCAAAACAGACGAAGCCTGACGTCGTTGTGATGGATATCAGCATGCCGGAATTGAATGGCTTGGAAGCCACGCGACAAATCCTGAAAGCCCTCCCCAAAACCGAGGTGCTTATGCTGACGCTTCATGAATCCGAACAGTTAGTACGTAGGGTGGTCGAATCAGGCGCTCGTGCCTACGTCCTAAAGTCCGACGCAGGACGAGACTTACTGGAGGGTGTGGCGGCGCTTAGCCAGCACAAGAGTTTTTTTTCATCCAAGGTAGCAACGGTCTTAGTGGAGAGCTACCTGAAAGGGGGCAAGACAACCGGCAGAACGAAACGCTATGGTGGTCTTCTGACCCCTCGCGAGCGAGAAGTTGTCCAGCTTCTGGCAGAAGGGAAGAGTAACAAAGGGATCGGAGCAACCTTGGGGGTCAGTGTTCACACGGTAGAAACCCATCGAAGCAACATCATGCGCAAGCTCGGTGCCAATTCCTTGAGCGACCTAATTCGCTACGCCCTTCGCAATAAGATTGTCCATTTCTAGGGCGTTCCCGAATCCAACAATGGCAGCTCCCAATGTTTCTTTTCGCAGCAAGGTTAGAGGCGAAGGAGTGCAGAAAGCGACTTCCGCCGAGCATGAAATCGTGCCAGCTAGAGTGACTTTAAGTATTCGATTAAGTCGAGTTTCTCTCGTTCGGTAAGCTCCAGCTTAAAGAAATTGTTATAGTGCTCGATGACATCTCGGAGAGTGGCAAAGCGACCGTCATGGTAGAAGCCACCCTTCTGGTGGCTCCAGAGACCCGCGAGGGGTGCTGTGCGGTACATGTGAGTCGGTGATCGGTCGGCCTGGAAGGAATCCACGCCAATCTCACTGGGAGCGTGCAGGGTGTTTCCCGGCTCAGTGAAGAGCGGCGGGACGTGGCAGCTTGCGCACTTCACTTTGCTATTGAAGATTGCTTTCCCAGGTGCCGCGTTCTTCTTGTCAAAGGTACTCTGCGGCGGCTTAGGTGCAGGGATGGCAAGCTGATACGGATAGCGCTGTCTTCGGGCTCACTCCGCCTCCGACACCGCCGTTCTTTTCGCCGGCGATGGCCTTGTGTAACTGCAGCGCGTCGCCCCAGAAGGCCTCGCTGCCAAACGTGTCGTAGCGGAAGACTTGTCTGCCTTGCTCAATCATCTTCTCGGCGTTGTGGTGAACCAGACGATCAAATTCCGAAGGCGGCGCGCCTTGCGTATTGCCACGCTGAGCGCCGCCAGCGGAGGACGCTTTGCCACTCACGCGTGACTGCAGGACGACATGGGCGGACAGCAGGACACCAGTGGCCACCGCCACGGCGACCGCCAGAGGAAGAACCTTCTGTCTCATAACCATCACTACCCTCCCTAGCCCGAAGTTGTTCGCGGGATTGAGGCATGCTAGAAAACGGCGAAGACGAGCGTCTGTTCAATTTTGAACAGCTCGACGCAGATTGGCACTAGAGGAATCTCTGCAGAGGACTTGGAGATTGTGACCCATCGAGAAGGAGTCTTCCTACTGGCTTTTCATTTTGTAGAGTGCGCGATCCGCCGTGTGCAGCAGGTTTTCAATGGTTTTGCCATCCTCGGGAAAGGTGGCCACGCCGACGCTCACGGAAAGCAGGGGATCCTCGCGATCATTGGCCAAGCGGGCGCAGATACGGCGCCCAACCAGGCCAGCCTCCCTTGCCCCCGTCTCAGGCAGGACAATCGCAAACTCGTCGCCGCCGTAACGCGCGGGCGTGTCGATGCATCGGCAGGAGAAGCGGAAAATGTCGGCCAAGCGGCAGAGCGCCCGGTTGCCTGCCGGATGGCCGTACCGGTCGTTGATCTGCTTCATCCCGTCCAGATCAAACAGCAGGACGGCAAACGCTCGCTCCGTGCGATCTGAGCGTTTGATCTCTGCTTCGAGTGCTTCCGCAAGCCTGCGGTAATTGGCCAGCCCGGTAAGCGCATCGGTCGCTGCGAGATGCCGGAGCTGATCCTCCGACGCGCGCTGTTCGGTGACGTCCTCGGCGATGATCTTGTAGCCGTCCAGCGCACCTTGCTCGCCGCGGACTTCTCGCCCGCTGAGACGTACCTTTAGGCTCGTGCCGTCCTTCCGCTTCCAGTCAATTTCGACGGGACCGACTCGACCCGTCTGGCGGGAGTGCTCCAGCAATTGCGCCCGCTCGCCAGGGTCCCAAATGATGTCGCTCGCAAGGTCTACCGCCAAAAGTTCCTCTCTTGATGTATAGCCAAGCATCGTCACTAGGACCTGGTTGACGTCCAGAAACTTGCCCGCCACGGTGCAGCGGCAGATTCCGTAGGTTGGGTTTTCCACGAGGGCGCGGTAGAGCGCTTGCGAACGGTGCAGCTCTTTTTCCGCTCGATCGCGTTCTTCGCGAAGGGTTTTTTCATCCAGCGCTCGACGAACGGCCACGGGTAGGTAAGCAATATGATCCATTTCAATACAATCGGCAGCGCCTTTCTCGGTGAACTCCACGACGGTTTCTCGTCGCATGGTGTCGGTTACGAAGATGAGGGGGATCTCCTTCTCCGACTGGTGTAGGAGTTCCAGCGCCTGGGTTCCCCGCCAGTTCGGGCTGGGGTACTCGGCCAAGACAACATCATACGGGTCCGAGCGCAGCCGTTCGGCAAACTGCTCGCGAGTTAGAACTACATCTGCGTTGACCTTGAATTGCACCCTCTTGAGCTCCTGCAGACAGCGCTTTACATTCGCTGCGTCACGTTGAACAAAGAGGATGTGCAAGAACCGCCGTCCGCGGGTCGCTGTGCTTCGGGCAGCAGAATTTCGCTGATCCCGTTTGGTTCCGATCTGTCCCAAGGCAGACATTGAAAGCCGCCGGTGAACTCACCAGAGCCAGCCGCTAATTTTTGCGGCCGACTGATGGAATTCGTGGAGAATCCCTTCGCCACAACTCTGCGGCTGCTGTGGGAGGACTGACTGTTCAATTTTGTACACTTCGCAGTTCTGTGTCGTTATGTATACCATGTCTTTTATTTCCCTCTGTGGTTGATTCAGGTCCGTTCATCTCCCAACGCGGATCCTGGAGAGGGAATGAAGAATTCCAAAAACATTCAGAAGCCACAAAATTACGGCAATGACCACGACAACATTCAAGATCGTCTTGATGGATCCTGCCATTGGTATGAAGCGATTAACCAGCCAGAGGAGAACACCAACCACGATCAGGACCAGTAGTAATTGAATTAAAGGCATGATCTGTTGACCTCCCTGTTTTGACAGGCAGACGGCTCTGAGTTGCCGGAGGTGTTGCACCACTTTCCCTGTTAGTCCGAGGGCCTTTCCGCTCCATTTCCCCGGAGGAGGGAGGGGGCCACGCCGCTACGTCCAGTCCGGTTGTTGCCGACCTTAGCGGATGGCCCCCTGGGGTGTGTCCGGGGTAGGACCTCGCTGAGCCGCTTTTCCCGAGATCTAAATCCAGCCCAGATCAGAGAAAACACGGCAAATCACCAGTGACTATGGCTTGGCGGCTTGTTTCGATTCGTTCCGCGGTGCGCCCTTTTGTAGGACGTGGACGAGATGGCGGCCGGTCACAGGAATGGCAACTTTATTGCCCAGGACGATTTCTCTCGCGGTGATCTTGCGGCCGTAGACCCGTGCGTTCGCGTCATCGTCGGGCCGAAGCGTGGAACCCTCGAGGGAAATGCCGGCAAATAGACCGCGTGAACGAGAGTAGCTCAGGATCTCTGCCCGCAGGTACGCATCGGTGTCTGCTGAAGCGTCGCGGCCTTTGGGGCCTGCCACGGCGGAGGCATCTGCACCCAGTTTAACCTTGCTCTTCAGAATGGAATCCGCGCCTCTTTGATTCATCACCAAGAGAACGAGATCGGTGGATTGTCCGCCGAGCTGCAGACCAAAGCTGCCACCTTCTAGCGCATACATGGCCGGAGCGCCCCAAGGTCCACGGAATTTCTCGCCCGATCGGCAGACCATCGCCCCGCGGCCATAGCTTCCGCCAAATCCAACCGCTACCTTCGTAACTGACGGGATAACAATGACGCACTCGGCTTTCTCCAAGAGCTCTTGTGGGATGTTATCGGGTACGTTCAGGATTTCTTCCATGACGGCACCGCAATTTTCTAGACGCTTACTCTCCTTACCCGCAGCGTAGACCACGACCGCAAGAAACACTAAACAGACAACAACAGTAAATTTTCGAAACATCGCAGACCTCCATGGTCAGAAGTGTTGCCCAGGTTAGATCTCCCGAACCTTTGACAGGGCGCCTTTAACCAGGGCTTCGATCGGGGGAGGGCCGCTTGTTGCAACCTTCTCTCCAACCGCCCCATCGGGGCTCCCTGCTATGATTTTTGCCTCGCGCCTACGACCAGCAAGACAACCCCTCCAACCAACGCCAGTCCTCCCAGTATTGGAGGAAGGGGAACTCGCTCGTGAGTCTGTACCGTGGCATGCATAGGTCCTACATCCATTACCGTTTCTTGACGGTTGTAATTGATCCCTTGATAGGCCAGAGCTAGCACCCCCAGAATGACCAACACAATCCCAGCCAAAGTGATCGGTCTCATGTTTATCGTCATCGCTATGAGGCGAGTGGTCTTCGGCCTTGGATGACCCTAATCAAGACTACAGCGATGGCCAACAGCAACAGGAGGTGGATGAACCCACCTAAAGTGTAGGAAGTGGCTAGTCCCAAAGCCCACAAAACGACCAAAATCACAAAAATTGTCCACAACATTTTGATTCCTCCCCTAAGATTCCGCCTCCCACCAGATTCTGTCTGGCAGCTAGAGGCACAGGTCTTATACTCTTGGGGTATTGCGCGTGTCAGTTCAGTCCTGCTCACACGTGTGGTCAAAATTGCTCATCCCAGTTAAGGAGGGGTATTACAGTGGCTGATTGTTTTCGTGTATCCGGTGCTGCTGGCCGCAATCGATACGCTGGTCTCGTTCTTCTCGCCGCACGGCACCCGGGGCAGCTTCGCCTACACGCAGATGGACGGACTGCCCGTCATCCAGATCGCTTCCGTCCTAGGCATGCCCGCCATCGTCATTCCTCGTAGGACTGTTTGCCTCCACCGTTGCGGTGGCGCTCTATCGCGGACTGAGCATCCCTGCTTGCCGACGGAGTTCCCCTGGTGCTGATCGCGATGGCGGAACATGATGTAGAGGCGAATCCCAAGTTTGCGACCTGCGGCGAACCTCGCCTTGCCCAGTTCCTTCTGCTGCGGCTTGCGCCGGTAGAAGTGTTTCAAGTCCGGGTCTTCGCGTACTACGTGCATCGCTGCTTCACCCCAGAGAAAGCGCAGCAGCGGGTTGCCTTGTTTGCTCGGTTTGCCGAGCCGCTGCCGCCCGTCGCTGGAATGTTCGCTGGGGAATCATGCCCACGTAGCTTGCCAGCGCTTTGCCGTCGGCGAATCGCGCTGGGTCACCCAAGAACACGCCCGTGGCCAACGCCGTGACGGTCCCGACTCCCGGATGTGTCATTAACGGCTTTGCTCCGGGACGACGCAAGGCCTGGTCCCTGACCCGCTCATCCAGCGTTCCGATCTGTCGGTCCGACCTGCGGTACATAGGGTGCAGCTGGGTTCGCCGATGAGCTGCATTTGGCGTCAGCCGCACTGATGCGATCGCCTGTTGGCCTGCTTGGCTCCACAGAGTCGAGGCCCGCCGCATCATCGCGGACTATCTTGCCGAAGCCCAGGACTCCCAATCTGAAGATTCGGTTTCAGGCAGGGCGTTGGGCAGCTAGCAATCTTCTCCGCCTCGCGGCCATCATGGTATCCCCTGAGCTTTGGGAATCACTGCGTCTTCGCGTCGTAGAAGATTAATGTGTTCAATTTTGAACAGACGGCAAAATTTGGAGTTGGTACAACTCCGCGGTCGCTGCTAGATGCGTGGAACGCCTTGTAACTGGGTGAAGAGGAGACACTAATGCTGAAATCTAAGGTTAGCAAAATCTGGATCCCGGCGTTCATATTGGCCGTCGTAATAGTCGGGTGCGCCGACCCAGACAAGAATGCAGGAAGCGGCGCCGGCTCCCCCCTAACCCCACCTACAGTGATCTCCGTGACTCCGCCGGACGGCTCTGCAGGCAGTTGCCCCAACGCACTTGTCACCGCAACATTCAGCAAGGCGATGAACCCTTCGACGATCAACACCTCTACGTTTACTTTGACCGGGCCAGGCACGACGAGCGTATCTGGGCAAGCTACCTACGTTGCGTCGACCAATATTGCCACCTTTACGCCCTCGAGCAGTCTTGCACTGAATACGACTTATACCGCGACAATCACCACCGGGGTGGCTGACACGTTCGGTAATACGCTGACGGCCCCTTTCGTGTGGAGCTTCAAGACAGCTACAGCGCCATGTCAAACACCCGGGTCCATAGCGTTGGGAGCGGCCTGCAGTTTCGGAATTCTGGCCGGCTCCACGGTCACCAACGTCGCCGGTACCGCTACCCACATTAGTGGGGATGTTGGCGTGTGGCCAGGAACTGCGATAACTGGATTTGGGCCACCGGCAGTAGTAACGGGCACGCTACACCCGGGCGATTCGATTGCCATGACGGCCCAGGGTGACTTGACGACGGCGTACAACGCCGCCGCCGGAGCAGCAGGAGGGGCCGTCCTCCCTGCAGATATAGGAGGGCTAACCCTCCCCCCTGGCGTTTATAAGACCACGAGCGCGCAGCCCTCGCTGGGAATAACCGGGAATCTCACCCTCGACGGTAAAGGCGATCCGAATGCTGTCTTCATCTTCCAGATAGTGTCCACATTGAAGACGGCAGCCACTAACAGCCAAGTCATCCTGATCGGTGGCGCCCAGTCTAGGAACGTGTTCTGGCAGGTCGGCAGTTCAGCGACCCTTGGAACGAGCACACTGTTCACAGGAACCATAATGGCTCAGGCATCTATCACGCTCACCACCAACGCGACGATAAATGGCAGAGCGCTGGCGCGGACGGCCGCAGTCACATTGGACACCAATAATGTTGTCGTACCTCCCTGTCCATGAGGTATTCGGTAGTGAGACCAGCTTGAGGCTGTTCTACTACCGGTCAGGCTGGAAAAGCAGGATTTCACGTTATCGAAGTTCGGAGGAATACTCGCATGTCATCTCAATCAAAGAGCCATCCTGGTCGGGTTTTAGCAATGCTGCCGGCAATGATTGCTGTCCTGTGTATGTTTGGCACCCTCGCCGCAGCTCAGGACCAGCCTGCTCCCAAGTGGGAGCTTTTCGGCGGATACTCCTTCTTTCATCCCGGCGCGGATGTACACGGCCAACTTCCAGGAGCATTGTTCCCGTTAAGCAGCCGCCTGGAACCGAACCCCCGCGGCGTTGGCGCCAGCGCTACTTATAATTTCAACCGTTGGCTGGGACTCACTCTCGACTACAGCAACCATTGGGGCAGCGGTGAAACCACGGTAGCCAAGAGAATTGACGACGCCGGTTTCTCCAACCTCTCGCTGGGCCCAAAGGTTACGTTCCGCAGCACTCATTTTTCCCCATTTCTTGAGGTGTTAGTGGGCGACCATCGTCTTACGCCTGATGCCTTCCACGATATCGACAAATTAGGTTTTATGTTCGGCGGCGGTCTTGATATCAACCTGTCTAGGCACGTTGCTCTACGGCTGATCAGGGCCGACTATGTGTTGTCGAATTACCGATTTGGTTCTCCAACCGTGACCCCCGCCACTGAAATCCGGGGCGTGAGACTACAGGCTGGCGTCACTTTTATGTTCGGTGGCGGACCGCCTCCAGTGCCACCCAGCGCGGCTTGCTCGGTACAGCCGACCGAAGTCTTTGCCGGCGAGCCTGTGACCGCGACTGCCAATGGATCTAGTTTCAATCCCAAGCGTACGGTCAAGTACAACTGGAGTGGCACCGGGGTGAAGCTTGCCGGGGCCGATGCTTCCACGCAGATTGACACCACCGGCTTACAGCCCGGCTCATACGGAGTCACTGCCAACTTGAGTGATGGCAGCAAAAATGGTTTTGCATCCTGCAGTGCCAGGTTCACCGTGAAAGAGCCCCGTCCACCTGTGATTTCATGCTCGGCAGATCCGGCGAGCGTGCAAACGGGTGGGACCTCAACCATCAAATCGAACGCCAGCAGCCCGGATGGCCGCAGGCTGACCTACAGCTACACCACAAGCGCAGGCGAGATCTCCGGCAACGATGCCACCGCCGCGTTGAATACACGGGGCGCACAACCAGGCCGCATCACGGTCACTTGCAACGTAAGCGATGACCGCAATCCGCCGCTCATGGCCTCGTCCACCACCATAGTGAACGTGGAAGCTCCGCCGCCTCCCCCTGCGCCTCCGGCAGAGCAGAGGGAACTAGAATCAAGGCTTGCTCTCCACAGCATTTACTTTCAGACGGCTCGGCCTACGGCTAGCAATCCCAACGACGGCTTAGTGGCGAGTCAGCAGACGGTCCTCACGGCTCTGGCCAACGACTTCAAGAAGTATCTCGCATTCAGGCCAGAGGCCCACTTGATCCTCGGTGGCCATGCAGACCCCCGCGGATCGATTGAATACAACAAGGCCCTTACGGAGCGGCGTGTAGAACGTACCAAGCGCTTCCTGGTCGAGCAGGGCGTCCCGGCCGCCAGCATTGAGACTCGGGCGTTTGGTAAGCAGGACAATCTGAGTGCCGACCAGGTAAGGCAACTGATTGAAGAGAATCCCGACTTGAGTGCGGAGGATCGGCAGAAGATCCTAAGCAATCTGCCGGTGATTGTCCTGGCCAACAACCGCCGCGTAGACGTTACCCTGAGTACTACGGGGCAACAATCCGTTCGTCAGTACCCCTTCAACGCTAAAGACGCCTTAGCACTGATCAGCACTAAGGGCGAAGGAAAGGTGCCGCCGGCCAAGAAGAAGACCAAGAAGCAGTAGGTGCAAGGGCCGAAAAAGCCTCGGGCACGTAGCAACGATGTTTGGCAGTGCTGATCTTGGGGTTCTTTCAATTGGAAGGTCGCGGCGAATTGAGACTTCATTCGTGCCCGTCAGGGCCTCTCGAGCAGAGTGCTGCCAACCCCACGGCATCACCTCGGGCTCTCGTGGAGACTTGACACCCTCAGAGGCCAGCTTCCTGCACACGCTCCTCTAGATCGTAGTCGGGCATGGGGAGGAAAGAACTTCTCGGCAAGGCCCAGGGTCCCATGAGGGAGAGTGCCGTACGCAGGTTTGCGCGCCGCAATCTAGGCTGACCTCCCACCTCTCCGGTCTGCAGTTTCCTCCAGTTCGGAATTCCTGGCGGCCATCGTCGCATCCACCTGAGCCCGGCGATGTTCCCATCTAAACTGTCCAGCAGCTTCAGCAAGTCCTGCCGTTGCGCCGCCCACGGCGCCAGCGGTAGCGACTCCAGTTGTGCCCGCCCCTTCTACCTCATCTCCCCGTCGAGAGCAGTGGTCATTCAGGTGGACGCTGGAGCGGCAATGACCGCACTCAAGTTGATCGAGAAATAATCAAAATCGGCAACTACGCAGCCCCTCGTGGACGCTCGCGCAGTCCGCGGGTGATCGCGGATACCACATGAGTTGGCGCTCTACGCGCTCAGGGTCGCTCGTGGACCGAGATCTGCAAGGGGGCTAGGCGTGAGCGAGGGCATCGCTCAGCGTGCCGTTCTTGGGTTGCCCAAGAACCTGCCTACGGGCTCTCCTGCAACCGCCTGAGTCCCAAGAGCCGGCCATCAGGCTAGGCCCTGCCCACAAACACACGTATTTGAGCCGGCTCCCAGGCATGCTTTTGAAACCGGACCGCGGGACCACATCCCGGAGAAAACTGGGCCTAATTGAGTCTGATGAGGAAAAAAGCCAATTCTCCGCAGTCCGGTTCCGCGCAGAAAACGCGGATTTCGGCGAGGATTCGCGCATTCTTGCGGTCGATGCGGCGGAGAAGCCAGTTGAGCAGACTGGATGGCGGAGGGCGCAGTCATGAGCGAACCCTTCTCCGCCGTTAACAGGGAAAAAATCAGAGAAATATCAGGCTCTCGGCAAGCTTCCCTCACCGCAAACATGCCACTGACGCGGATTACTGGCAAACTAAGCGTCTCGGAGTTCCCGGACGGAACAGGGAATTAGCAGGGAAATCTCCGCCTGCAAGCTGCGAATCCTGTACTAAGAACGTTGCTCCGTCGGTCAGCACACCTTTAGCGGCTCAGAGTTTGATCGCAGGCTTCAGTCTGGTCAAGCGCCGATCAATAGGGTCCAAATCGAAATCTTGCTCGGTCCCACTCACGGAGCAGTGCGCCTCGGTTAATTAAGGGTGAATCAGAAATTGGGAGCGTTCCTGCCTTCATTTTGTCAGCCTCTTGCTTGTAATATTCCAGGACTCCGTATACGGGAGCCATAGTTTGCTGCTTGAACCAATCCAATGCCTGAGAGGTTGAGTCGGCCTGATCGTCGTACTTGCTCTTAGGGAAGCTGGTGAGCTCGTGCAGGTATTCTCCCAGCCAAGCCGCCTTTTCCGGAAGGTGGACAAAGCCGTTCTCAATCGTGCCGGTGACCGAATGCATCCGCATGGTTTTGTCCATTGTCGGTTCGTACTTTTTGATCGCGTGCACTCCTTCATT
>Ga0207684_10006411_pt1 | contig 10726 bp, 8 predicted proteins | sample KBSK5501metaG_FD_184342 | JGI IMG/M metagenome (GOLD analysis project Ga0207684, IMG submission 184342) | Corn, switchgrass and miscanthus rhizosphere microbial communities from Kellogg Biological Station, Michigan, USA - KBS K5-50-1 metaG... | ecosystem: Host-associated > Plants > Roots >... | reverse complement strand
GGAGGGAAGGACTAGATCCGTGGTGCGCGCGGTGCCGAAAGAGGAAGAGCAGTTCGAGCCGGAGACGCCCGATTTCACGATCGTGACCGGCTTGTCGGGCGCAGGCCGCTCGGAAGTCGCGAACGCGCTCGAAGACCTCGGATACTTCGTCGTCGACAACCTCCCGCCGTCGCTCATGCCGAAGATGGTCGAGCTTGCCGTCGTGCCGGGACAAGAGATCCGTCACATCGCTCTGGTTGTCGACGTGCGCGGCGGCACATACTTCGATCAGGTCTCTGAAGCCCTTCGCGATCTCGCCCGCCGAGGCATCGAGTACCGCATCATCTTCTTGACCGCGTCCGACGACGTCTTGATCCGCCGGTTCGAAGCGACGAAGCGGAAGCATCCCCTGGCTGACCGCGTGCTCGACGGCATCTCGAAGGAGCGCGCGGTGCTCGAGTCGCTGCGCGAGGCGGCCGACCTTGTCATCGACACGTCCAACATGACGGTGCATGAGCTTCGCGACCGCGTCGTTGCCAGCTTCTCTGCCCAGTCCCGCGAAGAGCGCCTTCAGACGACGGTGGTTTCCTTCGGCTATAAGCACGGGCTTCCGCTGGACGCGGACATGGTGCTGGATATCCGCTTCTTGCCGAACCCGTACTGGATCGACGACTTGCGGCCTTTGCCCGGAACCGACAAGCGCATCCGCGAGTACGTGATGCAGCAAGAAGCGACGGTCGATTTCATGAAGCGTCTGGACACGCTGCTCGACGGGTTGGTCCCGGGTTTCCTCCACGAGGGGAAGCGGTATCTCACTATCGCAATCGGATGTACCGGCGGACGGCATCGGTCGGTCGTGCTGGCGGAAGCGGTGGCGGAAAGCTTGCGCCGGCGCGGGCTGAGCGTAGTGGTCCGTCACCGGGACCTCGAGCGTGAGTGAGGACGGGTGGCCAGCGGTCAAACGCCGCGGATCGTGTGCGTCGGCGGCGGACACGGTCTCTTCGCCGCGCTGCGCGCAGCGCGACAGCTAACGCCGGACGTCACCGCCGTCGTGACGGTCGCCGACGACGGTGGCTCGTCCGGGATCTTGCGCCATCAGCTCGGCATCCCGGCGCCAGGCGACCTCCGCATGGCGATCGCGGCGCTCGCCGCAGACCCGGACCGTGAGGCTGTCATCCAGTATCGGTTCAAAGAAGGCGAGCTCGCAGGGCATCCGCTTGGGAACCTTCTGATCGCGGCGCTCGCCGATCTCCGCGGCGACTTCGCGCTTGCGGTCGACGAAGTCGCCGAGCTGGCGAACGTCCGCGGCCGGGTCATCCCTTCGACGACGGCGCCGGTCCGGTTGCGCGCGGACATCGGCGGGGTGCGCGTTGCCGGGCAGGTCGCGATCGCGCAGGGCCCCGGAGCGGTCGATCACCTTTGGCTGGAGCCCGAGCATGCTCAGGGCCATCCCGACGCGATCGAAGCGCTCGAGCAGGCCGACCTCGTCGTGCTCGGTCCCGGCAGCCTCTTCACGAGCGTCGTCGCTGCGCTGCTTCCGGAAGGCATCGTCGCGGCGGCTTCGCGCGCGCAACGCGTTGCCCTCGTTCTGAATCTGGCCCAGCAGAACGGCGAGACCCTTGGGCTTGACGGCGCAGGCCACGTGCGTGGGCTGCTCGCACATTGTCCCGGTCTACGCCTCGACGCCGTCCTGGTTCACGACGGCAGTTGGGCGAGGATCGCGCGCCCGGTGAAGGTGAGCGATGCCGCGCTGAAAGCCGTTCGCGGGCCCGTGGTGCGGGCGGATCTGCGCGGTCGAGCCGCCGCTCACGACCCAGACAAGCTCGCCTCGACGCTGAAGAGCTTGCTGTGGTGAGAACGCCGCGCACGGCGACATCGGCCGTGCGCGACGACCTTGTGCAAGTGCGCGCGCATCGCGCCTGTGACCGGCGGGCAGAACTTGCAGGCCTGCTGCGATCGGCCGGAACGTTCCACGTGTTGGGTTCCGGGCGCTACGCGCTCGAAGCAACGTCCGAGCACGCCGGCGCAGCCCGGCGGATCTACGAGGCGCTGTCGCAGGCGCTCGGCGCACGCGGCGAGGTGCGGCTGCTCGAGCCCGGACGCGGGCATCCGCGGCAGCGATACGCCGTGCGCGCGGAGACGGTGGGGCTTCAGCGTCTCGTCGAGGCTGGCATCCTCAGCGACGGGGGAGGACCCGGCGGCAGGGTCCCGCGCAGGATCGTAGCGAAGCGCTGCTGCGTCGGGGCGTACCTCCGAGGTGCATTCCTCGCGCGCGGCACCGTCAGCGATCCGCGCCGGCCGGCGCACCTCGAGATCCGGGCGGACACGGAGGAGGCGGCGGAAGATCTGGCCGAGCTCCTTGCGCGCGCGGGCGCCGAGGCCCACGCGCGCGAGCACAAGGGTTGGTCGGCCTATGTGAAAAGCACGTCGGGGATAGGAGCGGCGCTCGCAGCGATGGGCGCGCATGAGTCGTACCTCCGCTGGGAGGCCGGCTCGGTGTGGAAGTCGGTTCACGTGGCCGCAGGCCGGCTGGCCAACGCCGACGCGGCCAACGCCAGGCGTCTCGCGCGCGCGGCAGTGAATCATCTGGCGGCGATCGAAGAGCTCGACCGGGCCCACGGGCTGCGCGCGTTGCCTCCTGCACTTCGCGAGGTCGCCGAGTTACGGCGCGCGCACCAAGAAGCGAGCCTCGAAGAGCTCGGCCGCCTGTGTTCGCCGCCGATCACGAAAGCAGCTGTTGCCGACCGCCTACGGCGGATCGCGCGCGCGGCCGGGTTCGAACCGGCGCGCGCGCGCGGATAGGCTAACGACATATATAAGGAGGCTCACTCATGGCTGTGAAGGTTGGGATCAACGGCTTCGGCCGCATCGGACGCAACTTCCTTCGAGCATCCCTCAAGCGCGGCGCCGACATCCAGATAGTCGGCGTGAACGATCTCACCGACGCGAAAACGCTGGCGCATCTGCTCAAGTACGACTCGGTACACAAGATGCTCGACGTCGATGTCGCGGCCGGGGACGGCGAGATCTCGGTCGGCGGAAAGGCGTTCCGCGTTTCGGCTGAACGCGACCCCGCCGCGCTGCCGTGGAAGGAACTGGGCGCCGATGTCGTCATCGAGTCGACCGGTCTCTTCACCGACGCGTCGAAGGCACGCGCGCACATCGACGCAGGGGCAAAGAAAGTGATCATCAGCGCGCCCGCGAAAGGCGAGGACATCACCGTCGTCATGGGCGTGAACGACGATCTCTACGACGCGTCGGCCCACAACATCATTTCGAACGCCTCGTGCACCACGAACTCCGTCGTGCCGATGGCAAAAGTTTTGAAAGACTCGTTCGGCATCGAGAAGGGTTTCCTCACCACGGTCCACGCATACACGAACGACCAGAACTTGCTCGACCTCGTGCACAAGGATCTGCGGCGTGGGCGAGCGGCTGCGGTGAACATCGTTCCGGCGTCCACCGGCGCGGCCAAGGCGACCTCACTTGCGATTCCCGAGCTGAAAGGCCGGCTCGACGGAACCGCGTTACGCGTGCCGGTGCCTGACGGAAGCGTGAGCGATCTTGTGTGCGTCCTCGACCGTGACGTCACTGTCGACGAAGTGAACTCCGCGTTCGAGAAAGCAGCGGGCGAAGGCAGACTCAAGGGGTACTTGCGCTACACGGAGGATCCGATCGTCTCGAGCGACATCGTCGGCGATCCACACTCGTGCATCCTTGATGGGCTCTCAACCATGGCGATAGGCAATCTGGTGAAGACGCTTGGCTGGTACGACAACGAGTGGGGCTTCTCCAACCGGCTCGTGGACCTGGTGCAGCTGATCGGCTCGAAGCTGTAGGGCCAAGCCCAATGAGGCTTCGGACGCTCGACGACATCAAGGTCGCCGGGAAGCAAGTCCTGTTGCGCGCCGATCTAAACGTGCCGCTTGCGGACGGAGAGATCACGGATGACTTCCGGATCAAGCAGTCTCTGCCGACGATCAAGGAGCTGCTAGAGAAGGACGCCGCGCGAGTCGTGGTCACGGCGCACCTCGGTCGTCCCAAGGGAACACGAGACCTCAGGTACTCGCTTATCCCGGTCGCGGACCGCCTCGCGAAGCTGCTCGATACGGCCGTCCCGGTTATCGGTACGCCCGAAGATGCGACCGACAAACGCGTTCAGATGCTCGAGAACGTCCGCTTCGAGCCGGGGGAGACGAAGAACAACCCGGCCTGGGCGAAGCGGCTCGCGACGCTCGGGAACGTCTATGTGGACGACGCCTTCGGCGCCGTTCACCGCGCGCACGCGAGCGTGGTCGGCGTCGCGAAGCTCATCCGAACCAAGGCCGCGGGGCGGCTGCTCGAAAAAGAGATCCACGTTCTCAGCCGGTTGCTCGAGAGCCCGGATCGGCCGTACGTAGCTGTTGTGGGAGGCGCGAAGGTGAGCGACAAGCTCGGCGTGCTCGACAACCTGCTAAAGGTCGTTGACCGCGTTTTGATCGGCGGCGCGATGTGTTTCACGTTCTACCTTGCTGAAGGGCGTCCCGTCGGCACGTCGCTCGTCGAGCCCGATCACGTCCCACAGGTGAAGCGACTGATGAAGCGAGCCCGCGAACGGCTTCTGCTTCCGACCGACCTCGTCGTTGCGATGGAGATGGCCGCGGGCGCGAAGGTCGATGTTGTCGCTGCCGATCAGATCCCGAACGACATGGCCGGGTACGACATCGGCCCGGAGACGATCCGCGCATATGCCGCTCAGATCCTCGGTGCACAGACGGTGATGTGGAACGGCCCGATGGGTGTGGCCGAGATCGATGAGTTCGCGAACGGGACGCGCGCGATCGCGCACGCGGTTGCCGACGGTGACGCGTTCTCGGTCGTCGGTGGGGGAGACAGCATCGCAGCGCTCGAGAAGTTCGGCTACGTCGACAAAGTGGATCATGCGTCGACCGGCGGCGGCGCGATGCTTGAATTTCTCGAGGGGAAGCAGTTGCCCGGCCTCGTTCCCCTCCAGGCTAGGATGGCGCGCCCAAAACCAAAAGGGGGATAGGTGGCGCGTAAGCCGATCATCGCCGGTAACTGGAAGATGTTTAAGACGCACCTCGAGGCCATCGCGCTCGTCCAGAAGCTGCACTACTTGTTGCGCCCGGAGGATTACGACAAGGTCGAAGTCGTCGTCTGCCCGCCCTTCACCGCCCTCCGCGCCGTCCAGACGTTCATCGAAGGCGACAACTCACTGATCGAGCTCGGCGCGCAGAACTGCCACTGGGAGAACGAAGGCGCATACACCGGCGAGATCTCTCCACCGATGGTTGCACGCCTCAAGTGTCGCTATGTGATCGCAGGACACTCGGAACGCCGTCAGTACTTCGGTGAGACCGACGAGATCGTAAACAAGAAAGCGAAGGCGATCTTCGCCAACGGCATGACGCCGATCGTTTGTGTCGGCGAAACCCTGGAGCAGCGCGACGCGGGCGAAACCGAATCCTTCGTCGAGCAGCAGGTGCGCGGCTCGCTCGCAGGGCTAACGGCCGACCAGCTGAAAGGGGTCGTCGTTGCCTACGAGCCCATCTGGGCGATAGGCACCGGCCGCAACGCGCAGCCGAACGACGCCAACCAGGTTTGCGGTCTTATCCGGAAGACCGTGGGAAGCATGAAAGGCGATACGAACGCCCTCCGCATCCAGTACGGCGGCAGTGTGAAGCCGGGGAACATCAAAGACTTCATGGCCGAAGACAACATCGACGGGGCACTTGTCGGCGGAGCATCGCTCGACGCCGAAGACTTCGCTTTGGTCGTGAGGTATCGCGAAGGATGAACAAGATCGTGTATGTCGTGCTGGACGGGCTCGGCGACGATCCGCTCCCGCAGCTCGGCGACAAGACCCCCTTAGAAGCGGCGAGGCATCCGAACCTCGATGCGCTTGCCGCGCGCGGCCGCAACGGCACGGTCTACACGGTCGGGAAGGGGATCGCCCCGGAGTCCGACATCGCGGTGTTCGCTATCCTCGGCTACGACCCGCGCGTGTATCACTCCGGACGCGGTCCGATGGAAGCGCTCGGAGCGGGGATGGAGGTGCGCGATGGCGATCTCGCCTACCGCATCAACTTCGCGACCGTGGCGGAGGACGGGCACACGATCGTCGACCGCCGTGTCGGGCGCAATCTGACGAGCGAAGAAGCCGCACAGCTGGCGGCCGAAGCGAACGCCAACATCACGCTGCCCGGCGCGACCGCGGAGTTGCGCGCGACGGTGGAGCACCGCGGCGTACTGCTCGTCCGGCGCGAGGGCGCGCCACTGTCTGCGGAAGTCACGAACACCGATCCCGCGTACGGACGCGAGGGCGCGCTCGGCGTCGCTAAGCTGACTTTCGGGGACACCGTGCAGGAATGTCTCCCGCTCCCCGGACATGAAACAGACGAGCCCGCCGTCGCAGCGGCGGAGCTCACGGACGAGTACCTCCGCCAGGCGTTCAGGGTTCTCGACGCCAGTGAGGTCAACAAGAAGCGGCGGGCGGTCGGATCGATGCCAGGCAACATGATCCTGACGCGCGACGCCGGCGACCACATCCCCAAGCCGCCGTCGTTCCGCGAGCGGTACGGCGCGGATTGGGGCTGCTTCGTCGAGATGCCGGTCGAGCGCGGTATCTCACTCGTCCTCGGCATGGGTCAGGTCGAGGTGCCGATGCGGGGGAGCGGCACCTTCGAGAAGCAGTACAACATCTGGGCCGAGACGGCGCTCAAAGCGATCGAGGAGTACGACGGGCTCTACATCCACATCAAGGGCCCCGACATCCCTGCTCACGACGGCCGCTACGAAGACAAGCTGGAGAACATCGAGGCCATCGATGCCGCGTTCTTCGGCATCCTTCTCCCCGAGCTCCGCCGGGACGCGCTCATCGCGGTCACGGCGGACCACTCGACCTCCTGCGCGAAGAAGGCGCATACCGACGATCCCGTGCCGCTCGTCGTCGCCGGCCCCGGTGTCTCGTCTGACAACGTCGCGACCTTCGGTGAACGAGCAGCCGCGCGCGGCGCGATCGGGCTGATCCAAGGCGTCGAGATAATGCCGGCGCTGATGGAACTAGCCCGCGCGTAGATCGGCCTGGTATGCCCGGCGTCGCGGGCCCCTGACCAGCGAAAACGGGGCCCAAACCCTTGCGTCCGAGTAGGGCCGGGCATAGTATCCGCCACGTGACCGAACGTCGTAGTGCGGTACGGCGCTCAGCGAGGTGTGTTGCGTGGCGATAATCGATCCATCCGTTGCCACGGGCGCGCCACACTCAGTCGACGTCGCTGAAGAGGTCAAAGGCCGAAGCCCATGGGAACTCTTCTGGCTCCGGTTCAAGAAGGACAAGGCCGCGATCGCCGGCGTCGTCATCATCGTGATACTCGTTCTTCTCGCGCTCCTCGCTCCCGTGATCGCGGCACACGTCTCTCATCACGGACCCAACCAGCTGTTCGAGAACATGACGACCGACATCGGCATCCCGAAGGGGCCGAATACCCACTTCTGGTTCGGCGCCGATCAGAACGGACGCGACGTCTTCGTCCGGACGTTGTACGGCGCGCGCACCTCACTCATGGTCGCTGTGTTCGCGACGGGGATCGCGACGATCATCGGATTGACGCTCGGCGTCACGGCGGGGTTCTTCCGTGGATGGGTCGACACCCTCATCTCCCGTTCGATCGACATCGTGTTGTCTCTCCCGCTCCTGCTCTTCGCGATCGGGATCGCCGCCAGCTGCTCGATCGCCGGTGAAGGACAGAAGGGTTGCCTTGGGGGCCTGATAAAACCTGGCTTAAGCCTCATCATCTTCATCGTCGCGCTCTTCAGCTGGACGCCGATGGCTCGAATCATGCGCGGGCAGACCTTGTCGATCCGTGAGAAAGAGTTCATCGAAGCGAGCAGATCGCTTGGTGCGAGCCCTCGTCAGATCATGGTGAGAGAGGTGCTACCGAACCTGGTCGCGCCGATCATCATCTACTCATCGCTCATCATCCCGTCCAACATCCTCTTCGAGTCTTACCTGTCGTTCCTCGGGCTTGGGATCCCGCAAACGATCCCGTCGTGGGGGCGCATGATCTCGGATGCGCAGCGGTACCTCCAGGTGGCGTGGTGGATGATGCTGTTCCCAGGACTATTCCTGTTCACGACAACGCTTGCATTCAACCTCCTCGGTGACGGCTTGCGAGATGCGCTCGACCCGAGGACCACGTAGCGAAAGGAAGGAGGCCGCGAGGGAAGCACCATCAGGCGGCGGATGCCGCGTCGAGTAAGGGGGAAACATTGTCCAAGAAACGCATCCTTTCGGGTGTCGCGCTGATGATGCTGCTGGCACTCGTTGCAGCCTCGTGCGGAGGCAAGAAAACCACAGGTGGCGGCGGAGGCACCCTCAAGACGGGTGGAACCTTGCGCCTGGAGACGGACGGTTTCGAGTGGACCGACGCCTTCGACCCAACCGGTGAATACCTCGGCACAGCGTTCGGTATCTACTCGGATCTGCTGGGGCGAGGGCTTACCGGCTACAACCACGTTGCAGGCGCCGCCGGCAACAAGCTGATCGGTGACCTCGCAACCGAGCCGACCGGCAACTTGTCCGCGGACGGCCTCACGTACACGTACCACATCCGCCCCGGCGTGAAGTTCGGTGACCCGCTGAACCGCGTCATCACGTCGAAGGACGTCTCGTATGCATTCGAGCGTCTCGCAACGAAGTCTCTCGTCGCTCAGTACGGTTTCTATTACGAGCCGGCTATCAAGGGCTTCAAGGACTTCGAGGACGGTAAGGCCACGTCGATCTCCGGCATTTCAACGCCGGACGACAGCACGATCATCTTCACACTGAACCAGCCTGTTGGAGACTTCCCGTACCTGTTGGCGATGCCGGCAGCGATGCCGATCCCGAAGGAAGTCGCCCAGTGCTTCACCAAGGCTGGCGAGTATGGCCGGTTCGTTATCTCCTCCGGCCCATACGAGATCGAAGGTGCCAAGGATCTCGTCACGACCAACTGCACCACGATCAAGGCGAAGCCGCTGGTTGGGTTCGACCCGACGGATCATTTGCACCTCGTCCGCAACCCGAGCTACGACCCCGCAACCGACACGAAGGAAGCTCGGGATAACTTCATCGATGGCTGGCGCATGGACCTGAACACGAACTCGCAGAACATCTTCGATAAGGTCCAGGCCGGGCAGTTGGACACCGAGGAAGCAACTGTGCTTCCCGCCGTCCTCCAGAAGTACCTGACCGATCCCACGTTGAAGGACAAGCTCAAGGTCAACGGTGGCGACCGTACGTGGTACTTCACGATGAACCTGGTTGTTCCTCCGTTCGATGACATCCACGTCCGCAAGGCGATGAACTTCGTCATGGACAAGGAAGCTCTGATCAAGAAGCTCGGCGGTGCGACCGCTGGGGATCCTGCAGAGCACATCATCCCGCCGGAGGTTCTGAACGGGCAGCTGCCGAAGGGCGAATTCGACCCCTACGGCTGCTCAGCGGGCGCGAACTGCCCGAACCACACGGGTAATGTTGCACTCGCCCTGGCCGAGATGAAGAAGTCGAAGTACAAGACAGACGCCAGCGGCAAGTGCATCGACCCGATCTGCAACAACGTCGTCAACGTGACCCGCCAGACGGCTGGGTTCACGGTTCTTGAGCCGGTCGAAGAGGCTGCGGCCGCGTTGATCGGTATCAAGCTCAAGACGACAGAGGTGCAGAGCTTCTACGGCAAGGCTGGAGTCCCGAAGAACCTGGTCGCGTTCACGTCTGGCGCCGGCTGGGGTAAGGACTACGCCGACGCGAAGACGTTCTTCGGAGCGCTCTTCCTCGGCTCGGCCATCCTGCCTGAAGGCAACGTGAACCTGTCTCTCGTTGGCTTGACGCCTGCTATCGCTAAGGCGGACGGCATGCCCAACCCGAACAGTTACACGGGCGTACCCAGCATCCAGACGGACTACGACGCGTGCGACAAGCTCTCGGGCGACCCGCGCGTGACATGTTGGTCGAATCTCGACAAGAAAGTCATGACCACCATCGTTCCCTGGATCCCGTATCGCTGGGCAACGGCTCGGTTCACCATTGGACCGGCTGTGTCGCAGTATGTGTTCGACCAGTTCTCCGGGGAACCGGCCTGGGCGCACATCGCACTCGACACGACGAAGCAGGTCTCGTAGCAAGGAACGGCAGGGGATCGGTGGGCCGCCCGTCAGGGCGGCCCACCACCTCCTGATTGATGCTTGCGGAGCAGGGTGCTCCGCGGGAGGATGAAGGAACGATGCTTCGATATATCGTTCGCAGGCTGCTCTACATGGTCTTGGTCCTGCTCGTGATCTCGATGCTCACGTTCCTGATCTTCTACGTCATGCCCCCCGGCGACCCGGCCCTGAACTTCGCCGGCAGGCACGCGACGCCCGATATCCTCGCGGAGGTTAAGAGGCAGTTCTCGCTCGATAAGCCGGTCTACGTCCAGTACTACGTGTTCATCAAGCGGCTGGTCGTCGGGGATCAGTTCGGATGGCCGGGTCTCGGGTTCTCGTTCCAGTCAAGGTCGTCGATCCGAATGCAGATGCTCCCCCGGATCTGGATCACGTTGCAGCTGGCGATCGGTGCTGCCATCACATGGCTCCTCCTCGGAATCTCGATCGGCGTCGTATCGGCCCTGAAGCGCCGGTCGTTCGCCGATCGCGCGGCGATGGGCTTCGCGCTCTTCGGGGTGTCGGCCCCCGTCTTCTGGCTGGCGACCATCTCGCTCTATGTCTTCTG
>Ga0207684_10006409_pt1 | contig 10727 bp, 9 predicted proteins | sample KBSK5501metaG_FD_184342 | JGI IMG/M metagenome (GOLD analysis project Ga0207684, IMG submission 184342) | Corn, switchgrass and miscanthus rhizosphere microbial communities from Kellogg Biological Station, Michigan, USA - KBS K5-50-1 metaG... | ecosystem: Host-associated > Plants > Roots >... | reverse complement strand
GCAGCCTTTGCCATGAACAACGTGACGCTCTCAACGAGCCTGACAAGCCAGTGCATATGCAAGGTGGGTCCGATTTTAGCGTGTGCTTGATAAGAGACTCATGAGGGCACAGGTTGTAAACCCCAACAGTCTCAGAGAGAAAATCCCACACGTATCCTGGTGGACATGTCGTTTGGGATAACTTGTCCACCAGGATACGTGTGGGAAAAGTGACCAGTTGAATGTTGGGATTTACACCTTGAGAGAGATGTGGAGCGGCTTTTTCCGTCTCCAAATGGATGATTCCCAGGTTTCACGCCGATTTCCTACATGGTACCTTAAAATCGGTCGAAGTTTCGCCCAATTTACCAGGAGACAAAAACAACTGACGACCTCTGAGAAAAATCAAAGCTCGCCAACTATTTGGTGTACATCTTTATTTTAATTGTAAGACTTTATTTTACGAGTACATCAGTCCACAACTTTATTCTGCGAGTCCGCACCTTTATTCTTGATGAACACCGTTTCTAGAAAGCAAGATCAACAGACTTCCATAGATAACGTATCAGGGAAAGCGTTCTGTTACGTTGGATGACCGGGAGATTCAGATTGAATCGTTGAAATGGGTTGTGAAGTCCAAGGGTAGTTAACTTTCGAGAACAGAGAATAGCGCCAGAAATTTTGATCCGAAAAGCTCGCGGACTTGGTCGCCATAGTCAAATGGCGATTCAGTCCGCAAGCTTGTTGTTCATATGTGCTTACATTAGAAGCTAGAGTTGACGACTTTAATGTAAGTAAACAAAAATCCAGTTACCGACTTTATTGTTCTAGTTACCGACTTTATTGTCGGGTTACCGACTTTATTGTCGTTGGACAACACATGTTGAACTACAATAAAGTTGGGAACTGACAAAAGCTCATTTGTGCTCAAAATTTGTAAAACTTGCGACCCCCTGAAAAAATAAAGTTGGGAACTGACAGCGTTTCTTTCCCCTTCTAAGTCACCGAAATGGACAATAAAGTTGGGAACTCAATAGATGAGTAAGGCAACCAGGAAACCTTATTGCCGTCATCTTTACTATAATTGCTGAAGAACAGATATGACTAAAGCCCCAATTGACTTCCTATTTTGGAACGGATACTCTGAGTAGCCAACACAAGGCTTAAGCAATACGGTTTAGTGCATCTTCCACTTTCAAACCCCGCCACTCATCCCATACTACAGCAAAGGCCTCCTCTCCCAACCACTCGCGCGCGACTTTCGCAGCTTGCTCATCTGCAGGACGCTCGACCGCTGGCATAGGGGCACCTATAGCTTCACGCAGGGTCTCTGCGGCAGCCCGAAGTTGTACCGCCCTCTCGTATTCACCCAGTGCTACTAGCACACGTGACAAGCCTTCCAGTCCGGAGGCAATAATCAACTTGTCGCCCGCTTTCCGAGCTTCGGTTAAGGCCGCATCGTAAAGGGCACGGGCTACCGCGTTGTCGCCTTGAGCAGCGATCACCGTGGCCATGGCGGAGGTTGACAAGGCCATGCCATGTGCCTGCCTTCTCTCTTTGAAGAGTGCCACACTTTGCTCTACGAGCGAACGCGCCGTAGTAACATCTCCCTGTTCGAGGGTTAATAGTCCAAGGAGGCAGAGACAATAGCCGATACTCTCCTTATCACTTAATTGGCGGAAAAGTGAGAGACTCTCTTCAAGCAAAACGCGCGCCGCTCCCAGCTCGCTTCCAGAGAAAAAGTATGCCCGTGCCAGGTTGAAAAGTGAATCGGGGATATTGCCCTTGTCCCCCAGTTCTCTATTGATCGCCAAGCTCTCTTCGAGCAGATCGCGTGCTCTAGCATACTCGCCTTGATCTGCCGCCAATGCTCCCAGGTGCAGCAGCAAACTTGCGATTGCTCCCCTGTCGCCCAATTCTCTGAAGACAGCGAGCGACTCCTCTGCCAACGAACGTGCCATGTCCAGGATGCCTCTCCTCCAGGCTATATCGGCCTGCAGGTGCAGGGCATAGGCTATGCGTTCCGGGTTTCCAAGCTCCCTATAGAGCACCAGACTCTTAACCAGGAAGGGCTCAGCACGGTCATAATCGCCTCGAGCCTCGTATAGCCTGGCAGCAGCATAGAGGGCTGCTGCCCGCGTAGGCTCCTCCACTTCATTGCTCCCCATCATCGCACGCTCCAGGAAGTCCAATCCCTCACTGAGGTAACCCCGCACATACCAGAAAGATCGCAATGCTCCTCCCATGCGCAAGGCGATCTGTTCACGCCTCTCTATATCCTCTAAAGACCAGTGCATGGCCGCTCGCACATTATCGTGCTCCTGTTCCAACCGATCCAACCTCTCAGGAGAATCTGAAGCAGAGAGATCCAGGTCTGCTCTTTCTGACAGTTCCAGAAAGTACATTGCATGAGCCTCGCGAACGCTCTCCAACTCTCCACTCGCGACCAGGAGCTCTAATCCATATTCGCGGATTGTTTCCAACATTGCGAATCGGGGTTCTTCCCCTTTTCCCGGCTCCCTTAGCTGCAACAAGCTTTTATCGACAAGTGAGTCTACAATATCCAGGATCAATCCTGTTGCGTTACCAAGCGCACCATAGACCGCCTCGATCGCTCCCAGCGTACAGCCGCCAACGAAGTCCGAGAGCCGGCGAAAGAGTGCTCGTTCCTGCGCATCTAAAAGGTTATAGCTCCACGCGATGGTATTGCGTAGTGTCTGCTGGCGTGCCGCGACATCGCGCACTCCACTCGTCAGCACCTGCAGCGGCTGATTCAAGCGCGCAAGTAATGCTTCCGGCGAAAGAAGTTTCATACGCGCAGCTGCCAGTTCAATAGCCAGCGGCAGTCCATCTAAACGCCTGACAATCTCCACAACGGCTGGGGCATTCATATCTGTCAACCGGAATTCGGGTACAACAGCCTGAGTCCGTTGCACGAACAGCACGATCGCTTCGTATTGCAGAAGTGCCTCGAGATCCGGCATCTGCGCTGAATCCGGCAGCCTGAGCGTGGGTACGGCGAACTCCCGCTCAGCACGCACTCGCAACACTGCTCGACTCGTCACCATTATCTTGAGTTGTGGGCATGCCACAAGCAGTTCTGACACTCGCACCGCCGCATCTAGCACCTGCTCAAAGTTATCCAGCAGCAGCAGCAGCCGGTTCTGGTCTATCTCCTCCTTAAGACACTCCAGAGGAGATCGACTGCGCTCTTCACGCAAGCCTAGTGTCGAGGCAATGGTTGGAATGACCTGCGTGGAGTCACTCACAGGGGCCAGATCCACGAAATAGATACCACGCCATTCCAGGTCGCTCAATTCCGCTGCCACCTGCAAGGCCAGGCGAGTCTTACCCGTGCCTCCGGGACCCGTCAAGGTCACCAATCGTATATCTACACGGCGTAAGAGTTCTACGAGGGACGCTACTTCCCACTCACGTCCAATAAGTGAAGTCGGTTGGACCGGAAGGTTGTTGGGATAGGCATCAAGGGACTTCAGAGACGGAAAATGGGAAGGTAAGCCTGCAATAACTAATTGGAAGAGATGAACGGGGCGTTGTAAGTCCTTTAAGCGGTGCTCACCCAAATCTCGCAGACTCACTCCATCCGGCAGTTGATGTTCTACGAGATCGCGTGTTGTTTGAGAAAGCAGAACCTGACCGCCATGTCCAGCACTCATCACGCGTGCAGCGTGATGAACATCTATCCCTACATAGCCTTCTGAGGAAAGCTGTGGCTCGCCTGTATGCAATCCCATACGCACGCGCACCTCCACGTTTTCCGGCCAGGGGTGAATAACCAGCGCATGCAGGCCATCTACCGCTGCCGATACAGCATCAGTGGCGCGAGCAAAGGCGACGAAGAAGGCATCTCCTTGCGTATCGACCTCGTGACCATTCCATTCTTGAAATGCTACCCGCAGTAAGCGCCGGCACTCTTCAAGTACCCTCGAATAGCGATCACCCAACTGTTGGAGCAGTCGCGTAGACCCCTCGATATCTGTGAAGAGGAAGGTGACCGTGCCCGTAGGTAAGTAATGCATGAAAAACTTTGCGCTCCCCTGTTATTGGTTGCCTTAAGGTATGTTCAATGATGATTATTCTATCATCTTTTCACAGCAGGAGCTTGTCGAGCGCAATGAGTGCAATGCAAAATCTCAGTTTACACGTGGGTCTGTGGCAGGCCGCGAGTGGAATGCTCGAGCGTTCCTGGAGAAAGGGTCTGGATGTGATGGTGGCGGCCTGGTCGCCCGATGACAGGTTGCTGGCTTTCTCAGGTGATGATGGGGTGGTACGCATAGTAGATACAGCGGGAGTTGAGCAAGTACGCTATTGCGGTCACTCGGATATTGTGTGGACGATGGCGTTTTCGCCCGATGCTAGGTACATGGCATCTGCAGGCTATGACCGGTCGGTACATGACTGGGAAGTTGACAGTGGGGAAATACTCTATGTCTTCGGGGGGCACAGCGGGTGGGTGAATAGCGTAGCCTGGTCGCCCGATGGCACGCGCATCGCTTCTGGTGATGGTGAGCGGGTGATAGTGGTTCATGCGTTTGCAGGAAACGATGAAAGGAGGGCAGGAGTAGAAGTGTAGTAAACGTTCGCTCGAACGTTTGTCAAATCAGGACAGGTATGGTCATCCATGCATGAGTTCTTTCTTGACATCCCTCTCCATAGATAGTACAATCGTTCTAATGAGCGTGGAGGTTGAGAGGCGAAGTCGTGTCTCTTGTAAAAGGCCGGCGCGAGATTCCGATGCCGTTTCGCAAGCCTCATGTATTCCATGAGAAGCACTTACAGCGAACATGCAGACAGGAACAAGTAGTCCCGACAACATATGCCTAGGGATAGTGGCCACCGCAGTTTGGCCCGTACGGCATGCCGTGCGAACAATGGGTAATGTCATCATGTGACAACACTTTCTGATACTGTAAGCCCGACGCACCCAGGCTTTTTCACATCATGCAGGGTCGTTTTTTGGGATACCGGTAGTAGCTGTACTTGCTCATCACAATGTGGGGAGATGAAAACTTCACGTCCATTGTGTTTCTACCAGCGTTTTTGCAACACAGCCTGCTATTGTTCCCTTTGACTTTCGCCGCCAGGTTAGCCCTTGTTCCTAGAACCTCTCTCAAACTCTAGCCGACTGCGTCGGCGATCTCAACGTGCGTGACACGGCGCACGTAGCCAGTACAGGGGTGATTCTCCGAGCCAATTTCTCAGAGAATCACCCCTTTTGTAGTCCACAACATAATTCTTCATGGACATCTACAGCTATCTTCTTTAAAGAAGACAACTTAATTCCAGAGATGCCATAAAAGGACAATTTAATTCCATATCTACAGTCACGGCACAATTTTATTTATCTTCTACAGCAAAGTTGTACTCGTCAAATAAAGTCTTATGTGAGATGATAGCTTCATCATTTGCAAACTTCTCCTTTAAAAATCCATCCCTAAAAAATAACCCTTCCTATCGTCTATCATTTCAGAGCGTTGGAATCCAAACTACGTTCATAAAATCTCATGAAAGGAAATGGCAGAAATGACAACTGCAATGCAGTGGCTCAACAGAACTTGTATACGGCATGATGATGCTGTTTGCGCCTATTCAATGCCTTTTGGCCCCATGAAGCAAGTCATATTCGCCCCGGCTGAAGTATGGCATCATGTCATGACGCCCATTTCCTGCTTTGTGCAAGGCCGGAGTCTGCCCATTTTCACAGGAGGTCCTCCTCATTCAGGATAAGAGAAGAGAGAACAGGAGCAGAGATTTCCTCGACCGTGGGCACTGGCAGCAACGAGCAGTCCCACGGTTTTTTTATTGCCATTTGTACCTCTCAAAGAGTTGCACATACCGAAGGAGGATAAATCGAGAGCTATGAACATAGATAAGGAAGGACAACCAAGGAACATGAGAGTACGGATCCTCGTAGTCTTTTGTCAGCGTGAGATCAACGGCCATCGTCGTGGAGAGGCACAGGGTATTCAATACTGCCTGGAACTCTTCCATCGTGCCAGGGTACAACACGATGATGATGCCCTGGAAGCATTGCGGCAATGCTTCAGTGGGATCCTACGAGACTGGATACACCGCCATCCGCAGAAGGAAGTCCTCTGTCGCTTCGAGAGCGAAGAATATTACACAGCCCTGGCATTTGAGCGTTTCTGGCAAGCAGCAATGCACCTGGAGGATCTGGAATTCGGCATTCTCACTGTTGCACTTGCCTACTTACAGAGCAGTCTGAATGCAGTCATTCTGGATGCCCTGCGGACTTACGCGCAATCAAGCAAAGTTGCCTTTTTGGAGACAGATGACACTGGGGAGCCAGTAGTAGAGAACGATGAGAATGGAGGCGCGTTGTGGGAGATTATGCAGAGGATGCTCCCCAACGAACGCGAGCAGCGAATGGCCTACTTGCTCTTTCACTGGTGCTTGCAGCCATGGGAAATTGTACGTAGTAACCCCCAGGAGTTCAGCGATGTGCAGGAAGTTGCTCGCTTAAGGCGAGACATCATTGCAAGGCTTGTGCGTTCTGGATCAAATCTACAATGAAAGGAGAACATCATGGCTTACAACTACGACTACGCAAATAAAATGGTCGAAGCTCATCGCCAGGATCTGCTGCGCGAGGCTGAACAGCAGCGACTAGTCGCCCAACTGCTCCGTCGTCGAAGCTTGAGCAAGCGGGTAGCCCATGATCTGGGTCTATTCTTGATAAAGCTCGGGATGTGGGTGAAGCAGCAAGGTGACGCGGTCGAGTACGATGTGTAGTCTATTCGTGGATGTGTGATGCTGGAGGTTTAGTAAAGGCTTCCGGCATCAATTTGTGTCACCTGGTGTTGTAACCCTTTCTAAGAAATACGACCATAGGCATCCGTATGCTAGCATGTGCCGGAGAGTTTCTGACTTCCGTTTTTTCGTGGTTGCGAGAGATGTGTTGGCACTTGGGACATCTGTTTAGGAAATTGGCATAGTGCACGCGATAGAACACGCCTCCTTGCCGAAGCACGTGAGTCGCGAGTACAATTAACACCGTCCATTCTGCTCGTACTCTCTTGCCAGGTGCTTATTTTCTCGAAGGAGAGGTTCAATTTCGTGGGTTGTGTGTTCACTTTGATCAAGCAACAAATCTGTTTCAGCTGTTGCACGCTCCAAGCATATTTTTCGCGTTGGCTCAAACCATCGACAACTTCCCTTGTGTTCAGCACGCTTGCCGACATGACGAGAGGAAAATCCGAACTGCTTGCGGAAAACGCCCTGTTACGGCACCAACTCATCATCCTCCGTCGACAGGTCAAACACCCCGTCTATCTGAAGACCGACCGGTTTCTCCTGGTGGTTCTCGCCAGGATGGTTCGGACCTGGGAACAAGCGCTTTTCCTCGTCCAGCCAGAGACGGATCTCGCGCTGGCATCGTGAGCTCTTCCGTGTGTTCTGGAAGCGCAAATCCAGAGCCTGCTCGAACAAGCCGAGACTCTCACACGAGACAATTACGTTGATCAGGGAGATGGCCGCCAACAATCGACTCTGGGGGGCAGAACGCATTCGGGGCGAGCTCCTCAAGTTGGATATTCGGGTAAGTAAACGGACCATCCAGAAGTATATAAAGCAGCTTCACCCAAAACGAGCCCGTGGACAGAGCTGGAAAACCTTCCTGCGTAATCATGCTGAAGGGGTGTGGGCCTGTGATTTTTTGCAGGTCACTGACCTCTTCTTCCGTCCGCTTTTTGCTTTCTTCATCATCGAATTGCGCGTCACGAAAGGTGATCCATGTGAATGTGACACGTTCTCCGACGGATCTCTGGGTGGCGCAACAACTGCGGGAAGCGACACCGTATGGGCAAATCCCCAAGTACCTCATCCGGGATAATGACAAGAAATTCGGGCCGAATTTTGCCCGAGTGGCAACCACCAGTGGCATCCAGATGCTTCGAACGCCGTATCGAACCCCGCAAGCCAATGCAGTCTGTGAGCGTTTTCTGGGGAGCGTGAGACGAGAATGCCTGGATCACTATCTGATCTTTCATGAGAAGCAACTCCAACGGCTTCTCAATAACTATGTCCTGTACTTTAATCAAGCTCGACCCCACCAGGGGCTAGGGCAGCGGATTCCGGGGCTGCCAGTGCTTTCTGCTTCTTCTCCGAACCAGTTGGGTCAGGTGCTCTCGGTTCCAGTGTTGGGTGGGTTACACTATGACTATCGACGAGCAGCTTAAGAGCTGATAAGTGTTTTCATCCTTGGGTGAGTTCGATGGGGTAACATGATGGGGCCTGAATTGTCCTGTGTTTTTCGATTCAACGCACTCGTCGATGCCTTGCGAACCAGGCAAACACAAGGCGTGTTTGCCTGGTTCGCAAGGCATCTTCCTTCATATTCACGGAAGACTGGAAGATCTGTTCTTCATTCCCCAAGCAGTTCGATCTCTTTTACCAGAAGGAAGTGAAAGAAAAGGAAAATCGGACTGGTGCAAGCGGCGAGTTTCAGAACGGATGTCCCAAGTAGCCAGGACAGGACTGAGCCGGATTTTGAGGTAGATCTGATTCCATGCTTTCCACTAGTTTGGCATGGGCCATTACCTGCGCTGCAAGTACTTTTCCTTGCATTGCGCTTTGCTCAGCAGTAGAAGCGCGTCCTTCAGCTTTTTTCATACTATTTTCCGCCATATCTGCATCCACACGGTGTACCTGACTGCCAAAGAGCCAGCCAATAGCAGCAGCCGTGACTGTTTGCAGAGCAGCTAATAAATATACATAATGTCCCCACGTTGGGTCACTCATTGAAGTAGTCGATAAAAAGTAGAATACTACCCCTAAGGTAATAACGAATACGAGGGTCAGAAACGAGGCAACCAAAATCGCCATTTCATCCTTCATCATTTGTAGCATTTGCATGTGTTTTCCCTACTTTTCAATTTGAGACGATCGTTTCGCTTTTGTATACGAACCCTTAAGTCTTCGCTAGGAGTCATGTGTATAGATTCGCTCAACCGCCATCCACCTGATTACTGACAGACCATCCAGAGATCATCGATAACATCCGTATACTGACTACTTGGCAGATCTGTTCCAAATCAGCATGAGAGATCCATTATCGCCACCTGTTTAGTGTTTAGATTACCTAGAAAAGAACGGATAGGGCAATTATTTACGCTCTATTCTGGAACGGATCTGCTAAGTAGCCAATACAACTTTTTATTTACCTGCTCTGCTGAACATTTTTAAATCAATCGAATACTTTAGTTTCAGTTTAGCTTCGGTCATAAAGATAGCTGCATCTATTCCCGTTTCGATATCTTTATACTGGCCTATCCATTGAATCCTTTCCGGATACTCAGCAGTTTGTAAAACCTTTAATAAAGCGACTTGCACAAAGCCGACCTGAGTAGAAGTGAGATTAAATTCGCTTACTGCTCTTTGTCTGTATCTCCCTTCTTTCCGGGCAATTCTCAATTCCGATCTTTTGAGTAACAATTCATCAACAGTTTCATCATCTTCTTCACAATTCAATGGATGAGGATTAATAGCTATAGGTAGAGTAGTTGGAGTATCCGTTCTGGGGCTGTCCAAGGAAATGAGATGTAAAAAATCATTTGCTGCTTTATCCCTGTTAGTTAGATTTTTCATCCCCATTAATCTTTCTAGTGTTGCCAACATGGAGGTATGATCATAGCAAGTATGATCAATTATATTCCTTTTGATATATGGAGAAATGACTATGGCAGGTACACGAACACCTAATTGATCAAACTGAAAATGTTTTTGTACATAGTCATCGTTAATCAAATCTCCGGGCGGAACAGCGGCAGGGGGTGCAACATGATCATAAAAGCCCCCATGTTCATCAAACGTAACTAACAGTAAACTTTTTTCCCAATGAGGGGAATTCCGTAGTGTTTCGTATACTTTTTTTACTAGCCTTTCTCCCCTTATCACATCATCTAAAGGGTGCATCGAGTTTCCGCAAGTAAAATCACCGGGTCCGGCAACATCAAATTTATGAGATCCGTATTGAGGTTCAATAAAAAGAAACTTTGGACTGAAATCAGCTTTATTCACTTCAGATTCAAAATCATCGAAATCTTTGAATCTCCCTTGTAGAGCATTCAGATTCATTCCATTCAACGCGAAGCTTACAGGGAAATCGTCTCCTTCAAATATCACCCAATCAATACAATTGTCATCGAGTAAATCGAAGATATTTCCATTCTCGAAGCGATACCCCTCAACTGTTGTAGATGTAACTGTATCTAATTTACTTGGACTATCATCTAATCCTCCTGATGTTGCAGCCAGGAGGAAAAATCTGTTAGGCCAAGTCGGGCCAGGTAAAGAGGAAAACCATTGATCGCAAATAGCAAATTCGGTTGCTAGCGTATTCAATACGCGCAACTGGTCTTTGCTAAAACATTTCATGATTCGTTCAGGAGTGGTAGATGCCTTACTATCAGGGTCTTTAGGTGCATAATAGTTTTGGATGAACCCGGAGTTATTTATTGGGGGATAGCCTCCTAGAACAGGGGTATAGACTGCGTCCTTTCCACACAAAGCAGTCAGTGTGTCTTCAAATTCGTGTCCGGGGTCCCGGTCAATACCACTCAATTGAAAATCAGCCGGTTGGTTAACAAACACATCGGACATAGTAACGAGGGTAGGAAATAATCTGGAAGTAGAATCGGGTGTGTGAGTGACAGCATTTGTAGAAATGCCCGTTCTGTCGCTTGTGCTGTTGTTTCCCGTTTATGGGT
>Ga0207684_10006408_pt1 | contig 10728 bp, 7 predicted proteins | sample KBSK5501metaG_FD_184342 | JGI IMG/M metagenome (GOLD analysis project Ga0207684, IMG submission 184342) | Corn, switchgrass and miscanthus rhizosphere microbial communities from Kellogg Biological Station, Michigan, USA - KBS K5-50-1 metaG... | ecosystem: Host-associated > Plants > Roots >... | reverse complement strand
CGGCTTCGCCACCCCCGGCGGCTTCGCCACCCCCGGCGGCTTCGCCACCCCCGGCGGCTTCGCCACCCCCGGCGGCTTCGCCACCCCCGGCGGCTTCGCCTCGATGATCCTTATGGCCGTTACGCGTTTGTCACTCCCTTCAGCGTCGCGCTGGAATACGGAGACGCGGGATCGTCCCCGTCCAGTGGATATCGTGCCACGGGTCTTGCTCTCACAGGCGGGCCTGCCCGTCGCCGATGCGGCGATGGTGCTTGGCGTGTCTCGCGGACGGATTTCCCAGCTAATCAGGCCTGGCCGCTGCGACGCGTCGGCGCTCAGACGGCCAAGGTCCGCGCGGTCCTCGAGCCCGCAGCGGCCCGGATGGCCGCCAAGCGCCGCACATCCGCCGGGATTGTGTTTGCTTTCTGTTCATCCGTAAGTCGGTAGCACGTTGCCCACAAGTCGGTTGCACGTCGCCTATACCCACTAATTTCGGTGCGGGGAGCAGATCAAGATCGCACGGCGAGTATGTCCCTTTCGCCAGTGGCTACTGATGACCGGTCGCGTCAAACAGGGAGGAACGCCGGTGCCTGAGAGTCGGCCAGGGGACTTGATCGCCGCGCTGGACGACGCCCCGATGAGCAAGTTTCACCTGCGCGCGGCGCTTGTGTCCGGGATGGGCTTCTTCACCGACGCATATGACCTGTTCGTCATCGGGATCGCCTCGACGCTGATCAAGCAGGAGTGGCATCTGGGTGCGGGCAGGCTGGCCCTGCTGAACTCCACGATGCTCGGCGCCGCCTTCTTCGGCGCATTCCTGTTCGGGAGGATCGCGGACCTGGTCGGCCGCAAGCACGTGTACTGGCTGGTGGCGGCGATCATGGTGGTGGCCGCGCTCGGCTCCGCGCTGGCACCGTCGTTCTGGGTGCTGGTCGGCTTCCGCTTCCTGCTCGGCCTCGGCGTTGGCGGCGACTATCCGGTCAGCGCCGTCCTGATGAGCGAGTACGCCAACCGCAAGGACCGGGGCAGGATGATCGGCCTGGTTTTCTCGACTCAGGCACTGGGCCTCATCATCGGGCCGCTCATCGCCCTCGGCCTGCTCGGGGTCGGCACCAGCACGGATGTTGCCTGGCGGATCCTGCTCGGGCTTGGCGCCGTCCCGGCGGCCGCGGTCATCTACCTGCGGCGCCGGATGCCTGAGTCACCGCGATACGCGGTACAGGTGCAAGGCCGCGTCACCGAGGCGGCCAGCCAGATGTCGGAGTTCAGCGCAGGCGCAGTGCAGGGCACCGCGTCGAGTGCCGCCGTGCAGCACGAGATGGGGCTGCGAGCGTTTCTGTCGAACCGCAAATTCCTGGTCATGCTGGCCGGCACGGCCGGGTGCTGGTTCCTGCTCGATTACGCCTACTACGGCAACACCATCTCCACTCCGCAGATCATCGGGCTGATCGCGCCGCATTCCTCGATAATGACCACGATTGCCATCCAGCTGGGGATTTTCGTGGTCGCGGCCGTTCCGGGCTACGCTCTCGCGATCGCGCGCATGGACCGGATCGGGCACCGGCGGCTCCAACTGATCGGCTTTGCGATGATGGCGCTGTGCTTCGCCGTGATCGCATTGGTGCCCGGGATGACAACTGTCGTGCTGCCGTTCCTCGCGGTCTACGGGATCAGTTACTTCTTCACCGAGTTCGGGCCGAACATGACCACGTTCGTGATGCCGGCCGAGCTGTACCCGGTGACGATGCGGGCCACCGGGCATGGCATCTCGGCCGGGATCGGCAAGCTCGGGGCGTTCATCGGAGTCTTCCTCTTTCCTGTGCTCGCGTCGTCCCTGGGCCTGCGCCACACGCTGCTGCTCACCGCCGGAGTCGCCGTGCTCGGGGCGCTGCTCACCCTGGTGCTCCCCGAGCCTGCGGGACGCAGCCTGGATGAGATCTCCGGCGCGGACGACATCGTCGCGGCGGCCGAGTTCGTGCTGGCCGAGACAGACCCGAGAGCCGCCATCCCAGAAAGTTGACGTGGCTTGTGCCCGGCTCGCGCGCACGTTACGCGTAACATGGTCCGATGGCTGATACCCGGAATTGCGACCAGTGCTGCGCTGTGTTCGTGCCCCGCCGCGAGCACGCCCGGTTCTGCTCTGCTCGCTGTCGGGTGGCCTGGAATCGCGGGCATATGTTCGATCCGGCGGTCGAGGTCAACGCGCTCCAGTGGTCCATCACCGCGATGCGTGACGCAACAGAACGGCTTCCCAAGGTGAGGCCGTGGGACCGGCCGCGAGCGTTCGCGGTGATCGGCGAGGCCGTGTGGTGGGTCACGATCGTCGACGGCACGCTGGTGCGTCATCACCCGGAGGCGTACGACGACGTGGCGGCCGCCCAGGCTACGGCGGAGCGCCTGCTGATCGAGGGAACTTTGGCCGGGTTGCGCTTCGTCCGGAACCGGATAGGACAAGAAGTCGATCATGTGGACTTCGTCCAGCCGGAGGCGGCCCGCCCCGGCACTGACGATGGCCGTATCACGGCCTGGACATGGAAGTCAGTGCCGGAGCCGATGCTCGCGCCGCTTCCGCCGCGCGGGCAGGCGTGGGAGATGACGCGGTACCGGGCGTACGAGACTCACCTGGCGGGCCACACCATCGGGGAGACCTTCGGGCGGGTCACGGCGTTCCTCAAGCTGGCCGCCGCGAAGGCAGCCTCGGTCACAGATTTCAGCGCGCAGCTTCCTGTGCGGTCTGCTCCGGGACGCTGAACAGCTCGTTGAACGGGCCATCGCCTCGTGCCGGCGGCAAGCACAAGTGTGCTGACATGCTCATGATCTAGTGGTCTGTCAGCCGCCGCCCAGGCCCCAGCTGATGACCTCGGTGGGAGTCAGCCGGATGATCGGTCCGGTCGGCTCGCCATCCGGTCTCTTGGCGTCATCCAGGGCCTCGCCGCGGCCGCGTATCAGTACGCCACGTGGCTGCCACGGCGGCAGCACGTCATCCACCACGATGGCGACGTTGCGATTATGCCTGACATTGCGGAACTTCTTAGTGCGGGCGAAGTCGCGGCCGCCGATGTCGATGGTGTCGAGTTCGGAGTTATAGCTCCAGCCCAGGGGAACAACATGCGGCATGCCGTGCACATCCACGGTGGCGAGCCGCCCCAGCTTCCTCTCGGCGAGGTAGGCGAGTTCCTCATCATTGAAGACGCTCATTGGACACCTTCCATCGATCCGGGCTGCGAAGCGCCGCCTGGGTGGTCCTCCGACAGCTTAGGGATCGATGCCGCCACCTCAGGGTCAGGGCGGCAGTACGGCTGCGGGATTACGGTACGGCTGCGGGCCGTTCGCTGAGCTGGTCAGGCTCAACGTCGGCCTTGCGGGCGAGGCTGCTCGGCCACCAGATCCACCGGCCGATGTCCAGGTTTAGCGCTGTGACCAGCACCGAACGGACAATGACCGTGTCCAGCAGCACGCCGAACGCCACCGCGAAGCCAAGCTCGGTCAGGAACGTGACGGGCAGCGTGCCAAGGACCGCGAACGTGCCTGCGAGCACCGCCCCGGCCGATGTGATCACTCCGCCGGTCGCAGCCAGCCCGATCAGGGCTCCGCTGCGGGTGCCGTGCCGTTTCGCCTGCTCGCGGACACGGGTCATCAAGAAGATGTTGTAGTCGATGCCCAGGGCGACGAGGAAGACGAAGACGAACAGCGGGAATGAGGTATCCGCGCCGCCGAACTTGAACAAGTGGTCGAACGCCAGCGCGCTGATTCCCAGCGCGGCGGCGAACGACAGCACCACGGTGGCGATGAGCATCACCGGCGCGACGATCGCGCGCAACAGCAGCGCGAGCACGAGGAAGACGACTACCAAGATCAGCGGGATGATGACATTCCGGTCGTGCGCAGCGGCGCGCTGAACGTCCAGGTTGATCGCTGTGTTCCCGCCGACGAGGGCGTGGGCGCCAGGGACCGCGTGCATGAACTCACGTGCACCATCTACTAGTGACCCTAGGTCTCCTGCGTTCGGGGCGTCAAAGCGATTACGGACGGGCGCGATGCACGCGGTCGGGCCGAGGAGCGCCCGCCGGCGTCGGCACCTGAAGATGCCCGCGCTCATCTCGTGCGCGAGTGGGCCGCGCGGCACGGCCAGCCGTACACGCTGGTCCTGTCCGGACCGGTCGGCGGTACCTCGGGCGGTAACGGCGAACAGATCAGCATGGACGCCTTTGATTTCTGCCGGGCGGTGTCCGGACGTGGACCAGCGACGCGGCCGTCGAGGAATACGGGCAGGTGCTCATGCCGATCCTGCACCAGACCGGGGTCGACCCGGGAACACCGGATGTCATGCCGGTTCACCATATGGAAGTCTGCCCAGCAGGCCGATTCCAGCCGCCGGCTGGCCGGCGCGGCGTACCCTGACCTGTGAGAAGCCGGAGGCCGTGTTGCGCGGCGGGCCCGGCTGCACTGGAGTCGGCCCGCCAGGGGAGGAACCAGGCCCTGACTGTTCATCATCGTCGTGTGCTAGGCAGGCACATTGGTCCGGGCTGGGTGCTCATGGCGCTGGCCACGGCGGCCACGGGCCTGCTGGCATCCGCGTGCGGCGCGGGTGCCGGGCCGGCTCTGCAGACGCCAGCCGCGGCGGCGTCTCCGTCCACCGCGCGCCCGGCGGTGACTCATGCTGATCCGGCGAAGACTCACGCCGATCCGGCGAAGACTCACGCCGATCCGGCCGCGAGTTCTGCCCGCCCGGCGCCGAGCGTCCCCTCACTGCCGCTCGCCGGAAAGATCGTCGGCATCGACCCTGGTCACAACGGCGGCAACTTCAGCGATCCGTCCTATCTCGCTCAGCAGATCTGGAACGGCCGGGCGTCGGAGAACTGTGACACGACCGGCACGGAGACCGACGCCGGGTACACCGAGGCGCTGTTCAACTTCAGGGTCGCGAGCTTCCTCCGCGCCGATCTTGTTCATGCTGGCGCGCGGGTCGTGATGACCCGGACCAGCAACGACGGCGTCGGGCCGTGCGTGAACACCCGTTCCACGATCATCAACGATGGGCACGCGAACGTAGCGGTCGACATTCACGCGGACGGCGGGCCAGCGGGAGGGCGGGGATTCGCGATCCTGGAACCGATCGCCGACGGCCCCAACAACGCGGTGATCACCTCCTCGGCGCAACTCGGCAGCGATATCCGGCAGGCCGTCCTCAGCGGCACCTCGATGCCGGTAAGCACCTACGACGGGGTGAACGGCATCACCCAGCGCGACGACCTGGCCGGGCTGAACCTCACCACAGTGCCCAAGGTGCTCATCGAATGCGGCAACATGCGCAACGCCACGGATGCCGGCCTGCTGACGTCGACCGCCTTCCAGGAGCAGATAGCGCGGGCGCTTGAGGCGGCGGTCATTCGCTTCCTGTCCTGAGCATGACCGAGGGAGCTTGCTGAGTGTCTGACTACTTCGACCTGGGAAGCTACACCCGCGAGGTGACGACCTCATCGCCGGAGGCGCAGGCGTGGTTCACCCACGGGCTGCTGTGGACCTACTCGTTCAACCATGAAGAGGCCGCGGCGTGCTTCGAACGCGCGATCGCCAGCGACCCGGACTGCGCGCTCGCCTACTGGGGGCTGGCCTACGCGCTGGGCCCGAACTACAACAAGCCGTGGGAGTCCTTCGACCCGGTGGATCTCTCATCGTCGGTCTCCAAGGCCCATGCCGCCACGGCCGAGGCCGTCAGCCGCGCGGCGGGCGCATCGGCCGTCGAGCGCGCCCTCATTGGCGCCCTGGTCTCGCGGTATCCGTCCGCCGAGCCGACCGGGGACTGCTCGGTCTGGAACGCCGCGTACGCGGCGGCCATGCGTCACGTGTACCGCGCGCATCCGGATGATCTGGACGTGGCCGCCTGGTTCGCCGAGGCGCTGATGAACCTCACGCCGTGGGCGCTGTGGGACCTGGCGACCGGATCCCCGGCCGCCGGGTCCGCCGCGATCGAGATAAAAGCGGTCCTGGAGCGCGCCCTGACCACCGACGATGGCCGAACGCACCCCGGCGTGCTGCACATGTACATCCACCTGATGGAGATGTCCGCCCGTCCCGAGGACGCGCTGCGGGCGGGGGACTGGCTACGCGACCTGGTCCCGGACGCGGGCCACCTCCGGCACATGCCGACCCATATCGACATGCTGTGCGGCGATTACCGGCGGGTCGTGTCCGCCAACACGGCCGCGATCGCCGCCGACGAGAAGTTCCGCGCCCGGGAGGGCGCGATGAACTTCTACACCCTGTACCGGGTGCACAACTACCACTTCAAGATCTACGGCGCGATGTTCCTGGGCCAGGCGCAGGCCGCGCTGGAGGCCGCGGACCGGCTCGCGGCGGCGATCCCCGAGGACCTGCTGCGGGTGGAGGTCCCGCCGATGGCGGACTGGCTGGAGGGATTCGTGGCGATGAAGATGCACGCGGCGATCCGCTTCGGCCGCTGGCCGGACATCATCGATGCGCCGCTGCCGGCTGACCCGGAGCTGTACTGCGTGAGCACGGCCATGATGCGTTATGCCAAAGGTGTTGCGTGTGCGGCCAGCGGGCGCATCGGGGAAGCTGAGGAGCATCGCGGCCAGTTCGCGGCGGCGGTCGAGCGGGTGCCCGAGTCGCGCACCATCTTCAACAACGCCAGCCGGGACATCCTGGCGGTGGCCGGGGCCATGCTGGACGGCGAAGTAGAGTACCGCCAGGGACACCACGAGACGGCGTTCGCCTGCCTGCGCCGGGCGGTCGAACTTGAAGACGGGCTGCCCTACGACGAGCCGTGGGGGTGGATGCAGCCCGCCCGGCATGCCTACGGCGCGCTGCTCCTTGAGCAGGACCGGGTCGCCGAGGCCGAGGCGATCTACCGGGCCGATCTTGGCCTCGATGGCACGCTGGCCCGGGCCTGCCAGCATCCGGGCAACGTCTGGAGCCTGCACGGCTACCACGAATGCCTGCTGCGGCTGGGCAAGAATGAGCAGGCCGGCATCGTCGGGCAGCAACTCACCATCGCGCTCGCGTACGCGGACGTGCCGATCAGGTCGTCTTGCTATTGCCGGCTGGCTCCCGCGCCCAGCTGAGCAGGCTGGCTCCGGCCTCATGGCCGGGCTCGCTGGCCACGCCGTCGGCGCGCGACCGAGGAGTGGCCCCTTCCATGATCACGGAACACTTTCAGTCATGGCGACTGAGGGATTACCGCGATCATGGAAGGTGCGGGTCACTCAGGCGGGGAGGGTCCACATCTGGTTGGCGCCACCGCTGCAGTCCCAGATCTGCAGCCGGGTTCCGTTCGCCGAGCTGACCCCGGTGGCGTCGAGACAGCGACCCGACTGTGTATTTACCAGCGCACCGCCGGATCGTGGTTGCCACTGCTGGGCGCCGGTGCCGTTGCAGTCGTACAGTTGCACCTGCGTGCCGTTCGCCGTGCCGCCACCGGCCAGGTCCATGCACTTACCCAGCGCCTGAAGCGTGCCATCGGCGGCCACGGTCCAGCTCTGCGCGGCCGTTCCGTTGCAGTCATAGAGCTGCACGGCGGTGCCGTTGGCGGAGTTCGCGCCGGCCACATCGACGCACTTGCCGCCGAACCCGGTGATCGCACCGGTGCCACCGCCGCCACCCGAGCCGGCGACGCCGCTCCAGGTGAAGGTGGCCGACGTCGCCGCCGGGAGATTGTAGGTGAATTTCTCGTTGCCCCAATTCACCGTCATCGGCTGGGTGCTTCCGGTGCCGTTGTAGGCGATCAGCGCCTTCGACCCGTCCGGGTTCTGCCACGCCACGTTGGGAATGGTGCTGTTGGCGGTGGAGTCGATCCGGTACGCGCCGGGCTTGACGAACTTGGTCAGCTGGCCCATGTCGTAGTACTCGATGGTGTAGTCGACCTGTCCGCTGCGGCTGTCACCGTTATGGACGGTGATCAGACCGGTGCAGGTGGAACAGCCGCCGTTGTGCGGACCCATGTTCTGGTCCACCGCCAGGCTCCACTTGGTGAACGTCTTACCCCAGTTGCGGGTGTAGTTGATGATGTTGTTCATGTCCTCGTTCTGCTGATTGGAGATCCAGGTTCCTCCGGAGTGCTCGGTGTCGTAGGCGTCGATATTCGGATACTGGTTGTGGACGGTGGTTTGTTCGCTTACGGCACCGCCGTAGCCGTGCCACGCGATGCCGCCGAACAGCGGGTCGTTGCGGATAGTGGAGTCGTCGACGGTCGGAGCGCCGTAGCTGGCGTAGGCGTCCCAGTTCCAGTCCAGGGCCAGCACCTTGGTGGGCAGCCCGGCGGCGTGGAAGGCCGGCAGCAGATCGTTCTTCATGAAGAAGTCCAGGCCGGAGCCGTTCCAGCTCATCGACGGATAGCCAGCACAGCAGGTGGGCTCGTTCTGGGCCGAGACGAAGTCGATGTGCACCCCCTGGGCCTGGTATGCCTGGATGTACTTGGCGAAGTACTGCGCGTAGGCCGCGTAGTACTGGGACTGCAGCCATCCCGGGTTGTTGAAGTCACCGTTGTCCTTCATCCAGGCCGGCGCGCTCCACGGCGTGCCCATCACCTTCAGGTTCGGGTTGAGCTGCTCGGCCTGCTTGGTCAGCGGCAGGATGTCGGCCAGGTCGTGGGAGATCGAGAAGTGGTTCAGGTTCGGATCAGTCTGGCCGGCGGGCATGTCGTCGAAGGAGTAGCTGTAACGGGCCAGATCGGAAGCGCCCATCGGGTTGCGGAGAAAGTCCAGGCCGATGCCGTTGTTGGGATCGAACAGCTTGGTCATCACCGAGTTCCGGGTACTGGCCGATAGGGCGCCGCTGGAGTTCATAAGCCAGGCGGCGGTGTCAGTGAACGACGCGCCGGCCCCCACGAACTGCTGATATCTGGTGTTCTCATTGACGGTGATGTTCTGGCCGCCGCCGCCGGTGCCGGAACTGAACGAGATCGGCGTCTGCTGTTGCAGGCCACGAGTGACGTTGCGGCCGCCGGAGTCGTTGGTGCTGGTCAACCAGATATTGACGCTCTCCGAGGCCGCGCCTGCGGGAGGCAGTGGCAGCGCAATCAGCATCGCCGGGAGGGCGAGTAACGCCACGACAGCCAGCCTGCGTGCTCTGCCGCGGCGGAGCGGACCCGGGCGGGACATGGTGAAATACGACATGTCGAGTCCTTCCAGTGCGGGGCGACGGGCCCGCACCGGCGCAGACAGAGCGTGGGCGCACCCGTATTCGAGGGGACCTGATCCGTGCCAACTGCGCCACGAACCGATGAGCGACGCCCCTCCCGCGAACCGTCCGCCGTGGACGCTCCGTCAGCCCACAGCCGCGCCAGCATCCGATCTACCGGCCCGGCAGGTAACTCGGAGGAAACACCCGCACTCCGCGGCCGTCAATACCAGCCGGGCCCGGCTGCGCCGCTGATTCTCGCAGAACGCCCTGGTCAGAGGTTTATTTATGTCTTGATTGACTTCATAAATAATGCGGGGCTGGCCCGCCCGCCGAGGCTCCAGCGACCGCGCAGCGGGCCAGGATGACCGGACGGCGGCCGCCAGTGCCGACGGCGAACGGCTGCGCGGAGAAGTGGTGGGCGAGAAGGTTCTGGACCCGGCCGCCTGACGTCACGTATGCAGGGTGCTGATGGCGGCGCGGATTAGCGATTGTCCCCGCCGGGTGGCGGCCGCGGATCAGCGGCTGTCTCAGCCGAGCGTCAACGGTGTCGTAGCGGTGGCCGGATCCCGCCTCGACCTGGTGGCCATCGATGACCATCCGCTAGTGCCGGGTACCCGGTCCGGCGCTGTTGGCTGCGGGCGGTTCGGTCATGGCTCCCACATTTCTTCTAAAGGAGAGCCTACGGGGCGCGGCTGCGTACGCCCCGATGGCGGGAGTCCTGCGGGTACGCCCGGGGACATCGGAATGGCCGCGCAGCGCCTTCCACTCATGCCCCGGACAGCATCGTGGCTGGGCTCCGTCCGGGCGGGTGGCGATGGCCGTGATTGGTTGCTTTTATGCGCTTACTGAGCAGGTCAGCGCGCTGGTGTCAGATGCGTTCCGGTGCATTTCAGAGCCCGCATTGGTGTAAGCAGTAGGTAAGCGTGGAATAGCTCTGCGTAGTTGATCAACACGGGGGGGATATCAATGCCTGTCCAAAGCAGGACCGGTACGACCGCTCGCCACGGCTCGGCGAATGCCGCACCCGGCCGGGCGCTTCGCGGCAGTCCGTCCAGGAGTGCCGCTGGCAGTCGGTCCAGGAGTGCTGTCGGCAGTCGGTCCAAGGGTGCCGCCGGCAGTCGGTCCAGGAGTGCCGCCAGCCGTCCGAAGGCCGGGACCAGTAGCAAGCCCAACAACAAGAAGATAGTCGGCACGGCGACGCGCAGCGCAGCCAGGACCGCGCCGACCCCGGCATCCGCGGCGAGAACTGTCTCGGCCGCGGCAGCCAAGGTCACCACGGCGGCGACCCGGCTGACTTCGGCGGCCACCAAGGCCACGACGTCAGCAAGGACGTTGTCCACGGCCATGCAGGCGATCAACACCGCCACCAAGGCCATGACTAGTGCCGCGAAGGCACTGACCGCATCGGCCAAGACGATGGCGGCGGCCAGGCCCGCAGCGTCGGCGGCCAGGCCCGCAGCGTCGGCTACGCAGCGGAAGGGCGCGGCGGCCAGGACCTCGTCAGCCAGGACCTCGTCAGTCAGGAAGACCTCGTCAGCGAGGACAGCAGCGGGCAGGCCGAAGGCCACGGCCAGGCCGAAGGCCACGGCCAGGCCCAAGGCGGTGGCC
>Ga0207684_10006407_pt1 | contig 10729 bp, 6 predicted proteins | sample KBSK5501metaG_FD_184342 | JGI IMG/M metagenome (GOLD analysis project Ga0207684, IMG submission 184342) | Corn, switchgrass and miscanthus rhizosphere microbial communities from Kellogg Biological Station, Michigan, USA - KBS K5-50-1 metaG... | ecosystem: Host-associated > Plants > Roots >... | reverse complement strand
GCGCACAGGATTTCCGTCAACTTAGGTTTCCCATAGGTCAGCGTTCCTGTCTTGTCGAAGATTAGCGTGCGGCAGGTGGTGATCTGCTCCAGCGCCGCGGGATTTTTGATGATTATGCCGCGCTTCGCGGAGAGGGAAATCGCCCCGATCACCGCCACCGGGATTGCGAGAATTAATGGGCATGGCGTGGCAATTACCACTACTGCGAGAAATCGCACCGCATCCCCGGTAACGAACCAGGTCAGACCCGCAAGCCCCACGGCGATAGGCGTATACCAGGCGCCGAGACGGTCTCCGATCCGCCGCAGTTGAGGGCGATTCTCCTGCGTCTGTTCCATCACCTGCATGATCTTGGCGTAGCGCGAATCCACCGCGACCTTCTCGGCTTCGACCGTCAGCACCATTTCGCCATTGACCGCGCCCTCGAGCACCTTCGAACCGGGAGTCTTCGATATCTCAAATGGCTCCCCGGTAAGGTAGGACTCATCCATGACCCCTCGACCTTCCACCACGACTCCATCCACCGGACACAGCTCGTGGGGGAAAACGATCAGCCGATCGCCCACCTGCACGTCATCCAACTTCACTTCCTTTACGGCGGCTTCCAGCTTGCAGTGTGCAACCTGTGGCATGCGCTTGGCCAGCGCATCCAGGACTGACGATGCCCGGCGGGTCGCGAATTGCTCCAAAGCCTCTCCCCCTGAAAGCATCAGGACAATGATCGTTCCGACCAGATACTCACCCAGCAGGACGGAGGAAAGGATTGAGATCCCAGCCAGCAGGTCGGAACCAAATTCCCGTGCCCACAGCTCCCTCACCAACGTGGCCATAATTGGGATTCCTCCCACAGCCAGTGCGATAAAGAGTGGAGCAAGGCCAGCCAGCCTGGGGGCGTGCGTCAGATAACGGAGGCCCAGATGTGCCACGATTGCGACCGTAGTCAGGACAGCAATATTGGTCTCTGTAGAAAAGGGGTTGGCAGAGTCGGCCTGCGGCGAGCCCGATGAGCGGGCGGGAGGTCCGCCAGACAGCCGGCGGGACGGCAGCACTACGGTTGAGCTATCGCGGATCACGATCCAATTCTTCTAGCTACAAGGAGCGGCATGATGGCAAAAACCGAAAGCATCACAATGTACACCGTTCCCGCAACTGGGTCCCGGCTTGCCAGATACTCGCCAATCGTTACTCCCCGAAGCCGGAGCACGACTGTGAATTCCACAAGAAGCACGAGGCCAAGCGCGACCAAGCCGACGGCAAGCCGTCGGGGCAATGAAGGTGGCATGGCGAGGCGTCGAGCCACCCATCGCGACGCCAGAAGGGTTATCACGAACATGATGGGTGCCTCCATCAGTTCGGCCTTCCTCGTACCGAAACTCGGGACTATCCAAAGCATGCGGATGGTCCCCAGCGCGAAGCCGGCTCCAAACACGAGAGCGAAATAGAGGGCGCCAGCTTTCAAAATCTGTCGGGTCACGAAACTATTGACACACCATCTAGCTCTTCCGAGGGAGCTTGTTCCAGGCTCTGCTCTCCGCCGTGCAGTATCTCGGACACGGCCTGCTGGTTTTTCCGGATTCGTGCGACAAGCGAGCGCCCGTTATCCCCGAGCGCCACGACCTTATCTGCCGCTGCGAGAGCACGGCCATACAGGGCGTACGCCACCGCGTAATCGTGGTACCCACGATGGAGGTTGGCGAGGAAATACAAATTTGCCGCAAACGCCAGCCACTGTTGCCGGCGAAGAGGATCGATCCCGTTCGAGTTGCTCCTCGAAGGTTCCGCCGCGCGCTGTGCTTCGATCCGGCTGATTTGCTTGCGCAACCAGCCGGCGAGGGCCTCTTCCAGTTCCAGTTGTGTGCCACAGCGGTAGAAATAATCGATCGTCTCACCCTTGTCAGTGAGTGGAATCAGCCGGCACGGTGAAACCTGGTCCCTAAGCTCGCCGGGAACAAACCTCATCAGGAGACACTCGGTGCATGGATGTGGCCGGGCAGGATCGCGGAAGTTGGGACAAGTCGGCGAGTCCTCGAATGCTAACTGGGGACGCCACGGCGTATGTGGAGATCGTCCATAACCCCCGTCCTCCAGAAATTTCAGCTCAAATTTGAGAAGGTCCAGCAGGTCATCGTCGTCTTGCGCCATATGCCACCTCACTTTACTAGAGGTAGGGTCGCAGAGATGGCGGTGGGATGCCGTAGCCGTCATCACGGGTCCGCGTGATCAGGATCACAGGTCGCTGTTCCGTTGTGATGTGAGTCACAGCGAGAGATGTGCGTCACAGCGAGAAGTGATCCGAATTGAGGACGGGCACTTCGCCACTTGCTAAGCTTTTCCCAGGTTTGGCGAAAGGTCCAATGGTCGACCCGTCGAAATTGGACCCATGTAACTCGGCGGCAATAAGAATGTTCTTCAGACTGACTTCTGCGGGAGAGCGCTCAATACTGGCATCTCTCTACCCCCTCTCGGATGGAAGCTCTCGTTGTCGGGTTCGCGCCGACCTCGCGGTTACAGGTAGTGTCCACAGCGCTCAGGACCGTCCTGAAATCCATGATGGCGGAGCGCATGTCGCGATGATGATGTCTGCGCTGCTACAGAATGGGATTGACCACGTGGCTTCTGTTCTCAAGGATCTGGTTCGCTGGATGGTAGAGCACGAATACGAATCGATCCGGCAAATGCGTGGAAGTATGAGCCAGCGTTCCGTATCCGATCGGGCGGCTTTCAAGCGCGGCAACTATATGCGCGCCCTCAGCTCCTACGTGGCCCGAAAGACAGCTTAGCTTATGACAGAATCGCAAAACAGACGGACGTTGCACGTGAGCCTGATTACCCAGCGGGGTGATGCAGGTCACAGCTATGGAGCCGATCAAGGAACAGACTAGCAGCGAATTGGCGGGAGGATGGATATGGCGAACAAGAAGCGCGATCTCTTGGAGGTTCTAAGGCTCGAACTTGAGTTTCTTAAGATTGGAGGCTATGGGAAGTCGCACTCGTGGCGCCCGCAATTCGTCTTCGAGGATTCTCCTACGTGCTTGAATTATGGCAAGCCAGAGCACCAGAGACCTTGTTCCGAATGCGTCCTGATGCAGTTGGTGCCAGCGGAATTTCGCCAAGAAAAAGCCCCTTGCCGTTATATCCCGCTAAATCAACAAGACGAAACGATCCAGTCCCTGTATCGATGTGGCACGCCAGAGGAACTGGAAGCGGCAGTGGGCGAGTGGCTCATGAATGCGATTCAGAGGCTGGAGCTGGAGCGAGCTCAAGCGCAGTCTGACCTGGACGGCCGAACGCCCAAAAGAGCTTCGGTCGGGCATAGAAAAAACTTCCGGAGTAAGGGGACAATGTTCTCCAAGTGTTCAAACCCGGATTGCGAGAAAGCTTTTGACTATCGCCGGGGAAGGTTGTTTCGCTTTCACAACAACCAGCCGGACACTCAAACGCCTGAGAACGCGGGCTGCTGCGTAAGGCATTTTTGGCTTTGCGATGGATGCTCCCGAACGTACGTACTTGCATATCACCTCGGTATGGGTGTGGTGATCAGGCCACGATTCGGAAGCTTGCCGGGCACGGACATGCCCCGTCCGGTCTGCTGTTGTCTGAAGTCAAGGCTAAATGCGTGTCTCGCGGAGTGATGCGTCTCCGGGTGTAGTCTTGCTCTAGAACGGCACAATGGTAGAGTTTCCCCCTCTGCTGGCGCGAGAAAACCATGCTCGCCTCATTCTGCTCCAGGTCATCCCGGCAATTTCAGAAAAGAAGAGATTTTGGAGGGATCATCCGCGATCAAGATGATACATCAAGGACGACGGGCTTCGGCAGGACGCGAGCTGTGGTGCCTGACTTTTGTGCCGTCCTGAGTGGGTGGTGAAGTACGGCGAACCGGCCGAAATCATCAGGGTGGCGAGGAGGTACGGCCCTGACTCGATCGTGCTCGGGGTTCGCAACGCCGACCGCCTGGGCGTAGCGACGCATGTGGAGAAACAACCGCTCACGACGTGGTGGTGAACGCCACCTGCCCAGTTCGGACCATTCGCGGTTAAAAAACTGCGGACTCCTCGTAAATCTTCATCCAAGGCGCAGAATGCGCTTGCCAAATTCGACCAGAACAAGATAAGTCACGGTCGAGATGGCCAGAAAGGCAAAGAATGTTGCCGGTAGTGGGACGAACCCGAACAGGCGGGTAAACGGCGAATAAGGAAGGACTATACCCGTGGCCACGATCAGTATGGTTGTGATCGCCAGCGGCAGGCTGGGCCGGCTCTTCAAGGGATTCCCCATAGTTCGAATCACAAAAATCACAAGCGTCTGCGTGGCCAGAGACTCGACGAACCAACCGGTGTGAAATTCCGGCTGGCTGGCGCGGAAAAAATGCAAGAGCACGTAAAAAGTCAGAAAATCATAAATGGAGCTGATCGGCCCAATAAGGAGCATGAAATTCCGTACCATCTTCATGTCCCAGGGGCGCGGGCGGCGGATGTATTCCTCGTCAACATTATCGGAAGGCAGGGTAAGCTGCGATGCATCGTAAAGAAAATTGTTTAGAAGGATTTGCGTCGGAAGCATCGGAAGAAACGGCAGGACCACTGACGCCGCGGCCATGCTGAACATGTTGCCAAAATTAGAGCTGGTACCCATGAAGAGATACTTGAGGACATTGGCGGACGCACGGCGGCCTTCAATAATCCCGTTATGGAGAATGTTCAGGCCCGGCCTCAGCAGAATGATGTCCGCCGCGTCACGAGCCACGTCTACCGCGGAAGCGACGGAAATGCCGACATCGGCGGCATGCAGGGATGGGGCGTCGTTGATACCATCTCCCATGTAGCCCACGACGTGTCCGCGGCGTTTGAGGGCATGAATGATCCGGTGTTTCTGCATCGGCGTTACGCGCGCGAATACCGTCGTTTCTTCCGCCCGGTGTTCGAGCGCGGTGTCGCTGGTAGAATCAAGCTCCTCGCCCAGCATGACCGCGGGATTCTCGATGCCAACCTGCTCGCAAACGTGACGCGCAACCAGTTCGTTGTCGCCGGTCAAGATTTTTACGTCCACACCATCGCGTTTCATCGCAGCGACCGAGCCCGCTGCATCCGGGCTCGGTGGATCTGCAAATGCGAGGTAACCGGCCAGCACAAGCGAGTGTTCGTCCACGGCTGAAAACCTGGCGCGAGAGTCCGCGTCGCGATAAGCGACCGCCAAGAGCCGAAATCCATGGTTGCTCTGGTCATTGAATGTCTGCCGGCAGCGATTTCTCATATCCGGATCGAGCGGCGCGACGCGTCCCTCACTCTCGTAGAAGCTGGAGAGTTCGAGGATGCCTTCCGGAGCGCCCTTAACAATCAGCATCCCGGTGTTGCCGTGGTCTGCATTCTTTTCCTTAACGACGATGGAGAGCCGCCGGCGTTCGAAATCGAAAGGAACTTCATCACACTTCAAATAGGCATCTGCGTCCCGCCGTTTGCTTTTCAGAATTGCGACTTCGAGTGGACTGCGGATGCCAGTCTCGAACTTGCTGTTGATGTAAGCCAGCGCCAGCGGACGATCGGATGGGTGGCCCAGGTAATCCACTGAGGAGTCCAGAACCATTTCTCCGGTTGTAAGGGTACCGGTCTTGTCGCTGCAGAGCACATCAATGGTGCCGAAATTCTGAATGGCTGGCAGATGCTTAACGATGACGTGGTCCCGTGCCATCCGGATGGCGCCGCGTCCGAGGGTCACGGAAGTGATCATGGGGAGAAATTCAGGCGTAAGGCCCACAGCCAGGGCAACTGCAAAAACGAAGGACTCGAATGCGTCCTTGTGCAGGGCGATACGCACCACCAGGATGAACAGCACGAGAAACAAAACGGTGCGCGTGATAAGCAGGCCAAAGCGCCGCAGGCCGCGCTGAAACTCCGTTTCTTCCGGTCGATCGGCTAATCTTTCTGCAATGGCTCCAAACGCGGTGTGAGGGCCTGTTGCTACCATGCGGGCCACTCCTGTTCCGCTTACGACCGAGGTTCCGAGAAAGACCCGATCGGGCGCTTGCGGGCTTGCGTCCACTGCTCCTTCGCTGGCTCGAACTTCTTTTTCTGCAGGCATTGATTCACCCGTAAGTGCGGCCTGCTGCACGTAAAGGTCTCGAGCCTCGAGAAGTTCGCCGTCGGCGGGAACCAGGTCACCGGCCGATAACCGAACGATCTCGCCTGGCACTACTTCTTGCCGTTTTATCTCCTGCCATCGGCCGTCACGCAGAACCGTCGCGGTCAAACTCACATGCTCTTGCAGCTTTTGAATCGCGCGCTGAGAACGATAGGTTTGAACGAAATCGATGGCGACGCTGAATGCGACAATGACGAAGATGATTTCTGCCTCAATCTTCTGTCCCAGAAGGGCGGAGATCACACTGGCAACGAGAAGAATGATCACCAGGGGATTCAGAAACAAGTGCAACAATTCAAAAATGAGAGCACCGCGACGGTTTGAGGCAGGATCGTTGGGACCGTATTTGGAGAGGCGCGCTTCAGCCTCTTGCGCGGTCAGGCCAACCAAGGCGGCCGAATGACCGTAAGCGTCTTGGGCGAAAGCTGAGGTTGCCGAAGTCATAGAGAGCTAGTCCCAGACTCTGTTCTCGTTGGGAACCGTTCACACATTCCGTCACACACTGAAGCCGTACGTATCCCAAGTCTTGATCATATTCGATCTGGTGAAGTCTTGGCTCCATCCAGAGGAAGCATTGCGCTTTGGTCCTGGGTCTCCGCTGGCGGAGTGTCCTGGTGTGTGGCGGCGCACGAATTAGCTGCGAGCCAGAGCAGTGCGGCACCGCTAGCCGAAAACGAAGAATCGGGCTATAGGCATAGCGGGGGCACCTCGCCGCTTTATGCGGCGTCGATACGACAGGAACCACCGGGGAGAGGAACCGCCGGCCGAAGCTGTCTGGACCGGTGATTCCTCTTTTTCTTGCGGCATCTTTGCTCGCTCGATCAAGGCTTGATAGCGACTTTGATGACACCCTCCCGGTGCTGAGCAAACAACTGATAGGCCTCTGTGATCCGGTCGAGCGGGAACGTGTGGGTCAGAAGCGGGGTCAGATCCAGGCGTCCCTGACGAACCAACTCCAGCAGTCTGCGCATGCGCTCTTTTCCACCGGGACAGAGAGTGGTGACGATCTTGTGGTCGCCTAGCCCGGCGGCGAAAGGTTCCAGAGGAACGGAAAGCTTTCCCGAGTACACACCCAGACTCGAAAGGGTTCCTCCCGGTCTCAGCACTCGAAGCGCATTTTCAAAAGTTGTCTGAGTGCCGAGCGCCTCGATGGCGACGTCTACACCGCGCCCGCCGGTGATGTGCCGGATCTCCTCGACTACGTCGTGCTGGTTGAAATCGAATACGGCATCGGCGCCCATTCGCCTCGACATCTGTACGCGGACCGGATCCGACTCGACCGCGATGATCAGGCTTGCGCCCTTGAGCTTCGCTCCGGCCGTGGCGCAGAGACCAATCGGCCCTTGAGCGAAAACAGCAACTGTATCCCCAATCTGCAAGTCGGCACTTTCGGCTGCCGAAATGCCGGTCGAAGCGATGTCCGCCAGCAGGACCACTTGTTCGTCGGTCAACTCGTCTGGGATTTTGGCGAGGTTTGCTTGCGCATAGGGAACCCGCAAATACTCCGCCTGGACTCCGTCGATGGTGTTGCCAAACTTCCAACCTCCGATCGCGCCACCGCACTGGGACCAGTTTCCGCTTAAACAAAAGTTGCACTGCCCACATGGTGTGATAGCTCCGACAAGCACGCGATCACCGACTTCATATCCCGTTACGCCTTCGCCGATCTCGTGAATGACTCCCACTGGCTCGTGACCAATGACCAGGCCCGGCTTGACCGGGTATTCGCCTTTCAGGATGTGGAGGTCTGTACCGCAGATGGTAGTGAGCGTTACCCGCATCACCACTTCGCCCGGCCGGGCTTTCGGGATGGGCATCGTTTCCAAACTGATCTTTCCCGGACCGTAGAACACCAGTGCCTTCATGGTCGCGGTGTCGCGATCCTGTTCTGTGAGGAGTGCGTATGAGCTTTGCAACATGGGTTTTCTCCTTTCACCCTTAGGTATAGCTCTCTTCACGACGGGAACCTATGATGGCGGTTACGTCAGGTTGTGATCTGCATCACAGCCGCAATCGGATGGTTTCAGAGGTCGAGAACCGCTCGAATCGAAGTTAGATCACTCGGCGTCTGCGAGCGGAAGCCGAGTTTTCTGGCGATCTTCTTCATGGCGAAGTTGTCCGGCAAGATTTCCGCATCTACACGGCTCAGTTTCTCGTCTCGCGCGATCTGGATCACACAACGGAACAGTTCCATGCCAAGGCCCTGACCCTGGCACTCATCTGATACCAACACGGCAACTTCCCCTTCGTTTTTGGCGTGGGATTTGACCAGCCTGCCAACCCCCAGAATCCGGTGCTGCCCCTTCGCGTCCCGGCAATCCGCGACGATCGCCATCTCGCGGTCGTAATCGACAAAGCAAATACGCACGAGACGATCATGCGCCACCCGCGAACTCAGGCTGAGCGAGCAAAAATAACGCAAAAACACGCTACGGTCAGAGAGCGTCTCGTGAAATTTCACCATCAAGGGTTCGTCCTCGGGCCGAATCGGCCGCAGAGTAACCTCGGTGCCATTCTTCATCGGCCACGAAGAAACATACTGCGAAGGGTAGGGCCGAACCGCTGGTCTGGGGAGATGATCAGGATCAGTCCCCGGTTCGTGCAGCACCACGCGGGCGTCAAGCGCCAGCAGTTGCTGTGGTGAAGCCAGCAGGGGGTTGATGTCGATTTCCGAGATCCAGGGCTGCTCGACCACGAGTTGACTGAAACGGACGAGCAGGCGACCCAGGGCCCGCACGTCAATCGGCCGACGTCCACGCACGCCCTTGAGTGCGGTAAAGATCCGCGTTTGCTCCATCATCCGCTGGGCGAGGGTGGTGTTCAGGGGTGGCAGCGCCAGGGCGTGGTCCCGACAGACTTCGACCAGTGGCCCACCGGAGCCAAAAAGGATTACGGGGCCAAACTGCGGGTCGACGCTGCTGCCGAGGATCAACTCGTAGCCTTCGAGACGCACCATGGGTTGCACGGTGACGCCGGAGAAGTGATCAGGCCCGGCAGTCTTTGCGACGGAGGATTTAATCGCCTGAAACGCGGAGCGGACGGATGGTTCATCCTCGAGGTTCAGCTTCACGCCGCCCACGTCGGTCTTATGCGTGATGGTCTCAGAAAAAATCTTCAGCACCACCGGGTACCCAAGATCAAGCGCGCAGGCCACCGCTGCATCTTCGGTCCGAGCGATCTGGGTCTCGACTGTGGGGATGCCGTAGTGCGAAAGAACCTGTTTGGATTCGGATTCGTTCAGCAACACACGGCCTTGGCTGCGGGCCGTCTCGATGATATTTTCTACCCGGCGTCGATAACCTGGGGCGAGCTCTTGGCCTTCCGCTAGTGTCGGGGTCTCGTAGAGCTCATGCAGGTTGTAGCTGTAGCGCCACATGTAAGTGAATGCCCGGGCAGCCGTGTCGGGGTAAGGAAATGTAGGGATGCCGGCGGCATTGAGTATCGCCTCCCCCGAAGCGATGCCGGCGCCTCCCATCCAACTGGTGAGCACGGGTTTCCCGGACGATTTGGCGTGCGGCTTCAGACGTTCCGCAACTGCGGCCGGATCGGTCATACCTTGCGGAGTGAGGATGACCAGAAGACCGTCGCTATTCGGATCGTTGGAGGCGATTTCAAGAGCTTTGGCATAACGCTCGGAGTCCGCGTCGCCGAGAATGTCAATCGGATTGTTGTGGCTCCAGTGAGATGGCAGAAACCCGTCCAGCGCCTGCAAGGTCTTTTCGGAAAGAACGGCTAGTTGTCCGCCATTCGCGATGAGCGCATCCGTGGCCAGAACGGCGGGTCCACCGGCATTGGTGAGAATCGTAAGCCGCGCCCCCTTTGGGCGCGGCTGCTTGCTGAGAACCTCCGCCATGTAAAACAAGTCTGCGATGGTGAGGACCCGCAGGACGCCCGAGCGCCGAAAGGCGGCATCGAGAACTTCATCGCTTCCTGTCAGTGCACCGGTGTGCGAAGCGGCAGCCCGGGACGCTGCTTCGGAGCGACCGGCCTTGATCACAATCACAGGTTTTCGCAGCGCTACTTCGCGTGCTGCGGAGAGAAACGACCTGGCATCGCCGACAGACTCCATATAGAGCAGAATGCTGTGGGTGTGCGGATCATCGCCAAAGTGGTAAATCAGATCTCCCCAACCCACGTCCAGCATGGAGCCGGTCGAGACGATGGCGCTGAACCCCACTTGCTCCTGCTGGCCCCAGTCTAGAATGGCGGTCAGCAACGCTCCGCTCTGGCTCAGGAAGGCTACGTTGCCGGGCCGTGGCGCATCCTTGGCGAAGGTAGCGTTCAGGCCGATGGTCGGATTCATGATTCCCAGGCAATTGGGGCCAATCAGGCGCATGGTGCCGCGACGCAAGTGTTCCTGAATCTGCCGTTCCAGTTCGACGCCTTCCAATCCTCTTTCGCGAAACCCCGCAGAGATAACAACGGCCGATTTCACGCCGGCATCGACGCATTCGCCGATAATGCGCGGAACTGTTGGAGCAGGCGTAGCCACAACAGCCAAATCTAAGCTTTCCGGAACGTCGCCAATGTTCGGATATGCCTTAAGCCCACAAATCTCGGAATGACGCGAATTAACCCTGAAATAAGGGATGCA
>Ga0207684_10006404_pt1 | contig 10733 bp, 12 predicted proteins | sample KBSK5501metaG_FD_184342 | JGI IMG/M metagenome (GOLD analysis project Ga0207684, IMG submission 184342) | Corn, switchgrass and miscanthus rhizosphere microbial communities from Kellogg Biological Station, Michigan, USA - KBS K5-50-1 metaG... | ecosystem: Host-associated > Plants > Roots >... | reverse complement strand
CCCGTGCTTCGGGGAGTTGCTGCACCTCGATGGCAGTCGCCACCAGTGGCCCGCCTTGGTGCCCGAGCTATGGCTCACCATGATCGTGATCGTCGATGACGCCACCAAGCAGGTGCTCTATGCCGAATTGCGCGACGGTGGCGAAAGTGCCCCGATGATCTACGAAGGAAGACATTCCCTGCCATCGGTATGTTCTGGCGCAAGTACGGCTGTAAAACGAAGTAGTCCCCTCTAACGCCCGTGCCCCGAGATCCGACGCACCGCCGTCTCGCCGCCGCAGAGCAACGGGCGAGGGGGCCGCCGAATTTCGTGGCACTGCCACGAAATTGGTCCGTCGGGCTCGCCCGTATTTGCGCCCGATATTGACCCGACTCCACGTTATTACGTCCGTTATTAGGGACGAGTGCTACCACCAACGCGACGTCGCCGCCGAGGCGCGCCGCCTTTTTCTGAAGGTCTTGTATTTCGTCATCAGTGACAGTGCCGAATCATGAGGAGCGGGCTTCGCAGGATCATGCCGGTCCGACGTCGAGTTTGTCAGTCACGTCGGGCAGCGAGCGAGCGGTCCGAGCGGGCGGTGGCACCGAGCTGGCGCTGCCCCGCGGGCCGCACATAGCCGGCGGCCGACGGCGCAGCGCCATACTCGTCTTCCTAGAGCTTTTCGAAGACGGCGACGTTGTTCACCATCTGACCCTGGGCGTTCGTGCCCTTGGTCGTGACGGTCATCGTCTTCCCGTCCTGAGAGACGACCCGCGTGAGGATTTGAACGACCTTGTCGCCCTTCCTGTCAGTGCGCTCCGTCGTCCGTGCGTCGATTCGCTTGAGTGACACCATGTCGGCCCCGAACTGAGACCCGGTGAGCGGAGCGTTCTTGCCGTCGAAATTGGCCGTGTACTGGGTTGTCGTGCGAGTCCCGTCCGCATTGGCAAAGTCGGTGGTCGTCCGCTCTCCCTGACCCGCGGCTTCGACCTTCACCGTCACGCTCTGCGGTGCCGGGCCGGGACTGTACTGGGACTTCGCCACGTTGAGCGTCCACGTGCCAATTCGCGGATCGCTCATCTGAGCCGACAGGTCCGCGACGCCGATCCCCAGAACGATTCCTACAGCCAAAACCACTCCGAGTGTCCACGCGTAGTTGCGTGAGTGCATTGTCCCCTCCGGTTTGTGAGTGAGTTGCAACCCGCTCTGCCCTCGCCCCGATGAATACGGAGGCGAGGAACTCCAAACGCTCTTGCGGGGCCGCCAACCCCGTGCCTGCCCCTCGGCCGCGCGCGCGGCGGCCTCGGCCTCGGACCAGGCATACCACTGCTTTTCTGTGAAGGAGTCGTCGGACGCACAGCCGTAGGCGAGGAGGGACGACGCACCCACGCGGCACCCCGTCACCCAGATGTGTGATCGAATGTCCGCGCTTACTCATCTTACCGCAAACGCGCGTGCGCCGCGCGGAGACTATGGCTCACATCCGAGAACCGAGCCGCCGAGCCGATCGGCACCCTGATCGTGTTCTTCAGGGAGATGTCCAAGTGCACGATTCGGTGTGGTTACCTCGACGCGTCGCCCGGATTCCGCCAAAAAGTTAGGAGCCCTGTCGCGCGCCAGGCGGGCTGTCCCGGCTGCGCGGGGGTTGCGTTTCCTGCCGCGCGATGCCACGACCTGCACATCGGGGGTTCGTAAAACCCCGTGTTTTACGGGGGCTGGAGCAACTCATGACGAGCCCGCGATTTGAACCAGTCGCTAAGTTTCAAGAAACATCGGGCTGCGTGTTTTAGTCGTGTCGCATTTTCCGGAACTAAGCAGCCTGCAACCCCGTATATCACTGCGCGAAAACGTGATCGTGACTCAAACACGGGTTTGAAGCCGCCTCGATCGCCGTCCGTACAAGAGGCGAGCGGCGCTAGAAACGTTAGTGATTGGTGCCCAACGGGTGCCTTACTGTGATGAAATCAGGCTAACTCGGCGCTATTGGTCGGTTACAAGGTTGCCAACCCGCAAGACCTGATACTCCTGCAAGCGACTCTGCCGGCCATCTTCCTGACTGGTGTCTGCGACTACCCGAAGCCCGGCGTCGAGCAGCAACCGCCGCTTGGCACTTGGTTGGACTACGGCAGACAGCAGGCTGAGCGCCGACCGGGCCAGATCGGGGGCCAGCTAAATTAGTTGCCCTCTGTCCGACGCGGCGCGAACGAGGAATAGAGCGCCGCGCCAGCCACGATGAGGTTGGCGACGACCACCGGCACCGCGTCGATCGCGATCCCATACATCACCCAGAGCAACGCGGCCCCTGCTTGGATTCGCCTGAGTGTCAGCGGTCGGCGGAAGAAATAGGAGCTTGCGAACACGCCTGTGGCGAGCCATCCGATGATGGTGAGGTTCATCCCGTGCCAACGTCGGAATACTGTCGCAGGGTGACCCAGTCCGTTCGTGCCTTGTCCCACTCTTGCAACGCCAGCCCCTTGGAGGCGAAGAGCTGGCGGATCCGCGCGGCGTCCCAGCCGACCACGTCTTCGAGGATGGGCACCAGGACGCTGAGGGCGTTGTCGCTGATGACCGTCCTTCGTGCGATCCGCGTGATGTGCTTGGCCTCCGACACCGCGATCGTGAAGCCATTCCCGCTGTTGACGTGCAGCATCACGTGGACATCGGAGCTGCCGTCACCGACGTAGACGGTCCGGTCCGGGCTGACCTGCAGCTGGCTCGCGAGCGCCTCGAGGATCGCGACCTTGCCGTAGCCGGCGGGGACCTGCTTGACTGCGCAGATTTCGCCGGAGGTCGCGTCGTAAGCGCACTCCGCGCCGTAGATGTGGTCCGGGGGGACGATGCCCTCGAGCGCAGACTCGACCACCGTCCTGGGTGCAGCCGAGATGACATAGAACGAGAAGTGAAACCCGTCGGCGCCAGCCTCGAGCGACGTGACGAAGCGCTTGATGTCCTTCTTCAATCGCACCTGCTTCCCTGTCTCGATCAAGTGCTCGCGGCGCACGCACCGGAACTCGGGATCGTGACGAAGGAGATACGTGAGCTCGGCGCCCTGCTGGACCAGGTGAATGTCCGAAAGACCGGCGACCTTCTCGCGAAAATTCGACACGCCGATCAACTCGCTGAGAACGAGCCCGGAATCGTTGAAGCTCAGCGTCTGGTCGAAGTCGCTGGCGATGAGGTAGTGGCCGGGCGCTGCCCTGCTAGTGGACATGTTGATTCCCCCCACTCTTGGATGCAGAGATGACGCCATGCGTCGCCCGCCTGGTGTTTACGGGCGTTTCGGCTGCTGAGCGCGGCCCGACCTGCTGTTTTGGTGGGCATTGCGCCCAACGATTCGGCAGCGAGATTTCCGGGCTGATTTGGCAATGCCAGCGAAATGCGTCGAGCAGTGCCTTGGCAGTGGCGAGAGCGGCCGTTCAAAGACTTCGATAGGGCTACCGGCTTCCGCGCCGGGCCGGTCCGACGGTGTCGATGTTAGAGCCCAGCGAGGCTTGTGGGTGCGATCCGTGGGTAGCCGGGGTGACTCCTAAACTTGCTGCACTAACGATTCCGCGGATCTCGCGGGTTACCGAAGGGCTCAGATCCCCTTGGGGCCACCATGGCCCATGAACGCCGATCGGCGTCAGGTGGAGCGCCTCGCGCGGGCAACGAGGTGAAGGTGCCGCGCGTGGGTGGGCTCCATCACGAATACCTGCGGCGGGCGGCGTGAGCCGATCGGACAAATTAGTGAAAGGCACAGGAAGGCACAGGCTGATCAGCCCGACGCCAGTGACGTTCAGGCTAAATTCTTCAGTCACTACACCCTTTGCGGGAGCTAGACCGGTGAACGTTGAGGCGGGAACGCGGGAGGAAGTAAGAATCCGCCTGCAACCCACGTTGGAGACTGACTTGAATTACCTTCTTGTGGCAGTCCGGCGAGGCGCGTAAGGCCGAAGACCAGCTCCGCTTTGCGGTAAGTCCCCTTCATTGCTCCATCTTCAGCACGAGGCACGATGTGGTTCCGGTGGCGTAGACCTTCCCATCCGGGCCAACGATGCGACCCTCGGCGGTTACAGTTCGGTTTCCGGCGTGGGTTATATGTGCCTCCGTGCGTAATCGAGATACTGCCTCGGTTACGGCGCTCACGAACCGAACATGCAAATCGAGGGTGGTGAAGCCGAAGCCGCGACCTGCGGGCAGCACGCTTTGGACCGCGTACCGAGCGCTGAGTCGAGTAGCGCGGAGAGCCATCCTCCATGCACGGTTGCGAGCTGATTGTATTGCCACTCGGCCGGCGAAGCCTCGAAGACCGCGCAGCCCTCGGCCGCCTCAACAAGCGAGATGCCCAACGTGGCGATGATCGGTGGAGTCGGTAGCTTACCCTCCAAAGTAAGCTGCACCGTCTCAAGGCCGCTCGTCGTTCCAAATACGACGGGGCGTACACGTTGATACTCGTAAGCACGGGTGACGACATCCAGAAGTTCATCCACGTTTACTCTCCTATGTTCTGTCTTGTATCTTCCAACTAGCCGAGCGTTGGTAAAGTGACCCAGCGACGGAAGGTGACGGGCGACAGCTCGATCTGTCTTGTGACAGCGGTGGCGGCGCGGGCGCCCCGCCCGCGTGCGGTTTCCGCAAGGACGCGAAACGCGACCGCAAGACGAATGGTAGCGTGTCCGCTCACAATTTATGAGCCAGTGTCAACATGTCTGCCGCACGTTCGCCGATAATCACGCAGGGCGCCATCGTGTTTCCAGTCGTTACGCGAGGCAGGACGGAACCGTCAGCGATGCGAAGATTATCGAGACCATAGACTTTGAGTTGTCCGTCGATCCGCGACACCCGCCAAATACGGGCGAATATCGGTGAGCGACCGGTGAATACGGAGGCAAATACGGATGCTGAACCGTAGCCGGGCGCGGAATTTCGTGGCAGCTTCGCCACGAAATTCCGCCGGCCGAAACGTAATTTCTTGGCGCCGCCACGAAATTCGATCGGCCCCCCTCCCCGTTGCTCTATGAATGTTCCATGATATTGGCCCCAGGCTGGCCAACATCCCGCTGAAGACCCTGGATCGCAGGTCGGCCAAACGACTGGACTCGCACGGAGCGGTTATCACCTACTGCCACGATTACCAGTGAGACCTGAGCGCACGGGCCGCGTCGCGGCTCGAGGCATTCGGGTTCGTCGTCTACCGGTATCAGGCGGGAAAGGCTGACTGGTTCGCTGCTGGGCTAGCGCGCGAGGGCCCGCACATGTCACCCCCTCCTACGAGGCGGCCGAACAGATAACCGACAGATCGTCGATTACCACATGCCCCGCAGACTGTCGCACCAGAGCCGCCATAGCGCGAGCGCCGCGAAGGCGCCGATGACCAGTGCGTCTTTCCAGGTCAGCGGCTGCCGTGGTCGCGCGGGCGCCGTGGACGGTTTACGCGCCGGGATCAGCAGCGTGCCGAATACGGCATAGCCGAACATTTCCACGATCAGCGCGGCCAGCCCGATTAACGCGAACATGAGGATTTCGGCGAGCATCGCGATAACGGTCACGAGGAGCGTGCCGAAAATCATAGGCGCCTCCGCTACATGCCTGCGCTGCATACGCTAAAATTCTTGACCCACGAATCGCACCACCCACGCGCCTGGAGCCACCGGGCACGCGCAAACCGAAAGACAGCCTTAACGGCTCGCTCGGGCGTTCGATTTTCCGCGAGGATAAACAGAAGGAAAGCTAAGAATGCGGCACCTGCCGAATCATCCATAACGCCTGCCCCGGTCTGACTGCTTCCCGAAGACGTCGGGCGCGTGCGCAGTGACCAGTGTAACGGAAGATGCCGTCCGGCGCTGAGCCCGCCTTGTCCATAGCGTTGCCGGGCGCTACGATCCCGGCAGCCAGGAGGCCCGAGGAATGGACCGTCGCGCCTTCGTCACTGGCCTGGGAGCCGTGCTCGCCGCGCCGCTTGTCGCTGCAGCGCAGCCGACGACGAAGGTCTACCGGGTAGGGTTCCTGGTATTGTTCCCCGTTCCCGACCATGAAGGTCTCGCGGCGACTACGGGGGGAATACGGGAGAGACGAACAAGTAATTTCGTGGCACATCGCCACGAAATTGGCCTTCGGCTCCGGAATTCAGCTCCGACTCGCCACGAAATTGGCCTCGGTATTAGCGGGCCGATATTGGCGCCGATATTCCGTCTGCTTCCCGTTTTGCCCCCGTTCGCTACCCAAAGTCCCCCGAACCATTCCAGATCTCGTGGACGCGCTTAAGCGTAACCGATCCAGCGCGAGCGGAGACTTCCTGCGGAACGAGGCGACATGTGCGGCCTCCCGTGCGGCGTAATGCCGCTCCGCTAGCGATCATCGTATCGATCAGCACGATCGGCCCGTCCGGTTTGACCACCGATAGGCTCTTAGCCGTCTACTCTTGGGCAACGCCGCCGGCCGTGCCCTCTTCTCACTGTTAGTTCCCTTCTCCGAATCGTCGTGGCTCGGCACAACCCGTGCCAGACGGCGTGCTCAGTGACGACGCAGGTTTGAGGTCTTGGACGAATCGAGAGCTGGCGGAATGCCCGAAGGACTGCACTGTGGTCGCGGCCGAGGTGCCCGATCTAAGCTCTCGCGAACCGCCATCGCGCGCGAGCTCGCGGACTTCATGTCGGCGATCGCTCGCGACCCACCCGTTGAGCGCGTTGGACGTCCCACAACGAGCGCATACCTTTTCGGCGCGCGCTCGCTCAGTTCCACCATGGCGCCCGCGCCAGTTGCCGGCGCATCTCGAGCGCACGCCTCAATTCAGCCTTCGCAGGCGGCCACGTCGTGTCGTCCCATTGGGCCGCGAGGATGCCGCGGATCAGCAGCGCCGCGGCCAGGGCAGCGGGAAGGGCAGCACGGCGGGATAGTACCCGAACTTCGGTCCGTTTGAGGCGACGGTCATCGCCACCTCTCGTCTTCTACGCCTTGACAACTTCGGCGAGGAGACGCACAGTCTCCTCGCACTACATCCCCCGGGGTTGGCCACTTAGGGCGAGGCAGGCAATGCCCTTGGATCGGGTCCCTGGAGAGTCTTTCGAGGTCCTCGTTGACCACACGGATGGCCGGCGCGGACGCTCGTGCCCGCGTGGCCCCCCTCCTCCGTCTCGCGTCGTCAACAAACAAGGGCCTGGCTCCACAAACGGGAGGGACCACCATGGGAGCGTATTGTCTTCTCGAATTGATACCGTCTCACCCCGCCCGCGTCGGCGAGATCATGAAGGTCGTCTGGTCCAGCTACCACGAGGCTCTCATCTTCGGCGATAGGCGGGAGATCGCCTGCATCCCCCACGCGGGATGTCGGTTGGAGATCGTGGCGACGCCGCCCGTCTCGCACCGGAAGGTCAACCTTCTCTTGCCCGGACAGGTCATCTGGTACAAGCGTTCGTTCTTCCTCGGCGATCGGTTCGAGCTGCCGGGTGGCACGAGGGTGAGCCTCTGGCACCTCGTGGGGTTCAAACTGCAGCTTGCGCCAAGCCTGGCCCCTCCGCCGGTGGAGGATGTCGTCGTCCGGAGGCGGCGGCTGAGCGAGTTCGAATCATCCCGGCGCTCGTGATGACAAGCATCAATGTCGGAGATCTCGTCGAACTCCGTGACGCGCCGGCGTGGCTCGGGAGCGTGTTGGACGTGGTGGACGGCCGGCCGCGTTGCCTCCTCGTCTATTGGTACACACCGCCGAAGCTCTGCATCAATCCAGTCCTCGAGACCGAGGCATGTCTCGCGTTAGTCGTGAGGGATGAAAGGACGGTTGAGAGCGCAAGGCGCGCTGCCTGACCGCCCCGGGGATCACGATGAGTGACAAAGTATGTGTCTGCGGCCATGCTGCCGATGATCACTTGGGGCTCGGATTCTGTGAAATCGAGGGCTGCAAGTGCGAAAGCTATCGACCGAGCGACGAAGAGGGCGAGGAGGTCGCATGAGTGTCCCGGTTGAGCCGCACGGCGAAGCGGTCGCCGCGTTACGCAACACTGTGCGTCTTATGGATGGGGGTAGTAGGCCCATGGCAAAGCCGGTCGGTACGTGCGGTCATTGCCGCCTTCCCATCGAAGATAGTGATGTCGTCGTCATCTTTGAGGACGGCCGGCTGATCCACGTCGGCTGTTGGCGGGTCTCCGACTCGGCGACGAGCCGTCAGTCGAGTGACCTGGTTCGGCGCTCGCGGAAATTGATCGACGATTCCCGCCGCAGACTCGACGAACTGCACAGTCTGGCGGATAGACGAATGGGCGACCTCGACCATGCCGCGCGCCGCCTGCTCGCCGCGGATCGCGATCGTGCGAACGATGGCCGCACGGGTGGGTGGTGAGCCTGCCCTAAAAGAACATACGGCGCTCAGGATTCCCCAAAGCGCCGAGGGCCGTTATCAGGTGCTGGGCGAGGGCATCAGACTGAGGAGGCTCGGGATGTGCACATGCGGCCACTCCGAGAAAGACCACGCGCCGTGTGGGAAATGTCTCGTCGAGGGATGCGAGTGCGAAGTGTTCGAGAGGAAGAAGCCTTGACCGCCGTCCGCCCCTGACGCGCCTAGAACGCACATCGGCGACTTCACAAGACGGCCCGGCGCCGCCCACGCCGAAGCCAACCCGTCCTCCGCGACGGCCACGACCGCCTCGACCAGCGCCGCCCAAACCACGCTGACGATCTCGCCGTCGCTGCTGCTGCGGGCGGATCAGGTTATCGAGTAGGAGATGAGCGCGGCGCTCCACCCACGCAGCATGAAAATGCGCGCCGCATCTGTGGTGTCCGTATAGGAGTCGAGAAAACGAGAGGCGGCGGTTGATTCGCCGAAGAGGCAGGAATACGCTACCGGCGCAAGCCCCTGACCCGGCAACCGAACTCTCGTAGCCCTCGATTCACCGTTGGAGGAAGCTATCCAATGGCCACCTACAGAGTGTCGCCCTCCTTCGGACTATTTGCGTTCTTCGCGCTTTTCGCCTTTGCCGCCTTGGTCGCGATTCCGGTCGCGTGCGGGGCGCAAGCTCCGACCCTGCCGTCCGCCGGCGCGGAGGAACAGGCCGCCGTGGGGACGAGCACTGTGATGGACGGCCCCTGGGAGTTCACGCTCGAGGGCCGCCTTGGCTCTCCCACGGGTCGCCTGAAGGTCGGGGAATTCCCGACCGGCGTAAATAAGCTGACTGGCGGAGGAACCCCCGGCACCCTCTTGCGACTGCACACGCTCGGCGTCGACACGTCGGAGGTGATCGAGGGCACCGCGGCGTTTCATTTCACCCCGCGTGATGCCATTCGCGCGAGCGTCCTATACGATTTCCTGCGCGGCAGCACCACGATCCGCGGTCCCTCCGTGGTCGATAACGGCGCGGAATTCACCGCCGGCTCGCTCGACACGAACGCAGATTTCTACCGCCTGAGCCTCGACTACGAGCGCACGCTGTTTCGGCGGCCGTCGGGAGAGCAGCTTGTCGGCAGCATCGGGTTGACCTACGTGAATTTCAATCCCAAGCTCACCGGCAACATTCGTGAGGGTGGCCCCGAAGCGAACGGTGGGCGGAGCAACAGCGAGGACTTCTATCGCCAAGAGCTTCCCGTGCCGATTCTGGGACTGCAATGGGTGTATCCGTTCGCCGAGCGGTGGACGCTCCGCACGTCGCTGTCGGGCGGGTTCCTGCCTCGCGTGGACAGCCTGCGCACGGAGGGCGGAACGATCTATCTCGAACAGCGCCATGCCGATCTCGGGCTCGGCGTCGTCTATCGCGTCAGCCGTATGGCGCACATCGAGGCGGGCTACCACTTCACCTATTTCTTCCAGGAGGAGAAGAGCCACGAGGACAGGAATCTCTTCGAGCTCTCTGATAATGGCCTGTACGCGCGGTTCAAAGTTCAATTCTGATGAGCATCCCGTGCTGCTGCGAGCGGATCAGGTGATTGAAGCCAGACGAGCTTGAGACGTGAGGCGCTATCGGTTCACCGACGTTGAGCGCTGTATCGCTGGACGGTGCGTCGGCGTGCGCTGCCCTTGTCTCTGCCACGCCGAATCGCTACGCATCGCGCACTACAACGGTCACCTCGTGCGGCGTCGAGGGCGGATTCCTGGCATGAGCCCGTGGAAGCGTCGATTAAAGCGTCGAGCATGACCGACGACCGCGCCCGGCTCCTCCGCGCCGCCGTCGGCTTCCTCGCTCTCGATCGAGCGGAGGCGGGCGTGATGGCACTGGACCAGCGTAAAGTCTCGCTCATTTCGGAATTTCTGGAGGAGTCCTTCGTCGGGTGCTCCGTCTACGATTACGAAAATGAGGACCGTGTCTCGCACTCCTACCGAATCGTCAACGACACCACAGGTAAGATCCTGCACCATGTATTCGTCTCCCGTGCGTTCTTAAACGATCATGCCGAGGCCGAGATCGTTCCGGCCCTACAGGACCTCAGCCTTCTCGTGTGTCTCAGAATGGCCGGGGGCCGACGTGTGATTGTGAGAAGTCAGATGATAGAGATCGAGAAGGGCGCGTGATGGTGCCGACCTTCGGATGAAGGCCGACGAATTCGCTAGTCCGACGAGGCCCTGAGAACAGTGAGCCGCGTCTCCCTAAGATCGTTCATGGAAACTGCCGCAAAATCACCGAGCGGCGACTCTTTCTAAGTGACCTGGATAATCGCGTTACTGCGTGAGGTGGACTACGCGCTAGGCGTATGCACTTGTAGGTGCACCGTCTCAATTCGAGGCCGTCTCAATTTGGAGAGGCACTGTTGAATGTCGGCAGGCACGGCGTCTCAATTTGGCAGGCAGGTTTCAT
>Ga0207684_10006403_pt1 | contig 10733 bp, 16 predicted proteins | sample KBSK5501metaG_FD_184342 | JGI IMG/M metagenome (GOLD analysis project Ga0207684, IMG submission 184342) | Corn, switchgrass and miscanthus rhizosphere microbial communities from Kellogg Biological Station, Michigan, USA - KBS K5-50-1 metaG... | ecosystem: Host-associated > Plants > Roots >... | reverse complement strand
CGTCAGATTCTCACCGCATTGCTCAGCGCCCACCGAGCCAACGTCGATCAACTTACCGCCATCGCTGCCTAACAAAAATCTTCCAAAAAATGAACGACTACCTGCGATAGCACTGCAAAGGTTTTTGGACTAGAGGAGCGGCCAAATCTTGGGAGCCAGCTACCCGCTGTTTTGGGATAAACGCACGAGGTTCTATCAGCGGCCCACCGCAACTCCGCTTTCTTTCCAAGCCACCAAAATCTTGGCGTCTTTGCGTCTTGGCGTGAGTTCCCTCTTATTTGCGTCTTGGCGTGAAATCCTTCTCCGCGTCTTGGCGCGCAGTTGAAATCTGCGGCTCATCGGCGCGATTGGGAATTGGCGAATGCGCTACGCAGCCTTGCCGCGTACCCTCTGGGGTGGGAGGCGAAACCGGCGTGTCCGCCAGGCAAGGTCATTATCTCTCGACCGAGCAGGGTTGCTAACGCCTGGGCGCAATGGTGCTGCCAAGCATCGGCGGAGGTCTCGCCCGCGGCCGGGATGATCTTGTCCGATTGGGCGATCAGTGAGGGGAACGCCAGACGGTGTTGCCGAACGGCCGGAGCATCGTACGACAGGAAAAACTGCAGGTTCAGCGCTCTTTGCGGAGTTGGCTGGGGCAACTTGACGTCTGGTTCGCGGTCCTCGAAATTTATGTGGGCAACTTCTACGAACTTCTTCATCGCTGCGGGAACGCCATCGCAGCGATAGGCCTCTTCGATGTCCAACTCATCCTGCACCGCCTGTCTCCTTTCGGGATCTTTCAAGAGCTCCGGGGAAGGCGGTTCATGTGCGATCAGACACCGAACTTGTTCTTGATAACGAGCAACAAGGTCGAGCCCGATGACAGCGCCGATGCTTGTTCCAAACACAAGCACTGGCTCGTTGGTCAAATGCTTCAGCAAGCGATGGACATCATCGGAATGATTTTCCAGCGGTAGGCTTTCAATCGGAGCTTCGATTACGCTCCGCGATAGGCCACGCCGGTCGTAGGTGAGAACCGTGAACAGATCGAACAGGTGGTCGGCCGTCGCATCAAAGCTATCCGCGTCACCAGCGCCACCAGCCAGGAGAACGAGCAGCGGGCCCTCTCCCTTGAGGCGATAGTGAAGCTGAACGCCATCGCCGATCAACACTTCAGAGTTGGTAGCAGCCATGCTGGCCTCCGCTCGTGTCCCGCTGTACGCACGAACGCGGCGAAATAGGATTGACGAATATGCGGTCTACCGTATCTCAGCGCTCGGCTTTTAGGCAAGCGCCCAACGCTAAACCTTTTCTCAAGATGTCCGGCGTGCCACTACTGATGCCAAAGCCAAAAGCTGAGCGCGTCACTGTTGCTCTGCCGCACTCAACTCGTCCACGCGATCGTCTCTCCGTTTGGTAAGCTCTTCGATTCTCGCTCGCACCAGCTTCTCCTTGGCTTGAGACCCCTTCGCTGAGTCACGCTCGGCAATCCAGGTTCGTTCCTCTTCCACTAACGCTTGTCGTTCGGCCGGCTTGAGCAATCCGATCAATGATCGATACACCTGATTTAACTCCCGATCGCTCGATTCTGACGCATCAGGACCGGAGACTGAAGATTTTTCCAGGGTTACTTGGTTTGAGTTGCAATCAAAGGTCAGATAGTAATTAAATTCGCCCTCAGTTGCCTTAGGGATAGACGCATTGGCGTTGACGTCGAACCGGTTGCGACCGACGAACCATGGCGCGGAGAACGTGAACATATATTGTTCGGCGCGTTTCTTGAACAGAGCCCCGCCATCGCGGCGTAATAGTTGGATGAACGCCTTTCGCATTGATTCGGCGAGTCCGCGAGCCCGAAGGCTTATTGTGTCGACAATGATGAATTGTTCGGTTGCCCATTTGGACTCCACCACTACCAGGAGACTAGAGCTGTCGTTCGACCAAACGGTGTCCATACTGAAATGATTCGGGCGATATCCCTCCAAATGCCAATATCGTGCGTCCGGGAGCAGAAGAGCCAGCTTTCGCGAGTCTAATTCAATCAGCCAATTTTGGACACTGTGATCGTCCGAGTAAGGGGATGGCATATCATCGAGCGCGACCGATCCTGTTTTTGTCCAAGCCAAAGCGTACTTGCCATTTGGTGAAACGGTGTCCCAGAAGACAAACCGCCTTTGTTCCTCTGCTTGGGTAGAGCTTGCTATCCCAAACGCCACCAACAGCCATCCCAGTTTCCAGCGCGAACCTAGACCGACCATCGCGCGAGATTATCAGATTTTGTCAGGACGTACACCGACGAACGACAGTCGACGCCGTGAGGAAAACGTTCGTACGACCCCTGCGGCGACCCACTACCTTCAAAACGCCATCTCCCTCCCTGCGTTCAACATCTGATTCCAGCATCTATCTGGCTTTTTCCGCGTCCGTACGGAATCACTAGTTCGTGGATAGCTGACGTTGTTCATTCAGGCCATATGGCAAACCAATATCTTAGCGAGATGGCGCCCGATTCCGAGGCTTTGTCAACGTGCCTCCCACGAATTGGGCGATGAATCGGTCAAATTAGCTGGCGCGTTTTCGAGTGGGCCAAGGCAGATCTCCAAATCGACAGTCTTCCCGATGCGACGCGGCACGTCTTGAAACAACCCGCCTGTCCCTGAAAGAAAGCGATCCCTATCTAACCTAAGCGGATGAATAACCAACAAATGGCAAAAGAACCACGGATTCTCATTCTCGGTTCCACCGGACGAACGGGTAAAGCGGTAATCGGAGAACTGATGCGGAGGTCTGATTCAGTCCAGATAGTCTATTCCTCGCGAAATCGCGCGCAGATCGATGCATGGCGCCGAGAAGGCAAGGACGCCGTTTTTCTAGATCTAAATAATGCTAGAGCCTTTGCGGCCGCGTTGACGGGTATCGACCGCCTCTTCCTGGCAACCGGGTATACGGTAGAGATGGTCCATCAGAGCAAGACGATTGTCGACGCCGCGACCCGATGCCGGTCTGCAATTTATCGTGCACCTGGGCATTTTCGGCAACGGGCGAACAACCAATCCACACTTCACCTGGCATGAAATGATCGAGCGGTATATCGAGGGCCGCGGTGTGGCGTGGAGCCACATTCATCCGCACTTCTTCATGGACAACTTGCTAGCCTCCCTTCCGGTCGTGAACGGAAGACTGTACTGGTTCATGGGAGATAAGCGTGTCGGATAGATTGCGGCGGATGACCTTGCAGCCGTTTCCGCGCAAGTCTTAGCTGAGGGTCCGCAGAAGCATGCGAGGAAACAGTATTGGCTATCAACAGAAGTAATGAACGGTGTCGAGGCTGCCGCCGAGATCGCCTTAGGCCTTGGCCAACCGGTCGAATGTGTCGTGCTAACGCCGGATGATTTGGTCGCTCAGATTACTTCCGGTACGATGCGATTGCCTTCGTATGTTGAAGCAACTTACGGCGCCAGTATTCTAGAATGGGTTCGGCAGACTTACGATGGCCACATGGATTTTGGGACGACCACAACCACCGCGGTCGAGGATCTTACCGGGCGAAAGCCTTTGACCCTGCGTCAGTGGGTCGTGCGCTATCGCGATTCTCTATTGGCGGTTGACGTACAAGCAGCCGAGAGCTCGCTAAAGAAATAGGACTGACAGAATCAAAATCATTGAACTTGCGGCGTCATCGCTCGGGCACGCTTGTTTTCGTACGCCTTCAAGTTGACGTACACCAGGCGTAAAAGCGGGAAATCTCTGTCGCCTCCCTGGTGCATAAGCCCGCGCCGCAGTAGATCGCCAATGATATGCTCTGCCTCGATCAACGCGTTACGCGCCATGTCGCGATACATCGAGGCGGTAAGAGGCGAGCCGGTCTCGGTCAATTGCGCGCGTATTTTCTCCATGACCGAAGCTCGCGGCTGAGATCCTTCGAGTGCTGCGATTCGGTGACATTCTTCGATCAAGTCGAGCAGGAAACTGCGTCCCTCTGAACTAGTGCACACGTCTCCTATGGTCGCACGCATCAGAGTGGTGCTGCCGGCCAGGGATGCCAAGAAGACCCATTTCTCCCACATTTCAAGTAGTATGCTTTCGCTGGCCCGCACCTCGAACTGCGCTCCCTGCAGCGTTGACAAAATCGCGGTTATCCGCTCAGTGATACCACCCTGTCGCTCACCAAAGGTGATTGAATGCACGGGAATGGAATGAATCACCCTACCGTTCTGATCGAGCGTTGCAGAGATTATGCATTGACCGCCGAGCACCTTCGTTCCTCCAAAGGCCGACTCCAAAACCTCCAGGTGTCGTATTCCATTCAGCAACGGCAGAACGGCAGTCTCTGATCCCACTGCTGCCGCAAAAGACACAATAGCATCTTGCAGATCATAAGCCTTGCAACTTAACAGAACGAGATCGAAGGTCTCGTTCAGCGATGTCGCTGACACCGTTCTTGGCGCTGGTAGGGTAACGTCGCCCGCCGGACTTTTGACTACTAAACCGGACCTCGCCAGCTCGGCCGCTCGCCGAAGGCGAACGAGAAAAGTAACGTCCCGCCCGGCTTGCAAAAGTCTGCCGCCGAAATAACCGCCAACTGCGCCGGCCCCGACCACGAGGATTTTCATGTCGCTATGGTTGCTATTCATGGTCGGAGCCTAACCGAAAGGCCAGCTGCCCGCAGCCGCTCAAGTCAAGTTCCTGCAATTCGTTGGGCGCTCAGGTTTTTTGATTTCTGAAATTTTCACTTGCTTTCGGTACGATACAGTACCAATCATTCAGTAGTTATCGGTACGATATCGTACCGATCACTTAGACAAAAGCAACTATCCATGAACGACCAACCCAAGAACCTAACCAGACTGAATCGAGGCTAACCGATGAAATTCATGATCCCTTTTCTCAGTGCAATGCTACCGGTAGCGTCCGTAGCGCAATCACAGTCCGGGGCCGCCTCAGGCGTGCCCAGCGTGGCTATACCTAAAACCACCGAAGTGCTGGTCATTGAGACTGCCAAGCAGGGCGTAACCGCTCAACAAATCATGGCCGTCATACCGTCAGAGATTCGGGCGACTGTGAAGCTCTACCTCGACGGGAAAATCCGCCAGTGGTATTCGCGCGGCGATGGCAAAGGCGTCGTCTTCCTGGTCGACGCGAAGACCGAGGACGAGGCACGAGCCGTTATGGAAACACTGCCGCTCGCGAAGGAACAGTTGATGGATCACCAGTACATTCCCGTCGGACCCTTGATGCCGCTGAGGGCATTGATGGGCCCAGGAGCGCAGCAGTGACTTTCCTCGCGATAGCGCTGCTGCAGGAAGGGAACCCTTAGAAGGAGACGATCATGATCAAGTCAAGGATCGTGACCGGCCCGACTGGGAAGACGGGCAGCGTCGTCGTTGCCGAACTGCTGAGAGCCGGCTATCCGTCCGCACCATGGTGCGCCGAGAAGATGGCCGTAGCGCGCGCAGCTGAAGGAGAAAGGGCGTCTCAAGAAACGGAAATTTACGTACGCTAACAGCCCGGTGGTGAAACACTGAATTAGCTGATCTGCTCGACCAGCATCTCTCTGCCGGCCTTATCGTAGAACGTCATAGTCATCCTGGCCGTGTCCACAGTCCACTTCTCTATCCCGCTCTCAGCGAGGCCCCTGGACATCTCTACATAAGTCGTCTGGCGGCGCTCGTGCCGGCGCAGGTGCTGAAGGAACGTCTCGCGTTGACCGGTTTCAGCGACGGAAAGCACCTCGTGCACTGGTGCAGAAACAACCCTGTGGCCGCCCTCCCCAAAGTATTCCGAATGGCCGTCGGCCAGGTAGGAATCGTACCGTTCGACGCCGAGCGCGTTAAGCGCCCGCACATACTCCGGCAGCGTCCTCGCGCTACCGAGCCGGGCGTGGAGGTCGTTGATTTGCTCGATGGTAAACATGACTGATGCAGCCTTCGATACCAATTGCGGAGGTTTCACTGTCTTTCATGGCAAGCCTTTGTGCGCCCGTCCACGAGGGAAACTGAATTCTTTATCGTACCGTTTGTGTGCGTTGCCCAACGAGCGTGCTTTCAGTCGTCGATAATCTTCGTGCCTTGGGCAGCTACCAACCGCCATCGGCCTTGCTGTTCAACATAGACGTGCGTGTAGCGGCTTTTTGTCGTGAAAGGTGTTTCGCCGAATTGCCCACTCATTTCGGTACGCCCAGTGATCACCGCCGTCGTTTGATAAACGCGCACCCAGACATCGGTTGGCTCAATCGGCCCGAACTTGAGCTGGCTTGACTGTATTGCCGCCAACAAAGAGGCTTTCGTGATTTCTGAGCCACCACCTCGATCAGGATAAAATCATCAGCAATGACCCGATCCAAATCATCTACGATGCCTCGAGAAAGTGCCGTGAAAAATTCACGATCTGCTGCGAGTGGACCCGATTCATCATTCATCATGAGGGAATTTAGATCTGGAATGAGCATCGGCAAAGCAGGTCGAGTTTTGACACGGTGGGGGACAGGAGCAGATGAAATCGCATACTCCTTCAAAAGGATCGTTAATCGGTACGCAAGCCGCACGGTTTGGGACTCATGCTTGGATCTGTTTGGGCAACGGTGCGATGGAATTCCTATTCCATCGATAACCCCGACGGCAGACCGCACTCAAAGATCTGTCCAGATTTCCCACAACGCGTTTGAGGCAATATCTGGCTCTGCGGGTTTGGCCGCGGCGCTACTTGCGCCGCTACCGAAGGTAGGCGCCAAACTTTCCTGGAACAGACCACCCAGGTTCTCGCCGAGGAAGGGAAGAGGCTACAGGAAGATTCGGACACAGGCTGAACGGAAAGAGGCTTCAAAGCCTCTTATCTAAAAATATAACTATTGGCTGGTACTGAATAGGCACCTGCTTGAGATAGTCTTCGGTGTCACCGAATGTTGTTGGACCGGCCGCCACCAAGGGCACGTGGTAGAGTTAAGTTCCTCACATGCGGGCTCTTGTTCTTTCACGCTACGGCGGACCTGAGCATACGGCGCTGACCGATGTGCCACAGCCTTCGCCCCGGGCCGGTGAACTCCTCGTCCGCGTCCACGCTGCCGGCCTGAACCCCGTGGATTTCAAGACGCGCGCCGGCGCGCTGAAGATCATCCGCAACTATCCGCTCCCGATCGTGATGGGCAACGAACTCTCCGGCGTCGTCGAATCCGTTGGCCCAGGGGTGATAGACTTTGCCAAGGGCGACCGCGTCTTCGCGCGCGTCGACAAGGACATCATGGGCGCCTTCGCCGAGTACGCCGTGGTCCATGAAAACCACACAGCGCGGATGCCAGCGTCGCTGGACTTCCCATCAGCGGCGGCGGTGCCGCTGGCCGCGCTCACGGCACTGCAAGCGCTTCGCGACGAGCTGCATCTGAGTACCGGCCAGCGCGTATTCATCCCGGGCGGCGCTGGGGGAGTCGGCACGTTCGCGATCCAGATTGCCAAGCATCTGGGAGCCCACGTCGCGACAACGGCCTCTCCGCGCGGCGAGGCGCTCGTCAAGCGGCTCGGCGCCGCCGTGGTAATCGACTACTCGCGTGAGCGTTTCGAGGACAAGCTCTCGGGCTACGATTGCGCCTTCGATCTGCTCGGCGGCGACACGCTAGCGCGTCTGTGGCCCGTGCTCAAGCCGGGCGGACGCGTCGTCTCGATCGCTGGCGTGCCGGAGCCCGTGACGGCGCGAAAGGATCTGAGACGCGGCAGCGGCCTCGCCGCGCTTTTCTGGTTCGCCAGTCTGACCACACGCCTGAGTGCCGCTCGCCATGGTCTCAGCTATCGCTATCTGTTCATGCATCCGAGCGGCGCTGACCTGGCCTATCTGGCCTCGCTCATCGACGCCAAGAAGCTTGAGGTCGTCATCGACTGCGTCTTCCCGTTCGCCGAGGCCAAAGAAGCGATGGCCTACCTGGAGACCGGCCACGCCAAAGGCAAAGTCGTCTTAGCGATAAGTTGATCCAGCACGCCCCACATTCTTCGGGGGCCGGGGCGGCTGCCGCTTTACAAAACATTTCTTCCACTACACCCTTTGTCCTGCTTGGCTCTTTTGAATGAAGCTGCTGCTCACCAATGACGACGGCGTCGATGCCCCGGGTCTGGAGGCGCTGGTGCGCGCCGCTCGCAGTCTCGGCCATGACCTGGTGGTCGTCGCTCCTGCCACCCACCAGTCTTGGTCCAGTCATACGATTACCGCTCACCGCGGGGTACGGGTGGAGCGACGCGGAGGCAACCAATTCGCTGTCCACGGCACGCCGGCCGATTGCGTCCGGATGGGCTTACTGCGCGTAGCTCCTGATGCCAAGTGGGTGCTCAGCGGCATTAATTACGGCGCTAATCTGGGAGCCGACATTTATTACTCGGGCACAGTCGCTGCCGTGCGCGAGGCTGTACTGCATGGTTGGCCCGGAGTGGCGCTCTCGCACTATCGCAGGAAAGGTGGGGAGATTAATGTTGATGATTGGGCGCGAGCGACCCCGTGGGCAACTTCCGTGCTGGCTGATCTGCTCGCCCGGTCAACACAGACGGGGCTCTTCTACAGCGTGAATCTACCGCACCTTGAGCCGAAGGAGAAGAACGAGCCGCAGGTCGTCTTCTGCCCGCTCGATCCTAACCCGCTACCGCTCGAGTACCGACACGAAAAAGAAGAGGATGCGTTCTATTATGAGGGCGACTACACCACCCGCAGGCGCCAACCAGGTGCTGACATTGATGTCTGCCTACAGGGCGACATTGCGGTCACCGAACTGCGGCTGTTCTGACGAGAGGGCCGTCGGAAAGGGTCTTTCGGTATTTACTCGGAGAGCGCTTCATAACCTTGCGAAAAGCTTTTCTGAAAGAGCTCTCCGATTCATAACCGACGGATTGGGCGATCGGATCGAACGGATGTTCACTACGTGGTCACTGATAATGGAGTGGCAAACCTAGGAATCCGGAAATCGCACCGACGGTTCGTCATCGGACCGCTCTTCGTGGGCAGCAAAATAGCTGATAAGGACCAGCAAACTCACTTGGTGCGCTAAGAAGAAAATGCCCAGATCTGTAAATAAAAAGAATGCCGGCTCCAAGTGAAACAGGTTTCTGAGGTAACTATAAGCAAACGTAATGACCAGGGCGACCGGCCCAGCGGCGCAAGACCACATAACTATTCCGATCCAAAACGAGTTCCAGAACTTGCGTTGCCGGCGCTCCGCCCTCTTCCAGAGCGCAACTTGCCATTCAGGCACCTTCACCGTGATGGTTTATCGGTCGTTAAGATGCTCTGATTTACACGCTAAAGAGTGAAATCACCGTCCGCTTCCTAGATGTTGTGAATAACTAAAATTCTCGGCAGTTTAGTAATATCGCGCCGGATCGATAGCACGAAATCTGACCGGCGGCTGTAGGCGCGACACCTTATTTGCGGTCTGCTATTCTGGTTCATGGCTGGTCGACCGAACGAACTAGATTCATCAAAGAGCTTGCACACTATTGAGGCGTCGCTCTTGCACGCTTTGTTATTAGCGGCTGCCGGCGGTTACCTCGATGCGTTCACTTTTGTGGGAAAGGGAGGGGTGTTTGCTAACGCAATGACGGGCAATGTGGTCATCATGGGTACCCTGATAGCTGCTGCCAAATGGCAACAGGCTTGGTTCCGGATTCCGCCGATTGCGGCATATATTGCGGGCGTATGGTGCGCCAAGATTTTCGATCTTGCACCTTTGCGCAGAATCGTTCGTTGGCCGTTGATGACATCGCTGGCGATCGAAGTGGCTTTGTTACTGGCTGGCGGGACGCTACCGAACGGAGTTGCGGATGCCTGGCTGGTGCTTGGTATCTCATTTGTAGCTGCCCTGCAGAACTCAACGTTCTCGCGAATTGAAGGGCTCCACGTGAGCACGGTGATGACCACCGGCAACCTGAAAAACTTGAGTGAAACCTCCGTGACACTGGCATTTGGCCCGCGTGATCCAGAAGCGATCCGGCGAGCTCGTTTTTACGGCGGTATCTGTCTCTGTTTTCTTCTGGGGGCGGCTTTGGGCGCCCGATTCACCACGCTGATAGGCAATTACGCCTTATGGCCTGCGGCAATGTTAGTGATAGTCGTCTGCGCTCACCTCTGGTGGCAACTGCGACAGAGATTAAGCAGGGAGGAGTGAAGGCGTCAGGAAATGCGGCAGCCTAGCTCGGCATAGTCAGTCCGAAAATCGAAAGAAACACATCCTGGGCAGCCGCTACGCTGCCGCTCGTAAATGCACTGTAGAAAGCATCATTTGGAGCCAGTGGTCTCACTTGTTTGGATAAGCGCGAAACAGAGGAAGCCAGGCTTGAGATTTTATCCTCCGGACTCGCGCCCGTGTTACAATCCGCGGCGTACTTGGCTCTGACTAATATTTGGACCGCTTTTGAAAGGTAGGTCGCACTAATCTGGTCAAGATCGAGACTTAAGCCCACCACGCCCGGAGCGGCAGAGACCGCTGCTAATCGTGCTTGATGATCCTTGAAGAGAGTCTGAATAGATTGAGGAATTGTTGGCATAACAAAATCGGGTTAGTCTTTGGGTAACAGATTTCTTTCATTGATCATTGGGAGGAGCGCGGAGGGAGTTATTTGGAAGAAATCGGCAGCGAATAGGCTAGCCGTCAGCAATGTTAGCGGTTCGGCAGCGCCAGCTTTTGGTAGTCTCGCGCAAGCTGAGCACACAACGCTTCCACGACAAGCTCATGATCTTCTCTCTGCGGCAGCCCCGATACGGTCACACACCCAACCACGCCGGCT
>Ga0207684_10006401_pt1 | contig 10733 bp, 10 predicted proteins | sample KBSK5501metaG_FD_184342 | JGI IMG/M metagenome (GOLD analysis project Ga0207684, IMG submission 184342) | Corn, switchgrass and miscanthus rhizosphere microbial communities from Kellogg Biological Station, Michigan, USA - KBS K5-50-1 metaG... | ecosystem: Host-associated > Plants > Roots >... | reverse complement strand
TCTTGCCTGCTTTTTATGCCGAGGTCGCGATGAGGCTCCACTGCTGGTTCAAACCGTTGTGGTTGGTCCACTGGATCACATTCGCTCCGCCACTTTTCGAAGCACCGAAGACGTCAAGTACCAGATTACTATTACGGTTCACAATCTGAACGAAGGCTCCGTCGGTCACCACGCTCCATTGCTGGTTCAAGCCGTTGTGGTTGGTCCACTGGATCACCTGCGCCCCGGCGCTTTTCGAAGCACCGAAGACGTCCATGACCAGTCCACTATGGAGGTTCACGATCTGAAAGAAGGCGCCATCAGGAACCAGAGCCCACTGCTGGTTGAGACCGCTGTGGTAGGGCCACTGGATCACATGCGCTCCGGCGCTTGTCGAACCACCGGAGACGTCGGCTACCAGACCACTATTGCGGTTCACGATTTCATAGTAGGGATTGATAGGAACTGAAGCCCATTGCTGATTCAACAAGCTATTGTTGAAGATCGACTGGATCACATGCGCACCGCCATTTATCGAACCACCGGAGACATCGGCTACCAGACCACTATTGACGTTCACGATCAGGTCGTAGCTGCCGTCAGGAACCAGAACCCATTGCTGATTGAAACCGTTGTTGTTGGTCCACTGGATGACATTCGTCCCGGGATTTATCGAAGCACCGGAGACATCAAGTACCAGGCCACTATTGCGGTTTTTAATCTGAAGAAAGGTGCCGTCAGGAACGAAGGCCCACTGCTGATTGGCGCCGCTGTGGTAGGGCCACTGGATCACCTGCGCGCCCGCGTTTGTGCCACCACCAGAGACGTCCATTACCAGGCCACTATTGCGGTTTTTAATCTGATAGTATTTGGGGGCAGTGTTGGTGGTGAGGGTACAGCCACTAATCGCGTTGCTCCACTCCTGCTGCACAATATAAGGATTCTTGTTCAAGAGCACGTCCGCGCCCTGGGGATTGCCCGGCCCAAATGTAAATGCGCATAGATCGCCAATCTCAACTTTGTTGGTGGTGTCTATCCAGGCATTGAGCAAGGGATCGGTCGCGGCCTCCATCTGCTCGTGTGAGGTCGCATCGATGGTCTGGTCTGCGTCGTCGTTGTTGGGGCTGGCGCCAGTAAGTCCGAAAATGGCGCCGGTAGTGCAACCGAAGTTGAAGTTCGGACTCGCAGTGTAAGGCATCGCAGCGTAAATGGTGTTCGTACCAAAAAAGCTATGATACGCGCAGAATGGCATCGTATTGGTCGAGCTGGTCACATCGGGCGTACATGATGTCTGTGAGCTATCGATGCAGAGACCTTCATTTTTCTCCGTGAAGACAAAGAAAACATTGTCGATGTTTGATGACCAGCCATTGACGCTTTGCGCATGGGTGACTTCGTTCTGGATATCACTGTCAAGCAAAGGGCTTGGGCGGGGATACGGGCTCGTCGTATCCACAAACGTACCGTTGGATGGAAGCACAGCGTTAGTGGGAAATGCACCACTCGTCTGTTTGTACTGGTTATTAATATTGTACAGGGGACTACCACCAACATCACCGAAGTAACGCTCAATCAGGCTATTGTAGTTGGCAGATACATTACCAGTTGGCTCCCAGAAAATAGCAAAGACCTGTGCGGTACCGGCCATGACCGGGCCACCGTGGTAAGGGACGTTGCTGCCGATGGTGGTGCTGGCTGCTTTAGGAGGCTGAGCGTGGCCCCGGCTGTGAAAGATATGCACCTTATGGGATTGGGCAGTTCCGGTAGATGGTGCCGCAAAGCTGGTTGCCGGCATCAGCGCTAGTGCTACGAACGCTACAATTCCTAGTAACGAAAAGAGACCTTTCTTCATGGTACTGCTCCTTTGGAATAATGTTTGTGACGGAGAGCATAGTACATCAGTAGTCTCACGCTCTGTTTTCACACCTGTTTTAATAAAAGAAGAACAGCTCGACCAGGATCAGTTTAACCAACGCAAATTCTTCTGCGCTTCCTCCGATCACTCATAAGATGAGAAAAAACAATATTTTATGTACTTGCCATAGTTGTAGATAAAGTAACAGAGAGAGAAACGCGTAAAGAGGGCTTACAAGCGGCCTCTCTTTCAGAACAGCGCTTGCGCTAAACAGTACCCATTAGTAAAATCGAACGGCCACTCGTTTGGTAAACGATGCTTGTGGTAAATAGTACTTACTGGTAAATCAAGCACGAGGCTCTCTTCTTGCATAAGCCAATAGTACTATTCTTACATAAGACGATATACATCTACTTGCCATAATCCTAATGCAAGGCAACGCGGAGAAATGCGAAATATTGACGCATTAATGATTGATACATCATTTTATACTGAGCTGTAGTACTTGTCAATACTTTTTGGGTGGAAGCGGACATTTGGAGATACTGCCTGTAACCCTGAGCCCATTCGCTTCGCTCAGGGTAAGCGCAGCGAAGGGCCTGGCGCGAGGGGCGCAGAGATCCTTCGCTTCGCTCAGGATGACATCCGAGGGCTGCACACAGACCCTTGAAGTCCGAGGGCTGCACACAGATCCTTCGCTTCGCTCAGGATGACATCCGAGGGCTGCACATAGACCCTTGAAGAAAGTACCTACTTACAAGTGATGCTGAAGTTGTTGTGGAAGGAAGTCACCGTACCATTAGGGTGAACCGTCACATGCAGGTTATCATGCACCAGGAGGTTGTTCCCTGGCCCACTGCCAATGATACGGAAGTTATTCACAAAGGTGAACACAGATGTGCCGCCAGCTCTACCTTGGGAGTCGGACCGAGTTACGCCCGTTCCTTGATACTTGTCCCCGGTCGTCAGGCCGACACCGTCTACTCCCTGTGGGTTGCTATGAACGTTGAGATGGAAGCCACCCCTGCCATCAAACGACACGTGGGAAAGATCGTGGATGGTTCCACTGAGCGCGACGCCTTCACCGGCTCCTCCTACTGCACAAGGAACGAACACAGCGAGACTGATGGGAGATTTGGTGCTCGTGGTCACAGTGACAGCACGCGCTTGGACCGGCATCGCGAGCAGCAAGCTAAGCACGACTGTCACTACGGACAGTACTACGAGTCTCAATCGTCGCCGGTGCCCAATTTTGATGTTCTGGCTTTTCATCACTTTCCTCCCTAGTTGCTATTGGTCGTTGCAACTCAATCTAAGGCTGAAGTTATGTGCTACGGGATGCACTACTACCTGGTGAATGAGACAAGGAACTGTCACACAAGGAAGCTTCCCTTGTGCAGGGAGTCGCGCAGAACCTTTTCCAGTTTACACTTGTTTACATTCGCTGTCAATCCAGATATGACAGGCACTGACATTGTGGTATAAGGGTTGTGGGGAGGAGGGGAAAGTGATAGGCTGAGGGAAAAGCGAACGGGGAAGGGGAGCGCGCAGCATGGAGAGCGAACAAGGCCAAGACGAACAAGCAGAAGGACCCAGCGTGATCCAAGAACGACTCAACTGGAAGGTAGCATGGAGAGATGATGCAAAGGTGGCGCAGGGGTTGTATGCAGGAGAAGCCATTGAGGAAATGCATGAACTCAGCAATGCTGGGCTGTTGGATGAATTTTTTGTGTTTCTAGAGGAAGTGGGCATGCTGCGGGTCTTTGAGCAGGTGAGTTTGCCGGGAGTCAAGCGGGTGTTAGTGCCGACGGTGCGGTTTGTCCTGCTGTATTTCCTCAAGGTGCTCTTTGGCAGTGAGTCGATGAATGAGCTGCCGCATGTACTCTTTAGCGACCTGGCGCTGATGGAGTTGGTGGGGTTTAATGCCCAGCAATGCGAAAGCGGGCTGACCAAACGAGGAGATGCGCAGCGCAAGACCAAAAAGAAACAGGGGCCGATCACGCCCCAATGCCTGGCAGAGAATATCAGCAAACTGAAGCAGGAAGAGATGGAAGCGCTCTTCAATCAGATGGTGCACCGGCTGGTGGCGTGGGGACTACTCTCAGGCGAGCGCCTGGTGGCCCTGGATGGCAGCAAACTGCCCACCCCACCGAGCTATGAGGGGTGCGCAAGATCAAACAAACGCGCAAGGTGAAAGTCAAAGGGCAGAAAGAGCCAGTCACGCAAGAGTATTACGTCTATGGGTGGAAAGTGCTCGTGCTCATGGAAGTCGAGACCCGTTTGCCTCTGGCCATCAAACTCGTGTCGATCCAGGAATACGAAGGAAGGTGGCTGGTCCCCTTACTCGAACAAGCGCAACGCAATGTGGGAACCCATGCGCACCTTGGCACTATCGTGATCGATCGTGGGTATTTGGATGGGCAGGATTTGTGGCAGGTGCATCAGCTGGGCGTGCGCTTTGTGATCGTGGGCAAAGCCAACATGGCGGTAGTGCAGGATGCCCACGGCTTAGCCCAAGGTGAGCGCGCCAAGGTTCGTGAGCGGGTGGTGCGTCATGGGCATGGCAAAAGCGCCAGTGAGGAGCGGTTGCGCACCGAAGTAGTGGGCTTGGAGGCCTTAACCAGCTATGATAGCTATGGAGCAGCCGAACAGACTCAGCACGCGCAGCGACGCGACTATGAGGGCCAGCCGATCAATGCGGTGGTGGTGCGCCGCTGGGACAATCGGGTGCCCAAAACGGGAGGGAGGGTCTACTTGACCAACGCTCCGGTCAGCGATCCGTTCACAATCTTTGACACCTATGATTGGCGCAGCGTGATTGAGAATGGCATCTTCAAAGAGGGCAAGCATCCCTGGCATTTGTTGCGCTTTCCCCAACGCACCCAGGCAGCGGTGGTGGTGCATAGCCATTTTACCTTGCTGGTGATGGGGCTGTGTACCGCCTTTCGCTTGTGGCAAGCGCAGGGCACGCTGCTTCCCACGGCGCAGACCGCCGTCCAGCCGAGCCTGAGCACGGCCTTGCTTGGTGGGGAAGGGACAGCGCGCTGGCGGCAACGCTTGCGCGAAGCCAACCGCGACAAACTCATTGTCTTCATCGGGCAAGCCTATGGGATTTTCCATCTCGCCGAATTTGCCATCCTCACGCATGTGCCACTGCGTCGGCTCCCTTCCGCTCTCGGCTCTCCACAGGCCGTTCTTCAACGCTTTGGCCTGAGTCCCTAATCCTTATATCAAAACATCAGTGACAGGCATTCTCTCCAAATGTCCATGCCCTGTGGGAACTTTTTTGTGAATTGTAGCGTCTCTATATATACCAGGAGGAGATATCTAGACCTTGACTTTGTACGTGAACAGGTAGTAATATGGAACTATGTATACACCTGGACAGTTTGCAAAGCGCGTGGGAGTCTCGGTCAAGACTATTCAGAAATGGGACCGCCTGGGAATCTTGCCCGCGAAACGGACGATTACCAACCGACGATATTATACCGATGAGGAGTTAGCCGCGGCGCTCCAGCTTCCACGCCAGCATAGGCCCAGGGCCACCATCGCCTACTGTCGGGTGTCCAGCCAGGCGCAAAAACCAGACTTGCAGAACCAACAAGCAGTGCTGGAGAAGTTTTGCAAGCAGCAAGCCATCGAGGTGGATGAGTGGGTGCTCGAGATTGGGGGAGGACTCAATTTTGAGCGTAAACAGTTTCTCAGGCTGGTGGATCGCATCGTCTCGGGAGAAGTGGAAAGAGTGGTGCTCGCTCATCAGGATCGATTGGTGAGATTTGGCTACAAGTTGTTGGCTCATTTGTGCCAGACTCATCAAACAGAGTTGGTGGTGATGAACACGGAGACGCTTTCGCCAGAGCAAGAGTTGGTTCAGGATTTGATGGCGATTACGCATTGTTTTTCATCGAGATTGTACGGACTGCGGAACTACCGCAAAGCACTCAAAAAGGCGCTTGCCGATGAAAACCGCGCACAAGATACGGATCAACCCGACGCCTGAACAGGTGGAGTACTTCAAACGAGCCTGTGGCACCAGAAGATTTATCTACAACTGGGGGCGCGAACAGTGGGAGAAGCAGTATCAGGCGTACAAAGAAGAGCAGGAAACCGTTCCTGAACAGGAGCGCACCCTCACGCCTCCCAGTGCCTTTGCGCTCAAAAAACAGTTCAATGAGATCCGTGAACAGGCCTATGCATGGACCTACGAGGTCACGAAATGTGTGGTGGAAGGAGCCTTTGATGATCTCTCGAAAGCCTATGACAACTTCTTCGCCGGCCGAGCCGATTATCCCAACTACAAGAAAAAGGGCAAGTCCCACGAGTCGTTTTATCTCTCCAATGACAAATTCACGGTTGGCAGCCACTGGATCAGCATCCCCGGCCTGGGTCGCTTTGTGCTTGATCAGCGACAGATCACCAAAGGCCGAGGCAAACTGCTGCGGAAGCTGGGAACGGTAAATCTGGCAGAAAAGCTGCGTTTTGTCGAAAAGGGCAAGGAAGGAACGCCCAGAAAGTCGCGCAATAAGCGCAAGCAGGTGATTTGTGAGTCCGTGAAGATTCTGGGGGCAACCGTCTCCTGTGAAGCTGGTCATTGGTACGTCTCCATTCAGGTGGAGATCAAGAAACAGCGCCCTCCCGCTCCCACATCTGTCGTGGGGGTAGATGTCGGATTAAAGCAGGCTGCCGTGGTCAGTGATGGACGCAAGCTTGAGAACCAAAAGCCGTTCGCACTCCATTTGAAGAAACTCGGCAAACTGCAACGAAAGCTGTCAAAGAAACAGAAAGCGAAAGATCCTCAAACCAAACGAACCGTGTTTAGTAAGAATTATGAGAAACAAAGGCTCAAGGTGGCACGCAAGCATCAGCAGATTGCCAACATCCGGCGAGATGTCCAGCACAAGTTCACCACTGAACTGGCACGGACCTGTGGAGTCATTGGCATCGAAGATCTCAACATTCTGGGAATGATGGCCAACCGCAAGCTCGCCAGAGCCATTGCTGATGCAGCGATGGGGCAACTCTTGCAGTTCCTCAAAACTAAGATCACCAACGCGGGAGGAGATCTGTTCATCGCCTCCCGCTGGTTTCCCTCGACCAAACGCTGTTCGTGCTGTGGGCATATCAAGAAGAGGATGCCGCTCAAACATCGCACCTATCACTGTCTGGTTTGTGGGCTGGTCATGGATAGAGATTTGAACGCGGCCTTGAATTTGCTGTGGTTCGCAACAGAACAGCTTCACGCGGCATGAGCTGGCCGTCCTGGAGAGTGGCTACCGCCGGACGTAAAATGCCTGGGGAGTTGATGTGAGACCGAAACGGGAGGGCTGATCCAAAGGTTCCCGTGCGCTGGCTATCGACGATGAAGCAGGAAGAACTGACCGCTTGAGGGTGGGTTCGCTCACTTTCGAGTATGAGAAAGGTAGCAGTAGGAGAAAGTGCCGCCATTGAACTTCGATGAGCAAAAAGGAGAGTTGTATGTCACGAGCACGGAGGTATGTAGGGTCAAGAGGAAACAGGGCCTTTATACTCTGTTCGGCCTCGATAATGGCATGTTTGATGCTTGTATTGTCTGCATGTGGTTCTCATCTGGGCGGGCTGGGGCAAGGACCGGCCCCCACATCTACACCCCCTGCACAAGTACAGAAATGCGGCACTGTGCATACGCTACACTCACAAATCGTTCCTGCCGATCAAAAGACGGCCAGGCAAGCTGAGCAGTGTTTCTGGCAGGCCTTTCAACGGTGCCAGCCAGCTACCCTTACTTATGCAGAAAATGGACTTGATGCTGGAACAGTGAACACGTTCACGCTGAAAAGCGCCGGGGGGAAGTGTGCGATCTCCGATGGAGTACAGCATTATATTGTTCCTCGTGCACCCGGAAATACCACAACGTACACGTGTAGCGATGTGAAGCTCCAGGCGGATGGGCTCTATGTCTTCTCCTGTGGTAATATGGGGACTATTATTGTACCTATGCCAAAGTCGTAAATGCGAGATGTAAACGGCTCATGTTCAATCCTGAGGCATAGGTGGTAAGCAGCTTTTACCCTGAAAGCACTATGTCGCAGTGCGACGTGAAAGCGGATGAAAATACATATATTTCGTGCATTAGCATCCTCTTCGGGCGATTTTCGGAGGAATGTGAGCACTTGACACGCTCTCTTTTCAGACATTTGGAGAGAAGACTTCCCGTGAGAGGCCCTTCGCTACGCTCAGGGTGACAGCCAGTATCTCCAAATGTCTGCTCTCTTTTCGTCAAAGTTGCGAATAGCCAGAAGAGCATGTTAGACTGACACTCCCCGGCCTAAAGGCCTGATTCTTACCCACATGTTACAAACGGAGGTGAAGAGCAAGATGAGCGCCCTCAAGAAGGGTTTGCAACAAGAGCCAGCCTTTCCAAATGGTTCGCCAACCGGGAGGACCATCATGGCGGCGTGCCAGATAGCCACCCAGGCGGGCGACCTCCGTCCAGAAGGTGCCCAGCGTCATGGTGGCAGGCGACTGACCAGTGCGCTGGGCCAAGACGGCCAGCATCAGTGGCTCAATCACCTCCTGAGCCGAGCGCTCTGGATCTTCACGCGCCAACGCCCGCACCTGCAACAAGCGTACGGCCAAAGGCGACAACAGACCCAGCAAACGCATCAGCCCGTCAACAGTTTGCAGTTGTCGTTCCTCGATACGACAGCCGCTTTTCAGACATTGGTGATAGTCCTCCACCAGCCAGCGACACTGATACCAGTCCACGCGCTCCCAGGCGTGTTCAGGCGTCGTGGTGGGCACCGAGGTCAACAAGATCCATCCAATGGCTCCTCGCCTTCGGGAGCCTGCTCTTCCCAGACGCGAATGACCCACACCGTCACAGGATCCTTGCTCGCTCGCGGCTCATTTCGAGGCGGCAAGAGCGTCAGCTGCCCAAAGGCCAGCTGCACTTGGGTCGAACGGGCCTGGTGCCCATGTCGGGCTGGCACCTCGAATGGACGGCTGGCCTGGCTGGGAAAGGCTCGGGTACGCGTCAGCGCATACATGAGCTCGTCTTCGTTGCCCTGCACGCGCCGATTCTGGGCCGCCCGCACCAGAAAGTGGGTCTGGGTGGTCTGACAGGCTTGAAAGAACGGGAACATATCCGCACCCCGATCGCCCACATGCACCCAGACGCTTCCTTCAGCCGGTGCCCCAATGCTGTGGATCTGGCGGATCCAGACATCGGTTTCGCGGGCCTCCCGCTTGAGCCGTTGATGCCGTTGTTCTCCTTGGGGGGCTGGCACACGCACAAAAGGTTCTTGAGCCATACACCCAAGCACCTCACGGGTCTGTGGTCCTACGGCCAGCACCGTTTGCACGGAAAATCCCCGCCCGCGTTCGTTGCCGATTTGCCCCACACCGCTGATCTTGTGACGATGCGACAGATCGATATCGGTCGTATCTTGTACCAAGAGCACCACCGGGGAGGAATTGGCCTGGTCTCTGGTCTGTTGCAGGTGTGGCTCCATCAAGGCCGCAAAGGTGACATCGGGCTCGTCCAGTAACCGATACAAGGCTTTGGTCTCTTTCCAGGTCTGCATTTGAGCAGGCAAGGACCCCAAGGGGTTCTCCGCCAGCTCGGCTTCCCGCTTGCACCGCGCGTCTCGTGCGACGCAGATCATGCAGTTGGACCCCCCAAAGGTTCGCTCGGCCCAGCTCTTGGGGTTCAATACTTCTTGTGTAGTCATTCTTTATTCTATCACTTTGTTAAATGTGGGTAAGAATCAGGTGATTCATCCAGGGGATGAAGCGCCGTTCCTTGTGCGGGGGAGGCCAGGGGAGCGCACGGCGCACGCAGCTGCTTGACAGAAAGGATGCGACCTGCTATGCTTAGAATATATGTTCTAGTTGGAGCAACGAGCGAGGCTGATGGGGAAAAAGCACGCTAAGGAGCGCAAACCCTCCAGAGCGAAGACGCCGACGTTTCTGCTCGAACTGCCGCTCCTCGCCGATGCCGGGCAGGCCGCACGCCTGGGCGGTCACCTGGAAGTGGGGCGGCAGTTCTATAACGCCGTGCTCTCTGCGGGGCAGCGGCGCCTGCGCCGCATGCGAGCCGACCCCGCCTGGCAGGCAGCCCGCGCCATCCCCCGCACCCACAAGCAGGAGCGGCGGGCTGCCTTTTCAGCCTTGCGGGAGCGCTACGGCTTTTCCGAATACGCCTTTCATGAGCTGGCAAAAGGGCTGCGCGTCAGTTGGCTGGCCGAGCACCTGGATGCGGTGCTGGCCCAGACGCTCGCCAGCCGCGCCTACCGTGCGCTCAACCGGGTGTGCCTGGGCAAAGCTCGCCGCGTGCGCTTTAAGAGCAAGAGCCGCGGACTCTCTAGCATCGAGAACAAGCGCACCGATACGGGCATGCGCTTTGTGTTGCAGACCCAAGACCAGGAATGCCCGCACGGCTATCTGCTGTGGCACGACGACCAGCTGCGGGCGCTGATCGACTGGGACGACCCGGTGGTCGCCCACGGCCTGGCGCAGCCGATCAAGTACGCTCGCCTGGTGCGGCGCCGCGCCTCCAGCCCGCGCGCCCAGGGCGCCGACCGGCAGGGGGAACGCTACTTCGTGCAACTGGTGCTCAAAGGTCTGCCCCATCACAAGCCCAAGCACACCGTAGGTACGGACACGGTGGGTCTGGACCTGGGTCCTTCAAGCATTGCCATCGTGCCACGGGAGGCCGAGGCGCGCCTGGAGCCACTGTGTGCAGAACTGCGCCCCGACGCGCGAGCTATTCGCCGCCTGCAGCGCAAGATGGAGCGGCAACGGCGCGCCGCCAATCCCGAGCACTACGACGAAAAGGGCCGTGCGAAGAAGCGCGGCAAGGGCGCTCCCAGGTGGAAGCAGAGCCGGGGCTACCAGGCCAGCAGACGCCGCAAAGCGAACC
>Ga0207684_10006400_pt1 | contig 10733 bp, 8 predicted proteins | sample KBSK5501metaG_FD_184342 | JGI IMG/M metagenome (GOLD analysis project Ga0207684, IMG submission 184342) | Corn, switchgrass and miscanthus rhizosphere microbial communities from Kellogg Biological Station, Michigan, USA - KBS K5-50-1 metaG... | ecosystem: Host-associated > Plants > Roots >... | reverse complement strand
AGGTCGCCGCGGGCGACGGCCGTCGTGACCTCGGCGATATTGCGGACCTGGCTGGTGAGGTTGCTGGCCATGAAGTTGACGCTGTCCGTGAGGTCCTTCCAGGTGCCGGCAACCCCGCGCACCTGCGCCTGGCCGCCGAGCTTGCCGTCGGTGCCCACCTCGAGCGCCACGCGCGTGACTTCGGCGGCGAAGGAGCTGAGCTGATCCACCATGGTATTGACGGTATTCTTGAGCTCGAGGATCTCGCCCTTGACCTCGACGGTGATCTTCTTGGAGAGGTCGCCAGCCGCCACCGCCTTCGACACGTCGGCGATGTTCCGGACCTGGCTCGTGAGGTTGCTCGCCATCAGGTTGACGTTGTCCGTGAGATCCTTCCACGTGCCGGCCACATCGCGCACGTCCGCCTGGCCGCCGAGCTTGCCCTCGGTGCCCACCTCGCGCGCCACGCGCGTGACCTCGGCGGCGAAGGAGCTGAGCTGATCGACCAAGGTGTTGACGGTATTCTTGAGCTCCAGGATCTCGCCCTTGACGTCGACGGTGATCTTCTTGGACAGGTCGCCGCGGGCGACGGCCGTCGTGACCTCGGCGATATTGCGGACCTGGCTGGTGAGGTTGCTGGCCATGAAGTTGACGCTGTCCGTGAGGTCCTTCCAGGTGCCGGCCACGTCGCGGACATCGGCCTGGCCGCCCAGCTTGCCGTCGGTGCCCACCTCGCGCGCCACGCGTGTCACCTCGGCGGCGAAGGAGCTGAGCTGATCCACCATGGTATTGACGGTATTCTTGACCTCGAGGATCTCGCCCTTGACCTCGACGGTGATCTTCTTGGACAGGTCGCCGGCCGCCACGGCCGTCGTGACCTCGGCGATATTGCGGACCTGGCTGGTGAGGTTGCTGGCCATGAAGTTGACGCTGTCCGTGAGGTCTTTCCAAGTTCCGGACACGCCCTCGACCTTTGCCTGGCCGCCGAGCTTGCCCTCCGTGCCCACCTCGCGCGCCACCCGCGTGACCTCGGCGGCGAAGGAGCGCAGCTGATCGACCATCGTATTGATCGTGTTCTTCAGCTCGAAGAACTCCCCCTTGACGTCGACGGTGATCTTCTTGGACAGGTCGCCGTTGGCGACGGCGGTCGTCACGTCCGCGATGTTCCGCACCTGGCCGGTGAGATTGCCGGCCATCGAGTTGACGCTGTCCGTGAGATCCTTCCACGTTCCGGCGACATCCTCCACGTTGGCCTGCCCGCCGAGCTTGCCTTCCGTGCCCACCTCGCGGACGACGCGCGTCACTTCAGACGCGAAGGAGCCGAGCTGGTCCACCATGCTGTTCACGATCATCGCCGTGCGGAGAAACTCCCCTTCGAGGGGGCGTCCGTTCGTCTCGAGCACCATCGTTTGGGAGAGATCCCCCTTCGCCACGGCGCCGATCACGCGCGATGTCTCGTGCGTCGGGTAGACGAGATCATCGATGAGCGAGTTCACCGAGGCGATGCTCTCCGCCCAGCAGCCGGTCATGCCGGAGGCCGCGGCCCGCTGGGTGATCTGCCCCTGCTTGCCCACGACCCGGCTCAGGCGCTCCAGCTCCGAGGCCATCCGCTCGTTCATCTCGGCCAGGTCGTTGACGGTGTCGGCAACCTTCCCCGCCATCCCGATCCAGTTCAGCGGGAGCCGGACCGAGAAGTCGCCCTTTTTCAGAGCCTGCAGGGCCCCGAGCAGAGCGGCGGAGTCGATCTCCTCGACCTGGGATGCCGGAAGGGTCGCCATGTCCTAATCCTCCTCAGGGCGTGAGTGGAAGTTCCGCGAGTCGCCGCGGGTCTTCAGCGGTGGGGGCAGGGGTCGCTTGCCGTCGATGGCTCGCCATCCCAAAATAGGAAGCAAGTGGGCGGCAAGAGGCATGCCAGCCGGGCGGGTCCGAGGGCCTGGCGCGACGGCTCAGCCCAGCCCTTGCACTGTCAAGGGGTTGCGAAGGGCTACCGCCGGGGAGTGCTGGATCCGGCGGGGAATCGGGTAGGTTCTACGCGGTAATCGCTTCTCGGCATGGGAAGAAACTGGCCTTCCGGGGCTCCGAGGGCCAGCCCCGAGAGTGGCAGTTTGGCCTGTCCGGACGGTATGATTGAGCATGGGTAAGCGGTCGAATCCCGCTCGTCCGCCCGATGCCTTGGCCCAGGCGGTCAACCACCTGGCGAAGGGCGCCTGGCAGCGCGCTCACGAGATCGTCCAGCGAGAGGAGTCCCCCCTCGCCGCATGGCTCCACGGCATCGTCCACACCCTCGAGGGGGACCTCGAGAACGCGCGGTACTGGTACCGACGGGCCGGCCGCTCCTTTGGGGGCAAGGACGCGGTCCAGGATGAGATCGCGGCCGCTCGACGGGCGCTGCGGACAGGCCCGGCGCGCGGGAAGACGTGAACCCCACACGGGAGGAGCTTCCGGTGACGCTCACACGGCGCAGAATTCTCCTGCTGCTCTCGGCGCTCGCTCAGGTCTCGGCCTCGATGTTTGCCGCGTCGGCGCCCCGCGCTGCCGGAGGTCCGGGCGAAACGCCCGCTCCGCTTCCCGAGGCAAAGGGCGATGAGATCGCTCAGCGCTTCGTGATCGTCAACGCGGACGATTTCGGCGAGAGCGCTGGCATCAACCGCGGCACCATCGAGGCCCATGAGCGTGGCATCGTCACGAGCGCCAGCCTCATGGTCGACCAGCCCACCACCGCCGCGGCAGTGGCCCTTGCGAGACAGCATCCGGATCTGAGCGTCGGTCTCCACGTCAATCTCGACCGAGTCGGCGGCGGGCTGATCGGACGGGAGCGCCTGGATGTCCTCGGCCGCGAGCTCGAGCGCCAGCTCAATGTGTTCACCTCCTTGATGGGTAGCCTGCCGACCCATCTCGACTCACATCATCACGTGCACCGCGGGCTGAACGTCGCGCGGCTGTTCCTCACGCTCAGCCAGCGCTACGGGATCCCGCTCCGGGGGTTCTCCGACGTAGTCTACTTCGGCGGCTTTTACGGGCAGTGGGACTCCGGCAACCCCGATAGCAGCCATATCAGCGTCGACTATCTGCTCGCCCTTTCCAGTAAAGCCGGCCCGGGGTTCACCGAGATCGGCTGCCACCCAGGCTACGCGGACTTCGCCACCGACACGGGGTACAGCTGGCAGCGTGAGATCGAGCTTCGCTCGCTCATGGATCCCCGCGCCAAGGCGGGCCTCGCGGCGATGGGTATCCGCCTCGTGAACTACCGCGACTACCGGACCATAGTCGGAGTGGCGGCCACTCGTAGCGGAGCGGCCGACTGCCGACCGACCATGGCTCGCTGAGCCGCTATTTGCTGCTTGTCGGCGCGACGCTGGGCTGCGGCCGAATGGCCGCCGTCGTGCGGTATCGCGCCGGTATCGGTTCTTCGCCATCGTGATGGTCCGCCCGCGAATCATCGTCTCGGGGTTGATCGCGCAGTTCCCCTTGGGTGGTGTCGCCTGGGATTACGTGCAGTATGTCGCGGGACTCGCGCGGCTCGGCTACGACGCCTACTACTTTGAGGACACGGGCATCTGGCCTTTCAACCCCGAGGAAGGTGGCATCAGCAAGACCTGTGACTACAACGTCCGCTATCTGCGCGGGGTGATGGAGCGCTTTGGGCTCGGCGACCGCTGGGCCTATTGCTTCCCGCACGGATCGCAGTGGTTCGGCCTGTCGGACGCGAAGCGCGAGGAGGTGATGGAGAGCGCGGACCTCCTGCTCAATATCTCGGGCACGCTGGCCGTGCCGGCGAAGTACCGCACGATACGGCGGCTCGCCTATATCGATAGTGACCCTGTGTTCACGCAAGTGAAGCTCGCGCGCGGCGAAACGAGTCTCGCCTCGCTGATAGCCGCCCACGATGTGCATTTCAGCTTCGGCGAGACGCTGCCGGGCAACACGCCACCGACGAAGTACACGTGGATCCCGACTCGCCAGCCGATCCTGTTGGACGAATGGCCGCTCTCCGACGAACGCCGCGAATTGTTCACTACCGTGATGAACTGGACCACGACGCGACCGATCGTCCACCAGGGTGTGAGCTATGGGCAGAAGGACATGGAGTTCCGGCGCTTCATGGACCTGCCCTCGCGGGTGAAGCCGACGGAGCTGGAGATCGCCGTCAATCTCGGGAAGACGCGCAAGACGCCGCATGATCTCCTGCGCCACAAGGGTTGGCGTCTCGCCGATCCCAACACGGTCTGCCCCGACTTGGACTCCTACCGCCGCTACCTGTCCACCTCGAAGGCCGAATGGAGCGTCGCGAAGAACGGCTATGTCGTTGGCAAGCCCGGCTGGTTCTCCTGCCGATCGGCGTGCTACCTTGCGGCTGGCCGGCCCGTCGTGGTGGAGGACACGGGCTTCGGCGCCGTGATTCCCACGGGGCGTGGGGTGCTCTCCTTCTCCGATCCGGACCAGGCGATCGCCAACATCCGCGAGGTTGAGGCGAATTACGACGCGCACGGGCGCGCGGCGCGGGAGATCGCGGAGGAGTTTTTCGACGCGCGCAAGGTGCTCACTCACCTCGTCGAGCGCGCGCTCGCAAGTTGAGCAGAGGACGCGGCCGAGGTCCCGATCCGTAATGCCTATCGTCGAGGGCTGCGGCGCACTAGGTAGGTATCCGGGAGATGGCGCCAGCCGCGCTCGAGGGGCCCGCGGGACCAGGGGCCTTTGGTCAGGGAGCCTGAAGTGCGCAAGAATGCTGGCCACGATCACCACAACCTCCGGGAGCAAAACATTGAGATCTCCTATTACAGACTGAGAGCGCACGGAGTTCCCCGATGACTAGCAAGCCAAATCAGCCGACGGATATCCAAAAGCAACGTGAAGAGTGGCTAAGGAAGACCCGCATAGAGTGGTATAGGACTATGCGCCCGCTTGGGAGTTGGGTCCCCTGGGATATTGCCGATCAAGTCGAACTGGACGAGATTCAGGTCGAAGATTATTTCCGACCAGCCCCGAGGCTCGGCTGGAAACATGTTCGAAACTGCAGGGTTGTTCCCGACCGCGTCGAGTTGCTCAAGACGTGCCTTCCGAAGCAGGGTGTCGTCGCCGAAATCGGTACCGACAAGGGTGACTTCGCCGAGATGATCTTGAAGATTTCGTCGCCGACGGAGCTGCATATCATCGATAAAACGCTGGCAAAACTCCGAAGGGGCACCTTTGCATCCGCGATCGACCAAGGGACGGTCCGGTTACACGAGTCGGACTCTGTCGAGGCCCTGAGGACGTTCTCGGAGAGCTACTTCGACTGGATCTATATCGATGCCGACCATTCGTATGGGGGCGTGAGGCGTGACATCGAAGAAGCAAAGAGAAGAGTGAAGAGACACGGGCTCCTTGTTTTCAACGATTACATCTTCTGGTCGCACAGGGAGTTCGAGCCGTACGGTGTTGTCCAATCGGTGAATGAATTCTGCCTCGCCGAGGATTGGGAACTGCTTTATCTGGCTCTTCAATCCGAAATGTACAGCGACGTAGTGCTTCGGAAGCTTTGAGATCGGCCAACCGGCTCAGGCCGTGCCGCCAGAGCTCCCGCCCGTCAATCCCAGTTCCGCGAGCATCCTCCCTAGCACCTTTCGGGAATCCAGATACTCGCACGCCAGCTCACGGGCCCAGTGCGCATGGCGCTCCCAGTCGCCGTCAATTTCCTCAATGGCCGCCGCCGCTTCCTCCGCCGTGTGCACCGCAAAGAGCCCCCTTCCGCATGGGACGTGGCGACTAAAACCTGTGTCTTGCATCACGACGGGGCGACCGCTGGCTAGGTACGCGGCGCTGCGCTCGCTGAACCACCCCGCATTGGTAGCGACACACGCGTGCTTGCAAACGCTGAATTCTCCCTGCGAAGCCCTGATGTAGGCGAGGTAAGAGTCTACCGAGACCGTGACTTGATGGGCGTCGCGGACCCGCCATCCCGCTGCCCGAAGTTGCTCGGTGGGTGCGTGTCTGCCAGCCACGGCGAGCTCAAGCGGCACACGAGTGCGTCCGGGCAGGCCGATGAACTTGGGAAACTCGTGGTCTTTCTGGCCATACTGGATACCCTGGAAGGTAACGGGTGCCATCGACTGCCAATTCATCACTGTCGTGAAGGGTGCCTGGACAGGGCGCGGGTGCCAGGGGAAGAGGTCTACCACTACCGGATCGACGATCGGACGCCATGACCGCCCTGCCGTCGGCGCCGTGCTCTGTGCGGTACCGATATTCAGGCCAGTTGTGTAGTAGGCGTCGTAATGGGGCAAGGGCTCACCGGCGGCGAGCTTTAGCGTCATCCGCATCTGGGTGAGGCCCGGCTCGGTCCCCACCAGTACGCGAAGCGCGGCATTCGCGGCTTCCGCAAGCCAGGTCCCGTCGACCTCCACCCCGTGCGTGCCCATGTCCAGGAACAGGTCTGCTGACTCCACCAGAGCCTCGATGCGTGGTCGTGACAGGCCGTGATACTGGCCGTGAGCATCCACGTAACACCAGTGGTTCTCCAAGCCAAATCGCGCCAGGAGTGTCCGTACGATGGTAATGCCGTAGGAGCAGTCGTCAGTCATGAGCCCCTGCGCGAGGTCGAAGCACGCGTTCGGATATCCGCTTTTTTCCACTAGGTAAACGTCGTGCCCCAGTCGTTGAAGGCCTACGACCCACTGCAGAGCCCATGACAGGTTTCCACCCAAGGGGTATCGAACCATGTACGAGTTCACAACGATGCGGGCCATCGCGCTTGCTGTTCTCTCCGTCACCCGCTCTCGCGCGCTGCTGCGGGTCTCGCCGCGAGGTTACTCAAACTGCGATCAAGTGTCGAACCACCACCCGCCGCCGGCTGGTCGTGGAAGCCGAAGAGGCGCCACACGGAGCCTTCGCGCCGGGCCACTTCCGGCTCGCGCTCCCACCAGAGAAACGTCACCCACCTTTTCACGATCGGCAGACGGCCGGAGACTTCTCCGGTCGTGTAGACCCTGACGGCGCCGTCCATCATGTCCACCGCGTCGATGATTACGCGCGCGCGCACGGCTTCGTACAACCCGAAGATCCCTAGGAGCTGCTCGCGGATCACTGCCTTCGTCAGCGGCCCGCTGCGGTACTGGTCGGAGACGTAGGCGAGGACGCCGGCCGCGTCCCGGGCCTCGAAGCGCTCCCGGGCACGAGCCAGGGTCGCCTGGACCTCCCGAACGGTCTCGGGGGAAGCGGGCGTGGCGCGTCGGTCGCCGGTCGGCGGGGGACTCGGGTCAGCTGCGCGAGCGGTGCCGGGAACCGAGGCGCCCACGAAGGCAAGCGTCAGCGCGAGCGCGAGAGAGAGGAGTAGCGGCGCGGTCAGAGACCGGCCTCGCGGCACAGCTCCGCAAGCACATGATCCGAGCTGAAGTAGGCGGTGGCGATCTCGCGCGCCGCGCGGCAGTGATCGGCGTAGTCCAGATTGATCTCGTTAATGGCCGCTGCCGCCTCCTCGCATGTGGAGAAGGCGAAGAGCCCTCGGCCCGTGGGAATGAACTTGCTGAAGCCGGTCTCCTGAGTGACCACCGGCTTGCCGGCGGCCAGGTAGCAGACGCTGCGGTCGCTAAACCAGCCAGAGCGTGTGCCGGCCACGAGGTCCTTTGCCACCGTGAACTCCCCTCGAGAGCCGTAAATGTGCTCCTGATATGCGATGACGTCTCGGGACTTCTCGTAGGGGTGAGCCAATCGCCAGCCCTTCTCGCGCAGCAGTCTCGACGCCTCGTGGTCGGCTGCGATGCCGAGTGCCAGCTCGAGCGGCTGCGGGGTCAGCCGCGGCAAGTCCATAAAGCGCAGGACGTTTAAGTGCTTGGACCAGTAATAGGTCTCTCCAGCGTACCGGACATCCTTGCCGCTGTTTTTCCACGTCCCGATCGTGGTAAAGCAATCGGCCGAGGGATCGAAGCGCGGCTCCCAGAGATCCAGCACGACGGGGGGCCGCGTCGGCCTCCAATGGAACTTCTGTAGTGGGACCGGGCAGTCGGGTTGGCCCAGGTTCTCGCCGTAAGTAAAGTGGTGCGTATGGGGTGCGAGCTTAGCCAGCGTCGTCAAATTGTCCTGGGCGAGGAGGATCTGGTCGTGTACGGGATCGGTCTGTACGTAGATGCGGATCTGGCAGCGCAGGTGCTCTTCGCGCAAACGGGTCGCGCCGCACAGGTTGACCAGCGCATCGGCTTCCCGGTAGAGTTCCTCGAGCCGCTGGCTTGACAGTCCGTAGCAGCGGTTCTTGGCCACATCCCGGTACGCCCAGTGATCATCGAGTCCGAATCGCTCCATGGTCCGGCGCAGAAACTCGACGCTGTAGCTGCAGTCCTCGACCACGCTCCTAAGCCGTGGATCGTATGGCGGTGCTCCAGAGTCTTCGACATAGTAGACATCGTGACCCAGGCGGGCCAGACCGACGAGGTAGTGGATCGCCTGCCAGCCGATGCCGCCCAGCGGGTACTGCCCCGCCAGGTGGAGGACCAGGATCCGGCTATGGGATGGCACGCGTGCTCTCCTCCGGGAGGCCCCCCTGCAGCCGGTAGAGCGTGGCGAAGACACCGCCGCGCTCGATGAGGGACTCGAAGCTGCCCTGCTCCACGATCTGGCCCTCGCGCAGAACCACGATCAGGTCCGCTTTGCGGATCGTGGACAGCCGGTGCGCAATGACGAACGTGGTCCGCCCCGCCGTGAGCTGCTCGAGCCCCTGCATGATGAGGAACTCTGTTTCAGAGTCCACCGACGAGGTGGGCTCGTCGAGGATCAGGATGGGCGAGTCCCGAAGGATGGCGCGCGCGATGGTCAGCCGCTGCTTCTCGCCCTCGGAGAGCGTGACGCCCTGCTCGCCCACCAGCGTGTCGTAGCCGGCGGCCAGCCGCCCGATCGCGCCGTCGATGCGGGCCAGCCGCGCCGCGGCCACGATTTCGTCGGGCCGGGCCCCGGGCCGCCCGAACGCGATATTGTCCCGGAGGGTGGTGGGGAAGACGAGTGGCGGCTGGAGCACCATGGCGATTTGCCGTCGGAGCGCGGCGAGGCGGTAGTCCCGCACGTCGACGCCGTCCACGCGAACGCGGCCCGCCGTGGCGTCGTAGAAGCGCGGGAGGAGGCTCAGCAGCGTGGACTTGCCGGCGCCGGTCGGGCCCACGACGGCCACCTTCTGGCCCGGCCGGACGTGGAGGCTCACGCCCCGCAGCACGGGATGGCCGCGCGTGTACTCGAAGGAGACGTCCTCCCACACGACCTCGCCCCGCGCACCTTTCGCCGGGAAATCCTGATGGCCGTCCGGCAGGTCCCGCTCGATGTCCAGCACATCGAATACGCGCTGCACACCGGCCTTGGAGCCCTGGGCCAGCCCGTAGGTCTGGAACATGCTGTTGATAGGCCCGTAGAGCGAGGCCAGGTAGGAGACGAATACCACCAGCGAGCCCACGCTCAGCGTGCCGTCGAGGACATGTCGCGCGCCCACCCACACCACCGCCGCGGTGCCGAGGGCGATTACGACGTTCACCACGCTCGAATAGAACGTCTGCAGCGTGTAGAGCCGCAGTCCCGCGGCGAGGCTCTGACGGCTGGCCGCCATGAAGCGCCGGTGCTCGTCGGCCTCGCGCGTGAAGGCCTGGATCAGGCGGATGGTGGACATGGACTGCTGGACGACGGCGTACACCTCGCTTTCGCGCTCGCGCGCGTGCCCCGCCACCCGGGTGACCCGGCTGGTGAGCCCCGCGATGGCCAGGAGCAGGGGCGGGCACACGGCGAGGGCGAGCAGGGTCAGCGCCCAGTCCAGCCGCAGCATGATCAGCCCCATGCCCGCGAGCAGGGTCAGCGCCGTTACGGCGGGGAACAGGCAGTTCATGGTGAGGCTCTGGAGCGCCATGGTGTCGGCCGTGACGCGGTAGAGCAGGTCGCCCACCTGAGCGCGGCTGTGGAAGGCGAGGGAGAGCCGATGGAGGTGGCCGTAGAGGTCGCTGCGCAGATCGCTCACCATCCGCTGGCCGATGCCGATCGTGGTGTAATTGTTCAGGACGCTGAGCGCGCCGAGCAGCACGTACAGGAGCACGAGCATCCCGCACGCCGCGAGCAGCAGCGCCGAGGGAGACCAGCCGGCGGCCCACCCCCATGGCAGCGGCTGCCCGCCCAGCACCGAATCGATGATGATCTTGAGCGGCCAGGGCTTGAGCAGCTCGCAGGCGCTGATCATGAGCACCTGGAGGAAGGCCCAGAGGAGTGTCAGCCCGTGCGGGCGGAGATAGGCCAGAACACGGACCGTGAACCCGCTCACTTCCCCTGCACCTCGCGGGCCCGCAGCGGCGGCGCGTAGTGCAGCCGGGCCTGCCGCCCCACGGCCGTGAGGGCGTGGTGGAGCGTCCGGCCAAGATTTAATCCTTCGCGTGCGAACGCCATCGCGCCGATCGCGGCCGCGCCGAGGCTGGCCGCGACCAGGGGTGGCGAGCCGAGCGCCACGCCGAGGGCGCCGCCGAGCAGAGCTCCGGCCGCGCCGAGCCGGGTGAGCAGAGAGCCCCGCAGCGCGCACTTGACGCGCAGGACCCGACGGCCCGCGCCGTGATACTCGGTGGCGACCTTGACTCGCGCCCGCGACCAGAGCCCGCCGTACACCTCGAGATCCCACTCGCTCCAGCCCTGATCGACGAGGACGAAGTACTTGCGCGCCGCGACGGCCGCCTGGAGACCCTGCAGCAGCAATTCCTTCTCGAGCCCGGTCTCGGTCCAGAAGGCAACGGACAGCGTCTGCTCCCACCACGACACCGGCAGTGTCC
>Ga0207684_10006399_pt1 | contig 10734 bp, 10 predicted proteins | sample KBSK5501metaG_FD_184342 | JGI IMG/M metagenome (GOLD analysis project Ga0207684, IMG submission 184342) | Corn, switchgrass and miscanthus rhizosphere microbial communities from Kellogg Biological Station, Michigan, USA - KBS K5-50-1 metaG... | ecosystem: Host-associated > Plants > Roots >... | reverse complement strand
CTTTGACCAGGCTGTATTAAAGACCCTCGCTTAAACTGCGAGGGAGAGTCCTCATTGCTCTTCTGGCAATGCTTCTCACTATGCTCACTCAAGAAGTCTGCCATGAGAGACTACCACACCTAACAGAGGAAAGGAGACACGAACATGAAGGCAAACCAGCAGCAACTGGATCTTTTGAAGCAGGGTGTAACAGAGAATTGGAATAGCTGGAGGCTGGAATATCCCGGCACGCAGCCTGAACTCCAGGCAGTTGACTTGACCGGGGCTAACTTAGGCGGCGTGGATCTCGCCAACGCCGACCTCTCCGGGGCCGATCTGAGCGACGCTGACCTGAACAACGCAAATTTAAGTGGGGCGAAGCTGGTGGAGGCCAATCTCAGCGGGGCCAACCTCGCCGGCGCCAATCTCAGCGGGGCCGATTTGAGCGGAGCCAGTCTTGTCGGGGCGGACCTGACCTCTGCTGACCTGAACGAAGCGAACCTGACCTCTGCGAATGTGCGCGCAGCCAATTCGAGCTGGACCAATGTCGCTGAGGCGATCATCTCTGCTGAGCAATTGAAGCTGGCTCGCTCTCCCCGAGACGACTTCTAGGAGAGGAGCTCCACGCGAACTCAAAAAGAGCCTTTACATTTTTTATGCTGCCGTCAACGCTTTTCTTCACGCTCCAGACGTATGCTCTTCATGAAGTTACACGCGTAACTACCCAACCCTTCAAGGGGAGGGAGATAGAAGCAAGGATCAGCTTCGTATGTACATGCGAAGCAGGCGAAAGGAGAACCAAAGGTGCAAGACAACTCTTTACGGGACAGGATTCAGGGCAACTGGAAGCAGTTGAGTGGGGGCGTACGCCAAGAGTGGGGCAAACTCACGCACAACGATGTAGAGCAGATCAAAGGCGATGTCGAGATGCTGGCTGGCAAGATTGAGAAACGCTATGGCGTGACGAAAGCGGAAGCCAGAAAGCAGATCGAACAATGGGTTAGCAAGTTCCAGGCGCACCAAACGGATCAATCGGACAGCGACACACAGGCGAACTAGCCTGTGTGTACGCTTCGTCGCGAACCGCACTGGCCGATAGCCAGTGCGGGAGAGAAAGGAACGTGTCCAGTATGAGGAGGACCTATGATTGATACGACCGAAGCATTCTTCGCCCGGCTTGCCGAACGTGGCTACGAACCCCTGCTTCATAGCGTCTCTGGAACCATCCGTTGGGATATCGAGGATACGGGAGGCTGGTTCGTTGCCGTGAAAAATGGGTCGCTGACTGTGAGCAGAGATCCGGCAGGAGCAGACTGCGTGTTTGCGTGTAGCAAGGAAGACTTCGACCACATGGTGGTGGGAAAGCAGAATCCAACCACGCTGTTCATGCAAGGGAGGATGAAAATCACAGGCAATCTTGGCTTGGCGCAGCTATTCCTGCGGCTCTTTCCCGATGAGAGCCTGGCCGGCGGAGAACAGGGATAAAGGAGAAAACAATGGGTGAGAAAACAACGATTAGTGTCCTGGAGGGAAACAATTTCGTTGTCAGTGACTTGCGCGGAGACATCGACGCCTCGCCAAGTGAGCCATTGGGACTGTTCGCGTGGGACACGCGTTTTCTTTCACGCTGGCTGCTGACGGTAGACGGTCAGCGACCTAACGTCCTGTCGACGGACGACCTCGATTACTTCTATGTGCAGTTCTTCCTCGTTCCGGGAACTGGCACCATCTATGTCGATTCCGACCTGTCGATCATTCGCAAACGAGCAGTCGGAAACGGCTTCCACGAGGATGTGACCGTCCTCAATCACAAAGACAAGCCAGTTGACCTCAAGGTACGCATCGAGGCCGCGGCCGACTTTGCTGACTTGTTCGAGGTCAAGGATGCACTGAAGAAGAAGGGGGAATTCTACCATCGGATTGAGAGCGATCGCCTGGTGCTCGGCTATCGTCGTGAAACGTTCGCCCGTGAGACCTTGATTATCCCCAGTGCCAAGGCCGGCATCGACGAGCACAGTCTGAGCTTCGCGGTGCATATCGAGCCTCACGGTGAATGGACGACCAGCCTGGAGGTCGTCACTGTGTTGGTCGGCCTCGGCGAAAATCACGAGCAGACGACCGGCGGACACGGAGATCAACGAGCGAGGTCCAACATGAAGAGGAGTCTGGAAAAGTTGGGTGAAGCTGTACCTCGACTTTCGTGCGATTGGCCATCTCTCCAGGTGACCTACCGTCAAAGCCTCATCGACCTGGCGGCGCTGCGCTTTTTTCCCATAACGCTGCCGGGACAGGCGCTTCCTGCTGCTGGCTTACCCTGGTTCATGACCATCTTCGGTAGGGACAGCATGATTGTGAGCTACCAGGCGCTCCCTTTCAACTCCGAGCTAGCCGAAGCGACGCTACAGGCCCTGGCGCAACAACAAGGGACGAGGGTCGACGACTTTCGCGATGAGGAGCCTGGCAAGATCATGCACGAGATGCGGTTCGGCGAGATGACCGCCTTCGAGGAACGCCCGCACTCACCGTACTATGGAGCTGCCGACGCCACCCCGCTCTTTCTCATCTTACTCGATGAGGTTGAGCGTTGGACTGGCAATGCTGAACTTGTACGGCAGCTGGAGATGGAAGCCAGGGCTGCGCTCACCTGGATCGACAAATATGGGGATCGCAATGGCGATGGCTATGTCGAGTACAGCCGCCGCAACACGGAGACAGGACTGGTGAACCAGTGCTGGAAAGACTCCTGGAACTCCATTCTGTTCGCCGATGGCACGCTCTCGCGCCTGCCGCGTGCCACCTGCGAAATTCAGGGCTATGTCTACGACGCCAAGATACGCTGTGCGCGTCTGGCTCGCAAGTTCTGGCATGATCCCGAACTTGCCAACCGCTTAGAGAAGGAAGCAGCCGAACTGAAGCGGAGGTTTAACCAGGACTTCTGGCTCGCGGATCGTGAGTTTTTCGCGCTCGCCATCGATGGCGACGGGCGCAAGGTGGATGCGTTGACCTCGAACATCGGGCACTTGCTCTGGAGTGGCATCGTCGATGAGGACAAGGCGGAGGCTGTTGTGCGCCACCTGATGGGCCCTCACCTGTATTCTGGGTGGGGCGTACGCACCATGGCGGAAGGCGAGGGTGGCTACAACCCGATTGGCTATCATCTCGGGACGATCTGGCCACACGACAACGCGTTTATCGCGCTGGGGCTCAGGCGCTACGGCTATCGCGAGGAGGCAGCACGAGTGGCGATGAACATGCTGGAGGCAGCCACGTCCTTCAAGGGACGCCTGCCGGAGGCGTTCGCTGGCTACCCTCGTGAACTGACGGAGTTCCCGGTGGAATACCCAACCGCGTGTAGCCCACAAGCCTGGGCCAGCGGAGCACCGCTCTTGCTTCTGCGAGCGATGCTTGGCCTGGAGCCGACTGGCGACCATCTTCTCATTGATCCCGCCATCCCCTCAATGCTCGGCCAACTCGAACTGCTCGACATCCCAGGTCGTTGGGGCCGCATCGATGCCTTCGGTCGGGGGAGAGTGGATACATCGGCGGTAGGAGACAGCGCACAATCAAGCTAGACTTTATCCAAACCAGGCTAGCGTCTAACCCACAAGCTCACGTTTGCAGCCTGGTTTGGATAAAGTCTAGCTTGAACCTCTTTTTCCTCTACCCGCTAACGGTGGAAGGAAAACGCCTCCCGGCTCAGCGTAGCGACGAGGCTAGCGAGAACAGCTATGACCAGGAACGGACCTGAAAAGCCCTTGAGGGGGGCCAGGGCACCAACGTTATTGATGAGCGCCAGGATCGTCACCGCCAGCGCGACGCCTATCAGGATGACCATATCACCAACGATGAAATTGTAGATGGCTTTGATGATCTTCACGGATTAACCTCCTGTGTTTGCACGGTCGTGGGAGCTGATTGATTCTCTATAGCTTGCGCTCGCTGTTGCTTTTTCACCCGCTTGAGCCAGACGACGAGCAAGAAAGCCGCGCCCAGGTAGATGGCGGCGAGGATGAGGAGAAAGACGTCCGCCAGCGGCCACTCCACGCCAAATGCCTCACCCAACCAGAAGGTGCCAAAGGTCGTCAACATGATGCCGACGACGAACTTCAGCGTGTTTTCTGGCACTTTTGCCAGTGGTATGCGCACGAGCGCACCTACCAGGATGACCAGCAGGCCAGCAGCGAGGGCGCCGAGCGCGGCAGAAGCAATACCGCTGGAACGCGAGACCGTACTTGTTGCCGCGCTCACCCCAAAGGTGATCACAATGAAGGCCACTTCGAGCCCTTCGAGTAAGACCGACTTGTACGACAGCAGAAACCCGAAGAGGTCGAAACGAGACGAAGAGGCATCGACTGCTCCGCGAGCACGGAGTTCCGCCCGGTTTTGCTCGTAAATGGCCTCTTCATCGTGGCGCGCTTTCAAACCGCTATAGCGCAGGATGGCATTCTTCAACCACTTCAATCCAAACAGGAGCAGGAGAATGCCGATGACCAGGCGAAGCGCATCGATAGGAACCCACTGGACAATCGCGACTCCTAGAGTCGCCACCAGCAGGGCGAGGGTCGCCGCGGCGGCTAGAGCGCCAAGCAGCGCACTTCGCCAGTTGACCGTGACGCCGACGACCAGGACGATGGTGAAGGCCTCCACAAACTCTACGGCGGAGGCTAAAAACGCGGCAGTAGCAACAACCCATTGCATAGAGAGGCTCCTTTGTATAGCTGCTTTCGTCAAGTGGAGCAGCTTCTTGTCCTTGCTCCGTTGAAGCAAGAATGGTGCTATATAGCCTAAACCTTTGCATAGTGTACACGCGGGGCGTAAAGAAAAGCGTTGGCCGTATCGTAAAAACGGGTGTAGTGAATTTATCGCTGCGGCCTCCTCGTTGCTCAGACGAAGCGCGTGACAACAAAGGCGAAAACGACACCCAGCACCGTGAGGGCGAGGGTGAACCGGTCGTTTCCTCCTCTATATCGGCGCGAGCGATATTTTACCCCAGGCACACAGCAACAAGAGTACCGCTTTCACCCCCCGAGAATATTGACTGCGCGGGCGATCAGTATCCCGATGACCGTGAGTGAAAGCACCGCTTCGAACATCATGAGCATCTTCGCCAGTCTCGTGAGCGGATACGTATCAGCAGGACTCAGCGCGGTTGCCCCGGTAAAAGCGACGAATAGATAATCAAGAAAATGCGGCACCCAACGCTCCCCGGCTGCTTGTTGTGGAAACAGAAAATCTGCGGCGCGATGCCCAGCGAGATGGCGCTTCCAGGGGCCTCCACCGTCAACTTCCCAATACCACAAAGCAAAGACCAGGATATTGAAGGACCACAGCAGGGCCGCAGCCCGTAATAAATTGGTCGCGTGTTTATTGGTGGGCAACGTGAGAACGAAGAGCACAACGCCGGCAACGAGTGCCAGTGTGCTCACGCCGAGGGGAACCAGCACGAGTATACGCCTGGCCGTATGTGAGAGGTTCCATGCTGTCAGGACGTCGATGACGAGTGGAACCACAAACACCCCTTCCACAACCAGTAGGAGCCAGTTAGGACCGATGATCACATTTGGTGGAAGAACCAGGTAGAGTAGGCCGGTCAGCAGGATACTGACGAGGGCAGCGACACTTGGAACCACCACTTCCTCATCGTCATTTGAAGTCGGATGATGCATCTGTTTTACAGCTTTTTCCCATCATCGCCTTTGGGAGTACCTGAGCCGAGACTACGCCGCACCTCCAGATAACGCATGATCGCGTCGCGGCTCACGATACCGACCGGGATGCCGTTTTGCACTACGGGCAACTGGTTCACATCGCGACCAGCCATTAGGGGTAGTACATCGTTCAGGCTTTGCTGCGGGGACACCACGTGCAGGCGCTCCACAGGGATCATAGCCTGGCCGACAGGGATGTATTCCCACTGCTCGCGTGGAACATGGCGGATATCGCTGAGGGTAATCAGGCCAGCCAGCCGATCGCCTTGCATCACCAGGGCGAAACGCAGCCCGTGGGGCAGGAAGTATTCGTCGATCAGCTTTTGCAGTGAGATATTGGCAGGGACCTCCGGCGGTGTAGGATTCATGACCTCGCCAACGGTGACGCCGCGCAACGCGGACTGCAGCATTACCTGGGTGTTGGCCGACTGTGCCGCGCTCAACAGGAACCATCCGATGAAACCAATCCAGATGCCGTTCAATACATTACCGCTGAAGAGTTGCCAGATACCCCAGAGGATGAAGAGGTAGGCAATGACCTGGCCTGAAATCGAGGCTATGCGGGTGGCTTTAGTCAGGCTGCCGGTGATCTTCCACACGATGGAGCGCAGCACCCGGCCGCCGTCAAGTGGGAAGCCCGGAATCAAGTTAAAGACGCCCAACAAGATGTTGGTCACCGCCAGGTAGAACAGGATGCCTTCCAGTGGCGAGCTTGTCCCTCGCAACGGCAACAGCAGCAGGAAACAGACGGCGCCAATGAGGAGACTGGTGAGCGGGCCGACGACCGCTATCTGGAACTCTACGCCCGGACTCTTTGGCTCCTGCTCGATATTCGAGACGCCGCCAAAGATGAACAGGGTGATGTTTTTCACGGGCAACCCACGTCGGCGCGCAACGAGCGAGTGGGCCAGTTCGTGTAAGAGCACGGAGACAAACAAAAGCAGGGACGCGATGAGGCCCACTACCCAATAGGTAGCGGTGGACCACCCCGGATACAACTGGGGAAACCAGCCGGTGGCAAGGGACACGGTGAGCAAGACGAGGATGATGATCCAGCTCACATTGATGTCGATGTCGATTCCGGCAATCTTGCCGATACGGAACGAACCAGGCATTGTAATACTCCTTCTAACAGATGTTTACATTCGCACACTACCCATGCTGATGACCCTCTACTGCTCAGCCATGTGCTGCCGCAGCAGACAGAGGCGATATCGGATATGATTCCAGCGACAATCATCAGATAGGCCTGCGGGGACTCGAGCAGAACATTCCGAGCCACCGAACTAATTATAGCAGGCTAGCGTGATAAGAAGCGTTGCTAAGACCGTCATGAACCCCCGCAGCGAAAGCATGGGGATGAAAAAATGGCCGCCCGCAGGCGGTAACCGCCGATGCTTTTCTTGTTCGACTGCAACGAATAGCCCAGGGTGTGTAAGACTCTCTTCTGAAAACGATTTTTTCATCCTGGGTGGTGTACCCGTACATGATTGTCTCGTGGGTAAAGTGGCTCCAAGAGCCATTACACACAGCCACTATCCATGATGCTTCCATGACGCTGCTCATTGCGCTTTCATGACACTTCCTCTTTAGACTAGGACCAGAGAGGACGAGGTGCGTCACCTGAGTAGTAGCCTGCAATCCTGCCGGGTGGGCCTTTGCGTGAGGAAATGCCCTCAATGCTTTTTTAATGTAGCCAAAAAATCCGCTACAGGTAGCGAGACAGGAGGAACATATGCGAAAATTCCGCGAGATGACTGGAACATCTTCACCACGTAAACGTTTTGAAGTGCAGTTGAGCGGCCCCGATTTGTTACACGAGCCTTTTTTGAATAAAGGTGACGCCTTCACCACCCAGGAGCGAGAAACGTTTGGCCTGACCGGCCTTCTGCCTGAAGCCGTGACCACCCTCGACGAGCAGGTGAAACGCGCCTATATGCAGTACCAACAGCAACCGGACGATCCGAGGAAGAACATCTACCTCAATATGTTGCAAGACAGTAACGAAGTCCTGTTTTACAAGCTGCTGTCCGAACATATGTATGAGATGTTGCCGGTCATTTATGATCCGACGGTGGCCGTCGCTATCGAGCAATACAGCCTTGAGTACCGCCGGCCCCGTGGCGTCTACCTGTCCATTGACCATCCTGAACGCATTGAAGAGTCGTTGCGCAACTATGGCGCCGGACCCGACGACATTGATCTGCTGGTGGCGACCGACGCCGAAGAAATCCTCGGTATCGGCGACTGGGGCGTCGGTGGCATCCAGATTTCCGTTGGCAAGCTCGCCGTCTACACTGCTGCCGCCGGTATCGATCCGGCGCGCGTGATTCCCGTCATGCTCGACGCTGGCACCAACCGCGAAAGCCTGCTCAACAACCCTTACTACATCGGCAACCGGCATGCCCGCGTGCGTGGCGCACGCTACGACGCTTTCATCGATGCCTACGTCAAAACGGCCACCAAACTCTTCCCGAAAGCGCTCTTGCACTGGGAGGACTTCGGACCCAGTAATGCCAGGCGCATCCTGGAGAAGTACCGCCATGAAATTTGCACCTTCAATGATGACGTCCAGGGGACGGGTGCCATTACGCTGGCTGCGATCTACACCGCATTACGCGTTGCGCAAACCGATATCCGTGATCAGCGCGTGGTCATTTTCGGCGCTGGCACGGCTGGCATCGGCAACGCCGATCAGATCCGCATCGCCATGATGCAGGCGGGTCTCTCCAAAGAAGAGGCGACGCGCCATTTCTGGTGCGTGGATATCCAGGGCCTGCTGACGGACAACATGGGTGATGCCCTGCGCGACTTCCAGGTCCCGTATGCTCGTCCCGCCGACGAGGTCAAAGACTGGAAGCATGATCTGCCCCAGGGTGGTATCAGCCTGGCCGAAGTCGTGCGCCAGGTGCACCCGACCATGCTCATTGGCACCTCGACGACGCCAGGAACCTTTACGGAGTCGATCGTGAAGGAGATGGCAGCCCATACTGAGCGACCGATCATCTTTCCTCTGTCGAACCCGACCCAACTGATGGAAGCGAGCGCCAGCGACCTGATCACCTGGACGGATGGACGCGCACTGGTGGCCACCGGCATTCCTTCGCACCCGGTCACGTATAAAGGCATTACGTACGTCATCGGTCAGGCCAACAACGCGCTGTTCTATCCCGGTCTGGGTCTGGGCACGATCGTTTCCCGCGCTCGTCAGGTCAGCGATGGTATGTTCACAGCTGGCGCAAAAGCCGTAGCGGATCAGGTGAATGCGAAACAGCCCGGAGCGTCCCTCCTGCCACACGTTGACAATCTGCGCAGCGTCTCCGCCACGGTTGCCGTTGAGGTGGCGAAGACCGCAGCCTCCGAAAAACTGGCACGCGTGGAACTCACCAACGTGATTCAGCAGGTCCAGGATGCGATGTGGCAGCCCGAATACCCAGAGTTGCTGAGCAGAGTTGCAGAAGGGAGCCGAAGATGAGTAGCCGCGAGCAGCACGACGAGGCGCGATCGGCAACAAAGGTTCGCGATCTCCCGATCGGGATTCAGGCATCGGGCACACGCCAGGAATCAGACTCGATGGGAACGATTGCTGTCCCGGCAGATCACTATTGGGGGGCGCAGACGCAGCGCTCCCTGATCCACTTCTCCATTGGCGATGACCACATGCCCAAAGCAGTCTACCATGCCTATGGGTATGTGAAAAAGGCCGCGGCCATCGTCAACGCAGGGGCAGGGAAACTCCCCAAGGACAAAGCGGACCTGATCAGCAAGGTGGCCGACGAGGTGATCGCGGGCAAACTGGATAGTGAGTTCCCGCTTTATGTCTGGCAAACGGGCTCCGGCACCCAATCGAACATGAACGTCAACGAGGTGATCTCCAATCGCGCCATCCAGCTCGTGGGGGGCACCCTGGGCAGTAAAACACCCATTCACCCCAATGATGACGTGAACATGTCGCAGTCCTCCAACGACACCTTTCCCACCGCCATGCATATCGCCACCGTGCTGGAATTCGCCAATCACCTCATCCCCAACGTCAAGGCGCTCAGGGACGCGCTATGGAACAAGGCCGTCGCCTGGGTGGACGTGGTCAAAATCGGGCGCACCCACTTGCAAGACGCGACCCCTCTCACTATTGGCCAGGAGTGGTCGGGGTACGCGACCCAGCTGAACGACGCGTTAGAGATCGTGCAGCAGTCGATGCACGGTCTGTATCAACTGGCCGCTGGTGGGACCGCCGTGGGCACAGGGCTCAATACGTTGCCGGATTTTGGGCCTAAGATCGCCACCGAAATCGCGCGTCTCACCGGACATCCCTTTGTGAGCGCGCCGAATAAATTCGCAGCTCAGGGATCGTTGGACGCCATGGTCAATGCCAGCGCGGCCCTGCGCGCCCTGGCGGTCGCGCTGATGAAGATCGCCAATGATCTGCGCTGGCTTGGGTGCGGACCACGGGCGGGTCTGCATGAACTCAGCTTGCCCTCCAACGAGCCAGGCTCATCGATCATGCCCGGCAAGGTCAATCCGACGCAGGAAGAGGCGATGGTCATGGTGTGCATCCAGGTACTCGGCGATGACAGTGTAGTTGCGTTCGCCGGCTCGCAAGGCAACTTCGAACTCAACGCCATGCGTCCGATCATCATCAACAATGTGCTACACTCAGCGCGTATCCTGGGTGATGCCTGTGAGAAACTGCGCCAGTTTAGCATCGAGGGCATCACGCTGGATACAGAGAGGATCAGCAAGTATGTCAATGCGTCACTGATGCTGGTAACAGCGCTGAGCCCGGTCATCGGCTATGACAAAGCCTCGGCCATCGCGCACAAAGCGCTTGACGACAACATCACCTTGCGTGAAGCGGCGCTTTCGAGCGGCTACATCAGCGCCGAGGAGTTTGATAGGATCGTGGTGCCCGCCCATATGGTCGGCGACCCCCACAAGGACCTGGAGGAAACCCGCGAAGTGCTTGGGCTGTAAAGTTTGAAGAAAGCAGGGAAACACGATGAAAGCCGTTGTCTGGCGAGGGGAGAGGACGCTGGAGATTGAGACG